>Ga0181529_10000268_pt1 | contig 77210 bp, 69 predicted proteins | sample PEATcosm2014_Bin_36_FD_119763 | JGI IMG/M metagenome (GOLD analysis project Ga0181529, IMG submission 119763) | Peatland microbial communities from MTU Mesocosm Facility, Houghton, MI, USA - PEATcosm2014_Bin10_30_metaG | ecosystem: Environmental > Terrestrial > Soil > Wetlands > Peat | place...
CTCGGCGGATGGAGCCACAGCCAAATCCCCCGGCGGAACCGCGGGAGAGCCGGCCGCGAAGGCTGGGCAGTCAGCGCAAAGGTCGCCGCGCACCAGCGCGATGTGGCTCTCGCCGCCGTTGATCTCGCTCTCGTAGGCGATCATGCGGAACTCGCCGTAGCGGGTCTGGATGCGGCTCTCTCCGGCGCGCACAATGTAGCGCTCGTTGCGCCGCCGGTAGCGGATCAACTCCGCCACGGTAAGAATGCGCAGCCCGTGCTCCTTGCAGAAGGGAATCAGGTCCGGGATGCGCGCCATGGTGCCGTCGTCCTTCATGATCTCGCAGAGAATGCCGGCTGGGGTCAACCCGGCCATGCGCGCCATATCGACGGAGGCCTCGGTTTGCCCGGCGCGCACCAGCACGCCGCCCTTGCGGGCGCGCAACGGAAAGATGTGGCCGGGACGGGCCAGGTCGGCCGCCGTAGAGCCCGGCGTGATCGCCGTCCGGATGGTTTGGGCGCGGTCGAAAGCCGAGATGCCGGTGGTCACGCCCTCGCGCGCTTCGATTGACTCGGTAAACGCCGTGCCAAAGCGCGAGGTATTCTGCTGCGTCATGGGGAAGAGCCGCAGATAATCCGCGCGCTCCTCGGTGAGCGTAAGGCAGATCAATCCCCGGCCATGTGTGGCCATGAAATTGATGGCTTCCGGCGTGACAAACTCGGCGGCCAAGGTCAGGTCGCCCTCGTTTTCCCTGTCTTCATCGTCAACAACTACGACCATGTGGCCGGCGCGAAACTCGGCCAAGGCGCCGGGGACATCAATAAAAGGAGCTTCGAAGGTACGTGCGTTTTCTGTCATGGCAGTCTCCTATTTTCGCGCATGGCACGTACAAACAGCAAAAGCGCCGCCCGAAGGCGGCGCTTTTCAAAAGAAACAAGCAGAATGGAAGGGGCCTACAAGGCCGATTCGATCTCAAAACCCCAGGCTTCGAGAAGAGCCTCAGGGATGTACTTGGAATTTTTGTTCCGGCGAGCCCATTCCCGCAAGCGGGTGGACCGAATGTACTGGTCCGGGCTAAGCTTGAACTCCTTCACAATCTGCTCGAAGGAGGTCACTGTGGGCACAACCGGGCCAATGGGCTCCGGTTTGCCCCAATTCGGATTTCCACGACGTTTTGCCATCGATTTGGTGTCCTTAGAAAAGGTGTTTTGCCTGTACATCCTGGGCCGCAGGCGGGGGTCGTGTCAGCCCTAGAGCAACTCTAGATTCTTATTTTACGGATTTTCCCTTCAAAAATCAATAGAAAAATTGCACGAAATTAACAACAATTGCCCTTTTTCATTCTAATCCATACGAGAGTGCGATCGGTATCTTCAACAGCCGATTCGATGTACCTCCCGCTGCTGGGCTCTGCGTCCCCCTTTCTGGGACAAACTGGCGCCGCACCCGCCGCTGGTGGGAGGATAGTCTTATGACTACATTTTCCTGGCGAATGGTGGTGGGCTGCCTGTTGCTCGCAACCCTGGGGTTTGGACAGTGCCACGCCGTCGAACTGAGAGTGAGCCGTGACGTTCTCCAGCGCACCCTCAAACAGCAGCTTTTCAGTGGTCCCAACGGTCGTTATTACCTCAAAGGCAACGCGCAGACTCCCTGCTACGTCTATGCCGAAGACGCGCAGCTCAACTTTGCGCAGGATCGCGTGGTGGTCGTCCTCAATACCCACGCCAAATTAGGAAAAGCCTTCGGCAGCACCTGTCTGGGCATTTCGCTCTCCACCACCCCTCAAGTCTCGGTGGCTCCCGTTGGCGAAGGAGAAGTGATCGGCTTTCGCGATGCGCGCCTGGACAAGATCGTCGATCAGAAGGAACTGAACTTCTTCCTGACGCCCTTTCTCAGCCGCCAGCTTCCTTCCAGCATGAAGGTCAATGCCGCCGACCTTCTGCGCAAGGCCCTGGCCGGCTCGACGGCTTCCTCCGGATACAAAGTCACCCTGGACAAGTTCATGGTTCACTCCATGCACATTCAGGGCGACGACATCGTGGTGGATGCGGACGGCGATATCGACGTCAGGTAGATCAGCCTATTCGCACCAGGCATTGAAGGCGCCTGCCCTTACAGCCGCGGCGAGCGCCTCGATCTCCGGTCCCAGAACCCGGTCTTCGCCCAGATGCGGCACAACCTCCCGCACCACTGCATAGGCGCGCTCCACCTCAAGGCCAGCCTTGAGCGGCCGGCGGAACTCCAGCCCCTGCGCCGCGCACATCAGCTCGATGCCTACAATCCGCTCGGCATTCTCCACAATCTGCCGCAGCTTGAGCGCCCCGGTCATGCCCATCGAGACATGATCTTCCTTGCCGCCATCGGTGGGAATGCTGCTTGCCGACGACGGATGCGCCAGCACCTGGCACTCGTTGATCAGCGCCGCCGCCACAATCTGCGCGATCATGAAGCCCGACGACAAGCCCGGGTCAGGCGACAGGAACGCTGGCAGCCCCTCATTGATGTCCACATTCACCAGCCGGTCGATGCGGCGCTCGGTGATGCCACTCAGATCGGTGAGCACAATTGCAGCGTAATCAAAGGCATAGGCAATAGGCGCGCCATGAAAATTTCCCCCTGAAAGCACCGCTCCGCGGTTTAGCGCTTCGGCGGAGTCCGCGGGGAATACAAGCGGGTTATCCGTAGCCGAGCCCGCCTCAATCTCCAGGATTCCCCGGACGTGCTCCAGTGCGTCGCGCACGGCTCCATGCACCTGCGGCATACAGCGTAGGCAATAGGCGTCCTGCACGCGCGAATCCCGCTTCCGATGCGACTCGCGAATCTCCGAGCCCGCCAGCAACTCGACCAAGTGCTCGGCGGATGCGATTTGCCCCCGGTGCGGCCTGGCCTGGTGGATGCGCGGATCAAAGGCGGCTGGCGTGCCCATCAGCGCCTCCAGCGACATAGCTCCGGCCAAGTCGGCCAACCGCGCCACACGCAGTCCGCGCGCCACGGCCAATGTGCCAACGGCGGTCATCGCCTGCGTGCCGTTCAGCAGCGCCAGTCCTTCCTTGGCGGCCAGAACGATGGGCTGCAACCCGGCCCGCCGGAGCGCCTCTCCGCCAGCCATCCGCTCACCCTGGTAAAACGCCTCGCCCTCGCCGATGGCCACCAGCGCCAGGTGAGCCAGCGGAGCCAGATCGCCGCTGGCGCCCACGGAACCCTTCTCTGGAATCACCGGGTGCACTCCGGCGTTGAGCAGCGCCACCAGCAACTCCACCAGCGCCGGACGGCAGCCGCTGAAGCCTTTGGCCAGCACATTGGCGCGCAGCAGCAGCATCGCCCGCGATTCAGCTTCGCTCAGCGGCTGGCCCACCCCGCCAGCGTGGCTATGCACCAAATTGGCCTGCAACCGGCCCAATTTATCATCCGGAATCCGCACATCGGAGAGCTTGCCGAAGCCGGTGTTGACGCCATAGACCGTTTCTCCAGCCGCAAGAATCTTCTCAATCAGGGCCCGGCTCTCGGCCACGCGGGCCAGGGCGGCTGGGGCAACGGCCACCGGACGGCGGGTGAGGGAAACAGCTTCAATCTCGGCCAGCGTCAGCGGCTGTCCGTCCAGAATCAAGCAATCTTTTGACAAGGAATTCATGAACCCGATAGTAGGCGGCTGAGAATCTACAGTACAGACGAAATGCGTGGCTGTTCTTGGACTGTGGACTCATATCCGCTATGATTATCGGATATGACGATGGATTCCACGGCACTGCTCGATAGCTACGGCCGAAAGCTACTCGAAGAACTGCAAGCCAACGCGCGCCTGAGCCTGGCCGAGCTGGGCCGCCGCATCGGCCTCTCGCCCACCGCGACCGCCGAGCGCCTCAAGCAGATGGAAGAGGTTGGCATCCTGCACGGTTACACGGTCGAAATCGATCGCGAGGCTCTGGGTCTGGAGGTGATGGCCTTCATCCGCATGAGCTGCGGCGGCCAGCACTACCACCGGCTGCTCGAATATGTGCAGACTCTCGAAGAGGTTCGCGAATGCCACCACCTGACCGGCGACGACGATTTTCTGCTCAAAGTGACCACCACCAGCATGGCCGGCCTGGAGGCGCTGATCGAGGCCCTCTTGCCTTATGGCAACCCGGTCACCAGCCTGGTGCTTTCCTCGCCCGTCGAGCGGCGCCGGTATGCCGTCACCGGCAAGCTGACCACGGTTCAGAGGAAGCAGCCCACTCTGCGGCGATGACACGCCTTGGTGGTGCGAAGCAATGCACAGAATTCACCCGGTCTCTAACAACCTAATTTTGTTTCATTGGCAGAGAAGCGCGGGTTGACAAACCCGCGCTACAGCCGGTCAGGAGACCGGCGCTACATTTCAAATAGGCACATCTTCATTTTGTCGGAAACCTGGGCCAACTGCCACAGCCGTTGCGTCCAGCCGCGCGGGAACACGATAATCTGTACTTGAACGATGGACGCACGCCGATGAACACGATCCTCATTCCCGATTCTTCCCGCCGTTGGGATTGCCTGAGCCTGGGCGAAGTCATGCTTCGCCTCGATCCCGGTGAGAGCCGCATCCACACCACACGCCAGTTTCGGGTTTGGGAAGGCGGCGGCGAATACAATGTGGCTCGCGGTCTGCGCCGCTGCTTTGGGCTGCGCGCCGCGATTGCCACCGCCTTGGCCGACAACCCCGTGGGCCGTTTGATCGAAGACCTTATCCTGCAAGGCGGCGTCGATCCATCGCTGCTGCGGTGGGTTCCATTCGACGGCGTTGGGCGCGAGGTCCGGAACGGCCTCAATTTCACCGAGCGCGGATTTGGCGTGCGCGCGGCTGTCGGCTGCTCCGACCGCGGCCACACCGCCATTAGTCAGGTAAAGCCCGGCGATTTCGACTGGGAAGCGATCTTCTCGGCGCCCAACGGGGCGCGCTGGTTCCACACCGGCGGCATCTTCGCCGCGCTCTCCGCCTCCACGGCCGAGGTGGCCGCCGAGGCGATGGATGCTGCCCGCCGTCACGCGACGCCCGTCTCCTACGACCTCAACTATCGCGAATCCCTCTGGAAGAGCATCGGCGGCAAGGCCAAAGCCCAGGAAGTGAACCGCGAACTGGTTCGCAAGGTCGATCTGCTGCTGGGCAACGAAGAAGACTTCTCCGCCATGCTTGGCGTCAAGATCAAAGGCGTCAGCGAAGACTTTGCCGAGCTGCCCATTGCCGGTTACGAAGAGATGCTGCGCGAAGTGGCTGCCAGCTATCCGAATCTGAAGCTCATCGCCAGCACCCTGCGCACCGCCCAAACCGCCAGCCGCAACGCCTGGGGCGCAATCGCTCTCTACGAGGACCGGATTGTCCACGTTCCCCAACGCGAGATTGATATCTGCGACCGCGTGGGCGGCGGCGACAGTTTTGCTTCCGGCCTCATCTACGGCCTGCTTGCCGCCAAGCCCATTGATTGGGCCGTGCGCTGCGGCGTGGCCCACGGCGCGCTTGCCATGACCACCCCCGGCGACACCAGCATGGCCACGCTGGCCGAAGTTGAACGCATCATCAAAGGCGGCTCCGCGCGCATCGCCCGCTAGCCCGGAAAGAGAAGAGAATGTCAGAAACCACAGCGCAAACCCTTGAACGCATCGGCCTGATTCCCGTCCTGCGCGCGCGCAACGCCACCCAGGCTCGCGCCGTAGTCCAGGCCATGATCGCCGGCGGCGTCACGGTTGTTGAAGTCACCATGACCGTCCCTGGCGCGTTGGATGTACTGAAAGAACTCAAGCAGGAGTACGGAGCGAAGCTGCTGCTCGGCTCCGGCACCGTCACTACCGCAGAACAAGCGGAAGCCACCATCGAGGCCGGCGCGGAGTTTGTTGTCAGTCCCAGCTTGCACCCGGAAGTCATCGCCATGACCAAGAGCATGAAAAAGCTCTCCATTCCGGGCGCGCTCACTCCCACGGAGGTCATCACCGCCTGGAACGCTGGCGCTGACTACGTAAAAATCTTTCCCTGTTCAGCCGTGGGCGGCGCAAGCTATCTGAAAGCTTTGCTGGCGCCCTTTCCGCAGCTCAAGCTGATCCCCACCGGCGGCGTCACCCTGCAAACCGCGGCGGGCCTTCTCCGCGCCGGCGCTCGCGCCCTCGGCGTAGGCAGCGACCTGGTCAACCTGGCCGCCATCGACGCAGGAACGCCGGAGGTCATTACCGAATCCGCCAGCGCCTATTTGAAGCTTGTGACCCAGGTTCGCGAGGAACTGCGCCCGGCAATGGCACCGCCCAGGATTCAAAGCCAGTAGCTTTATTTCGCGAGTTTGTCCAGATCGAGATTGAGTTCGAGGACGTTGACTCGGGCTTCGCCGAGTACTCCCAACTGGCGGCCGGCGATGTGCTGCTCAATCAGCGTGCGGACGCTCGCTTCGCTCAAATTGCGGGCCTTGGCAACGCGCGCGGCCTGGTAGTAGGCCGCGTCAGGGGTGATGTCAGGATCGAGGCCGGAGGCAGAGGTGGTGACCAAATCAATGGGCACCGGCTTGTCGGGGTTCTCGGCGGCCAGCTTGTCGATCTCGCTCTGGATGCGCGTTACGAGAGCCTTGCTGGACTGGGCCAGATTGGAGCCGCCGGAGGCTGTGGCGTCATAACCCGAACCGGCTGCTGAGGGCCGGGGATGGAAGTAACGGTCCGAAGTGAAGCTCTGCGCAAGCAGTTCGGAGCCAACCACCTGCCCATCCTTGAGAATCAGGCTTCCGGCGGCTTTGTGGGGAAAGAAGACGCTGGCGATGCCCGTGACCAGCAGCGGATAGCCCAGGCCCAGCAGAACCACGGTAACGAGTGTGAAGCGGATCGATGTCTTCCAGACGGAATGCACGGGTGATCTCCTTGCGGGGCTCGGGCCCCAGCTTTCAAGCCAGGTGCAGAGCTACCAAACACATATCAATGGCCTTGATGCCGATGAAGGGAACGATGATGCCGCCGACTCCATAGAGGAGCAGGTTCTGGCGCAGCAGGACATCGGCCGGCTTGGGCTCGTACTTGACGCCCTTCAGGGCTAGCGGGATGAGGGCCACGATGATCATGGCGTTGAAGATGACTGCCGAGAGGATGGCCGACTGGGGCGAATGCAGGTACATAATGTTCAGCGCATTCAGCACCGGGAAGGCAACGGCGAACATGGCCGGGATGATGGCGAAGTACTTGGCCACGTCGTTGGCGATGCTGAAGGTGGTCAGAGCGCCCCGCGTCATTAAAAGCTGTTTGCCAATCTCGACGATCTCGATCAGCTTGGTCGGGTTGGAGTCCAGATCGACCATGTTGCCGGCTTCTTTAGCGGCCTGCGTGCCGGAGTTCATGGCCACGCCCACGTCGGCCTGGGCCAGTGCGGGAGCGTCGTTGGTGCCGTCGCCGGTCATGGCGACCAGCTTGCCCTTGCTCTGCTCGCGCTTGATCAGGTCCATCTTGTCCTTGGGCTTGGCCTCAGCCAGGAAATCGTCCACGCCAGCCTCGCGGGCAATTACGGCGGCTGTCAGCGGATTGTCGCCGGTGATCATGATGGTGCGAATGCCCATGGCGCGCAGCCGGGCTAGCCGATCCTTGAGGCCGCCTTTGACGATGTCCTTGAGGTGAATAACGCCGAGGGCAGTGGCGTTTTCGGCAACCACCAGCGGCGTGCCGCCGTGGCGGGCGACATACTCCACATGCTCGCGGAGCTTTTGAGGCAAGGACGAACCCTGATCTTCGAGAAAGCGGGCAATGGCGTCCACCGAACCCTTGCGGATGCGTGTACCGGGGAGGTTGACGCCGCTCATGCGCGTCTGGGCGGTGAACGGGACGAATTCGGCGTGAATGCCGCCCAGGTCACGGCCGCGCAGGTTGTACTTCTCCTTGGCCAGGACGACGATGGAGCGGCCTTCGGGGGTCTCGTCGGAGAGCGAGGCGAGCTGCGCCGCATTAGCCAGCCGCTCAGGCGTCACGTCGGGGGCGGGCAGGAATTCGGTGGCCTGGCGATTGCCCAGGGTGATGGTGCCTGTCTTGTCGAGCAGGAGGGTGTTCACGTCACCGGCGGCCTCGACGGCGCGGCCGCTCATGGCCAGGACGTTGTACTGGACGAGGCGGTCCATGCCGGCAATGCCGATGGCAGAGAGCAGTCCGCCGATGGTGGTGGGAATGAGGCAGACCAGCAGCGAAACCAGCACAAAGACCGTCTGCGGAGCCTTGGAGTAGATGGCGAAGGGTTGCAGCGTAACCACGGCCAGGAGAAACACAATGGTGAGGCCGGAGAGCAAAATGCTCAGCGCAATTTCGTTGGGAGTCTTCTGGCGGGTGGCGCCCTCGACCAACGCGATCATGCGGTCAAGAAAAGTCTCGCCGGGGTTGGAGGTGATGCGGACCTTGATCCAGTCGGAAAGGACTTTTGTCCCGCCGGTAACAGCCGAGCGATCGCCGCCAGCCTCGCGGATGACGGGCGCCGACTCGCCGGTGATGGCCGACTCGTCCACAGAAGCCACACCCTCAATGACTTCGCCGTCGCCGGCGATGTAGTGGTTGGCTTCAACGTAGAGCACGTCTCCCGCGCGCAGCAGGGCGCTGGCGATTTCCTCAAAGCCGCCGTCCGCTGTGTACCGTTTCGCAATGGTCTCGCCCTTGGCTTTGCGCAGCGTGTCGGCTTGGGCCTTGCCGCGGCCCTCGGCCATCGCCTCGGCAAAGTTGGCAAACAGCACCGTGAACCACAGCCAGAGAGTGATCTGGAGGTTGAAGCCGAAACCGGCCCGATGGTGAACGGTGTTGTCGATCAGGATCGCCGTGGTCAGTACACACCCCACCTCGACGACGAACATCACCGGGTTCTTGGCCATCCAGCGTGGATCGAGCTTGCGGAATGCGTCCACAAGCGCCTGGGCCATGATATCCGTGTTCCAGAGACTTTTCTTCTTCGTCATGACAGTCCGTTTCGCCTTGTACTCGTGCGGTATCGGAAACAGTTAGAAAATCTGGCCCGACTTGAGCACCAGATGCTCCAGAATCGGTCCCAGGCTGAGTGCCGGGAAGAACGTGAGCGCGCCCAGAATGACGATGATGCCGACCAGCAACACGGTAAACAGGGCGGTGTTCACCGGAAAAGTGCCGGGCGAGGGAGGCACACTCTTCTTCTGAGCCAGATTGCCGGCCAGGGCCAGCACGGGAATCATCATGAGGAAGCGGCCTATCAGCATCGTCCAGCCCAGCGTTACGTTGTACCACCATGTGTTCGCGTTCAAGCCGGCGAAGGCCGAGCCGTTGTTTCCCGCTGCCGAAGTGAAGGCGTAGAGGATCTCCGTGAGCCCGTGCGGGCCCTGATTGGCGAGCGAGGAAAGGCCAATGTTGGGCGAAAGCACGAAGACCGCGGTCAGGGAAAGAATGGTCAGCGGAAAGATGAGCACATAAAGCATGGACATCTTCACGTCGTAGGCTTCGATCTTCTTGCCCAGATATTCGGGTGTGCGACCCACCATGAGACCGGCGATAAAGACCGCCAACACCACAAAGATGAGGATGCCGTAAAGACCGGAACCGACCCCGCCAAAGACCACCTCGCCAAGCATGATGTTGGTGAGCACCACCATGCCGCCCAGCGGAGTGAGTGAGTCGTGCATGGTGTTCACCGCGCCGCAACTGGCGTCGGTGGTGACGGTGGAGAAGAGCGAAGACTGGCTGACGCCGAAGCGCACCTCCTTGCCCTCCATGTTGCCGGCGGGCGCGGTCGCGCTGCCGGTCTGGGCAACGCCGTGTAGAAGTGGATGGGGCTGCGACTCGGCCCAATAGACGGTGGTGAATCCAACCGCGAAGAGCACAAACATGGCTGCAAAGACTGCCCAGCCGTGGCCCGGCGAGCCGGTCATCCGGCCCAGCGTGTAGGTGAGCCCCGCCGGAATGATGAAGATGGAGAGCATCTGGAGCAGATTCGAGAAGGGCGTGGGGTTCTCGAAGGGATGGGCGCTGTTGGCGTTGAAAAAGCCGCCGCCGTTGGTGCCCAGCATCTTGATGGCTTCCTGTGAGGCCACCGGGCCCTGCGCGATGGTCTGCGTCTGGGCTGGCTGTTCGAGCGGATGGGCCTGCGTATAGGCTTTCAGGTTCTGCGGAACGCCTTGGCCAACCAGCAGCAGCGCATAAATCAGCGAGGCGGGCAGCAGCACGTAAAGCAGGGTGCGCGTGGCGTCCACCCAGAAGTTGCCGATGGTGCCTGAACTGGTTCGCTTGATGCCGCGAATCAGCGCCACAGCCACCGAGATGCCCACCGCCGCAGAGAGGAAGTTGTGATACGCCAGACCGGCCATCTGCGTCAGATAGCTCATCGTGGTCTCGGGCGTGTACGACTGCCAGTTGGTGTTGGTGGTGAAACTGGCCGCGGTATTCCAGGCCAGATCCGGTCCCACGTTGGCGAGTCCCTGCGGGTTCCACGGCAGCAGCGATTGCAGCCGCTCAATGCCGTAGGTGACCAGCAGGCTGATGGCCGAGAAGCCCAGCACCGAATAGGCGTACTCGCGCCAGTTCATCTCCTGGTCGGCTTTGACGCCGGAGAGCTTGTAAATGAGCCGCTCGACAGGGCGGAGCGCCGGAGTGAGCCAGGTTCGCCCTCCCTCCAGCACGCGGGCCAGATACAGGCCTACCGGACGAACGCTCGCCAGCAGAATCAGGGAGAAGAGGATAAATTGCAACCAGCCATTGGCGGACATCGCTAGAACTTCTCCGGGAAAAGCAGGGTGAGGGCCAGGTAGCCCAACAATAAAAAGGACAGAATCAGCGCAACCACGGTGATGATGTCGAAGTGCATTGGGCTACCTCAACTTCTGGCAAGCCTTGACGTAAAGAAACGCCAGGCCGAAGAAAACTACCGTGAACAGCAACATCGTCAGATCTTGCATCGCATCTCTCGTAATTCCTTGTGCGGCCGGCCGGTGGGTCTGAGGCGGAAAACGCCAGCCGCCGGCCGCAACCCGTTTTGTGGCAATACAGTGGGCGGGGAAGCCGCTCAAGAATCATCCTGGCGCACGCCAAATTTGAGTATCGAAAAAGTTTCCTAAATAAAGCGTAAGGATGGCGGCGCGGGCGAGAATATCGCGGAAGATGAATCTCACTTTGTTCCCGCGGAGCCATCAACTCTGTGCAAAAAGCTTGGATTCGGCTGCTACTCCTCGATGCCAGCCCATCCCTCGGGGACAAAGCGGTAGCCCACCCACGGTTCGGTCTGGATGTACTGCTTGCCGGTTTCGGCTTCGAGTTTCTTGCGCAACTGGCCGACAAAGACGCGCAGATACTCCGGCTGGTGGGCCGACTGAGCCCCCCACACGGTGGTCAGGAGCGCACGGTGCGTCATCACCTTGCCGGCGTGGCGGGCCAGATGCACCAGCAGTTCGAATTCCTTGGGCGTCAGGTGAATGGGCTTGCCCAGAACGGTGATCGAGTGCGCCTCTGCATCCACCACGAAGTCGCCCGCCTCGATTGCGGCGGTGGTCCGCTCCGGGGCGCGGCGCAGATGCGCGCGGACGCGAGCCAGCAGTTCCTGAATTCCGAAGGGCTTCGTCACGTAGTCGTCGGCGCCGGCATCCAGGGCCTCGATCTTCGACCGCTCGTGGTCGCGAACAGAAAGAACCAGCACCGGGATTGCGGATTGGGCGCGGATGGCGCGGCAAACCTCGACGCCGCTCAAGCCGGGCATCATCAGGTCAGTAACCACCAGATCGGGCGGCCAATCGCGGAAAAGCAGCAGGCCCTCCTCGGGATCGTTGGCGGTGCGCACGTCAAAGCCCTGCGCGGTGAGCGCGGCGCGCAGCACGCGGGTAATCTGCGGTTCGTCGTCGATGACCAGAATCCTGCTGGGCATATTGTTCTTCTTCCATCGGCAGATTACATCATCTGCGCGGGCGGGTATGATTTCCGTGGGGGAAAGATGCGGCTGCCCACCCGTTCGCGAGACTTTGCCCGCTGGTTAGCGGCTACGCTGGTTGCTGCGGCGGCCACGAGTCTGCTGGCCGGCCTGGGCGCCAGTTCGACCACGGCTGGAATGGCCTTCCTGGTGCTGGTGGTGTTGTTTGCCGCCCAGGTGGGATTCTGGCTCTCTCTGTATGTTGCCCTCCTCTGCGGGCTTTCGTTCGACTACTTTTTTCTGCCTCCATTTCACTCGTTGCAAATTACCGGAATTCAGCAATGGGTGGCCATGATCTCGTTCCTGCTCAGTTGTGTGGTGGTGGGCCGGGTGGCTGAGCGGGCGCGCGCCCAGGCGCGGCAGGCCGAGCAGCGCCGCGAGGATGTCGAGCGGCTCTACGAACTCTCGCAGGAGATGATGCTGCAGGAGGATGCCGCCGGCTTGGTCCGCGATCTGCCCCGGCTGATTGCGCGCATCTTTGCGCTGGACGGCGTGGTGCTCTACGTCCGCGACCAGGACCAGCTCTACGCCTCAACCCTCGATCTGCCGATGAGCATCCAGGCCAGCATGAGGGCCATGACTGAGGGCCCGAATCTGATGCAAGTCATACCGGGGGGCTTTACGGTAAGGGTGTTGATGCTCGGGCTGCGGCCGGTGGGGGCGTTGGGCATGCGGCCGGACGCGTTTTCCCGCGAGGTGGCCACGGCGGTCAGCGCGCAGGTGGCCATCGCGCTCACCCGCGCCACGGCGATCGAAGCCTCCGCCCGCCTGGAGGCGGCTCGCGAGGCGGAGCGGCTGCGCACCGCGCTGATCGACTCGTTGACGCATGAGTTGCGCACTCCGCTCACCGCCATTCGCGCCGCTGCAACCACACTCGTTGAGGGCGCGGGGTTGGACGAGGCCGTTCGGCTGGATTTGGCGACCATCGTCGATGAGGAGAGCTCGCGGCTCGATCGGCTGATTGGCGAGGCCGTCGAGATGGCGGAGATCGACGCCAACGTGGTCGAGATCCGCCGCGTGCCGCAGCATCCGCGCGCGCTCCTGGATCAGGCAGTCGAGGAGTCGCGGAAGGCGCTCGCTGGACGCCGGATCGTAATCGCCGTCGAAGAGCCAGAGAATCAGAACAAGCCCGTCTGGTTCGATCCGCACCTGCTGGGCCGCGTACTGCGCCACCTGCTGGAGAACGCGGCACGGCACACGAAAACGGGTGGTCGCATCACGCTGCGCAGCCGGCGCAACGGCGACCGGCTGGAGTTTCATGTGGAGGACGATGGCCCCGGCGTCAGTGCTGTCGATCTGCCCTTCATCTTCGACAAGTTTTATCGGGGCAAGAACGGCGCCAGCAAAGGGAAGGGAACGGGGATGGGGTTGGCCATCTCCCGCGCCATCCTGGCCGCGCACGGCGGGGGAATCGAGGTCGAGAGCGCTCCAGGGCACGGCGCCTGCTTCTGCTTCTGGGTGCCGTTGGTGGAAAAAGAACCTGTCAGACCGGAGTGAGAATCTGCCCTTGTGGACGGCAGCTTTTTTGGGCAAGCCGCCGGAACTTACATAACTTCTTTGGGCTCCCCGCTCCAGTCGCAAGGAATCTCGCGGCGCTGCTCGGAGCTCTCCATAGCCCACTCCAGCAGACGCGCCACGCGCCACGCGGCCAGAGCCGGCACGGGAGCCGCTGCCTTGCCCAGCAGGCAATCGCGGACGCCCGCGTAGTAAAGGCGGTAGTCGCCGGGAATGGGCGGGACGGGACGGTTGACTGTGCTGCCGTCTGCGTCCACGCTCAAGGTGCCCCAGTCGGCGGAGGGTTCCTCGCCCCAGGGGCCTGCGCCAATGCGCGTGATCTTGTTGAGCGCGGCTTCCTGGGGATCGGGCGCCCATTTCCAGTAATTCCCCTTTGTCCCGCGCAGGTGGAAACGTGGCCGCGCCAGCGAGGAGAGGCAGTTGGTGCCAAGCGTCACCGCAAGGGCCGGGTAGCGCAGCCGCAGGGTGAAGGAATCGTTTGAGCCCTCGCCATCGCGCTCGCGGACAACTTCAGCGCCGACAGATTCGGGCTTGCCGAAGAGCAGCAGGGCCTGGTCGGCGAGATGGGGGCCTAAGTCCAGCAGGAGTCCGCCGCCCAGCGAGGGATCGTCTTTCCATGGCACGCGTGTCGTGGTACGCCAGCGGTCAAGAGTGGACTCGAAGTGTACGAGGCGGCCTAGAGAACCTTCATGTAATACTTTCAGAATCGTCCGGAACTCACTGTCCCAGCGTCGGTTATGGAATGGAGCGAGAAGGACGTTTTTGGCTTTCGCAAGCTGCATGAGCTGGGCAATTTCGGCTGACGTGGTGGCCACAGGCTTGTCCACCACCACGTTTTTCCCTGCTTCAAGAAGCTGCCGCGCAATCTGGAAGTGCGTTCCATTGGGGGTGGCTACGACGAACAGCCCCAGCGAGGCATCGTTCAGCATCTCTTCCAGGGAGCGGTAGGTGGTGATGCCGGGATAGCGCTCGGCGGCCTGGTTGGTGTGGCGCTCGACTACCGCGGCCAGCTCCAGCCCTTCAACCGATGAGATCAGCGGAGCGTGAAAGACCCGCCCAGCCATTCCGAACCCTACCAAACCAACTCGAATCATCGAACGCCCCCGAAGCGCGGACATCAACCCTCGCTAGGTCACTGACCGCATGAATTCGTCCTTTTGAGATCCTCGTTCCCCGGTCTCAGAATCGAGACCGGGGGCACCCAGTCATGGTACAAAATCAAGCGATCAGAGACCTAGCCTTCGAGTTTATACCGGGTTTCGGCGAGGCGGTAGAGACGGCGCCAGACCAGGCGATTCATGGTAACCACCATCAGCGAGATCAGCATGGTGGCCAGAAGGATGATGGGAAAACGGCCACTGTCAGTGGCGGAGCTGATTTGCGCGCCCAAGCCAATGGTTTCCAGCGTGCGGTCTTTCACGTGGGAGTACTCGGCCATCACGGAGGCATTCCAGGCTCCGCCTGAGGCCGTGACCATGCCGGTAATGAGGTAAGGAAAGATCCCCGGCAGAATGAGTTTGGTCCAGCGCTGCCAGCGCGTGAAGCGATAGAGCGTGGCCGCTTCTTTCAGGTCGGAGGGGATGGACATGGCTCCGGCGATGACGTTGAAGAGGATGTACCACTGTGTGCCGAGGAGCATGAGCGCGACGGAGCCAACGCCGAGTCCGCCGCCGATGCTGATGAGGCCGATGAGCAGGATGGGATAGAAGGCCGAAGCCGGAACCGAGGCCATGACCTGTGCCAACGGCTGCACGATTCGGGCGAGTTTGGGGTTCAGGCCGATGGCGACGCCGACGGGGATGGTCCACAGGGCGGAGATGAGCAGCGAGACGTTCACGCGCAGAAACGTAGCGCCCGCGCCCTCCAGCAACAGGCGCAGCTCGGGCCAGGTTACGGTTCGGAGCATGAAAGCAGCTTGTGTGGCTCCCCAGCCCATTACGCAGCTTGCCGCCACGGCCACGGCCCAGAATCCCGCGGATGCTCTTCGACTGCTCTGGTCTTCGTCCAGCGGATGAACGATGCGGCACTCGCTGGTGCGGGCCATGCGACGGTAGATGGGTTCTTCCAGCCGGTGCCAGATGCGGCCGGGGACGGAAGAAAGCAGGTTTGAGCGCCGCAGCAATTCAAGAATCGGAGAAGTGACGCGGTCGGCAGACTCCACCTGCTCGAACTTGAATTTATCGCTCCAGGCAATCAGCGGCCGCCAGACAAGCTGATCCGTGGCCACGACGATCAGGACTACGACGGCGATGCCGCTGAGCAGGGCGCGAATGTCGCCGGAGTCGGTGGCTGACTGGATGTAGCTTCCCAAGCCGGGCAACTGGAAGTTTCGGTCGCCCATGGTGAAGGTTTCGCAAATCATCAAGGCGAACCACCCGCCGGCGACCGAGACGATGGAGTTCCAGACCAGGCCGATCGCGGCATAGGGCATTTCAAGCTGCCAGAAGCGCTGCCATGCGGAGTAGCGATAGATGCGGGCGGTTTCAACCATCTCCCTGGGGATGGACTTGAGTGAGGAGTAGAAGCTGAAGGCGAGATTCCAGACCTGACTGGTGAAAATCAGCAGGATGACCGCCATCTCGATGCCCAGTTGGTGGCCGGGCACCAACGCCACCATCGCCAGCACTACGGGAGGCAGAAAGCTGAAGACGGGAATGGATTGCAGAATGTCAAGAACCCCGATCAGCCAGGCCTCGACCCTGGAATTGTAGGCGGCGATGTACCCGTAGCTGATAGCGAAAACCAGGCTGAGCAGGTACGCGATGCCCATGCGCACCATGGAGTAGAAGGCATAGGCGGGCAGGGCGCTGATGGAGTGAGAAATGTGCGCCACGGGAACCGGCGCCCCCATCCAGTAGGCGGCCATGTGCAGAATGGCCAGGAAGAACGCGATTCCGCAGGCGCCCACGGCCAGATCGATGAGGACCGGCCAGGTGCGGGCAAGGACCAGCGTTCGCGCCAGGGGATGCTGAGTCATCGCGCGGATTCCTCGCTGTCGGCGATCTCTTCTTCCTGCGCATCGGGAAGCACGAAGCGGCGGTGTCCGGCGTCATAGTCGAATAGCTCCGCGTAACGACCCCAGGTGACGGCGGTTTCGATCTGGCGCTGGCACTCCTCCTCGCTGAATTGCTCGTCCAGCATATCGAGGAAGAAGTCCTCCGGAACGGTGTGGTCGCTCTTGGTATCAATAGCCCGGCGAATCTGGCGGAGCAGCAGGACGTTAGCCACGGCGGCGTCACGGAAGAGTTCCTTCTGACGGAGAATCTCGGAGTTGGCAAACTCCGTGCCGCTTTCGGTAATGGCCGCATCGCCTTCTTCGATCTTCAGGAAGCCGAGCAACTGCGCCGCATCCACAATGGGCAGCAGGTCGTCGATTTCGAAGCTCAGATCGTCGGCCAGGCGGTAGATGTCGTCGCGGCCGCCCTTGTCGAGCAGCAGTTCCAGCAGGCCGGCCATTCCACCCGGCCGGGCATGGGGCAGCATCTGATAGTGCATCTGGCGCTGGTCGCGCACGCGGATCTGTTGATCAGGCGCTTCGGCGGGCACCACGTCCGGCTTGGTGAGCACCTTGTAGATGTAGTCCACCAACTGCGTGAAAGGCTCGGATTTGCGGTCGCGCGGCTGGGCCAATTGCACCCGGAAATCGGTGCGGATGTGGCCGGGGTTGCGGCCCAGCACAATGATGCGATCGGCCAGCAGCACCGCCTCTTCGATGTTGTGCGTGACCAGAAAGACGGCCTTGGTGGGCATGGTCTTGTTGGTCCACAGCTCCAGCAGTTCACTGCGCAGGTTTTCGGCGGTGAGCACGTCGAGGGCGGAGAAAGGCTCGTCCATGAAAAGCACCTCCGGCTCGACCACCAGGGCGCGGGCAAAGCCGACCCGCTGCTTCATGCCGCCGGATAATTCTTTCGGGTAGGCGGCTTCAAAACCGTCCAATCCTACCGTGTCCAGCATCTTCATGCTGCGGTCGCGGCGCACATCGGGCGCAACGCCGCGGGCTTGCAGAGGGGCTTCAACGTTTTCCAACACCGTGAGCCACGGAAAAAGGGCAAAGCTCTGAAAGACGATGGAGACGTTGATCTCCGCATCGGCGATCGGTTTCTCGTGCCAATAAACCTGGCCGGCCGTGGGCGTGGAGAGTCCAGTCAACATCCGCAGTATCGTCGATTTGCCGGAGCCGGAGGGGCCAAGCAGCGCAACGATCTCTCCGGGAACGATGGAGAGGTCAGTGGCGGAGATCACCTGAATGCGGTTCTGGCTGGGCTGCGCGTAGTACTTCTCGATCTTCTCGGCGCGAATGATCGCTTCGACAGCCGCGGGCTGGATAGGGCTTTCGGTGGAGATGACCGCTTCCTGCATGGCTGGTTCTCCGGTTGGGGGGTCCGCAGGCCAGGAGCCTCAGCCGGCGGTTGTTTCCAGTGTAAGCCAACGCGGTTTCAAACCTGCGAATCAGAGTTGAGTACCGGCCATTTGTTTCGCGGAATGTGGGTGCAATCGAATGGCAAAGCTACGAACTTGTTGAAAATCCAACTCTGGCAGGAAAATCAGTCCTCAGGGGCTAAAGCCCGCGTGGTTTTGCGGCATTTGCGGCACGACTGAAGTCGTGCCTTGACACAATTCAAGAGTATTTCAACAAGTTCCTACAGCTCGCGCCGTCCCTCCAAGGCCCGCGCCATGGTCACCTCGTCGGCGTATTCGATGTCGCTGCCCGCGGGAACGCCGGTTGCGATTCGCGTGATCTTGACCGAAGGGCTGCGCAACGCGGTTGCCAGCCAATGAGCGGTCGCCTCGCCCTCCAGCGTGGGGCTGGTGGCGAGGATGACCTCGTCTATCTCGCCGCGCTCGATGCGAGCCAGCAGCGTGTCGGTGCGGAGTTGATCCGGGCCGATGCCGTGCAGCGGCGAGAGGGTGCCATGCAGCACATGGTAAACGCCCTGGTAGCCGCCCTGAGAGCCTCGCGCCCGTTCGACGGCGGCGATATTTGTCGGTTCCTCGACGACGCACACCTGGCGATGATTGCGCGTGGGACTGGCGCAATAAGCGCAAGGATCGACGTCGGTGACGCTGTTGCAGATGGAGCACAGGCGCAAGCTGACCTTCAGGCCGCGCACCGCCTCGGCCAGAGCCGCCGCATCCTCGTCGCTGGAGCGCAGGATGTGGAAAGCAAACCGCTGGGCGCTCTTCGTGCCCACTCCCGGCAACTTCTTCAACTCTTCAATCAACCGCGCCATCGGCTCGGCATAACGGCTCACGTGCGCCCCCTACAAACTTCGATAAACAATGCCGGTGAAGGCATCGCCGTTCATAAAGCCCCTGGCCCAGGCGGCGTCCAAATCCGCCGTCGGCTTTTTGGCGATGGTCTCCTGCTCGCTGGCCCCGCCGGCCTTGAGAGCGGACACCTTGTCGCGAACAGCAACGAGCATATCGCGAAACTTCTGGAGATCGGCCTTCGATCCCAACGGTCCATGGCCGGGGATAATCCTGGTGTTGTTCCCAGCCACCGACAGAGCCGTCTCACTGGCGCGAATCATGCCGCCAATCGATCCGCCCGAGCCCTCGTCGATGTAGGGAAAGAAGCCGTTGAACCAAATGTCTCCGAGGTGCAAAACATCGGCCTTGTGAAAGTGGATGTAGATGTCGGTGTCGGTGTGCGCCGGCGCGAAGTGGACCAGGTCCAGCGCGTCGCCGTTGTGCCAGATGTGCAGCGCATCGGCGAAGGTGATCGCCGGAAGAGCGCCAGCCGGGGCGGCGGGGCTGGTGCTGTGAAGGACCTTCGAAGTTTGCGGCATTGAGAGCCGCTCGCGCGTCTTTTCGTGAGCGAAGATCGTGAATCCCGCGGCGTGCAGACCCTCGTTGCCGTCGGTGTGATCCCTGTGCCAATGCGTGTTGATCAGCGCGTTGGGAGCGTCTTTGCTGACGGCTCCGATAGCTTCAAGAATCCTCGGCACCGCCGTCGCATAGCTGGCGTCGATCAGCACGTTGCCCTCGGAGCCGGTTTGCAGAGCCATGTTGCCGCCCGCGCCTTGCAGCAGGTAGATGTTGTCGTAGAGCTTTGTGGTCCGGATGGGCGTGTTCAAGGCAGTCGCGCGTGCCTGCGCAAGCCTGTCAGTGGATGCCAGCGGCGCGGCCTGCGCCTTCATCCAGCGCGGCGCCATTGCTACTGCGCCTGCCGCCGCACCCAACTCAAGGAAGCTTCTGCGATTCATTCCTTCGAGCATCGTTTTGCCCTTCTTTCGGTTGCGAAAAGCTTTTAAGAAACCTCGGATTCAGTTCTATCTTGCATCGAGCATTTTCTCCGTGGCTAAAGCCAACGTTGATTCTGTTGGCTTTATGCGGGGGTTAAAACCCCCGCCTCCCTCCGAAATGATGTTTTCCGCAACCTGTGAAGTCGTGCCCTTTCAAAACATCGACTTCATCAGAGCTTCCCTAAAGTATCAGCCAAGACCCGGCAGATTCAATCCGCCCAGGATTCCCTGCACGCTGGATTGCATCACCTCATCGGCCTTGCGACCGGCTTCGTTCACCGCGGCCACCACCAGGTCTTCCAGCATCTCCACATCCGGCTTGTCGCCGCTCAGGCCAATCACTGCCGCAGGATCGATATGGATTTTGAAGAGCTGCTTTTTGCCGTTCATGGTTGCGGTTACGGCGCCGCCGCCGCTGGCTCCTTCCACCACGGTCTGGCCCAGCTTCTGCTGAACCTCCTCCTGCATCTTGTTGGCTTGGGAAAGCATCTCGGAGATTTTGAGCGGGTTGAGCATGACCTGTTCTCCTCACTGGAAGCGTGCGACTAAGCTTGGCGAAGGTCCACGATGCTGCGGACTTCAGCCTTGAAGATCTCCTTTGCCCGCTGGACCAGAGGATTGGCCAGCGCGGCTTCCTGAACGCTACCCGCAATCGGCGCGGCCATGGGTGTGCCGCTTTGCTTGGTTCCTTCGCCGGGAACCACCATGAAGCGGGTGGGCGCTCCCAGCCGCTTCAGCTCCTGCCGGATGATCTTCTCTGCCGTGGCACTGACCGTCAAGGCCAGCATCTTTTTGCCCATGCCGGCCACCTCGATGCGCAAATTGGAGCCATCGAGCGCCCACTTGCCCGCCCCCAGCAACTGCGAGGCCGTAACGTGACCAGCCTCGGCCAGTTTGCTGCTGACGGCTTGACGAATCGATTCGATGCTGGCAGCTTGGGACTCCGGCACGGCAGCCTGCGGAGCCTTGGCCAGCGCGCCTTCGGTGAGCGTTGCGGTTGAGGCATATCCCGTGGCCGGAGTGGCGGCGGCAGGGAAGGGCGTAGCGCCTTGAAAGGAACTGACAGGTGCGGGAGCGGGCGACGGACGCTTCATGGTTGCGGCAGGCGAAGCTCCTGAATCTGGCTTGAGACTCGACGCCATCTTCGCTCCTGAGCCCCAACTGCCGCCTGCCGTGCCAAAGGGCGAAAGAGACGGAGCAGCGGCCGGGGCAGAGGGCGCAACCGGGCGCGCGCTTGGCCGTGGAGCCGAAACCGGCGCCGAAGCTGGAGCACCAGCGCGTAAACCGCCCCCGGCGGCCACGCCGCTCAGCAATTCCTCAATCGGCAACAGACGCTGGGCATGAATCAGCTTGAGCAGGCCCAGTTCCAAATGGAAACGCTGCTCCTGACGGTAGTTCAAGTCGTCGAAGGTGCGCAGGACGATTTGCAGGTTCCGGGTCAGCTCCTCCTCAGTGAACAGAAGCGCGGTCCGTGCCGCGCGGGCACGCTCATCGGTGGAGATTTGCAGCAACTCGGTTTCTGCGCCGCCGATCTTGGCCATCAGCGTGTTGCGCAGGTAGCGGACCATCTGCCGGGCCAGCGACGAGGGGCTGTGGCCGGCATTCACCAGCACGTTCAACTCCTGCATCAGTTCCGCGCTTTGCCCGGCGGCAACGGCCTCCAGCAGCCGCTCGAAAATCGCGTTGGGCACCGCGCCCATCAGCTCGCGAATCTGCGTCGCCGAGAGCACCGCTCTGCCGTTCTCCACCGGCGCTGAGGCGATGGCCTGATCCATGATGGAGAGCGCGTCGCGCATCGAGCCGTCGCCAGCCTCGGCTAGCAAAGCCAATGCGCCGTCCTCGGCCTCAACCTCCTCTTTGCCGGCGATCATCTTCAACTGGGCCAGAATGTCGTCGAACTTGACGGCGTGAAAGCTGAAGTGCTGGCAGCGCGAGAGGATGGTCTGGGGAATGTCCTCCGGCTGCGTGGTGGCCATCATGAAGATGATGTGCGCCGGCGGCTCTTCCAGGGTCTTCAGCAGGGCATTGAATGCCGCTTCGGTAATCTGGTGCGCTTCGTCGAGGATGTAAATCTTGTAGCGGTCGCGCGAGGGGGCGTAGCGGGCTGCGTCGCGCAGTTCTCGAATCTCGTCGATGCCGCGATTGGTGGCTGCGTCGATCTCGATCACGTCCACCGCGTTGCCCTGGCGGATCTCGACGCAGGAGTCGCATGTACCGCAGGGCTCGGGCGTGGGGCGTTCCGGAGTGCCGATTTCAGTGCGGCAGTTCAGCGCCTGGGCAACAATGCGGGCGATGGTGGTTTTCCCGATGCCGCGATGGCCGCTGAAGATGTAGCCGTGGGCAATGCGGTTCTGGCTGAGCGCATTCATCAGCGTCCGCGTGACGTGATCCTGGCCGGCCACGTCGGCAAAGCGCTGCGGACGGTATTTCCTGGCTAGAACCTGATAACCCATGCGTGAACCCGCTCCTCAGGGCCAGCCCGGAACCGCAGGCCGCCTAGAGGCGATTGTATCGTTCCGGGGTGGGGACGCGAGAGGTGGAAATCTATAGCCGGCTGGCTCCCAACTTAGATTTGTCCTACGCGCCCGCGCCTCGTAGAATCAGCATTGGCGGCTGACATGTGAATCTTGAGCCGCCCCAGGAACCGATGAGCGAACAGGAAACAGGGAATTCACTTGAGGCGCAGGCGGCATCGCCGGCGTGGATCAGGATCGAGCTGGCGCGGCATCCCCAGCGGCCCTACCCCATGGACTTCATCGAGCGGATCTTTACCGATTTCAGCGAGATTCACGGGGATCGCGCCTTTGGCGACGACGAGGCCGTGGCCTGTGGCATGGCCCGGCTGGCTGGCGAAGAGGTCATGGTCATTGGCAATCGCAAGGGCGGCTCGACCAAGGAGCGCGTGCGGCACAACTTCGGCATGCCCCATCCCGAGGGCTATCGCAAGGCGCTCAGGGCAATGAAAATCGCCGAGAAATTTGGCCGGCCGGTCATCAGCTTCATTGACCTGCCCGGCGCCTATCCCGGCCTGGGCGCCGAGGAGCGGGGTCAGGCCGAGGCCATCGCCCGCAATCTTCTCGAAATGTCCCGGCTGCGCGTGCCCACCATCTCAGTCATCAGCGGTGAGGGCGGATCGGGTGGGGCGCTGGCGCTGGCCGTAGCGGACCGCGTTCTGATCCTTGAAAACGCCCTTTATTTTGTGATTACTCCCGAGTCCTGCGCGGCCATTATGTGGCGAGACGCGGCCCAGAAGCAGTTGGCCGCCGAGGCCCTGCACATCTCCGCCCCGGAGGTTTTCGGGCTGGGGTGCGTGGATGAGATCATCCCCGAGCCGCCGGAGGGCATTCACACCAACCGCGAGGCGGGCACCGGGCTGCTGAGCACCGTCCTCAAGAAGCACCTGGCCGAGCTCAAAGCTGTGCCGATCGACATTTTGGTGGCCGCGCGCCAGGCCAAGTTCCGCAACATCGCGCAGTTCTATACGGAAGGTTGACTCTGGTGGCGCAAAGACCGATGCACTGGATTGGCAACTCCGGCTCTCGGTTGAGAGGGCCGGCTGGGGAGCGCGCTGCCCACTGCGGCCGCGGCTTTGCCGGAGGTTGCCGATGAGTCCTGCCAAATCTGGCAATGGCCGATTGCGCGCCTACATCGAGTTTCTCGCCGCGGTTCTCTACTTCTTCCTGGCGCGGGCGCTGGCCCGGCACGAGGCGGCGGGGCTGGCCAATGAGTTGTGGCAGCCGCTGGTTGAGCAGGCCATATTGCTCCTTTTATTGCTGCTGGGTTATGCGGGCATGGGCTTCGCGCTCGACCGCCAGCAGCATCCGCTGAGCGAGCAGGGACTGCCGAGGCGGCCGGGCTGGCCGAACGAAGCAGGATTGGGCCTGGCAGTGGGTTGGGCGCTGGCGGTGGTCTGCGTTCTGCCGTTGGTTGTGGGCGGCGGAATCGCCATTGTGCTGGTTCTTGAGTCCTCTGCCTGGGGTTGGCTGCTAGCCGACGCCGCATTTTTCGCGCTGGCCGCGCTGGCTGAAGAGGTTGCTTTTCGCGGTTATGGATTTCAGCGCTTCGTGCAATCGGTGGGACCGCTTGGAGCGGCGCTCGGTTATGCGGCCTTCTATGCCATCGTGCAGGCGCTTCTGCCAGGAGCAAGCCATTCGAGCGTTGCAGTCTCTCTGGCGCTCAGCCTGGTACTCTCCACTGCTTACCTGCGCAGCCGCGCATTGTGGGTGAGCTGGGGGATCAATTTCGGCTGGAAGGCCAGTCGCGCACTGCTTTTCGGGCTCACCATCAGCGGTGTCAGCAGCCACTCGCCCGTGGTGCAAGGCAATCCGATGGGGCCGTTCTGGCTCACCGGCGGGGGCTACGGCTTGGACGGCAGTTGGGTGGCGTTCGTCGTCCTGCTGGCGGCGCTGCCGGTGGTTTACCGCCTCACGAGTGAGTTGGACTACCGCTACAACACGCCGGAGATCGTCTCAGGCGGCATTCCGGTGGACCTCAGCGCTGTCGCCCAGCGTCAGCATGAGCACGCCATGGGAACGGCCGCACCCGTGGCTCCGGATCTCATTCAAATTCAGCCGGCTGCGACGCCAGATCAACCTCCTGAGGACCCATTCGTCAGCCGCTCTTGAAATTCTCAGTCGATCTCTCATCCTCCGCTATAATGGCGGACGGGATTTTCTTTGGGACAATTCCGATCCGTATTATGTTTTGTTTGGGGGGTGGGCGGAGATGAGACGAATTTTCTGCGCTTCGGCACTGTTATTTGCGGTTGTTTCTCTAAACCCGCCGGCAACAATTGCGCAAGCGCCACCCGTTGCTGCTTCTCCTCATCGGGAGGCAACTCAGGATTTGATTGCCCGGCTGAGTCCGCAGCAAAAACAGCAGTTCGACAGCGCGTGGAAGGCATACGGCGAACATCGTTATGCAGATGCGGTCGCCATCCATCAGCTTTTGCTCAAGGATTTCCCCGGCGACCCGATTCTCCTGAAGTTCGCCAGTGACGCCGCGCTGAATGGCGGAGACGCGGGCTTTGTCGTAAAGATGATTCAGCCGATTGCGCAAGCCGATCCCGATGATTGGCAAGCTGCCGCAATGCTCACACGCGCATGTGCTGAAACGGGCAATACCTCCTGCCGGGACGCAGGAATAGCCCATATGCTCGATCTGCATCAGCGGGGCATCACGCCGCCGCGCTTTCTGCAATATGCTGTCGAGAGCGTGAAGCTGGGTGAAAACACCTTGCTGATCAGCACCTCGCTGGAGCCGTGGGGTTACTACAAGATCTATGCCAATGGAAAAGTTTCAGACAGTGCAGGCAAATTGTTCTTAAGCATTACGCTGGAAAGCAACGACATCGATCAGCCCGGCTTTGCCAAGGAACATCCCGATGAAGCCGCAAAGGGGATGCGCTTGTTTTCCTTGGATGCCTACCGGGAAACCGGATTGAACGAAACAGGGCAGAGAACGCAGACGCACTACACCTTCAAGTTTTTTGAGGGCCAGCCATCCTACGCGACGATTCGGGAGGAGTTTCTGAAAGTAGCGAATGGAACAACTTCGCCCATGAGCAGCAGATCCGGCCTGATTGTGCCATAAAGCCAAACTACTCCGGGTCAACATTCCTCTTGCCTTTGATTTCGTCGATGCAAATCTCCACCACAGCACACCCCGCGAGGTGTTTCTCCTCCACGGGCAGAAACGGCTTGTCACCCGCGTATCTCTCAACAAGCTGATTCAGCAAGGTGGTCTTTTCGGCGTTATCGGCTACGACGCGCGCGGCTCCAAAGGCCAGCACCGAAGAGTATCGCGTCGAGCAGCCACAAGGGCGATCATGGGAGATCGTGATCTTCTCAACCTTGCTCACTTCAAAGCAGACCCGGCCGTTTTCGGCGATATTGTCGAGTTTTCGCCCCGTCGTTTTGCAGTGAAAGTAGATATTTCCTTCGCGATAGAGATAATTGAGCGGCGTAATGTAGGGCTGCCCGGCTCTGTTGCATGTAGCCAGGCGTCCTTCCGTCTGTGCGGCAAGAAACTCTTGGGCGTCTTTTTCGCTCATCCAGCGAGTCGGCATAGCGATCGGTCCTCCGAAGTTCAAGTTTACTCGGCGGAGAGGCCGTGCCGGCAACCAGCCGCAGTGAGGCGTTACAGCCGTCCTTGATGTAAACTGGTCTGAGCGAGCCGTGCTGCTTCTACGCAATTCTTTTTTGCGGTCAGAGGCCAGCAATTGGCCGCGACGTTGAAGCCGCGCGCAGTTATCTGGCGCGTGTGTGCAGAGACACCCCAAGAAGGAGAAACACCCGACCGATGGCCAAGATTGCAAAAACAGGTGATCGTAAGAAGGTAATGGACACGACGAAGTCAACCGACTGTCCCAAGTGCAGCAAGCCGACGCGCATCGTCAAGCGCGTGAAGGACCGCGAGCGCGGTATCCCCGGCGGCGTCTACATCTCGTGTTCTGCATGCGATTTCTACGAGAAGCTCTAAGCGCTGGTTGAACAGTGGCGCAGGAAAAAGCCCGGCTGCTGCCGGGCTTTTTCATTTTTGGACTACTCTTTGCAAGGAACTTGCTGGCTTCCTCCAGGCGTCTTCCCGGCGCGCCGGATGCGCATGGATCAGGATGCGGCGGCGGAACTTGAATCCTTTAACATGGAGTCTGCGGGAACGGGCTGCGCCGGCTGGCGTTCAGCGCAACGATCTTGAGAACCGCCGGAGCTTTACCCGCAAAGGGCCAACCAGGGAGGGGAAGTGGGTTTGAAGAGCATTCCGAGCTTTATACGCAACTGTGGCTGGGGATTTGTGTTGTTGTTGGCGGCCAGCCAGTGCTGGGCCTCCGAGGTGCATACAAATCCACTGAACCGCGACCCGCTGGTGCGTGAGGCGTATGAGCACTTCTACAACCTGGACTATCCGGGCGCAGTCGAGCGCTTCCAGCGCTTTCATGCCGCGCACCCCGGCGATCCGCAGCCCACGACTCTGCTGCTGGAGGCGGTGGTCTTCCAAGAGCTTTACCGGCTCGACTTGCTGGACACCACTTTCTATGCCAACGACGGCTTTCTGACCGGGCGACACGCGACCGCGGAAGATCCCAAGACGCGGGACCGCATCCTGGGGCTGGCCGACGAGGCCATTCACGAGGCCGACTGGCGCATCAGCCGAAACCCTAACGACATTGACGCCCTGTATGCACGAGGCTGGGCCCGCAGCCTCAAATGCACCTATGTCGCCATGGTGCAGAGGGGCTTCGGCGCCGGGTTTCGGTTGGCCATGAAGGGCAAGGACGACGAGATGCGCGTGCTCCAATTGGACCCGGACTATGTGGACGCCAAGCTGGTCGTAGGGGTCTATGAGTACGTGGTGGGAGCGCTGCCCCTGCCCTTCAAGCTGCTGATCGGATTTGCCGGGATCACCGGCTCGAAATCCAGGGGCCTGGAGATGCTCAATGACGACGGCAAACGCGGTGTGATGACCCGCGTGGAGTCACGCACGGTGATTGCCTTGTTCCTGCGCCGCGAAGCCAAGTACCGGGAGGCGATTCAGGTGGTGCGCGGCCTCAAGAGTCAATACCCTCATGACTTCCTTTTCTGCCTGGAAGAGGCCAACCTGCGCAAGGACGCCGGTGAGGGCATGGGCGCCGTGGCGGCTTACAGGGATGTCATTGCAAACAGCGCCCGACCCGGCTATTTTGCTTCGGCGCAACTGGAATTGGCCTATTTTGGCTTGGGCGACGCCCTGCGCGGCCAGCGTCACTTCGGCGAAGCGGCGCAGGCCTACGAGCAGGCCGCGTGGACCAGGAATGTTGGGCCGGAACTCAAGATTCGGTCACTGCTGGCCGCCGGCGAGTGCCACGACATGAACGGCGAGCGCCAATTGGCGGTGAGAGACTACCAGGCCGCCATCGACGCCGGTCCGAATACTTCGCGTGCCGACACCGCGCGCAAGCGCCTGCGCAATCCCTATCGAGGCATGTGACGGCCAGGGCTGCCTTTTGCCCCGATTCTGAAGATGGAACCGGCGCCGTCCCGCCGCCGTATCTTCACTTGGATAAGGATTTCTGGAGGAGGAATCGACAATGGCCGTCTTTTGTCAACGCTGTGGAACCGGGTTGCCAATGGGTGCGCGGTTCTGTTCCAACTGCGGTGCGGTCGTTCCGGTCGCGACGTACATTCCCGGCAGACCGCTGTTTCGCCCAATTGTGGGCCGCCAAATTGCCGGGGTTTGCCTTGGCCTGGCCCAGGCGTACGGCTGGGATGTCGCGCTGGTTCGCGTCTTCGCGGTCATCGGACTCTTCTTCTCCTGCGGGCTGGTAGCCGTGGCCTATCTGGCGGGCTGGATCGGCATTCCCGAGGAGCCGCTCCCGTTGCCCTAGGACCCGCCTTTTGGCGTATTCTCTTGCTATGAAGGGTGCCTACACATCAGATGGGTCAACATTGACCTTCCGCGACATAGGGGCGGGTTTGCCCGTGGTGTTTCTCCATCCCACGCCACTCGATGGGGAGTACTGGCATCCGCTGACTGAGAACCTGACCAGCGCCCGCGCCATCGTTCCAGATCTGCGCGGGCATGGCCGCTCTGCATTGGGAACCTTGCCTGTGGGAGACTTTACGCTGGTTCCAGATGCTCCTGTGCTGACCATGGCGCAGTTGACGGCCGACATTCTCACACTTCTCGATCATTTGCATTTGCAGGAAGTGGTCTTTGCAGGCTGCTCCATCGGCGGCTATGTGCTGCTGGAACTCTGGCGTCAGGCGCCCGAACGGGTGCGCGGGCTGGCTTTCGTCTGCTCCAAGCCTCAACCGGACACGGTTGCCGATCTCGCCCGGCGCGCCGATATGATTGCCAAGGTGCGAGCCGGCGGCAGTGCGGAAATCTTCGACGGCATGGCCCAGACGTTGGTTGGGACAACCGCTCGTGAGCGCTATCCCGAGATGGTAGCCCGGTTGAGGGCCCGCATGACGCTCACTCCGGAGGCTCTGATAGCTGTGCAGGCTGGTTTGGCCGCGCGGCCCGATTCGCTGCCCACTGTGCCCAACATCTCAGTTCCTATCTTGGCTATTGCCGGCGGTGAGGACCCAGGTGTGACCCCCGCCGAGATGGGAGCCTTCCACGCTGCGCCTGGCGGGTGCGAGTTCCACATTCTGCCCGATGCCGGGCACTTTGCCGCCTATGAACAGCCGCGAAAGGTGGCCGCGTTGCTGACCGAGTGGTTGCCGCAGCTCGACGACTGAGAAACAGGTCAGTTTCCTGCCCTGGCAGGCTTCTTATTCAACCTGGAGCAGCAAGGAAAGGTCAACTTCGTAACGCGAGGAAGCCGTCATCAGCTCCTCAACCGCGGCGACCGGGTGGAGGCCCCCCCTGGCACCGGTTGCCATGCAGTTCAGCGCCGCGGCGGCGCAGGCAAAGTCGAGCTGCCGCTCCAGAGGCCAACCCTGAAGCAGGCCATAAATAAATCCAGCGTGGAAAACGTCTCCTGCGCCGGTCGTATCCATGACCGGAACTCTGTAAGCAGAACAGTGGTGAAGGCGGCGGCCATCCCAGGCCACAACGCCGTCCTCTCCGAGCGTCGCGGCCGTCAGCGCGCAGCCGTAACGCAATTGCATTCCGCGTAACGCCCTCTCCAGGTCCTTTTCCTTCATCAGCCGGGAAGGGAAGTCACGGCTCACGATCAGATAATCCACCTGCTCAATCAGCCGTTCCACGCCGGGGTACAGCTCATCCAGATCGGCAATTACGGGAATTCCAGCAGCGTGCGCCCAGCTAGCCGCCAAGGTGGCAGCGGCCGTATCGTAGCCATCCACGTGCAGTGCGCGCGCATTCTCAATCCAGGCGCGCTCCAGATCTTCGGGTTGCAGCACGAGCCGCTCGTCTCTTCTGCACAGTACCGTCCGTTCGCCGCCACCGTCCACGATAATCAGGGACTGCGGGCTGGCAGCTCCGGGAACCGTAACCAGCCGCGTCTCCACGCCCGCGCCGGCAAATGCTTCACGGTGCAGTCTGGCCGCATCGTCGTCGCCCAGCTTGCCAACATAGCGTGTGCGCATTCCCCAACACTGGCAGGCCATCACTGTGGTCGCCGTCTGGCCGCCGGGCATCACGGTAGCGCCGCGAAACTCAACCTTTGAGCCGCGCGCCGGGTAATCCGGAAGCGGAATCAGCGTGTCCGTGGCGTTCAATCCAACGCCCACCAGGTCAACCATTGGCGGCTTCAACATATTGCCATTGTAACCAGAGCTAGGCCGTTTTCACAGGTGCCGCAGACGGTCACCACCGCTGCAATGGGGCGTTTCCCATTGAAAGCATTACCCAAAATGACACAGAATGGCTCCACGCCTCGCGCAAATGCTGTAGGCTGGATAAAGATTTTTTATGGGGGTTCGTCTTGGCCTTATCTCCGCTTTCTTCGCCGCGTCCTTTTCATTATCCGCAGTCCGGTAGCGCCTTGCACTGCGGCAAGGTCTCTCTGGAAACGTTGGCCAAGCGCCACGGCACGCCGCTTTATGTCTACTCAGCCGACCAAATCGTCGAGCGGCTGAATATGTTTCAAGACGCCTTGGCAGGACGGGAGCACCTGGTTTGTTACGCGGTGAAGGCCAACTCCGCGCTGGCGATTCTGAAGCTGCTGGCGGACCATGGCGCGGGCTTCGACATTGTCTCCGGCGGGGAGTTGGAGCGGGTACTGGCCGCCGCGCCCGAGGCTGTGGACCGGGTCGTTTTCTCCGGCGTGGGCAAGACGACCGCCGAAATCGACTTGGCGCTGAAGGCGGGAATTCTCGAATTCCACGCCGAGAGCGAGGCGGAGTTGGAACTGCTGGCCGCACGCGCCGCCAAGTTCAAACGCAAGGCGCGCTTCGCCCTGCGCGTCAATCCCGACGTCTTCGCCGAGACCCACCCCTACATCTCCACGGGCTTGCGTGAGCACAAGTTCGGCATCGACATCCGGCGCGCGCCGGCGATTTACAAGGCTGCGGCCAACAACCGCTGGCTCGAGGCTCACGGCGTCAGCGTTCACATCGGCTCGCAGATTTGCACTGCGGCCCCGTTTGGCGCGGCCATGGAACGGGTGAACAAGCTGCTTCGCCAACTTGAACGCGAGGGCATCGCCCTCAAGACCGTCGATGCGGGCGGTGGACTGGGGATTAACTACCACGCAGGCAACTTCGATGCTGCTGCCAGGGTGCAGGAGTATGCCGCGGCCATCCAGAACGCATTGCAGGGCTTCGAGGGACGCCTGCTCATCGAACCGGGCCGCTTTATTGTCGCCCAGGCCGGAGCCCTCGTTACGCGTGTTCTTCAAGTGAAGCAAAACGGCAAAAAAACCTTTGCCGTTGTTGATGCAGCCATGAACGACCTCATCCGCCCCTCGCTTTACCAGGCACATCACGAGATCGCGCCGGTTAGGTTGACGGCGGGGAAGTCGAAGACCGTTGATGTGGTTGGGCCGATTTGCGAGACAGGCGATTTTTTTGCGCGCGACCGGAAGCTCGCGCCGCTCGCGTCAGGAGACCTGGTTGCAATTCTCGACGCGGGAGCCTACGGCATGGCGGAAAGCTCGAACTACAACACCCGCCCCCGTCCCGCCGAGGTCCTTGTGGAAGGGGCGAAGTCCAGGCTCATTCGGCGTCGCGAGACCATAGCTGATCTGCTGGCGCCAGAACAGCTTTAGTGGGGTCTGAGTGGCCAAGTGCCAGGCCTAGTGGAATATCAACAATGCCTGATTCTAGGTCGTTGTAGGTAGTGTTGTTTCTTGGATGTGATTCATAATAAATAAGTTATTAAAGTACCAGAAGAATCTACTGTTGCTTCGCCGTTTTCCGGCCTTCTGTTGCGCTATCGCGGAGAGCAAAAAGCAACGATTCGGCGGAACGGTTTGCCTGATGCCGAACCTTCAAGGCTACCCTCTGATCTAAAACCAGATTGAGAGGATGCGGCACACCTTTAGTGGAAAAGAACAAGAGCAAAGATCACACCGGCCGGTAGGGCCAATCCAATGAACAACACCGTTCTGAGCCTTTCTGGAACAAAGACTTTTGAAGTCAGAAACGCTGTGAGCACCGAAAGGTTTAGCAAGGTGATAATCAAAGTTCTGGCAAATCTCTCAGAATCAAGGGCACCCGCACTAGAAAGCAGAACCCCTGCCCCTACGATATACAGCACATCGAAAACGACAAAAATGGCAAAGTTGCGAAGGAATCTAAGCAAGACAGCGCTGGATCCCTTAGCTTCCGGGAGTAATGGCTGAGTGGTCCAGTCAAGAGTCTCAGCCGAAATCTGGCGCTTTTCCAACTCCATTCTCAGAGCATCTCTTGCGTCTGGAACAAGTGAACGCAGATCTAGCACCAGGCGTTGAAGATCTTCGTTAGATAAAGAAGCGTAATGCTTGGCGTAGCTGCTGAGCGCGGCTGTATTCATCTGAGGGATATTCTTAGTCTCGACCTCGCTGCCCTCGGTTACAATTTCGCCACCAAGAACATTGATGTAAAGCTCAAAGGTATGCTTGGATAGTCCTGCAGCCTTGAACGACAACTGCATGAACTCAAGGAGATGATCACGCGGAGCAATCTTCATGCTCGTACACAGCCGGGACAAGAAGGCGACGGAGAAATACTGCACTGGGTTGGTCGAGGGAGAGTCCCATTCGGCCATTTGCCGAACGAGATTGAGGTTCATTATCTTGATTTCGGATTCAGACGGCTTCCTCGCCAGATAGAGCTCCTGTCTCTCGCAAGCCTTGAGATTTGCAAAGCTGAAGAAGCACTCTTTGATTGCATCCTCTTGGTCTTTCGTGGAGAAGTGGATCAGTGGGGCAAGAGTAGGGGGCTCGTTAGGTGGAATGTGAAATCCCGAGTGTATAAAATCCGTCATTGTGTCACAGTACTCGCGTCGTGATTCCAGGTCAGGAAGAATCCAATTCACTGAAGCTATTGCCGCGAAATAGTGGAAGAAAATGGTCTCTTCCAAGAACGCCTTTTGCTGGGCCGCGGTGATGTTCAATGCAAGCGCTGTCACAGACTGGTCAGCTGATCCACAAGCCGTTTGGACGCAAAAGAAAGCAAACAGTTCGGGAGGGATTTTGGGCGCTGATGGTACGCCTGCTTTCATGAACGTGCCCCACAAGCTGAGACTTTGCCTCCCTAACACTTTACAACAGTATCGCTTACACTGCACGTTTGCCGATTGATGCCGATTGTTGTTGCCGAAATTCTGATGCAATGCAATTCTGTTATTGAGGTGAGAGTGCATGATTCGAGCTTTGGAACCTGGGAGATCGAGAGCTGATGACCTCGTGTCAAGAAAACTCTTTGTGGTAATCGAGCCCATGTGCCTAAATGGAACAACAAGCCCAATGAAACAAGGACAAACTGGATTTGCGTATGTTCCTACTGCGGATCCGGTTGAATTGGAGATCGACAACATTGGATACACAGTCGCTCAATCGATCTTCAATCGGGCTACCAAATGGAAGTAGCCTTGCTGAGTTGTGCGTAGACCTTTGATTCGGGAGTAAGCGACGCGGGCAAACCTTAGAACCCGTGGAGAAGCTGGGATAGGCTCATCTTAAAGCCGTCTGCGATCGTCTTCAGGACTCGTAAGCTAGGGTCCTTCTTGCCGGTTTCAATCTCCGACAGGTAGCTCCGATCAACCTGCGTCCAATAGTGCTCCAGCCGTAGAGCGCGGACACGATTTCCGAGACGTACACGAATGCCAGTGGACACCCCATAGCAAGGATCGGCAATGTCCGATAACGTATATTCTGTATACTGGAGCCAAATCGCAGGACGACGCGCCTAACTCTTTGAGGGCAAACCATGATTCCCTGTTTCGTCGGCTGAAAAGAAACGGGGCGTTGTGGCTTTTGGCCTCTTCCCGCCCAGCCTCGGATCAAACTACATCTTGTAATGCCCCAGATCCTCGTCATTCAAGCCTTCGAGCCAGCCACGCAACTGCTCGGCTGTGGGGCCCTCAGGCGGGCCAGAAGTGTTCAGCTTGGCCAACTGCATGACCTCTTCCGTAACGTAGATCGGGCAATCCGCACGCAATGCCAGAGCGAGCGCGTCCGACGGGCGAGCGTCCAGAACCATCTGTTCATCCCCCTGCCGAAGCCACAGAACAGCGAAGAAGGTATCGTCCTTAAGTTCTGAAATAACAACACGTTCTAGCTTAGCGTTTAAGTTCTGGATGAGGTTTCTGGTCAAATCATGGGTCATCGGGCGAGGCGGGGCCACTTTCTCGATCTCGAGTGCAATGGCGTTGGCCTCGAAGATTCCCACCCAGATCGGCATCACCGTCTCGGAAGCGACGTCCTTGAGCACAATAATGGGCATGCTCGTAGCCGGGTCCATCATCAGCCCGCGTATCCGCACCTCAATATCCATGGCTTCCCTCTCTTTCGCCCGCTCTTATCTTAGACGGCCTCGCCGACCAGACTGTTCGGATGCGTAGCAGTAATTTTCACCTGCCGGTAGCTTCCGGGCGCGGGAGCGATTGGCTGTGCGCAGGTGAAGTTCACCGGTATGTTCTGGCTACTACGTCCGATAACTTGCTCTCGCGCCGAGTTAACACCTTCAACCATGACCTCCATCGTCTGCCCCAAGCGCTTCGCGTAATTGACCCTCTGAATCTCTCGCTGGCGATCAAGCACAGCTTGAAGCCGGATGGCTTTCTCGGCCTCGGAGATGGAATCGATCATGGTCAGAGCCGGGGTGTTGGGCCTGCCCGAGTACTTGAAGCCGAAGACGCAATCGTACTCGACTTCGTCGAGAAGGTCCATGGTCCGGATCAAGTCCTCCTCTGTTTCTCCGGGAAAGCCCACGATAATGTCTGTCGAGAGCGAAATGGGCCGGCGCGCTGCCTTGATCCAGGCAATCCGCTCCAGGTACCACTCCCGGGTGTACTCCCGCGCCATTAGCTGGAGTATCCGTGAGGAACCGGATTGCACTGGCAGATGCACGTGATCGCAGAGCGTAGGCACGGCGTCAATGGCCTCGACGATGTCGCGAGTGAAGTCGCGCGGATGGCTGGTGGTGAAGCGAACGCGGCGAATTCCCGGCACCTCGCCCACGGCGGCCAGAAGTTCCGCGAAGCTTCGCTTCCCTTCCGGGTCGCAATAGCTGTTCACGTTCTGACCCAGAAGTTGAATTTCGGTGAATCCCTGATCCACGATGCGCCGCGCTTCCGCTAGGACTGAAGCGGATCCTCGGCTCCGTTCCCTGCCCCGCGTGTACGGCACCACGCAGTAGGCGCAGAACTTGTCGCAGCCCTCGATGATGGTGATGTAGGCGCGATACGGACTCTTGCGAGCGGTAAACTCGGTCTCGAAGGTCTCATCGGTCTGGCGGTCGTCGAGGCCGGTGATGCGGGTTTCTCCAGCTTCCAGACGCGCCAGCATCTCGGGCAATTTGCGATACGAGGCCGAACCCGAGACCAGCGAGACGTACGGCGCCCGCTCGAAGATCTTCTTGCCCTCCTGCTGAGCCACGCACCCCAGTACGCCGAAGCGCTTTCCGGCCTTGTTCTGCCGCTTGTATTCGTCGAGCCGGTGAAAGACCTTCTGCTCGGCTTTGTCGCGGATTGAACAGGTGTTGTAGAGGATCAGGCCAGCATCCTCTTCCGACTCGACCTGCCGGTAGCCCTCGTGCTCCAATGTGCCAATGACCTTTTCCGAGTCATGGGCATTCATCTGGCACCCGAAGGTCTCTAAATAGAAGGTTTTTTCGGTTGCCATGGCAATTTCCAGTATACCGTGAGGGGTTTGTGCTGATTTCAAGCCGTTCCTTCTGCGATGTACTCAGCGCAGCCCGGTATGAAGATAGGCAAGTAGCGCCGCCATCTGCTCCTCAGTAAAGCGGCCGGCAAAGCCGGGCATCATTCCCTTCCCGGCCAGAACATTCTGGCGTACCGCATCGTCCGTCACCGGAATTCCGCTTGGCAGGGTCTTGCGGCCAAAAACGCCACGCAGCGCTGGCGGAACCTTCTTGAGGGCCAGATCGTTGTCCTCGTGACAGTGGGCGCAGCGAACCTGGTAGAGGTGTTTGCCTTCCGTTTCCTGCGAGGTGAGCGGCGGCGCAGCCTGGCAGCCGCCCAGAGCGAGGCCCAGACTGGCTGCCAACCCCATGCAAAGAAACGCCGAAGCTCGAACCAGCCGGCCCATCCAAGTCACGTTCTTCTTACGCCTTCCGCGCAAACTGTCCGCTCACGAAATCCCAGTTGACCACCTGGAAAAAGGCCTTCACGTAGTCGGCGCGCCGGTTCTGGTATTTCAAGTAATAAGCGTGCTCCCACACGTCAACGACCAGCACCGGCTTATGGCCCATGGTCAACGGGCTGTCCTGGTTGGGAGTGGTTTCAATGGCCACCGTGCCGTCGGGCAACTTGACCAGCCAGGCCCAGCCGCTGCCAAAGACGCCCAAGGCCGCGGCGGTCAGCTTGTCCTGAAAGGTAGAGAGCGAACCAAACTTCAGGTCGATGGCCTTGGCCAGCTCACCGACAGGTGCCGCGCCGCCCTTGCCCAGCGTCGGCCACCAGAAGGAGTGGTTGGCGTGGCCTCCGCCTTGGTTGCGCACGGCGGTGCGGGCGGATTCAGGCCACGCGTTCAGGTTGGCGACCAGCTCATCCACAGTCTTCCCTGCCAGCTCTGGATGTGCGGCTACGGCGGCATTCAGGTTGTTCACGTAGGCCTGGTGGTGCTTGTCGTGGTGCAGGTGCATGGTCGCGGCGTCGAAGTAGGGCTCCAGAGCGTCGTAGGCGTAAGGCAGCGGAGGCAGGGTGAAAGGGCCGGTTGGCTCCGTTGGCGGGGTTGCGGCAGCCGCGGCTTGTCCGTTGGGGAGTCCCTTGGCAAGCAGGGTTTTGGTCAAAACCAAGGCGCTGGCTGCGCCGCCGAGGTGCTTGAATGCGGTTCTGCGGTCCATGATGGGAAAACCTCCATTCGGTTCGATGCGCGGGGTAGAACAAAGTCTGCGCGAAAAGAGACAGATTTCCTCACCCATTCTGCGGTTTGCCGTCTCAAGCTATGCTGGAGCCATGGATTTGTCTTCTGAAAAACTGACCCCCATGACGCACGCGGCACAGAACCGCTGCTTCGGCTGCGGTCCGGCCAGCCCTGCTGGCTTGCATCTGGAATTCCTGCTCGCCGAGGATGGGAGCGTCGTTTGCCTGCCAACGGTTTCGGACCTCTTCGAAGGCCCGCCTGGTTATCTGCATGGCGGCATCATCGCCACGCTGCTGGACGAGGCTATGAGCAAGTCCGTCCGGGCGCGGGGGCTGACGGCCATGACCCGTCAGATGGAGATCGGGTACCTGCGCCCCGTCCACTCCGCAACACCCATCCGTCTGGAGGGCTGCCTGGTTCGCAGCGAGGGCCGCAAACACTGGACCGAGGCCAGGATTCTCAACCTCAGAGGTCACGTTCTGGCTGAAGCGAAGGGACTGTTCATCGAGGTGCGCCGCGGACACGTATCTTAAGTGATCCGCTCGCCAAGGCTGCTCGGTCAACCCGTAGATGATTGTGCCTATTGAGTTTCAGGGCGACCCGAAAGCCGCCCCTTTTTCAGATTAGTGAATCATGTTGATGGTTTCCTGGGTGACGGTGTCGAAGGTGGTGATCGCTTTGGAGTTGGCCTCGAAAGCGCGCTGGGCGACAATCAGGTCAGAGAACTCGGCGGAGATGTTGACATTGGAGGCCTCCAGCGAGCTGCCCTCAAGCGTTCCGCGGCCGCCAGCTCCGGCTACGCCCATCGAAGCCTGACCTGAGGCGTTGGTTGCCTGATATTCGGTAGATCCCATGTCAACCATCCCTTGCTGGTTGCTGATCGTGGCGATTGCCAATTGTCCCACGGTTTGGGTCTGGCTGTTGGAGTATAGAGCCGAGACGGTGCCGTCGGAGCCGATCGTGAAACTCTGATACTCGCCGCTTGTATATCCGTTCTGGGTGGGGGACGAGGTCGAATTGGCGGCAGCGGTCTGGCTGATATTCGCAGTGCCGGCGCTTCCAAGCAGATCCCAGGTCATGTTCATCGCCGCCGCTCCGTCGGAGAGCCCAGCAAAGGTAATTCCGCTCACATCTCCAGCAGGGTTGACCAGATTGCCACTGGAATTGAAGGTCAACGTCCCGGTGGTGTTGGCGCTCACTGGATCCTGGACCAAGCTTCCGCTGGTGGAGATATTGGCGCCGGAGATTGTCAATACCCCGGCTGCTGTAGACGAGACCGTGACTCCGCCGGCGCCTACCGTGATACCGGCCGCTCCCAACGCGGTGTTCAGGTCTGTCACATAATCGGCAACCGTCTCCGGAGAACCAGTGAAGGCTGGCAGCCCAGTGGTTGCCGTGCCGCCTGCCGTGGCGGGCGCGGTGATCGTCAGGCTCGACCCTTTGTTGACGGTTGCCAGCGTACCACCGCTCGATCCAAAGTCATAGTTGACCGTTGAGACCCCGCCTACATCGGTTGAGTTGGGGCTCAGTGTGTCGGGCATTGAGATGCTATATGACCATTCGTTGTTTCCCGTCTTCGTGTAATTCACTGTGGCAACATAGCTATTGCCCAACGAGTCGTAGACAGTTACAGGGCCTGAGGCGGTGGTGGAATCTGAGTCCAGATTTTGCGTCATGCTGAAGGTCGTCGTTGCTGAAGGCTCCATTACCTGCCCGGTCGGAATCACAATATCGCTCAACGCCCCGCTGGCATTGATCACGCCGCTCGTCGCGGCATATCCCATGACCGGCTGGCCAGAGGTGGATTCCAGCGTGCCGTCTGAACTCAACTGGAAGTTGCCGTCGCGGGTATACAACTGGCTTCCGCTATTGTCCAAAACAAAGAACCCCGTACCATCGATCGCCGCATCGGTCGAGATGCCTGTCGAGGCAATCGGACCGCCGGTGAAATCGGTGCTGTTCGAGGCCACCTGCACACCTGTCCCGACCTGAATCTGATCCCCGGATCCGGCCGTACCCGCCTGCTGATAAAACAGGTCGCTGAAGTTGGTCGTTTGCGCCTTGAAGCCTGTCGTGTTCATGTTCGAGAGGTTGTTGGCAATGGTGTTTAGCGCCGTCGAATCGGCGTTGAGTCCGCTAAGTGGAATGTCAAAGCTGGGCATTGTGAATCTCCTCTTGACTTCAACTGAAGTTGGCGCTGGTCTTGTTGGCCGGCGGGTAAACAGGTTTTGCCGGACTGCTTTCAGCCCGCGGAATCGCTATTGCAAGCGTGGCTGCCGCCCACTCAAAGACGCAGCCACGCTCTGGGCCGCGGGATTGACCGCGGGAATACCGAGATTGCCGGGAGCCAGTTTGGCTGCCGCTGCGCTGATGGCGCCAGGAACAGTCGTTGCTACGCCGGATGAGGCTGCTTGCGCCTGTGCGCCTGTGCCGGTCACGTTGTTTGTTTCATTGCGGGCCTGAGCTGAGCGCGTACCATTTGAACTCGCAGTCGAACTGCCGAGATCTGTCGTCAGCGTCTGGTTGATCGAGATGAGTTGCTCCAGGCTGTTCACGTTCACCAACTGGTTGATGTACTCGTTGGGGTCGGTGTCCGCCGTCGGGTCCTGGTTCTTCATCTCGGTGACCAACAAAGTCAGAAAGTCATTGGCCGAGATGGTGGCTGAGTCGCTGCTTGTACTGCTCGCCGTGTTGCCCGTAGTGCTTGCTGCGGCTGCCGTAGGGGTTGCAGTATTGCCCGCGAGGGCCTGCGCTGCCGTTGTGTGGTGATTCAAGATTCCCGCTGCTGCTGCCATTTCGCCTCCTGCTTGTTTTGCTCTGGCTTGTGTTCTTCTGCGTCCTTGTTAGCCGGGTTCTTTGCCAGTCATCCGCTGGCTCTCGGGTTTGTCCATGGCTTGATCCTGCTTCAGGCTCAGGCCATCACCGAGATGTGGATGCCCCCCTGCCCTGCTGTTTGTGCGCTTGCGTCCAGCCCCCCAGAGAATGCCAACAACTCCGGCAAAGTGGCTGGTGACTGGATCGATGAGTCTAAAGACGGGCCGGATTGGAAACCTGCATCGGCGCCCTGAGCCGTTCCCTGTCCTGTATGTTGTCCTGCCCCTTGCTGCATTCCCTCTCCCGCGCCCTTGTCGCTGCCCATCCCTGCCCACCCGCTTTCGGGCGCTGTCAGTGTCAGCGTCTCGACCGGCGTATGGCGTTCGGCAAGATAGGCGTTCAATCCTGCCAAATGGCTACCCAGCGCCTGTGCGGCATCGGTGGAGTTAGGCACCAACTCGGCATGAATTCCGCCTCCACTCGCATCAGCCCGGACACCTACCCAACCCAGGGTTGGGTCCTGAAAACCCGCCTCGGCCCGATGCGCACCGGCATGAATCCAGACCGGATTCCCGCTTGCTGCTTCCGCATCGAGTGTCGCAAAAGTTTCGCGGGAATCTGGTCCCGCTGACGCAGCGGTCGAACCTCCCGCAGGCTCGCCGGCCGTGCTGACCATCCCGTGCGCGCCAGCCGGTACTCGCGCCATCGCGGATGCATCCGCGGCAGGACCCGACGGCTGCCCGTCAATGAGACGACTCTGATGCTGGACCGCATCGGAGTTGCTGGTCCCGCGAGCCGACCGCAATGGTTCGGACGTTGAGTTCTTCCCCCCGGCGGCTGGATCATGTTTGCCCTGGATTGATGGAGGTGCGGCCGCGATCTGGTTGGATTGGGCGGCGGCTCTGGCGGCTTGCGGCAAAGGATTCACGCCATCGCTGCCCACTGAAGCTGGAAGTACGCTTCCCCCTTGAGTCGGGATCTGGCTGGGCGCAAGTGCCTCGGTCGAGTTCAGACTCGATGCTTCGGCCTGAGTCCGGCTCTGGTCTGGCGCAGGCGTCTCAAGCGGGTTCCCGCCCTCGACGCGCGCGGACACGGGTGGTGGCGCGCCTTCGCCCACAGCCGAAGATTCTGCTTCGCTGAGGGTTGGACCAAATGAACCACTCTGGCTCGAAACAGGTGAGACCTGGCGTTGCTTCGCAGGCGTTTCAAATTCTTCCGCAGTCTCCTGCACGGCCGCACTTGCTGGTCTGGCAATTTCGCTGGTGCTGGCCAGCTCCGGCGGATGCGAACTCAAGGAGGCCGAAACAATACCGGTTGCCGGGTCGCGAGAGGAATCAGTCTGGACGGATTGCGCCTTTACAGCCGGAAAATCGGTTTGCGCGGAGTGCGTCTTGAAGTCCGCCGCGGGAATAACCGCACTGCTGATCCCGGCCACGGGCACAGTCTGCGGAAAACTCGGACTTGTCGCTGAAACCAGATCCGGCGCCGGCTCTGCCGCGGCTAGCAGCGGCTTGGCGGCTTTGATGGAATGGATTGAACGCGAACTGCTAACAGATTCGCCCTCGGGCTCCGCCGCTGGTTTCGTCTCCTCGGTTTTCGTCGAGGCTGTCTTTATAGTTCCGGCAGCGCGTTGGATCGATATCTTTCCCGTCCCATTGATGGCCGGAGAAAAATTTGCCGCGTCTGTTTCGCCGCTTCCCTTCTCTGACCCTTGTCCCTGTCGCAAATTTGCGCCAGCGGCCAGCGTCGAAGTTGAAACAGAAGATTTCTTAGCAGTCTCTCGGGGCGCCGGACCAGCAGACGAGTTCCCTTGATCCGCCTCGGTCTGACGGAAGCCTTCCATGCTGGTGCCCAGAGAGGCCAGTAGAGATTGCCAGCCGGTGCGAAAGCTCTCCGCCTCCGAGGCCATCGATACCGAAGCCCCTTGAACGACTGCCCCATCCCGCCCCGCACCGGACGCCGCTCCAGGAAGCTTGTCCTGGTCAGGCATCGGAGTTCTCCCGGCTCCAATCTCGATTGCTGCGGCAACGGTCATGGAAAGGGATAGAGCAGAAGGCGTGCCAAAGGGCGACGGGGCTGGGTTAGAGCATTGTCAGAGATGGAACCAGCAATCCCAATTCAGGAAGCAAGGATGCCTTCCATGTGGATTTTTCCTCAAGTTTTCTTATATGCTCACTGAGCGTTCTTGGGGGCCGGCTCGGAAGCAACATCCGCTTGGGGGACGAGATCTATCACTGTGGGTACTGGCGATTCCGCAGCGCTCCCGCCACAGTGCAGCCGGGAGCCATACCAGTCGTCAAGCGTCTGCTGACCGCGCCGCCCGTCTTCGATGGCCTCCCGCGCTTCGGTCTCCTGGATAAGGGTCTCAGCCTGACGGCGCTCCACCCTTCTGGAGAGAAACTCCTGGCGCCGTTCCCTGACTTCTTCTCCCATGGCGTCGATTCTGGGCCCGAGCGCCTCGGCGTGGCGGCTGGCAGAGCGCGTCTCCTCAAGGCCGGCGAGCCGATCCGTCAATTGGCCGGTTCGGGCGCTGGCCTGGACCAGAGTTCGCCCCCGGCGGTCGCGCTCGAAGGTGGCCGCCATGGCGTCTTCCAGGCTGTGAAGCTCGCCGAGCGCGGACTCCAAAGCCAGCCGGCTCTGTTCCTCCTGAAGATCCCGGATGCGCAACAGGCGGCGCAATGCGCGCGAGACGGCCATGGCTCACACCTCCGCGGCCAGCGCGGCAAGCCCGCGCACACAGTCGGCAAAGTGAACCTGCTCATGCGACTCCTGGGTCATGAAAGCCCGCATCGCTTCCCGGCCCCGCAACGCGCGGTCAAGATCGGGGTCCGAACCCGGCTTGTAGGCGCCAATGCGTACCAGATCCTCAGAGCGCGCGTAGACAGCCATCAGCCGGCGCAGAAGCGCGGCATGTGCTCGATGTTCAGGCTGTGTGACAACCGGCATCAACCGGCTAATCGAGTCCAATACCTGGATGGGCGGATACCAGCCTTCAGTAGCCAGCATCCGCGAGAGCACCACGTGGCCGTCGAGCAGCGACCGGACTGCGTCCACCAGCGGGTCCTGCTGATCGTCGCCTTCCATCAGCACGGTATAAAAAGCGGTAATCGAGCCGACCCGGAACTGCCCCGCACGTTCAATCAGCCGGGCCAGGCGATTAAAAACCGAAGGCGTGTAACCCTTGTTCGTGGGCGGCTCTCCGGCAGCCAGGCCAATCTCCCGGGCGGCCATGGCGAAGCGGGTCAGCGAGTCCAGCACCAGCAGCACGTGCTTGCCCTGGCCGGCAAAGTACTCGGCGATGGTGGTGGCGGCCAAGGCCGCCCTCATGCGCATCAGCGGCGACTGATCGGAGGTTGAGACCACCACCACAGAACGGGCGCGTCCCTCGCCGCCCAGCGAATTCTCAAGGAACTCGCCCACCTCGCGGCCCCGTTCGCCCACCAGCCCTACTACCGTGACATCCGCCTCGGTGTTGCGGGTCATCATGCCGATTAATGTGCTCTTGCCCACGCCCGAGCCGCCGAAGATGCCTACGCGCTGTCCACGGCCCACCGTCAGCAATGCGTCGATGACGCGAATTCCGGTGCCCAGCGGAGTGCGAATCGATACCCGGTCAAGCGGCGGCCGCACAACTCCCTCCAGCGGCAGCGCTCGAGAGACGGCCGGAGGGCGACCGTCATCGATCGGCGCGCCCAGCGCATTCAAGACCCTGCCCATGAGCGCTGGCCCCACTTCGATCTCGGGATTGATGCCCAAGGCTGTCACAGGGTTCCCAAAACGAATGCCCTCGGTGCTTTCAACCGGCATCGACAGCACATTTGAGCCGCGAAAACCGATCACCTCAGCCAGGTGCGCGCGGCCAAACTGGTCCTGAATCTCGCAGCACTCGCCGACCGAGGCAAGGGGCCCCGCCGACTCAATCGTCTGGCCTACCGACTCGAGCACCTGCCCGCGCCAGCGCCAGGGCTGGCCGCGCTCGAGACGGCCAAAGTAGCGCTCCAGCATCTGCGTCATGGGAGACTCTCCTGGCTGGCGCCGCAAGTGGCCACAACCGGCTCGACAGCATCGGTTCTGGCACTGACGGCTCTGGAACCGCCAGCGCGGTCGAAGAATCCCCGCTCAATCTCTCCCAGTTGCGCGCGAATCCCAAGATCTACCGAACCCAGCTCAGTCTCGATCGCGCAATCGCCCAGACGCATCCCTTCGCCCGCAACCACGACCGGCTTCACTGCCAGGTTGGGCACAAGGGCGATGGCCTCGGTCCACAGGCCGAACTCGGCCTCAGGCACGCGCAGCCGCACCTGGGTTGATCCGGAGAGTTGTCCCAACGCCACACGGACCGCCCCGGTCAGCAGCAGCGGGTCCATCTGCGCCTCGCGGCGAAGAATGCGCGCCGAGACGGCCAACGCCAACTTCACCACCTCGTGCTCAACTGACTGTAGATAGCGGTCCCGCTCCTGAGTAAAACTCTCGATAAGTTCGGCGGCTTGTTGCGTCCGCTGTCGCTCGGTCGCAGCCTGGGAGCCGGCCTGGGCCTGGCGGCTCTCCTGGCGGCCTTGCTCCCGGCCGGCCTCGAAGCTCCGGCGCGTCTCCTCGGCCAGCCGCAGATCGAACTCGGCGCGCAGCCGAGTTTCGATGGCCCCGCCTCTGGCGTCGCGCACCGTCACCGCCGGAGCTTTGCCCGTCGGCTCCTCTGCATCCGCCCATCCATTCCATGCCGGCAACGAAGGCGCGTCGGGGCCGGCCGCGTATTCGAAGACCTCGATGCGCCCGCATGCGACCTTGCTCATTGCCGATCCCGTCCGATGCAAAAATTCCCTTTCCGTAACTATCCGTAGTCAGTTACCAAGGGTTCGATGTTGACGACGAGGCGCGGAACTGACCACTGTTCACTGATCACTGACCACTGTCTTCACGCCAGCATCTCGTCGCCGGTTTCCAACTTGAGCACCACCTTGCCCTCGGCTTCAAGCCGACGAGCCAGATTGAGAATTTCCTGCTGAGCTTGGGCCACTTCGCGCGAGCGCACCGGGCCCAGGACCTCCATGTCTTCCTTGAGCATTTCCACGGCCCGCGAACTCATGGATTTGAAGATCTGGGCGCGCAGGTCGTCTTTTGCGCCGCGCAAGGCCAGCGCCAATTGCCGTTTGTCCACGCCGGAGACAATCTCGCGGATCGTAGTCGGCGGCACCGTCACCAGATCCTCAAACGTGAACATCAGGTTGCGGATCGACAGGGCCAACTCCGGCTGGCCTTCCTCGATGGTTTCCAATATTTTTTTCGACTCCTCCGCATTGAGCCGGTTCAGCAGGTCAGCCACCGCCTTGAAGCCGGAGTAGCTTTTGCGCGCCGTGTCGCCTACGCTTTCCAGACGCCGGTGCAGAATGTGGGCCACCTTCTGCGCCATCTCCGGCGAGAACTGGCGCATCTCTGCCAGCCGCTGGATCGAGAGCACTTTGTGGTCCTCGCTCAGGTTGTCCAGCACCATCGAGGCCCGCCGCGGATCGAGGTGAGCCAGGACCAGAGCGATGGTCTGCGGATGCTCGGAATCCAGCAGCTTGCCCAACTGCTGGGGATCGGTTCGCTGCAGCTTGCCCAGATTGCCTTGGGCAGCTTCCTGGGATTGGCGCACCAGCGCCAACAGGTCGTCGGCGCGCTCCTTGCCGAAGGTCTCCATCAGCAAACGGCTGGCGTAGTCCAGCCCGCCGTGGGTCATGAAATTCTGGGTCTCCAGAAGCTGCCAGAACTCCTCCAGGATCGCGGCAGACATCTCCGGCGTGATGCCGCGCAGATCGGCCAGCTCCTCGGTGAGCCGTTGCACGTCCACCTCTGGCAGGGCGCGCAGAATCTCCTTGGCCGACTCCTCGCCTACAGCCACCAATAAGACAGCCGCCTTGCGCACCCCGCTCATGTTCGCTGACATTTGGCGTCGCGCTGCCGCGTTCTGGTTTCCCTGTTCGGACAAGATCCCGGTCCTTCCTTGTGCTATGCCCTGGCTTTACCGCTCCTGCATTCGCTCGTCTTGCTGCTCCAGCCTTTAAAGCTCCGGCGACATATCCGGATTCCCTTTCCTTTGTCGCCTCCCATTCACGTCGCTTTCCAAATTAGTCGGAGTGAATCCAACTCTGTAGCAGCCGGGAACTTTGCGTGGGCTCGCGTTTGAGGTGGCCGGTCACTTCTTCGAAGATCTCCTGTGCCCTGAGCCGTTCGGGGTCGCGCTCGACCGGCTCGGGTGGTCTCAAGGCTCGCGGTTCCGCGGCCTCGGCCTGACCGGGCAGTTCCCTTACCACTCCCTTGACCGCTGGCGCCGCCGTGAAGCGTGCGTGGCGCAGGGCGGGACGCACCCCAAAGGCCACCACGACGAACAGACCCGTCAAAAGAGCTGCGTACTTGACCAGAACCGGCGAGCTTTCGACTGTGGCCAGCCACTGGCCCATCAGCGTCACCGGCGGTTGCAAACGGTTTTCCTCGAAGGCCAGGTCCTCAACCTGCAGCACGTCGCCGCGCGCCGCATCGAAGCCTACCGCGGCCTGTGCCAGCGCTGTCAGGTTGCGGATCTCGTCGGGCGAGCGAGGCTGCCATTGCGCCGCCCTGCCCTGCGAGGCGGGCTGAGCCAGCCGGTCGTTCACCACAATGGCCGCGGTCAGCCGGCGCACTTTCCCCGGTCCTTCGATCACATGCCGCATTGTCTTTGAGGCCGCGTAGGTTCCGGACTCGCTCTTGGCCGTCTGCGGCGCGGTGCTCTGTTGCGGGTAGACGGGCAAGGACTGCGAGTTGGGCGCATTCGAGGCGGTGCCGGGAACGCCGGTGGAGACCTGCTGTGGCCCGGAGGATTGCTCAGTGCGCTGCATCGAAAGAGTCACCGTCTGATCCGGGTCGTAGCTCTCCTGGGTTTCCTCCGTGGCTGCTGGATCGTAGTCCAGGGTAACCGAGGCGCGCACATTACCCGGGCCGGTCACCGGCTCCAGCGTTGTGACCAGCTTTTGTTCCAAAGCTTCTTCGGCGCTCAAACGCAGGGCGTCGGCTGTCTTCGGTCCCAACGGCAGGTGTCCGGCCGCGTCAACCAGCACGACACGATCCGGAGTAAGACCGTCCACGGCAGAGGCTACCAGGTTGCGAATTGCCTCCGGCTCTCCGTCAGCCAGCGAACGATGGCGCAGCTTGAGCACCACTGAGGCCTTGGCCGGCCGCTCCGCCTCGCGGAAGAGCGAATCGTGAGGCAACACCAGATGAACCCGCGCCGACTCGACGTCGGAGAGCGAGCCAACAGTGTGTTCCAGTTCGCCTTCCAGAGCACGCTGGTAATTGACCTGTTCGTCGAACTCCGATCCAACCCAGTTGGGCTTGTCGAAGATCTCGAAGCCCAGCCGCCCGCTCTTCAGTCCCTTTGCAGCGGTCACCAACCGCGCCTTGTCCAGTTGCGTTGCGGGAACCATGATGCCCGTTCCGTCGGAGGTGGGTTTGAAGGGAATCTGCGCCTGAACAAGAACTTGTCCAGCTTGACGCGCATCCTCCGGGTCCATATCCGCATAGAGAGTGCGCCAGTCCGTGCGCATGCCGTACCAGAACAGGCCTCCAATCAGCGCCGCCAGCAGCAAAGCCACCGCCAGCGCCCAGCCGCGCTGCGCCGGTTGCATCGCGGCCCAGCGGACCTTGGACCGGCCCCAAAGACCAGCCAGCCGGTCGGTCAACTGGGGTTGGCCGGGCATCGCCTGCGCGCTTTTCTGCATCTGTGTTCCGGTAGCCATGGTTTCCGTGTTCCGCGGCCCTGCAGCCGTTCCGTTCTTTCCGCTCACTCAAGCCCGCCAATAGCCGAGCCGCTAAAACTGCATTCCGATGACCTGCTGGTAGGCCTGGACGGCCTTGTTGCGTACCGCCAACGCCAACTCAAAGGCCATGCTCGCCTTTTGTGTGGCGATCATCGCCTGATGCACGTCCACGCCGGAGCCACTCATCAGGCCGGCCACGGCGGCGTGGGCCTGATTTTCGAGCTGATCCACCTGGCCGACTGCATCGGTCAACAGATCGGAAAACGGGGTGGGCGAGCCGCTCGCGCCGCCGGTCGAAGTTGCGGCGGTTTCAGCACCTGTGCCGGAGAGGCTTGGTAATGCCTGCGCTGCGGCGATCATGGGATTCATTGCGGGTATCATCGGTTCTCCCCTTGCTGCTTCAGTTCACGGCTTCAGTTCTTCGTGAGGCCGCTTCCGCCGAAGCTGCCAAACCGCAGCCCTGCGGCTAGGATTTAGCTATTTCCAGGGCCGAGGTGATCATTCCTTTCTCGGCTTGTACGGCGGAGCTATTCAGACCATATGCACGTGTAGCCCCCATCAGATCCACCATCTCTGTGAGGGGATTAATGTCCGGATAAGAGACATATCCGTCCGGTCCGGCATCCGGATTGCCAGGGTCATAGCGTTTGAGCGCGGGCGAGGTGTCTTGGACCACTGCCGCAATATGCACGCCCGGCGCCACCGCCCCGGAGCCGTTCATGGAAGCGTTCAGATTGAGAGGAAGCAAAGACGCCGAAGCAGTCCCCTGAGCATCATTCCCGGAAGCTGCACTCAAAGTGTTAGCAAACTCCGAATCGCCGGCATTGGCGGCAAAAACGACGTGCTGGCGATGGTATGCGCCGCCCGTGGCTGTGCGCGTCGTTTCCGCGTTGGCCATGTTGGCCGCCACCACCTCGGCGCGCATCCGCTCGGCCTGCATGGCGCCGCCCGAGGTCTCCATCATCGCAAATAGATTCATCTGCCCCGCCTTCTTCGGAGGGGTACCTGCACGTTCCGGTCCAATCTACTTGCCGTCAGCATGGATAGCGTCCAAGACTCGCTGGTACTCCTGGTGGAGCAGCGCCACGCCAGTCTTGAATCTCAGTTGCGCCTCAGCCAGGTTCAGGCCTTCGCGGTCCATGGAAACGTTGTTTCCGTCTGGCCGCGATATCAGCCCGTCCACTGCCTTGACGCGCACCGGGCGCGCCGCGCGTCCCTTGTCCACACCGGTCATGGCTTCCCGCATCTCGGCCTCGAAGTCCATGCCCACGGCCCGGTAACCGGGGGTATCGATATTCGCCATGTTGGCCGCGGTCAGCTTGGCCTCGCTGGTGGCCAGATCCATATACCGGGCAATCTGGTCGCTGAGCTTGGTTTCAACCTGCATCTCCATCTCATCCTCCGTAGCCGCTTCCATCTGAATTGAGCGGTCAACACACGCGCTTCGCCGGGCGGTTCAGTTTATCGCCAGCCCGAAATCGATCTCGCGCGCGGTCAGAACGGCCTCATCACCAGCCAGGATGGCGCCGCGCTCCAGCACGTGCTCCAGCTCGCGGACGTTGCCCGGCCAGTCGTGAAGAGCCAATTTGGCCAGCGCCTCCTGGTCAACGCGCTTGACCGGCGCTTCGCGGCCCATTTGCGCCATGAAATGATTGATCAGCAGCGGCAGGTCCTCAGAGTGCTGGGCCAGCGACGGAGTGCGGATAAGGAAGACGGCCAGCCGATAGTAAAGGTCTGCGCGGAAGCCGCCGTCCTGGACCTGCTGAGCGAGCGCCTGATGCGTGGCGGCCACAATGCGCACGTCCGCCTTCGCGGTGTCGTTGTCGCCCACCCGCTGCAGTTCGCCGCACTCGACAAAGCGCAGCAGCTTGGATTGCAGTGCCAGCGGCATCTCCCCAATCTCGTCCAAAAACAGCGTGCCTCCGTCGGCGGCTTCAATCCTCCCGACGCGCCCCTGCACGGCGCCGGTGAAGGCCCCGCGGGTGTGGCCAAAGAGTTCGGCTTCGAGCAGCGCCTCGGGAATCGCAGCGCAGTTGATGGCGACAAACGGCTTGCGGCTTCGGGGCGACAGCCGGTGCAATGCTTCGGCCACAAGCTCTTTGCCTGAGCCGGTAGGTCCTTCGATCAGCACCGGGGTCGAACGCGGGGCCACCAGGCGGACGCGGCGGCTGACTTCGAGCATGCAGGGGGCGTAGCCAATCAGCTCCGGCAGCCGCTCGCTGGATGCCAGCTCGATCTTCGGAATGGACAGAGCCATTCCCCCGGGCAATGCCCGAGCAGGAGCAGGCTGGGGATGCGCCGCGGCGGGCGTGGCGTTGTTCAGCGACGAAGCTGGCGGCACTGCGGCGGGATGAGCCACAACCGGCCACGGAGTGGCGTGCATGGAGTCGAGCGGCGGGTTCTGCTTGTCGAGCGCGGGAGCCACATTCGAGATTGCAGTATCTGTGTCCTGCGAGCGGCGCAGAGCATACAGCAATTCCTGCCGGTAGGGCCCGCGCGGGCTCTCCTGCGCGATGGAGCCATTCGTTGTCACCAGATCCACATCGGGAAAGAATGCACGAAAATCCTTGAGAAACTCAGCCAGATCGAGATCGGGCAGCCATGAATCGACGATAACGGCCTCAGGCGGGGCCGCTTCCGCCTTCGCCCATGCCTGCGCGCCGCCTTCGGCCTCTCGTACCTGCCAGCGCAGGCCGGTAAGAGTCTCGGAGAGCCGCTGGCGGAAACTGCGATCGGCGCTAGCCACCAGCGCGGTGCGCGTGCGGATACGGCTGGCGAGAGGAAGAGTGGAAACGGGAACAACGCTTGCCATGAAGATTCTCCTGAAGATCGATTGGGTTGGATTGAGCCTGAAGATTAGTGCGCTTCAAGAACCGGAGCGGCCACGAACGGCAGAACCGCGGGCGTGGAAAGCGCGGCCAGGACGGGAAGCGCAAGGCCGGTCTCCGGCGGCACCATGTAGCCTTGCCCGCGCACCGTGCGAATCAATTCCCCGGGAGGCGGATCTTTGAGCTTGCGGCGCAGATAGTTGATGTAAACGTCCACAATGTTCGTGGTCTGCGTCGGCTCCAGGTTCCAGACTGAATCCAGCAGCTCCACTCGCGAGACACACTGGCCGCGATTGAGCATCAGGTGTTCGAGTAAGGAAAATTCCTTGTTGGTGAGGATGATGGACCGGCCCCCGCGGCGCGCAGTGTGGTCCATACGGTCCAGTTCCAGATCCCCGGCGCGCAACAGCAGGCGCACCTCGCGCTTGCGGCGCAACAGGGCTCGGCATCGAGCTCTCAGTTCATGCAAGCTGAAGGGCTTGATCATCAGATCGTCGGCCCCACGGTCCAGGCAGCGGACGCGCGTATCCACCTCCTGCCGCGCGGTCAACACCAGCACCGGGAGATCCGCGTCCAGCAAGCGCACCTCTTCAAGCACCTGCTCGCCATCCTTGATCGGCATATTCAGATCCAGGATGGTCAGGTCGGGCATCTCCTGTCGAAATGCCTCCACTGCGGCGGCTCCATCGTAAGCCAGGCGGACACGGTGCCCGTCAGCCTCCAAGCCGCGGCTCAGAAACAATCCCAGCGCCTTGTCGTCTTCGGCGATCAATAACCTCATGGCAGCCTTTCTCTTTGAGCGGCGTACTTGACCCGCAACGCCTGTCTGCTCCACGTTCTCAGCCGGCCAGCTTAGCGTGCGCTAAGGGACGGTTCCCTCTTACCTTCCCGCGTAGAGGGATGGAACTCAATAGTTGGAAGAAAAAAAGAGGAGGGAGCAATTCCAGGAACGGCACTGAGGCCGAGAGGATTCCCGAAATGGCGAGAGCGCGTTGGCGTGCGAAACCGCGGGCCGGCTCATCTCTCCGGCCTGCTCTGCAACAAGCGCTGGCACTCCCGACCTGTTGCCGTGCTATCTCATCCGATTGTTCTTGTTCGTCCGCGATGCCGCTTTATCGCGATACATCTCGGCGTCTGCGCGCTCCACAAGCTCCTTCATCGGCTCGCCAGCCAGCCTTTCCGCAAGGCCGATGGAGGCGTCCACTCGCAGCTTCCTGGGAACGGAACTCGTCTGAACCGTATAGCTCCCACACACCCACTTCTGTAACCGGTCAATCTGCGCCCGGGCCTCCGCGATGCCGCAATTCAGCATGAGAATGAACTCATCGCCACCCCAGCGCCCGAGGATGTCCGTAGAGCGGCACACGGATCGCAACTCCATTGCGAACTGCTTCAGCAACTCATCTCCGACCAGGTGGCCATGCTCGTCATTCACCCGTTTGAACTCGTCGATGTCGAGGATGGCAACGCAAAACACAGCCTCGGCATGAAGGGATTGCTCAATCTGGCCTTCCACCCACAGGCGGCTCCGAAGCCCGGTAAGCGCATCGCGCGAGGCCACTTCTTCGGCTTCTTCCAGTTTGGTCTGATAGGTCGAGACTTGAGTCCGAAGCTGATCGATGGCGGCCTTGCCTTCCGCCTCCATCCTGTCGATCGAGCTCTTCAGATCGGTAGCGCTCTTCTTGATTGACTCCCGGATTTCCGTCAGGTCCTCCAGGTTGGCGATGCCCGTGAGCCGCGTCGTGACTTCGTTGATCTGCTGGGCGCAGCGCTGGTCTCGTTCGCCGACTGACTCAGCAGCGCGAGCCATCACCAGCAGCAGTTCCTTCACTTCGCTGGTCTGTTGCCGGTAGTGCATGGCCGTGCGCCGTCCCCAGCCCTGCAGTTGCTCCCGCACACCGATTTCCGTCTCTTCGACCGTCTCGCAGGAGAGTTCCCTGGAAAGTTTTTCTCCGAGCTTGCCCAAGCCCTGCTTCAGTTCCTTGCTCAGAGCCGGGCAGGCATCCTGTCCGCTGTTGCCCATCTCCACCAATGCCGACCGATACGCGGCAATGGTCAACGGCAGAAGAGCCTTCGGCTTCCGCTCACCTTCTCCGCTGGACACCGTTTGCGTCTGGTCAAGGTACTGTTTTATCGAGATCATTTGTCCTCGGCGGCGAGCTCTCCGCGCAGAGAATGAGCACGGAGAGGTCGCTCTCAGCATATCGGCAGATTTCTGGATTCTCTTTAACTTTGGCTGAATGAGGACGCCGCAGGAATCTGCGTCAAGAAAGTTGATTTCTTCCTGGAGTATTCGATCTCGAAGACGGCGAAGGCGTTCTTCCACCCTCGTGCGGAAGCGCCTGGATCACGTGAAAATGGCCTTCAGAAGCCAATTTGTGCGGTGACCGAAAAAAAGACGAAAAAGAGTTGACGCGGTTCGCCGTTTATTCGCTATAATTCGCGCATGGCTGTCACCCGAAGGCAAAAAGAGATTCTCGACTTCCTGGAGTCGTTTGTAACGCGCAACGGCTACTCCCCGTCGTTTGAGGAGATTGCGCGCGGCATGGGGCTGAAGAGCCTGGCAACCGTGCATAAGCACATCACAAACCTTGAGAAAAAGGGATTGCTGGACCGCGTTCATAACCGCAGCCGCTCCATCGACGTGCTGCCGCCGGGAGCGCGGACCCGGTCGAGCGACCGGTTGCCCCTGGCGGGGCGCATCGCGGCGGGGATGCCGGTCGAGGCGATGGAGACTGAGGAGAGCATCTCGCTGCACGACGTGGTGGGAAACCGCGACGTCTTTGCCCTCGAGGTGCGCGGAGACTCCATGCGCGATGAACACATCATCAATGGCGATTATGTGCTGGTGGAGCGCACGCGGACAGCGCGGCAGGGCGAGATTGTGGTGGCCCTGGTGCATGGCTCTGAGACCACGCTCAAGCGCTTTTATGCCGAGGGGAACAAGGTGCGCCTGCAACCGGCCAACGTGGAGATGGACCCCATCTACGTTCCCGCCGCGCAGGTTGCCATTCAGGGCCGTGTGCTGGGCGTACTGCGCAAGTACAGATAACCCGCACTCTCAGTTCGTCCGCCTTTGGAGACACGAAGGGCCCGGCGCGCTCGCCGGGCCCTTCTGCGCTGCCAATCGGCAGCACGCAACTGAGTAGCTCTTATGCCAGTAGACGCTGGATCTTCTCTTCGATCACGTCCTGGGGAACAAAGCCGACGATCTGGTCGGCCACTTTGCCGTCTTTGAAAAACAACAGAGCCGGAATGCCGCGAATGTTGTAGCGCGACGGTGTAGCGACGTTCTGGTCAACATTCACTTTGGCGACCTTCAGCTTGCCGGCAAAGGTTGTTGCCACGCCATCTACAATCGGCCCAAGGGCCTTGCAGGGGCCGCACCATACGGCCCAGAAATCAACCAGCACCGGTTGCTCGCTTTTGAGCACCTCCTGGTCGAATGTTGCATCGCTCACTTCCAGAACTCCCAATCCAGCCATGATCCTCCTTGCGGTAACCGCGTACATCCAGTGTAACGGCATCCGAACTTTTATGAGATGCGGCAGCAGGCTGCAAAGTCGCAAACCACTCCCTGGCCGTCTGCTGAAGACGAAATCGGGCAAAAATATAAATGGCTGTAGAATCCCATAATCCGCTGCAAATAAAGGACATTATGCATATGAAAAACAATTAAAAGCGCCCGGATCCTGAAAAGGACCACGGGCGCTAGAGCAGCCCTCCCCCAGAACTGCCCACGGTGCGAATTTAGGTGTTTCAGGGGCGATTAGCAAGCAATCTTGAGTAATAAAATTAGTAACACGCTAATGTGGATCGAATAACAAAAAGGTAACACGTAGGCAAAGGAACGCGCAGAAGCGATAGTGCACTCGTAGCATGCGTGATAGCCATCACAAAGATCAAAGATTCCGCTGAAAGACATGTGAGTTTGCGCGGTCAGGATCTGAATTCAGGCTAGGCGTTCGCCTCATAGGATCGGTTTGCTCCCGCAGGCTCAAACCGGCAGACCTTGAACTCAGGCTCCATCATTCCTTCAATCGCCTTGCGGATTGCGGCCTTCGCGCCGGGCACGCTCTTCTCGCTGCCGACCACCACCAGGACGGACGGCCCGGCCCCGCTCAACGCCGCTCCAAGAATGTCATGCTCTCCGGCCAGGGGCAGGATGCGAGGCAGCAACGGACAGATGGGTGCGCGATAGGGCTGGTGAATGCGGTCCCGCATAGCGATCCGCAGCAGATCGCCCCGCGCCTGGGCAAAGGCCAGCCCCAGCAGTGCCGCCGACTGAATGTTGACCACTGCGTCGCTGCGGGAATAACTGGCGGGTAACACGGCGCGCGCTGTGCTGGTCGGCAACGGCTCGCTGGGAAGGACGACAATGGCACGCCATTCGGCCGAAGGAACCACGCGAGCCACGTGTACAGTTTGATTCTCGCAAGCCACAGTTACAAAACCGCCCAGCCAGCAAGCAGCGGCGTTGTCCGGATGGCCCTCCAGAGCCGAAGCCTCCTCCAGAATGCGTTCCGGGCTCCAACCCAGCCCGCCAAAATGAACCGCAAGGACGATGGCCGCCAGCCGTCCCGCCGCTGACGAGCCGCATCCCATCCCAAGTGGAATGTCGTTGCCCATGCGAATGGCCAACGGAATCGCCGGTCGCCCGTTGCTCGCAAGCAGGTCCTTGTAAATTCCCAGAATGAGATTGTCCTCAAGCAGCGAACAGCGCTCAGGGTCGCGTCCGGTTGCGGCAATTGAGAACTCCGCGGCCGGCTCGGCATCAATCTCCAGAAAAAAGTCGAGGGCCACGGCCGCCGCGTCGAAGCCGGAACCAAGGTTGGCAGAAGTGGCCGGCAAGCGCAGCCGTATTCTTCCGGGATTTGCGTTCAAGCCCCTGCTCATCGCACGCTGCCTTTCAGCGCGGCCAACACCGCGGCTGGCGTGGCGTCAACGGCCACCGCGTTGCGCCGCAGACCGGCAAGCTCCGCTTCCAGGCCCGCACTCTCGTCTTCCTTCAGCAGCGTTCCTCGATGGAAGTCGATGGTGTAGTCAGCGTCCTTGAGCGTGTGGCCTGTCAGCACCAGAACCACCGTCTCGCCGGAGGCAACTTTGCCTTGGGAGCGCAGTTTTTTCAGCCCCGCCAGCGTGACCGCGGAAGCCGGCTCGCAACCCAGCCCTTCTCTACCGATCTCAGCCTTGGCGATGGCGATCTCGGCTTCAGTCACATCCAGGCACCAGCCGCCCGTATCCTGAATAACGCGCACGGCCTTGCGCCACGAAGCCGGATTGCCAATGCGAATCGCTGTGGCGCGGGTGTGCGCCTCCACCGGCTCCAGCGCGGTGGCTTGATGCTCCTGGAAGCTGCGGACCAGCGGATTGGCTCCCGCAGCCTGGATCACGCTGATGCGCGGCATCCGCGCCACAAGTCCCAGGTCATGCAGCTCACGAAAGCCTTTGCCCAGCGCTGAACTGTTGCCCAGGTTACCGCCGGGCACGATCAGGTGGTCCGGAACCTTCCAGCCGAAGGCCTCGGCAATCTCGAAGGCGGGCGTCTTCTGCCCCTCCAAACGGTAGGGATTGACCGAGTTGAGCAGGTAGATGGGCGCCTCTTTCACAATCTGCATCAGCAAGCGGAGGCAGCCGTCGAAATCGGTCTGCATCTGGCAGGTGACGGCGCCGTAATCCATGGCCTGCGAGAGCTTGCCCCAGGCGATCTTGCCCTCGGGAATCAGCACTAGGCTGCGCAGCCCGGCGCGTGCGGCATAAGCGGCCATCGCGGCCGAAGTATTGCCGGTGGACGCGCAGGCCACCCACTCAAAGCCGCGCTCCTTGGCCACGCTCATTGCCGCGGTCATGCCCGTGTCCTTGAAAGAGCCCGTGGGGTTCATTCCCTGGTGCTTGGCATAAAGCTGGTCAATCCCCAGGGCCCTGGAGGCGCGCTTCAGATGGTAGAGCGGCGTATTGCCCTCGCGCAGGGTCACCACGTTGCCAAAGCTCTCCAGAATGGGCAACAGCTCACGGAAACGCCAGACGCCGGAGCGGTCCACCGGCTCGGAAGAACAGCGCCGCTCCCGCCAGAGCCATTTGAGTGCGCCCGGATTGGGACGGTCATGGCCCTCGCGCTTGCCCCATCCGGGGTATTCCACTTCAAACAGCTCTCCGCACTCAACGCAACGGAAATCCGGTTGGGCTTCAGCGCTTGCGATTCGCGCCCCGCATCCAAAACAGCGCAACTGGTGCAAAGTGTCGTTCATGGTTATTGTTAGCCTACCAGCGCGCGGCGGTTTTTGCCCTCCGAGGAGATATGGAAAGCGAGTTATCTACAGACTCCGAGAAAGTATCCCAAGTCAAACGATTGCTCGAACCGAGCTTACTTTGGCGTTGATGCCGCAGGCTGGCCCGGTGAGGTGTCAGGTGCTTTCACAAGCGCCGGATCTTTCAACGCGTTGCGCGCCTGCTTGCCATGCGGACCGTCCGGATCGTAGTCCAGAAGCTTCAGATAATGCGCTTTTGCATCGGCAAAATCGCCCAGGTGATGCTCCGCTTCGGCCAAGCCCCAGTAAACTTCTGGATTTTCCGGGTCCAGCACCAATGCGGACTCAAAGCGCGAAAGAGCCGCCTTCCAGTTTCTGGTCTGCAAATAGTAGTCGCCCACTTCGATGTCTTTCGATGAGGCCTCCTGGTGGGTGGGCTCCTTGACGAAGAGCTTTTTCTTCTTATCAGGCTGATCGTCCTCCGGCAGGGGCAGCAGCCTCTCCATGCCTTTGAGGCTGGAGCTTGAATCCTCCCCTTGCTCGCTCGTTGCGGCTGGCGCTGGGTCGTCCGGGCTGCGCACCGGGTCAAGATCACCGCCAGGCAAAGGAACTGGCGTGCTATCCTCTCCACGAAAGGTTCCCTCGGGCAGTGCAGGCGTCCCCTTCGAAGGCATCAGCGGAACCGTACTCGTATCCTCGGGAAAGGGATTGGTGCTGGACGGAGCGGGCGTTGCAGGCTTCTGGCTCGCGTCTGGCTGCTTGCTCTGCCCCGTTGCCGCCTTATCGCCGGCAGCCGGCGCCTGCGCCAGCAGCCGCGGCGCAGCCGTCAGGCAGACCGCCAGAGAGCCCATCACGGCCAGCGCAACTCGAAAAAACCGCTTCATTTGTCTATCCTCATACTGGACCTCATGCCCGCAATGGTAGGATGCGGTCCATACAGAGCTCCAAAGAAAGCATCGCACATTCGCATGGGACTCATCATCCGCGCCTCCGCCATTCACGCTGTCGGCTGCTACACGACAACCGCCATCCGCAAAGGCTCCCGCGTCGCTGAGTACACAGGCCCCCGCCTCACACGGGCCGAGGCCGACGCCACCTACAAGGGCTCACGCATCACCTATCTCTTTGGACTCGGCGACGGCTCAGTCGTCATCGACGGCCACTGCACGGCCATGTACATCAACCACAGTTGCGACCCCAACTGCGAGAGCATCGAGGAAGACGGCCACATCTGGATCACGGCCATCCGCAAGATCGCCCCCGGCGAGGAGATCACATACGACTACGGCCTCTACGACGGCGAGGAAGGCGACGAGGCCCGGTGCAATTGCGGCGCAGCCAAATGCCGCGGCACCATGTACTCGAAGGAAGAGATTCGCCGCCGGAAGGCCGTCGCCAAGAAAGCCCTCAAGAAGGCCCCCGAAGCGACGTAGCGGTGGCTGGCTCAGGGAATCGGTCAATTCCCTGAGCGACGAAGCACGCGGCCTTCCGTCAAATTTTGCCTAGAGCCGGATCGTTATGGGTTAGACGGCGCGATTTGCGTCGGCAAGAGGTCGGGCTTGATGTAAGCCGGATCGAGCAGAGCGCGTGCGGCGTGGTCGAAGGCGGAAAAGAGGCAAGGTTGGCTGGCGCGGCAGCCGGGAGGCGTGAGATCTACCTTGGCGGGCGGGCTAGCCAGCGTGAGAGCCTGGCCGGAGCGCAACTGATCGTAGGTCTGCGCGCGATAGAAGAGGCGCACTGTATATTGCTTCGACTTCGAGTTTTGCCATAGCTCGAAGACGATCTGCGAGTCTGGGGGAGTGTCGTCGGTAACGCCTTCGACGGTCCAGTGCAGATTGAACAAGCCTCCGATGCGGCTCAGATCGCTGTCGTGACCGCCAAGGTAAACCAGGCGGGTGCCAACGGGACCGAAGGCTCCGGGAACCGGTACGGCGGGTTGAGTTTGCGCAGGCTGCGCGGCCTGTTCGAGCGTGTCTAGGATGTGTGCCACCAGGTTGGAGCTTCGCGTGCGAGCCGTCAAGGACGGGCGCGTCACCAGGCCAAATCCCTTGACATAGAGAGGCATGAGACGGCGGAGAGTGGGCTCGTCAACGCGCCCCCAACCAACTTCCGGCAACGGTTTACCGTCAACATATTCGAGCAAAAAGTCCTCGATCAGCGGGGACGCCACGGCGAGGGGCCGGGGATCGTAGAGGATGGGCTTTGCGGCGGGATGCGCGGGGTCCGGCACGAGGATACCGGCGAGTTCTTTCAGCTCAGGGTTTCCGGCAAGTGAAAAGAAGGCGGCCGGGTCGTTGCCCAATGCGGCCTGCCGGTCGGCCTCGATCGCTTCCGCGGATGGTAACGGAAAAGTGCCAGGGACAGGTGAGAAGACCGGATCGTCAACGCCGGGGGCCGTAACGATGGTATGGACGGGCGGCAGATCGCAACCCGGCTCCAGGCCGGCGAAGGTGTTGCGCGTGCTCATGATCGTGCGCTGCTGGGTATCGGCGTAAAGATAGATTTCGCCGCTGCCGGGGCAGCCGGTGGCGGGAAACAGACCCTTGTGCGCAAGGTCAAGGCGCATATATGCGCCCATCTGGCGAATCGCCGCGGCGCCGTGCGGCGTCAGGAAGCCAAGCGGAACCTCCCATTCAGGCCAGGCGCTGGAAGAGCGAAGGCCAAGAACTGAAGCGGCGGTAAGAGGCGGACGGACGCCGTGGCGAGACAAAACCACCGTGAAACGGAGCTTGTCCTGACTCTGGTTCTTGGATGCCTGGGCTTGTACCGGGACGACAGTAGCCGCAAGCAGGAGGGCCGCAACAATCAGCTTTCGCATATTGAAATATTGTAAAGGTTCCCCAGGCGGGTCTGGCCAGCGCCGCCGGTCCCCCAGACGGGGAAAGAACCAGAGTCGGGTAGCCCTCAATATCGAGACCTGGAGCAACCCCCTCTGTGCAAACATGTGTGAGACAAGTAGCCCCTCAACAAAGCGAGACCTGGGGCACCCTGCATTGGTACAACTTCAAGCGGTCAGGGAACCTAGTGCGCGCCGTTTGCTGACATTGTTTTTTGCAGGGCAAGACGGCTGATGGTCTCATTCTCCTTGACCATCTCCATCACCGAGAGACCCTTTTCCGCAATTGCTCCCGTGGGACATGCCTGGACGCACTTGCCGCAGCCGGTGCAGTTGCGCGCCTCGCCCCAGACGTCTTTCAGGTCGCTGACGATGTGCGAGTGAATGCCGCGCGAGGCCACCTCCCACACATGCGCTCCTTCCAACTCCGCGCAGACCCGGACGCAGCGCGTGCAGAGGATGCAGCGATTCTGGTCGAGAACGAAGCGTGGGTGCGTCATATCGACGGACAAGCGCGGATTGTTGTAGGAGTAGCGCACGTGGGTAATGCCCAGTTCACGCGCCAGCGACTGGAGTTCGCAATGGCTGTTGGAGACGCAGGCCGCGCAGATGTGGTTGCGCTCCACGAGGAGCAGCTCAACAGCCATCCTCCGGTAGAGTGTCAACTTGGCCGAGGCGGTCTGGATCGACATACCCTCCTGAATGGGCGTGGTGCAGGACGGCAGCAGACGGTCAGTTCCGGCAAGCTCGACCATGCAAACACGGCAGGCGCCCACCGCGCTGAGCCCCTTCAAGTAGCAAAGGGTTGGAATATGCTTCCCGTTGGCGCGGGCTGCTTCCAGAATGGTCTGGCCTTCGTTTGCGGTCACCAACTCGCCATCAATTCGGACGGAGATTTTTTTGTTCGGCACGGCGGCGCTCCTCTCTCTCAACATTTCAATTGGCGTTAGCAGTGGCGCGTAAATCGCAGCGCAGGCAGCGGCGTGACTCCTCCAGCGCCTCGTTTGCATCCAGACCGGCGACCACTTCCTCCTGTGAATGAACGCGGAGGGTGGCAGAGATGGCCTTGGCCGCATGACGGCGGCTGAGGCTCGGCTCTCCCGGCGCTGTACGGCTGTATTCGAAGTCTGGGAAGAGCCGCTCCCAGCGATCCTCGCCCATGAGGCGCTCGTCCATCTTCTGCGCCGCTTGCTTGCCGCAGCTCATGGCATTGGAGACGTTGGATGCGCCTGTGATCACATCGCCACCGGCGTAGAAGTTGGGGCGGCTGGTCTCGTAGGAGAAGCGATCGACGATAATCGTTCCTTCTTCCTTGAGTTCCAGGCCGGAGGCGCGGCAGAAGTCCTGATCGAAGGTCTCGCCCACGGCCAGGATCACGCTGTCGCACGCGAAGCGCTGTACCTCGTCGGTGGGAACCGGCTTTCTGCGCCCCGATTTGTCGTATTCGCCGAGTGTCGTCTTGACGATTTCGATGGCCTTGACGTGGCCCTCCGCATCGCCCAGAATGCGGTGCGGCGCGGCGAGGAAGACAAAGCGCACGCCCTCGTCCTCGGCGGCCTGAATCTCCTCGTCGATGGCGGGCATATCCTTGCGCTCGCGTCGATAAAGAATGGTGGCGCTGGCGCCCATGCGCATGACGGTGCGGGCCGAGTCGATGGCCGCATTGCCGCCGCCGATGATCGCGACCCTGGCGCCCATGGACACCTTCTCCTGCCGGGCTATGGACTCCAGGAAGGGCAACGCGGGATGAACGTTGATCAATTCTGTTCCGGGGAGATAGAGCCAGGATTCCTTCCAGGTTCCGATGGAGAGGAAGACCGCATCGAACTGGCTGGCCAAGTCATTCAACGGAACGTCAAAGCCGATCCTGGTGTTGAAGACCATCTTCACGCCGACGCCTTCAATCAGATCCAGCTCGCGGCGCAGCACAGACTTGGGTAGCCGGTACTCTGGAATGGCGAAGCGCAACATGCCGCCCGCCTCGCTGCGTTCCTCAAAGATGGTTACATCGTGGCCGAGCATGGCCAGGTAGAACGCAGCCGTCAACCCGGTGGGACCGGAGCCGGCCACGGCCACCTTGCGGCCGGTGGGCGCGAGTTTGCGAGCTTGAATCCGCTTGAGCATCGGCTCAAAAAGGTCGGACTGATAGATTGCGTCGGCCAGGAAGCGGTGCACCTCGCGCATATTTACCACTTCATCGAAGGACTGGCGGCGGCAGCGATTGTCGCAAGGATGTTGGCAGACCCTCCCGGTGGAGGCGGGCAAGGGATTGTCGAGAATGACGGACTCGAATGCGTCTTCAAGCCGGCCCTCCTGATAAAGCTCAAGAAAGCGCGGGATGTTCATGCGCAGCGGGCAACTGTTTTCGCACGGCGAAAGAGCGAGTTCCTGGCAGACGCCCGCCCGGCAGCGATGGGCAACGATGTGGTCTTCGTACTCCTCGCGGAAGTGGCGAATGGTGGTGAGGACGGGATTCGGCGCGGACTGCCCCAAGCCGCAGAGCGAACACTCGCGGACCATCCGTCCCAACTCATCCAATAGAACCAGATGTTCCGAGGTTCCATTGCCCTTGGTGATCGAGTTGAGGATGCTGAGCGCCTTGTTCAGCCCTACCCTGCACGGGACGCACTTACCGCAGGATTCTGAATGCGTGAACTCAATGAAGTAACGGGCCACATCGACCATGCAGTTGTCTTCGTCAAGGACCACCATGCCTCCGGAACCCATGATGGAGCCAATCTGCGCCAGATTCTCGTAGTCGACGGGAGTATCGAGCATCTCGACGGGAATGCAGCCGCCGGAGGGTCCGCCGGTCTGCACGGCTTTGACGCGGCGGCCGGTGACGGCGCCTTCGCCGATGTCGTAGATGAAGCTTTTCAGCGGAGTGCCCAGCGGCATCTCCACCAGCCCGGTGTTCTGAATCTTGCCCACCAGCGAAAAGACCTTGGTTCCCGGGCTCTTGACGCTACCGGTCTCAGCAAACCATGCGGGGCCGCGGGTGATGATGGGGGCAATGTTGCACCAGGTCTCGACGTTGTTGATGTTGGTCGGCTTGCCCCACAAGCCCTTCTGCGCGGGGAACGGCGGGCGTGGATGCGGCCGGCCGGCCTGGCCTTCGAGGGATGCGATCAGCGCGGTTTCTTCGCCGCAGACAAAGGCGCCAGCGCCCTGCACCATCTGGATATTGAAGTTGAAGCCGCGGTCAAGGATGTTCGCGCCCAGCAGCCCGTATTCGCGCGCCTGTTCGATGGCCCTATTCAGGCGGCTGACAGCCAGCGGATACTCGGCGCGCACATAGACGATGCCCTCGGTGGCGCCCGTCGCGTAAGCGCCGATAATCATGCCTTCCAGCAGCGAATGGGGATCGCCCTCGATCTCATTGCGATTCATGTAAGCGCCGGGGTCGCCCTCATCGGCGTTGCAGATGATGTACTTCGAATCGGACTTGGCTTTGGCCAGAAAATCCCATTTGTTGCCGGTGAGGAAGCCGGCGCCGCCGCGTCCGCGGAGCCGGGCGGCCTTGATCTGTTCAATGACGCTTTCCGAGCGCCCATCGATCAATACCTTATAGAGAGCCTGGTATCCGCCTACCGCGATGTACTCCTCGATGTCAGAGGGATTGATGAGCCCGCAGTTCCGCAGAACAATCTTCTTTTGCCCCTTGAAGAAGGGGATTTCTTTCCAGGAGGGAATTTCAGAGTAACCCTGTCCGTACTTCAGGTGCGCGGTGATGTGGTCCCATTCCTCGATCTTGCAGTAGATAAGATCGGCCGGCATCTTCTGCGTGGCGATGCCTTCCAGGATGCGCGCGGCATCGCTGGCCTGCACGCGATGCATCACCAGCATCGGATTTCCAGGCATGCGAAGGCAGACCAGCGGCTCCTGAAAGCAAGAGCCGAAGCAGCCCACGCCGGCCAGCATCACTTCCAGGCCGCTGCGTTGAATGGCCTCATTCAGGGCGTGAAAGACCTCCTCGGCGCCATTGCCGCGGCCACAAGTTCCCATCCCCACCGTCAGGCGCGGAATGGCGGGCATCAGCTTGGAAAGTCCAGATTCACGAACCGCGTTGAACGCACCAATATCCTGAATTCGCGGCATTATTTCCTCCCCTGTGTCAACGCCTTGATTTCCCGCTGCAACGTGCGCTCATTCACGTGGCTGAGAATGTGGTGGTTCACCTCGACGACCGGGGCCAGCGCGCACTGGCCGAAGCAGGCGACGGTGCGAACAGTGAAGCGGCGGTCGGCCGTGGTGAGAGCAATTTTGTCGGCCTCGTTGGTGTCGCTCTCTTCGTGCTCACTCAGCCCCAGGTCGAGGCAGACCTTTTCCAGCAGGCCGCGCGAGCCGCGCGTGTGGCAGGCCGTCCCGCGGCAGACGCAGACCACGTTGTCGCCCTGCGGGTCGAGGTTGAAGAGCGCGTAAAAGGTCGCGGCACTGTAGATGGTGGCCGGAGGAATGCCAGCCTCCTCGGCGATGTAGCGCAAGGCTTCCATCGACAGATATTTATGGGCGTTGGCGGCCTGGACCGCTTCCAGGATTCCCAGCAGCGCTCCGGGGTGACCGTCGTGGGCTGCAATCGCCTGATCGATCAGCAGCTTTTCATGAGTATTCAGCACTCCATTAGCGACACTCTGCATGATTCCTCCGCTTCTGAGCTGACCAGACCGGCAACCTGGCCGGCGGGCCCGGTGATCGGCTTCCGTTGCCCCTGCATGGTTTCGAACGCGGTATTCACGGGTCGCAACTCCGTGAGCGCCGCTTGATGATCGGCACACACCTGCTGCATACACACTGTAAAGTGACGGGATGGAGAGGGAGACATGGTCAGACCCTGCTCACTTCTGGACCATATCCGGGGAGTAAAAGGAGATAAAAAATAGCGGTCACCCAGGAACCCCCGCAAAACCCCGTAGAAGAGGCGACCGCGCTCGAATATTGGGCGCGATCTGCGAAGATTTCACCCCAAAATCTGTCCGGAAGGGACATTTACACCGCGATGGCACCTTGGGCTGTGCCTTGGATCACAGTGGATTGTGATGACCGTCCATGTTCGTAGTGAGAGAAGCCCAAATCGCAGCAAACAAAGAGCGGCTTCGCATTCAGAGAGCGAAGCCGCTGTGCGCTCCAGGCGTTTGGACTCCCGAAAGCTAGACTGGATCAGCCGGAGGGGCTGCCGGAGGTTCGATCCCCTGCTCTGCCTTGGATACAGCAGCCAATTCCGCAACGGAATCTCCCTCGGCAGCGGTCTCAGTGGCAGCCGGAGTCAGCAGCAGATCCACGCGATAGCCGGCGGCCTCGGCATTTGCCAGGGCCTCTTCGATGTTCCTGCTCATCGCCAGAACCGCCGCCCGGTTGGGCGCTACGCGGCTGGGCGCAGAGTCGCCAGCAAGGCGCAACAGCGACGGTATGAAAAGCCACCAGAGCAACTCCTCGTAACGCTCGCGAACGAGGTAGGCTTGGCCCTCTGCTTCATGTACCTCAGTCAGCCAGCGCACATCCGGGTCAAGCCACAAGGAGGGCCAAAGCACAACACGCTCGACCGTGGCCGCGGGTTTTTCTAGCGGCTTGCCGACGCCAGCCCCGATGAGCAGTCCAACTTTGACGCGGGCGGCAACACGCCACGCTTCCTCGCCCTCGAATCCGAGCGCAGCGAAGGCCTGAGCGAACGGCTCGCGCAGACGCAGACGGTCAAAGAGGTCCAGCGCAACGCGCTCCGGATTCTCTACGTCGATGGATTCGGCCAGCAACTGCAGGACGCACCAGCCAAGCACAGGCCCCCACATGGCCGTAGCGGTAAGCTGCGGGCTGGGGCTGGGCAACATACGCCGGGCGGCTACGGTCCAGGGAGCCGGGAAAAGCGCTTCGACTGCGGGGATGCGCATGGCGGCGCGGAGGCGCTCGCGGAAGGCCGCGCCCAGCAGGCCGGGATTGGTTGGCATGGGGATGGCGGGCTGGACAGGCTGGACGCCGCCCGCCTCATTTCCGGCGCGTGCGAGATAGGCTTTCTGCGCCAAACGCAGGAAGTTCTCACAGAGTACCCCGGCCCGCGAGAAGAACTCCGTGCGCTCAGCTTCAATCTGCTTGTTGACACCAGTAACAAGGGTGCGCGGATGCTCGGCCAGGTCGGCGAAGAGGCGCACGAGGGAGCGGTCCAATTGCGCGCGCAGCGCGTCATGCACCGGCTCTAGCTCCAGATTCACCAGCGCATCGTCGAGGTTGGCGACGCCGCGGCCGTTGAGTTGGTCGCAAAGCCGGTCCCAGGGCTGCTCCGCCGTCGAGTAGAGCTCACGCCAATCGACAAAGACGTGACACTGATAGGCGTGCAAGTCGAACGTGAGCCCGCGCTCTGACAAATCACTGGCCCGGCGCAGATAGGCGAGGCCGGTGAGTGAATCGCGGCAGGCCAGGATGACACTGGGGTTGTCGCTGAAGCCCAGTCCTCCGCAGATTCGCTGTTGGCGTAGTTGGCCGGAGCTTTTGTCTGCGTAGGCGGCCGAAAAGTCAATCGTCCCGTGAGTTTCACCGTAGCGATTGTTGTAGATGACCAGAGCGCGCTCGCCCCCTTTGCGGTTCGAGTAGGCAAAGACGTTTTCGTCTACCGATCCGTTTTCGCGATAGAAGTCGTAGAGCCGGAAGTTGCTGCTTTCCGCGAAGAGCCAGCGACGCTGCAGCAGAGGCGCAATCTCGCGCTCATGGCGCTCAACCGCCCAATGATCGGGAGTCTCGTCATAGCGGGGCCGCTGGTACTCCATGCCATATTTTTCGGTGAATCCCTCAATCTGGCCATGGCCGAACATGGGCAAGCCGGGCAAGGTAGCCATCATCGCGGCCACGCCAAAGCACTTGTCCCCTTTGCCAAATTGATCGATAGCGGTGCGCTCGTCTGGATTGCTCATGAAGTTTACGTAGCGCTTCATGATGTCCGGGTCGAACTCCAGCGTATTTTTGATGACCGAGCGGTATTTGGCATTGTCCTCGTCGCGCAGCATGACCATGAAGGCGCTGTTGTAAACGCGGTGCATGCCGAGTGTGCGGACGAAGTAACCCTCCATGAGCCAGAAAGCCTCGGCCAGCAGGAGCGTGCCGGGGACCTCGGCGGCGACGCGATCGACGACCTCGCGCCAGAACTCATGCGGCATGCAACGGTCAAATTCGGCCTGGCTCATGCCGAATTCGGCGCGGGAGGGAATGGCGCCGCTCGATCCTGGGCCCGGAAACCAGAGCCGGTGGAAGTGGCGCTTGGCCAGGGTCATGGCAGCATCGAAGCGAATGACGGGAAACAATCGCGCCACGTGCAAAATGGTCTGGATGACCTGCTCGCGCACTGCCGCATTCAGGTAGTCGAGCTGAGCCGTGTCGTTCCAGGGAAAGCTGGTTCCGTCGTTGCCGTGGTAGATATAGCGCGTCTCGCCGCTCTGGCGGTCGCGGCGGCGGAAGACAACCGCTGCGTCGGACTGCTCAAAGTAGTGGTCTTCAATCTTGATCTCGACGCGCCCGTCCTGGGAGAGATCGGGGCCGTTAAAGCTGTAGGCGGGAAACGGCGCGTCCGGGCGGGAGATGAACCAATCCGGATGCTCGACGACCCAGGGCGAATCGATGCCCATGTGGTTGGGCACCATGTCGCTGGCGAGACGGATGCCGTGCCGGTAGGCGCGGTCCCGCAGGCTGACATAAGCCGCTTCGCCGCCCAGATCTTCGGCAATTTTGTAGTCGAAGAGTGAATAAGCTGAAGCCACGGCATCCGAGTTGCCGCAAAGCTGCTTGATGGTCTTCGAGGCGCGGCTGCGCTCCCAAATGCCGATCAACCAGAGCGAATTGAGCCCGCGGCGGGCCAGGGTTGCGAGTTCCTCGTCGGGAATCTCGTCGAGGCGCGCAATCCTGCGGCCATATTGCCTGCTCATCTGCGCCAGCCATACATAGGTGCTCTTGGCAATGAGCACGGCGGTGGGCATCCAGGCGGTGTCAGGCGAAAACTTCTCGTCTTCATGGGCTGCATTGGAGAATTCCGGCACTTCGGCGGTGCTGGCTGCCGCGGGCCACTGCTGCTGGCCGCTCTCGCGACGGCGCTGGGCCGCGACGGAGGGAGGATTGAACTGCATCCAGATGGCCAGTTCTTCTTCGTGCAGGATTTCGCCGGCGATCAGGAGATGCTGCTCCAGGCTGTCGCCCAGTAACGGCTTCCAGAGCTTGCGAATGAGGGCAAGCTGGTCTTTGAGAGAACGCGGCGAACCCAAGGCTGGCGCCCGCAGCAAGTCCAACAGACTGACCGGCTTGGCGCCGGTGAGCGGAATCAGCGGGCGAGAGGCGAAGTAGTCGGGTAGCTGCGCGGTCACCTGGCGATAAACGGTTTTCTCAGCCAGGGGCTTTTCCTCAAAGAACTCCTCGAAGGGCTGAAATGCCTCGTTGCGATTGGCTGTCCAGAGAAGCAGAAGTTCTTCCAGCGCGGCGGCCCTGTGGGGGGTGCCCTCGGATTCTCCCGCGAGCCACTGCCGGGGCGTCTCCAGGCCGCGAATCACAGAAATGCCGGGAAACTGCTCAACAAAGGTGAGCAGCAGGGTGTCCAGCGCTTCAGCGCCTACCTGCGCGGAGAAAAAATCCAGGGCGGAGGTCATCACCGCGGGGTCGAACTGCTCTCGGTACCGCGCCATCAGAACGTGGCTGGCCTCGTCGATCAGGCCCATGGCGTAGAGTTTGCCGGCATGAACGGCCAGTTCGGGGTGCTTTTCAACCTCGCGAACCTGGTTCATCCGGTGCGCAAGTTCGCGGCAAGCGGCCACATTGGCAAAGATGACGTTCCCTGTATAGGAAAAGAGCGATTCCGCGAACTGATAGCGTTCACGCACATTCCGGGAAATATGGAATTCCATCATAAGAAACCAAACTCCGAGACTCTTGCTGCCGGGCATCAGCCGCTCCAGCTACGATGCGCAGCTCAGGCAGCCGGTTCGGCTCATCGGAAGCTACGCCAAAGCTAAAGGTACATCAAAGAGGCCAAAGGCGCTGAATACTTTGATATTATCCTGTCCAGAATCGCCGCTGGCGCATCAATCCAGCGCCTTGTGGAAGCGGAGAATGGCCGCGGTGAGCAGGGCGACTCCAAGGACGGCCATGGCCGCCATCTGAGGCCAGAGAATGTCCATCCCCGCGCCTTTGAGATAGGTGCCGCGAATCACAACCAGAAAATATCGCAGCGGAATTGCATAACTGCAAAACTGCATCCAATGCGGCATCGTGCTGATGGGAAATCCGAAGCCGGAAAAGGTGATGGTAGGCATGATGAAGAAGAACGCGGTCACCATCGCCTGTTGTTGGGTGGAAGAGACGGTGGAGATCAGCAGACCAACGCCCAACATGCACAAGAGGAAGAGCACCGCCCCCGTCGCCAGCACCCAGACATGACCGCGAAACGGCACCTGGAACCAGAGCGAGCCAACCACGGCAATCAGCGTGACATCGAAGAGGCCGATGAGAAAGAATGGCAGCGTCTTGCCGAGAATGAACTCCGCCGGACGGATGGGCGTGACCATGATCTGTTCGAGCGTTCCGATCTCCCGCTCGCGCACCACGGCAAAGGCGGTCAGCGTTACCACGAGCACCACCGTCAGGCTGCCGATGATTCCCGGCACAAAGAACCAGCGGCTCCTGAGGTCGGGGTTGTACCACGGCCGCGGCGCAAGTTCGACCGACGGCATCACCTCGATCAACTGAGGGGCGATACGGAAGATGCGATCCTTCTGATACTGCTGCGCAAAGCCCAAAGCGATCTGCGAGATGTAGCCCGAGGCAATCAACGCGGTGTTTGAGTTGGTGGCATCCACGATCACCTGTAGCGGCGCGGTCTGGCCCTTGCGCAGGTTCTCGGCAAAGCCGGCATGAATTTCCAGGCCGACTGTAGCTTTTCCCTGGTCAATCAGATCGCCGAGCTGGCGCGAGTCCGTGAGTTGCCGCTGCACATCGAAGTAGGGACTTGAAGTAAAGCGCGAGACCAGCTCGCGGCTCTCCTGGCTGTGATCCAGATCGAGCACCACCGTCGGCACGTGATAAATCTCATAGGTGGCCGCGTAGCCGAAGACCATCATCTGAATGATGGGCGGACCAATCAGAATGAAACGCGTCCGCTTGTCACGGAAGACCTGGATGAACTCCTTGATCAGCATCTGCTTCAGCCGCGCCCACATAATTCTTCTCCTTTACTCCAGCCTCTTGTGGAAGCTGCGCGTAGCCAGCAGCGCCAGCACAAACGTGAAGACAGCCAGTGGAACCAGGTCCGCGTAGAGCAGGTGCGCGGGCGTTCCCTTGAGAAAGATTTTCTTGAGCACCGAGACGTAGTAGCGGGCCGGCAAGATGCGCGTGATCCATTGCAGGACAATGGGCATCTGCTCGATGGAAAACAGGAATCCAGACAATAAAAATGCGGGAAGGAAGGTAATCAGCAGCGCGATTTGGCTGGCCGCGAACTGGCTCTTGGCGAGCACGGAGATGAAGAATCCCAGCGAAAGCACGACCACCATGAACATGGCCGATGCGGCCATCAGCGTAGCCCACGAGCCGCGAAACGGCACGTGGAACCAGTAGATCGCGATCAGCGCGCTCATGACGGTATCGAACATTCCCAACACAAAATACGGCGCGAGCTTGCCGAGCATGATTTCCATCGCGGTCACTGGAGTCGAGATCAGTTGCTCCATTGTGCCGCGCTCCCACTCACGCGCGATGGTGAGCGAGGTGAGGAAGGCGCCGATGACCGACATGACCAAAGCCAGCACGCCGGGAATAATAAACGCGCTGCTCTCAAGGTCTTCGTTGTACCAGGTGCGCGTCTCAACGCTCATCGAGGCCGGCTGCATCGCGAGGCCGCGCTGGCGCAGCCAATCCATCTGAATCTGCGCCGAGTAGCCCTGCACCACAGCCTGCGCGTAGCCGATAAGCACGTTGGCCGTGTTGTCATCCGAGCCATCGACGAGCGCCTGCACCTGGACGGCGCGACCATCGCGCAGGCGTTGCGAAAAGTCCCACGGAATCACGATGCCCATCTTGGCGCTGCCGTCGTCCAGTGCGCGAGTCAGTTCGGGATAGCTGCCGACGACACGGGCGATTTGGAAATATTCACTGGACTGAAAATGTTTGAGCAGGTCCTGACTCTGCTGGCTGCCGTCGCGGTCGTAGACAAAAACGGGCAGGCCCTTGAGGTCGAGATTAACGCCATAGCCAAAGAGCAGCACAAGCACGGCGGGCATAATGACGACGATGATGAGGCTGCGCGCATCGCGGAGAATCTGCACGACCTCTTTCATTGCAATGGCAAGCAAGCGAGTCAGGCTCATGGCTTGCGCTCCTCCGCGGCTTCGCGGCCCGTGGTAAGCGAAACAAAAACATCTTCAAGACTGGGGCGAATCTTTTCCATGCGGCTCACGGCGATGTGGCGTTCGGCAAGATAGCTCTGAAGCTGCGGCACGGCAACCGCCGCGTCCTGCACCACCAGGTGCAGTGCGTTACTGAAGACAGCCGCATCCATCACGCCCGGCGCCGATTGCAGCGCCTCGACAGCGTCGCCCAGTGGCTCGCACTCGACGAGAAGCAGTTGACCTTTCATCAGATTGCGCTTCAATTCCGAAGGCGTTCCCAGCGCCACTATCTTGCCGCGAAAGATCAGCGCGAGACGGTTGCAGTATTCAGCCTCTTCCATGTAATGAGTGGTAACAAAGACTGTAACTCCCTGCTCAGCCATTTGATGAATCAGCTCCCAAAACTGACGCCGCGTGATGGGATCGACGCCCGATGTTGGCTCATCGAGAAAGATGACGGGGGGCCTGTGCAAGACGGCGCAACCCAGCGCCAGGCGCTGCTTCCAGCCTCCGGGCAGCGTGCCGGTGATGAGATTCTCCTGACCCTTGAGGTTGGCCATTGAGAGCGCCCATTCGACGCGCTCCTGAAGTTTGGATGAAGGCACGCTATAGAGTCCTGCAAACAATCGGAGGTTTTCAATGACTTTCAGATCGTTGTAGAGCGAAAACTTTTGCGACATATATCCGATGTTCTGGCGCACCGCTTCCGGGTTCTGGGCCACATCGTACCCTGCGACCCGCGCATGGCCTGAGGTGGGTTTAAGCAATCCGCAAAGCATACGAATCGTCGTTGACTTGCCCGCTCCGTTCGGGCCGAGGAAGCCGAAGACCTCGCCCTTGCGGACTTCAAGATCGATCCGATCAACGGCGACAAAAGTGCCGAAGCGCTTGGTCAGCTTGTCCATCACGACCGAGTTGGGCACGACCGGGTTGGCGATTTCAGGCATGGAGAGCAGCCCCCACGCTAACTGCATCGATAAAGAGGTCTTCGATGGAGGGAGCAACCTGCTGGATCAAATCGTAGGGAATGCTCGCTTGCTTGAGCAAGGCTACAAATTCCGGAATGCGGCGGGAAGCATCGTCCACGACCACATGAATTCCGTCGCCGGTGAGCAAAAGGCTTGAGATTCCATCGGCGTTTTGTAACTCGTCGCGCAAACGGCGCGGCCCTGGCCCGGTGATGGACAAAACTCCTTTGCCTAAGTGAGCTTTCAGATTTACAGGCGTGTCACAGAAGAGCAGCTTGCCTTGATGCATGAGCGCGACGCGATGGCAGCGCTCAGCCTCGTCGAGGTAGGCGGTCGATGTGAGAATCGCCACGCCTTCCGCAACCAGTTCGTAGAGAATGCGCCAGAAGTCGCGGCGCGAAACGGGATCGACGCCGGTGGTCGGCTCATCGAGCAGAATCACTTTGGGACGATGAATGAGCGCGCACACCAAGCCAAGCTTCTGCTTCATGCCGCCGGAGAGTTTGCCTGCCAGGCGCTTGCGAAATTCACTCATGCCCGCGGCCTGCAACAGTTGCGTGGACCGCTCGGCGCGCTCAGCCTTTTTCACGCCGAAGAGGTCCGCATAGAAGCGGATGTTTTCATCTACTGTCAGGTCTTCGTAAAGCCCGAAGCGCTGCGGCATATAACTGAGAGCGTGCTTGGCGCCCTCCGGATCGCGCGCAACATTGAAGCCGGCAACCGTAGCCTTGCCAGCATCGGGCGGCATAATTCCAGCTAACATGCGCAGGGTGGTCGTCTTCCCTGCTCCGTCTGGGCCGACCAGGCCGAAGATCTCGCCGGCGCGCACGTCAAAACTCAGCGCATCAACCGCGCGCACGCCGGGAAAACTCTTCGTTAATCCCTCGGCCACAATCACGGGTTGGAGTTGGTCTGTCATTTGCCGGCCGGAGCTGTCGCGGATGAGTTTGTATTCTGGCTGTTCGCCGCCAAATCAATATGTGCGTCCGCGGGCATGCCCGGCTTGAGTTCGTGATTCGGATTGTTGATGTCAATTTTGATGCGATAGACGAGCGTGACTCGCTCCTTGTAAGTCTGCACGCTCTTGGGCGTGAACTCCGCCGTGGAGGAGATAAACGAAATGCGCCCGTGGTATTGCTTGCCGGGATAAGTGTCCGTAGTGATGGTGGCTTCCTGGCCCCAATGGATGCGGCCCAGATCCGTCTCGGCGATATAGGCGCGCAGCCAGATGTGGTCGAGGTCCGAGAGCGTAATCACTGGAGAACCGGGCGCAACCACCTCTCCCAACTCCGCCTGGCGCACGGAGACCACGCCAGCTGAAGGAGCGCGTAGCACGGTGTAACCCAAATTTACCTGCGAGAGGCCGAGATTGGCGCTGGCTTCGTTGAGATTGGCGTGCGCAATGGCAATGTCTTCCTTGCGGCTGCCTTCGACGGCTTCGTTGTAGCGTTGCTGCGAGGCCTTGAAAATCGCTTCGGCGCGCTTCAGCGCGGTTGCCGCCTGGTCGCGCTCCTGTGCTGAAACCTCATCCTTTGCAAATAGTTTTAGAGCGCGCTCATTGTCGATCTTTTTCTCGTCCAAATCGGCCCGGGCATCGATCATCGTCTGCTGCGCTGCCTTCACTTCCTGTTGGCGCGTTCCAGCCAGTGTGAGAGCAAGGCTGGATTCACGGACGCGCACGCCGGCTTCGTCGATGCGGACTTTCTGCTTGAAATCAGCGTCGTCCAGCCGGGCCAGCAGCGTGCCCTGCTCCACTTGCTGACCTTCCTCGACCGGCAGCTCAACAATGCGTCCCTGCACCTTGAAGCCAACCAGGCTTTCGTGCGCTTCAATGTTGCCTGAAAGCGTAAGCAGGTTCGTGGGCGCAGCCTTTTTTGTCAGGCGCGGGTAGAAGTACACGCCCGCGGCAATGGCGACTGTCAGCAGAATCACAATTGGAATTACTTTTTTCATTGCTTGAAACCTCAGGAGCTAAAGCCCCTCGTTTTCCGGCTTCTTCCATCACGACTCAAGTCGTGCCCCGACGCAAAGCGTATTGCAACAAACGCCCTATGGGTTTCCCATGAACGCAAGAATGTTTTTCTCCGTATCGCCCATGGCGCGGGCAAGGGCAAACTTTGCGTCCACGTGGCTGCTGACGGCAAGAATGTAGTTCTCTTCGGCGCGCGCCAGTTCGTCCTGCGCAGTGACCACCTCGACGTTGTTCGCCGTTCCTTGCAGAAAACGGTCCTGCGCCAATTCCAACTCGCGTCGCGCCAGATCCTGCCCTTCACGCGCAACGGCCACCTGCTCGGCGGCGGAATCCAGATTCAACAGCGCCTCGCGAAGATCCTCGTCAATGCCGCGACGCAGATCGGCAATCTGATCATCAATGCGCTTTACACGACTGGCAAGCTCCTGCGCTTCGCCATTACGATCGCGGTCGAAGAGAGTGAAATCGATCTGACCTTGCACCAAGCCCGTGCTCCGAACGCCGCCGATGCTGCGCCCAATTTCGCCGAAGTTTCCGTTGACGCTCAGCTTCGGATAGGAGCGCGCCCGGCTGGCGCTTTGCTGCTCGACCAGCCCTTCGCGCTGGCTGGCGAGCGAGAGATAGTCGGCGCGGGCCAGCAACGCCGCAGGCGCGAGAGCCTCAATCTCCGGCTGATTCAAAGGCCGAAAGCCAAGCGGCTCGGCCAGCTCCAACGGCGCACCCGGAGTCATGCCCATATTGCGCTGGAGTTCCAATAGCGACTGCTTCAGTTGGTTCTGAGCGACCAGCAGCGTCTGCTTGTCGTTGGCAAGCTGCACCTGTGCGCGAAGCACATCCACGCCCGTTGCTGTTCCGGCATCGTGCTTGTCTTTGGCCAGCTTGTACAGCGTGCTTGAATCGGTCACGCGCGATTGCGCCGCATCAGTGCGCGCCGCGGCCGACTGCGCGTTCAGATAAAGTGCCGCAATGGCGCGCACGATCAGGTCGCGCGCATCCCGGTAATCCATTTTGCCGGCATCAAGAGCGCGTTCGCTAGCCTTCAGTTTGCGATAGCTTTCAAGATCGACGACGTTCTGCTGCGCGTAGACGCGGAAGTCGTAGTTGGAAAACGGCCCAACCACTTCCGGCATTCCAGGCAAGGAAATTCCAAAGGCGCGCAAGTCGCGATTCTGCACATTGGCGTAGGCCTGGGCGTTCACGCGCGGTAGCAGCGCTGCCGATAAGCGGCGCATGCGCGTGCCCTCCGCCTCCTCAACCTTTGTGCCAGCAAGCAGCACGCCCAGGTTGGCTTGCAGGGCTTTCTGAATCGCGTCCTGCAACGTAAGGCGATACGGCGCCGGCTGCTGCGCCACGGCGGATGCGCAAGCGAGCAGGCCAGCCAGCCCAAGAAGAGCGACAATGCGAAGATTTGATTTCATAATTCCTGCTTCTGCGTGGAGACTGCAATGGCTCTCCAGAAATGCTGAAAACTGTCCTCGATCCTTGCTTTGAGTTCCGGCGTTCCATCCAGCGACCAAAGCAAGACGGTTCCCATGCAGGTTTGCAAAAGTTGAATCGCAACCTTTTCCTTCTTCAGGCGCGGATCGATCTCTCCGCGCTCTTGCCCTGCCGCCACTACCTCCGCAATCATCCTGCGGCCTTCTTGCATATTGCACTCGATGATGGTTCGAACGCTCTCACTGGCCAGGAAGGAAGAGATAAAGGCGCGCGCCAGACTAGGGCTGCGACCCGGTTCCTCAGCGAGGCGTTGTACCAGGTGATGCAGCACGGAGTGAATCGCCTGCTTGCCCTGTACGCTGACCGAAATGGCTTCCCTGACCTTGGCAAGCTGGACCTCCGCCATCACGCCCAGCACGTGGTCTTTGCTCTCAAAATAGTTGAAAAAAGTTCCCTTGCCTACATCCGCCGCCTCGGTAATGTCCTCGACCGTAACGGAAGGAAAACCGCGCTCGGCAAAGAGCTGCAAGGCGCACCGAAAGAGGCGCAGGCGCGTCTCCGCGGCACGGCGCTGGCGGCGGCCCGCAGCGGGCGGATGGGCCGTGCCGCCGAGCGCCTCGACGAGCTGGACGGAGCGGATATCTTGACCTTGGCCCATATTTGAATGTTGGGCATTTATGACCATGAGTCACTTATAGCGCCGTGCACACATCCTGTCAAGAGAAAATATTTAGCCGAAAACCCTCTGTAGTAGTTGCGCCTTGCAGTACAGTCTGGCGGATCGCACGGCTGGGAATCGCTCTGGCTCGGCCGTCTGCACAACCGTCCGCGCTTCCCTCTCTCTGGCCGTGCCGTTTGCAGCCTTCGCCGAGCCGCTCTCGCCACAGTGCTGGATCCATTCATTGCCATCGACTCCAGCCGGCATTGCAACCATTAAGCATTGCCAGTAGACTGATGAAGGCTGATTGCGTCCTGCCGCTGAGCATTGGGAATCCGTTTCTGGACTCCGGGTGTGCGGCTGGGCAGCAACCGGAAAGAAGCAATCGGCCGCCTGCCGTATCAGGGCAAGACGCGCGAGTTCAGGGCAACCTGCGAATCTGAGCGGCAGATGGGCAGTAAAAACGCGGAGAGGTGGCAGAGCCCGGTTGAATGCACCCGACTCGAAATCGGACAAGGGCGAAAGTCCTTCGGGAGTTCGAATCTCCCCCTCTCCGCCAGGAATCTTATCAAACCACACAAAATAAATAAATTATTGAATAGTAAGGTGCTTGCAGTTGTCGGGCTCCCGACAAAATCTATGCAAATCGTGCATATTTCGCACTGCTTCCTACCTGTGAAGGCCAAAAAACCGACAATCCGACAACAGCTCGGCCGATCAGCCAACTGGCTCGAATCCTGTCGATGGTTGAGGGCCTTACAAAATAGTGTTCCAGCATGACAACCTCACATCGGAAATGTCCGATGGAAAATCATCATGCGCCCAAATAAAAAGTTATGTTCCCTTCAGAACGCGGACCGCCAACAGTGACGGGGCTGTTCGTGTCCAAGGCCACAAAACGGCCTGCGGAACATAACTACGATTTTGTTCCCGGGAACAAAATCGTAGAGGATCCGTGTCGGCACACCGCCGAAGTACTCAAAGGCGCGGACATGGGCTTCCAGAAAGGACTCCGTCGTCTCAGCCGGGAAGGCCTGCACAAAGCAGTCATCGGAATGAGGCATATCGAAGGCCATGAAGTGGGCCATACACTCAACTCCGGCAATCACCACCTGCGCTTGTCCGAAGTCCGCCTGCGCCTCGCCCGGCGCATGCGTCAACGGAATGAACATCTCCTGGCCGCCGATCTTCGACGCGCGCACGTAATCCTTCACAATCGTGTAGCCGCCGGTATAGCCGTGCTCGGCTCGAAGCCGCTCGAAGATCCGCTTGGCCGTGTGACGCTGCTTGCGCGGGCGCTGCTTGTCGTCTTCGAGAATGGCATCGATCACGCCCTGCCATGGGCCCAACTTGGGCCTCTTCACCGGCTTCTGACGCTGGTAGCCAGGCGGCACCGAGTACTCCAGCATCTTGCTCACCGTCTTCCGCGCCAGCCCAAACTCTCGGGCTACCGCTCGCCGGCTCCTGCCTTCCACAAGAACCGCCCGCCGCACCCTTGCGTATAGCTCCACCGTCTTCATGCCTCCTGTATCCCACAGAAAACACGCCGCCTGAAGGCACCGAATCAACCTCGGAACCTCAAAAGAAACCTGCTTGTCCGTGAAAATGTTGCCTGGCGGGATGGTCTACTTTTACTCCGCCACATCACGCCGCTAACGCGGCGCCATGTGGTCTATTTTTGCTCCGGCGCGTACACCGCTGGCGGTTGTTGTGTTGATGCTGCCGCGCGCGTGTGGCAGATTCCACGGGTTGGTTCAATTCCGGCGCCTGTTCCGGTATGGTCTCCGCTGAAACGACCAATCGCGCCGC
>Ga0181529_10000269_pt1 | contig 77096 bp, 62 predicted proteins | sample PEATcosm2014_Bin_36_FD_119763 | JGI IMG/M metagenome (GOLD analysis project Ga0181529, IMG submission 119763) | Peatland microbial communities from MTU Mesocosm Facility, Houghton, MI, USA - PEATcosm2014_Bin10_30_metaG | ecosystem: Environmental > Terrestrial > Soil > Wetlands > Peat | place...
CCACAATGTGCGCGAGACCTTGAGCGTAACCGACCGGGCCTATATCATCGCCGAAGGGAGGATCTTCCGCGCCGGAACGCCGCACGAACTGGGCAACGACGTGGAGGTGAGGCGGGTTTACCTGGGGGAGGGTTTCACGCTGGGCTGAAGCGTACAAGCGACCACCTGCGAGCCGGTTTCCGGATGTGCATGATTTCGTCAATCCCCACAACGAATAAAGATGTGCAAAACAATTCAGAGAGAGAATCCTGGATCGAGCGTCGCCCAATCCGGAACGGCTGTCTCGATACAAGGCATTTTAACCTTTAGCTTTTTTCTCACCCAAGTACACTGACGGTGAGTCGAAACGGGAATCGGGTCTCATCTATGGCGCTACTGCAACCCAAATTAACTCTGAAGGTCGCACAACGTCAGATTCTGACTCCGGGCCTGATGCAGATGGTGAGCGTATTGGCGCTCAACAAGCTGGAGCTAAAGGAGATGATCGATGCCGAGATGGTGGAAAATCCCGTCCTGGAGGAGATTGACGAGACAGTTCCGATGCTGGATGAGGTTGCGGGACGCCAGGAACGGCTGGAGCGCGGGATCGAGGATCGAGTTGCTGTTGCCGAGGAGCCGGCGACCCCACCTAAGGACCCCTTCAACGAGATCGATTTTGGCAGCTACTTCCAGGATTACCTGGACCCCGGCTACCGCACCCAGCCGGAGTATGAGGAGAACGAAAAGCCCTCGTTTGAGAACTTTCTCTCCCAGCCTACAACTCTCGCCGATCACCTGGCGTGGCAGTTGGGAGCTCTGACGTTGGAACACAGCCTGCACGAGGCGGTGGAGTTCATCATCGGCAATCTGGACGGGGATGGCTACCTGGCTGGCAGCGAGGAAGAGCTGGCTGCGGCCTTCGGCAAAACGCAGAATGAACTTCAAAACGGTGCCGTAGCGGAGTTGCTGCGTCGCGCCATCGACCTGGTGCAGCATCTTGATCCAGCCGGTGTGGGTGCGCGCAATCTGCGCGAGTGCCTGCTCATGCAGATTGCGGCACAGCAGCAGGAGTTTGCCCAGGTATTTGCCAAGCATCCAGCGGAAACGGACGCGACGGATGATGAGATTCATCGCGGCTTCCGCGCCGAGGCTGAGGCTCGAATCGAGGAGCGGCGGCGCGCCATGGAAGTGGCGGCGCTGGTTGTGGACCGGCATCTGCACCAGCTGCAAAAGCGGGATGTGAAGGATCTGGCGCGGGCGGCGCAGATTTCGCCCGTCGAGGCGCACTCCGGAATCGAGTTTATCCGCACCCTGGATCCCCGCCCCGGCCGACAGTACAACCGCGAGCAGTCGCGGCTCATCGAGCCGGATGTGGTCTTCATCAAGCGGGGCGGCGAGTGGGTGGTCACGATGAACGAGGAGGACCTGCCCAGCCTGCGGCTCAGCCGACGCTACCGGCAGATGCTCACCGCTGAAGGAACCGACAAAGAGGTGAAGGAGTACGTGAAGGAGCGCTTCCGCTCGGCGCTGCAACTGATGCGCAACATTGCCCAGCGGAAGAGCACCATTCTGCGGACCTGCGAGGTAATTGTTCGCCGCCAGCAGGATTTTCTCGAACTGGGCATCGAGGCGCTGCGGCCCATGATGATCAAGGAAGTGGCCGAGGAGATCGGCGTTCATCCCTCCACGGTGAGCCGTGCGGTGGCCAACAAATATGCGCATACGCCGCAAGGGGTCATCGAGCTGCGCTTCTTCTTCTCCGAGGGGGCGAACGGACCGGAGGGTGCCGACACGCCGCTGCTGGTGCTCAAGCGCAAGGTGCGCAAGCTGATCGAGGAGGAGGATGCGCGCCATCCGCTGACCGACGACCTGCTGGCCGCCATGCTTCAATCCCAAGGCATCCAACTCACCCGCCGCACCGTTGCCAAATATCGCGAGGATATGAACATTCCCAGCACTCACCAGCGGCGACGGCGCGAAGGCTAGGGAACCTCTGAATATGTCGATGTTTTGAGAGGCACGACCGGTAGGTCATGGCTTTAGCCATGACTGCAGCGAAATGCAACGAATGAACGTAGGCTTCAGCCCATGAGGGAAGCTTTCGTAAGAAATGGAACTTTATCAGAGGTTCCCTAGGTCAGTTGTCATTTGAGATATGTGCTGAATTGGTGATTGTCAATCTCTTTCCCATTTTCTCCGATGCGTTTTTGAAACGTCATTCACTTGGTTTGTCAAATATCTGACGACTGAGAACTGACAACTGAAAACTGTTCGTGTAAAATCCGAAATCTCCAGCCAGTAGTTTGAGCCGAGAGAAAATCGAGTGGAGGCTGACCATGGAAGTGGAGTACACTGCAAGGCAGGTAAGGATCTCCAAAGCGCTGCGCGCGCAGGCCGAGGAGGGGATGGAACGGATTGCCCGGATTCTGGGCAAGAGCGCGCGAGGAAGCGTCGTATTCAGCGCACAGAAGCGGCTGGTGATTGTCGAGGTGACGATTCAGGCGCGGCTGCAGACGATTGCGGCCACAGGCAAGGCGGAGACGCTGGACGCGGCGTTGCGTCAGGCTCTGGAGCACGCCGAACACCAGGCGCGGCGGCATCGCGACCGGCGCATCGAAAGCAAACGGCTGCCCAAGGAGGAGAAGGTGCTGACGGCACCTCCGGTGACACGGCCCAAAGCCCGCGCCCAGCAGCAAGAGGCGGAGGCGGCAGAGGCCAAGCCCGTGCGCACTCGCAAGAAGTCCCGCGCGGCAATTACGGTACACTCCACGCCAGCGGGAAATTCGATGATTGAGCCGCATATTGTCTCCAGCGGTGAGGCCATTGCCCGAAGGGCGATGACCATCGAGGAGGCGGTCAAGGAAGCGGAGTTCCGCGACCGCGACCTGCTGATCTTCCGCAATCTCTCGGCTGATCTGTTTGTGCTTCATCGCCGTCGCGACGGCCAGATGGAGTTGGTGGAGCTACCCTAGTGCGGAGCGATATTCCCTCAGGAGTTTATGCTTGCGTTGCGTATGATGCACTTAAGACGCGGCTCAAGCCGCTCATTCGAAGTGTCGGCATATTCAGAGGGTCAAGCGATTGAATCTTCCGGACAACTCGGAACCCGATTTGCAGCGGCTGATGGAGGATGTGCTAGCCAGCCTTCCAGAGGCCGTGGCCGTGGTGAGAGGAGAGCTGGCGGTCTATGTCAATGCGGCCTTCACTCGCATCTTCGGCTTCGCGGCAGAAGAGGTCGTTGGCAGAAGACTACGAGAGTTTATTGTTCCCCCGGCGCGATGGCAGGAGATTGCACGGGTGCGCAAGACTGTGGATGAGTTCGGCTCGGCCTCGCTGGAAACGGTACGCAAAGCGAAGGATGGCAACCTGCTGGATGTGTCTCTGGAGGCTCGGTCGTTAATGGTGAACGGAGAGAAGGCTGGCTTTGTTTTTACCTTTCGCGACATTGGTGAACGCAAACAGAAGGAAGCCAAGCTGCACCACGATGCCCTGCACGACACCCTGACTGGATTGCCCAATCGCGCGCTCTTCCTGGACCGTCTGAGTCAAGCGTTTACGCACCGGTCGCGCCGCCGTGGTCAGAATTGCGGTGTGCTGTTTGTGGACCTGGACCGCTTCAAGGAGATCAATGACACACTGGGTCACGCGGCCGGCGATGAGCTGTTAATCGCGGTTGCCGAAAGGCTGCGAGGAGCCTTGCGCCCGCAGGATACGGCAGCCAGACTGGGCGGCGACGAGTTTGCCATCCTGGTGGAGAATATCCTGTCGGTCTCCGACATGGAAAATGTGGCAGTTCGTGTGCTGCGAGCAATGGAGCGCGAGTTCGCGCTGAGCGGTCGCTCCATGTGCGCCAGCGCCTCGATTGGCGTGGCGATAGCCGGACCGGACCACGCGGCTCCCGAGATGCTGATCCGCGACGCGGACTTTGCCATGTATCGCGCCAAGCAGGCCGGTGGCGGGCGCTTTGAAATCTTCGACAAGCAGTTGGAGGTGGTTGCCGCCAGCTTGCAAGAGCGGGAGCTGGAACTGCGCCAGGTGCTGGAATTGCAACAGTTCGAGATCTGGTATGAACCGATCAGCGGGCTGCGCTGCGGCCAGCTTGAGGGCTTTGAGTCGCTGCTCTGCTGGCGGCGGACGGACGGCTCGGTGGCCAACTTCAGCGACCTGCTTCCGGTGGCCGAGGAGACTGGGCTTTCCATCAGCCTGGGGCGCGAGACAATGGAGGCCGTCGGCAAGCAGTTGCGGAGCTGGACGGAAGCTCTTCCGCAGTCGCAGGCGACGCTGAGCGTTAATTTGACGCAAAGGCAGTTCTATCATCCTGATCTGATTGCTCAGGTAAAGAAGATGCTGGCGGCCAGCGGAGCCGATCCGGCGCGGCTGCTCTTTGAAGTGGGGGAGACTGCGCTCAGCGAAAATCCGGAGGTGGCGCTCGCCATCATGGAAAGGCTGCTAGGCTGCGATGTACGCCTTGCGGTGGACAACTTCGGCTCCGGTCTGATGCCGTTGAGCCACCTGTCGCGGCTGCCGGTGGACGTGCTGAAGCTGGACCCCCGGATGGCACTGATAGCAACCCAAAACGGACGTCAGGTGGCGATTCTGGAGTCGTTGATTCAACTAGGAACCAAGCTGGGCGTTCAGGTGGTGGCGCAAGGAATCGAGAGCCAGGAACAGTTGGCGGCATTCAATCGCATGGGCTGCGAATTGGGTCAGGGTCCGCTGCTCTCGCCTGCTTTGGATGCTTCGCAAGCGCAAAGGCATGCGAAGGAAGAGTGCCAGAGGTTTGCGTCCCAAGCAGGGACGGTGCGCAAAGGCCGCCCTTCGGTGTAGGATGTGCCCATGACGCCTTCCAAGCCCTCCCCCAAATCGGCCTCCGCGCCAGCCAATCGCAAGCCACTCAAGGAGCTGGTCATCGTCACCGGAATCTCCGGCGCAGGCAAGGCCTCGGCGCTCCGGGATTTTGAGGACCTCGGCTTCCATGCCGTGGACAACCTGCCTCTGGAACTGCTGCCCAATTTTGCCGCTTTGGTGGAAAAATCCACCGAGGTGGAGCGCGCCGCCATCGTGGTCGATGTCCGCGAAGGCCAAACTCTGGACCAGCTTCCGGAGATTCTCAAGCAGGTGAAGCGGCTGCTGAAGACGCGCGTGGTTTTTCTTGATGCGCAGGACGCAGTGCTGGTGCGCCGCTACTCCGAGACGCGAAGACCGCATCCGCTGGGCAAACAGGAGACGGTCTCGCGCTCCATCGTGGAAGAACGGCAACTGCTGGACCCCATCCGTAACGTTGCCGACACCCTGATCGATACCTCCAACTTCAACGTGCACGAGTTGCGCGCCCACATTCAAGACCGCTTTGGACACGAGGAAGAGACCAAGCGGCTGCTGGTCAGTTGCCTCAGCTTCGGATTCAAAAACGGCGTGCCGCTGGACGCGGATATGGTCTTTGATGTGCGCTTCCTTCCCAATCCCCACTTTGTGCCGGAGTTTCGCAAGCTGACAGGCTTGGACACGCGCGTGGCAGCTTATGTGCGAGGCTTTCCGCAGACGGTGGAGTTTCTTGACCGGGTCACGAACCTCCTGCTTTACCTGCTGCCGCACTACATTGAAGAGGGCAAAAGCTACCTGACCGTGGCCTTCGGCTGCACCGGTGGCCAGCATCGCAGCGTAATGATGGTCGAGGAGATTACCGAAGCGCTGAAGCGTGCCGGCTATCAGGTGAAGGCGCTGCACAGGGATACGCCGCGGTGACCGACAATCTGATTCTGATTACGCTGCTGGTAAAGCTGGGCGTAGTGGCCTCGGTGGCTAGTGTGCTGGCGAGGGTGACTACCTTTCGTCGGCTCTTCTTTGCCGAGCAGCGCAGCCCCCGTCAGACGCTGGCGCTGCTGGCGTTTTTTCTGGTTCCGTTGACGCTGGGCGTGTGGATTCGCATCGCGGTGCCCAACTTTCTGGCCGCTGACATCTCTACTTCAACGGTGATTCTGCTCGGTCTGCTGCTGGGGCCTGGATGGGCGATGATGGGCGGCGCGGTGCTCGCGGGGCCAGCTGTCTATCACCTGGAGTATTTGGCTCTGCCCTTCAATATGGCCTTGGGATTGGGCGCGGGGTTGCTGGGAAGATATGTGGAGAAAGAGGAGATTTGGTCGTTTACACCATTCATCGACCTGAGCCTCTATCGCTGGATTCGCCGCAATTTGATCAAGCCGCGCATCGACCGCCAGTTTCTGATGCTCTTTCTGATTGTGGCCTCCGAGGCCTGCCGCGACTGGCTCGCTCGCGCTTATCCGCACCGGCTCTTTGCGCTCATTTCCAGTCAGTGGTGGATACAGGCGCTGGTGTGGCTGAACGCGCCCATCGTCGTGGGCATCGCGCTGAAGGTGTGGAATGCGCTGCGCGTCGAACTCAAGCTCGAAGAGCAGAAGCGGCTGCTGCTGGAGGCTCGTCTCGACGCCCTGCAACGGCAGATCAATCCGCATTTTCTCTTCAATACCCTCAACTCCATCGGCTCGCTGGTGCGCATGAAGCCGGAGATGGCCCGCGAGATGATTGTGAAGCTGGCCAACATCCTGCGCGCGCTGCTGAAGGAGCATGACAGCTACGTGCCGCTGAGCGAGGAGTTGAAGTTTACCGACGACTACATCGACATCGAGGTGGTCCGCTTCGGTGCTGACAAGCTGCGCGTGGAAAAGGAGATTGACCCGAGAACGCTGGCGATTCTGGTGCCCAGCATCCTCTTGCAGCCGCTGATTGAAAACAGCATCAAGCACGGATTGGAGCCGCGGATGAAAGGCGGAACCGTCACGCTGCGCAGCCGGCTGGAGGGCGACCGCGTCATTATCGAGGTGGCCGACGATGGCGTGGGCATGGGTTCCCCGCCCGCCTCCGCGCTGCGGCGCAAGGGCGCGGGCATCGGCATGAAGAATGTGCAGGAGCGGCTCGAGGTTCTTTACGGCAATTTAGCGCGCTTCAGCGTGGTCAGCAATCCCGGGCGCGGCACGCTGGTCACGATTGAGATTCCCGCCACCTGCGCCGGGGCAGCCGCTCGCTAGGCGCTCGCTTCACGACAGTTGGCTTCCTCACCATCCAGCACGATGCACAGCCCCTCGCGGTATCCTCGAAGCATGGTGCGTTTCACGGTGCTTGCGTCGGGATCCAAGGGCAACGCGACGCTTCTCTGCGGCGGGCGGACACGCATTTTGGTCGATTGCGGACTAAGTTGCCGCGAGCTTTTCCGGCGAATGCGGCTCATGGGCGAGGAGCCGGAGCAGTTGGACGCGATTCTGATTACCCATGAGCACTCCGACCACGTAAACGGAGTAGCCGTGACGGCGCGCAAGTTAAACATTCCCGTGTACTTTACCGAGGGGACGCACCGTGCGTGGATGCGCTGGATTCAGCCAAGGAGGCAGATGAGCTATGCCCAATGGCTGGAGCAGACGCGCAGGCAGGCCGCGGAGCGGCAGGCAGAGGCGGACGCGGCGGGCATGGAGGGCTTGGCGGACGACAGCGACCAAGTGGAGAGTGCGCCACAGTCTGATGCTGCCGAACCCGCCAAGGCCAAGGATCCGAGCTGGCTGCCGGCGGTGGAGTACTTTCAGGCGGGGGAGAACTTCGAAATCGGCGACGTTGCCATAAGTCCATTCACGACACCGCATGATGCCGCCGACCCGGTGGGCTTTGTCTTTCGGGCGGAGGGGGTGCGCATGGGCTTTGCCACTGACCTGGGCTACATTTCGCCAAATATCAAAGCGCAGTTGCAGGGGCTGGACCTGCTGCTGCTGGAATCCAACCACGATCTGGAGATGCTCAGGGATGGTCCTTACCCCTGGGCAGTGAAGCAGCGGGTACTGTCGCGGGTGGGACATCTGTCGAACGAGGCGGCGGCGGGCTTTCTGACGGACGGTTACGACGGGCAGGCAGCCTACGTGATTTTGGCGCATCTCTCTGAAAGCAATAATCTTCCAGAGCTTGCGCGGGTGGCGGCCGAGCGCGCGCTGAACGGGCGGGCGAGCTTGATGGCCAACCGGCTGTTGCTGGCGGCGCAACATGAGCCACTTTTTCCTATTGATTTTTAATCTTCTACAGTACAATGGTAGGAAGGGCATCACTCTGTACCAGGTCAAGTAGGCATGAACGTGCCGAGGCGGTAATACGCCAAGGCAGGGCGGAGTGGGGCGTCACGAAGATGTGATACCACACGGAAGGAAGCCTGGAAGGCCATGTGAGCCGCGCAGGAACAATGCGGCAATGCAGATCCTTTGCAAAGTGAGTCGTTAAAATTATGACTAGAACCCGATGCACAGACAGAGTTGCTGGTGCCATTTTGGCAAGCTGGCGCTATGACATCTCAGGGATCTCCCCGGAGATGAGTAAAGATTACGAGCAGCACTTCGCCGAATGCCCGCATTGCAGCGCACGACAGAAGTTCCACCGCAGCCTGGACGTGACTCTTACCGGGCTGACTTCGACGGCGGCCATTTTTTTCCTCTTTGCGCTGGCGGTTCTCAAGCACGTCAGGCCGCTGGAGCACGTGGCCTTCAACGTCTTTGGGCTGGATGTTGCCGACACCTACCATATGCTGATTTCGGCGGGTATCGCGGGGCTTTGCTTCTCGGTGATCGCGCTGGCTCTGGTGCTGACAACAACGCCCGCTCCAAAGTACCTGGGCGGCATTGCTGCCGAGCGCGTGCGGCTGATTGAAGAGCGTCTCCCGGCAGCGATCAAGGCGCTTCGTCCGCGCTAGAGTAAGATTGGCAATCCAATTCAAGAGCCTCCCAGCACGGGAGGCTCTTGTGCGTTTGCAGAGGGATGAAGAGGCCTGAATGATATCCGGGAAGGCGGCGGGGCGGGGGCGATTACCGGGACTGACGGCGGGCAGCGGCTTGACGCGGCATCCCTTTGACGAGAAGTTCGGGGTGCGCACCAGCGGGCTGGTTGCCGGTCGGCACTTGCGGAGCGGGCACCGGCATGATCGCCACGCAACGGCGTACTTCGGGGTTGCGCCGTCGGTCTTCCACGCGCTGCTGCGGCGCTGGCAGAAATGCCGGCCAGAGTGGGCGCCGGAGGAGGTCAGCTTCATCGATGTTGGTGCGGGTATGGGCCGCGCAATGCTGCTGGCGGCGGAGATGCCGTTTTGCCAGGTCACGGGTGTGGAGCTGAATCCCACGTTGGCGCGGATTGCGCGGCGAAATCTGACGATCTGGCGAAAGAAGGAGCGAGCACAGGCACCCATGCGCCTGGTCTGCGGCGACGCGGTGGACTTCCGGCTGCCGAAGGGGCCATGCCTTGCGTTTCTCTTCAATCCCTTTGGCGCGCCGGTGATGCGGCGGTTGCTGACGGTATGGCGCAAATCTCTGGCCGGAACGACGGGACAACTGGATTTGATCTACGTGAACAACGAGCAGGAGCACGTACTGGAGGGGCAGCCTGGATTTGCGCGGCTTTTTCTGGGCAAGGTGGCGCGCTCCAAGGCGGATGCAATTGCCGACCACGGAATCATGGCGAACCAGCCGGAAGGGGAATACACATCATCGAATTTTGAGGACTGCTCGATCTGGCGCTGGGTGGGATAAACGAGGCCGAAATGGTCGGAGATGGGATGAACAGAACGCATCATTTGCTGTTGGACGCTTGCTGTAGCAAACGCCCATCTGATCGCAATACCGCCATCCTATTTCACCCGCCCTCACTTCGGCACCGTGGTCTCCGTCGTCGTCTTACGCCCGCCGCCCTCCACGCGAACACTGTCATCGCCGCTACGAAAGATCAATGCCTCGCCGGTCACCGTTCCCCGCGCTGGGTCGGTCATCTTCGGCGGCGCTGCCGCTGTTCCTGTCAGCACGTACTCGCCGTTCGCGCCGGTGTAGACCAATTGCTCGCCTGTTCCGCGCCGCCCCTCGCTCGCCAGCACTACGCGGCCCCGCGCCGTCATCCGCTCAATCTGTGCCTGCCCTGCGGCCTTGCCCGCCGGAAGCAGCGTCACCTCCACCTCATTTGAAGTCGAGCTTCCCGTTCCCGTCTCCGCCACCACCGTACCCAGAACGCCCGAGCGCATCACTGCCTTGCGCTCGACATCGGAGTATTTCAGCTCGCCGCCGCGCACCCGGATCACCGCAGGCTGAGTGGATTTCGCCGCCTGCCTGTTCGGTTCTGATCCGCCCGCGCTCAGCAGCACCACCCGCACCGGATCTGCCACCGTCGTCGTCCGCGCCACCATCGTCTTCCGCTCTCGGTCCAGCACAATCAGCGGTGCGGCCACAGAATTGCCCTCTTGCCACAGCCGCGCCTGCCCGCGGAAGGTGGCCTCGCTCGTCGCCTGATGCAACTGCGCCTCGGTGGCAATCACGTGCGTCGGTCCTTGCCCGCCCAGCGTCACCGCGCCCTGGCCACCCAATGGCCTTCCCTGCTGGCTGTTGCCTGTGTTCATCCAGCTCGCCTTCACGTTGCCGTGCGCAAAGGCATCGCCGGAAGCCCGCGAAACGTCCACCTTGTCGGCGGTAAGCTGCAAGGCACCATCCTCCACGCGCGGCGTCACCGTCAGGTGCAACCACTCACCCGCACCCGCATAATCCGCCCGTCCGGCCGTCGCCCGCAGCGTAGCCGGTGGCGGCGCGCCCGCTTTGGCCGCAGGTCTCTGCGTCAGAACCACATGGCCCTCCACCGTGGCCGACTGCACCTGCGCCGCAGCCTCCTGCCCGCTCTTTGCAACCGTCTTTGACGCCGTTGCAAAGTGTGCCTCCAGCCGGTCACCGCTCGTCGTCTGCCGCACTCCTGTCTCGGTGGTCTCTTCGACGCTGGTGTGCCCCGCCCCGTTCATCGCCGTCAACACCGTTCCCGGCCCAAACTGTCCCGTCGCCTCATCAGCCGAAAGCCGTGAAGGTGCCGCTGCTTCCGCGCCGCGTTGGCTCTCGCTCGTCACCACCACGCCGCCCGTGCCATGTACCGCTCCCAACTCAGTCTGCCCATGAGCGCTCTCGCGAAACTCCATCTCGGAAATCGGCGAACGCCAGTGACGGCTCACGCGCAACGGATGGCCCGCCTCCTCGCTTTGCTCCTCGCTTTCCATCACCACGCCCACTTCCAAGTGCGCACGGCGCAGCTTTCCCAGCGTGGTAAATTCCAACTCTGCCTGCGGTGCCGTTCCATGCAACTGCCGCCGCCGTCCTCCGGCCTCGCTCACCGAATCCATCATCACTCCGCCCGTCAAGCGGCCGTGACGCGGCCGGTTCTGCTCATCAAACTCCATCTGCCCGTTGGGCGCAGATAGATGGCTGCCCGCCGCCGTCGTCAGCGTAAAGCCGTTCAGCGCCTCCAGCCTGTCCACCGATCCATCCGCGCGGAAGAGAATCTTCGCCTCGCCGCTCATCGCTTGCCCGCCCTTGTAATTGGCCGTCGCCGCGCGCATACGGCAAATCTGGTCCCCGCGCACAAACTCCGCGTGCTGCGCGTGAACCACAATTGTCGCTGTGCCGCGCTGCGTTGTCATCTCCACCGCGCTGTCCAACACCAGTTGGTCATTATCCGAGTAATAAGTCGCCCCCTTCGAGCTGCCCGCCCCCTGCACCGTCGTAAAATCCACGTGCTGGCTGGTCGTTGCCACGCCGCTCTTTTGGTCAAACGTGACTCCGCTGGTCTTCACGTAAATCTCGCCTTGTGCCGCCGCTTCGGCCACCGAGGCCACCGGAGCGCCTTTCAGCTTGCCGCCCACTACCTGCCCAGCCGACGCCTTGGGCGCTATCGCCGGTGCCACTCCCGGACGCATCAGCGTAATCTCCACCGGCCCGGAGGCCACCGCAATCCCCGTCTTCTGGTCGTACAAAAACTCGTTGCCTTCGATGCGGTCCACACGGCTGCCGTCCACGCCATACAACTCGATCTTCACCTCGTGCAGCAGCGCTGTGCCTTGCTTGTACTGCACCACCTTCGCGGCATGAATCTTGAAGAGTGTGCGTCCGCCGTGCGCTTGCGTATAGGTGACGCCGTTGCCCTCCTGCTCGATTTCAATCCCTAGCCGCTGTGGCAGATCACGGCGATTGAAGGGATTCTTCCACTTGCCTACCGCCAGAAAAACCACCAGCACCGCCACCAGCAGTGCTCCCGCCACCAGCACCAGCCTCCGCATTCGCTCAATCGTCAATCGCACTCTAATTCGCTCCCCTCAGCCGCGCTGCCAGCCGCGCCGCCAAGCTCTCGCCCAACTCGCTCCACAGCAGCCGCGCCGTCGCTCCAGAAGCCTTCTCCACCGCCGCCGTCAACTCCACCAACTGGCGCACATTCTCCTCCACGTGCCGCGCGGCTACAGAATCCAACTCCAAATCCTCTTCCAGAAACGGCGCATCCGAACCAAAATCCACGCGAATATGCCCGTCAGCCTCGTAAGCCCCCTCGTCAAAGAGCGGCCCAAAGCCCACCACCCGCACCAGCCGAGGCTCCCGCGCCCAGCGCGCATCAAGTCCCGCACCCGTCTCCAACTCCCACAAACTCCACCCAATCTGAAACTCGTAGGCGTAATCCTCATGCAGCAGCTCCAGCGCCTCTTCCACGGCCATGCGCGGCTCCGCCCCCAGCGCAATGGCTCCGTCGTCGCCCGCGCCAACCCTCCGCCCATACACCTGTTGAAAGACCGGCGACTCGTTCCAGTTGATCGGCCACACCGTCGCCGAGTAGACGCGCGCCTCGCCGCCATGCTGGGCAAAGGCAGCGAGCACCGCCGTCAGCTTGTCAGAGAGCCCGGTCAGGCGCAGATTCGGATACCACAAACTCAAATAAAGTGTGTCAGCCATCTCTATCGATTGTAGACGGGGGGTTGGCCTTCTTCGCGTGCCTCGATGAGTTTTGCCTGCTGCAATGGAGTATGGTGTGGGGTGAAGGGTCCGAGGGCCGGGGCGGTCATCATTCGCAAATCCTTGGTCACAAAAGCGAGACGGGGTCACCCGCCACCTGCCGATTTAAAAATATTTTGTTCAGAATTCCGCTCCCCCCTTATAGGAGGCGTAAAATGTGTTCATGAAATTCCTAACGCAACTGCTTCGAATTGACCAAACACCCGGGTTTTCTGCTAAGTACTCTTTGATGTTGACGCAAAATCCTGATAGCGGCCACATGGAAGCTCGTGGTTTCGTCGAAGGATTCCATATGGGCTACGGAAGTTCTGATGCCCTAATGGGGGCTTCTAAGCAAGCGAAACTCGCCGAAGATTCCATCAATCTATTGCGTGATGCTCTCAAACGCAACTCGTGTCTGGAATACGTAGGAGTATTGACTTTAAATGCACACCAACTTCATCTGCTGGGATTCGAGACGCTCGCAAAATTATTAGATGCTCGGAGGCCTTGATGTCTAACCTATTTAGGGGTCTCGCAACTGGCATTCGGCGCAGCATTACTGCATTAGGTGGCACTACTTCAGATGATGATGTGACACAGGATCTCTTACCCGAGAAGCCAGACAGTATTGGGGGGATGAGAGAGTTTTTTATTGATCTACAGTCAAAGGCAAGGGCTGGGGATACTCAATCTATGTTCTTTCTGGCCATGGATTACCGACAAGGTGGCGGACTAAGAACTGATCCAGTGAAGGCTGCGAAGTGGATGGGAAAAGCGGCCCAGCAAGGCGACGCGGTAGCACAAATGATATTTGCTTATATGTATTGGGCTGGGGAGGGAGTTCCGCTGAATTACACGGAAGCGGCCAGATGGTATCACGCATCCGCCTTGCAAGGAAATTCAACTGCAGCGCATGAGCTTGCCATGTTATATTACGCGGGAAAAGGCATTCAGCAAGATTTTACGCAAGCGGAGTATTGGAACGTAAAGGCGGCTCTCGCAGGGAACGTTGCAGCCCAAAACAATCTCGGAGTCAGGCTTATGCGCGGGGAAGGTATGGAAAAGAATGCCAAAGCCGCGATGTGGTGGTTTGAGAAGGCTGCTAAAGAGGGTGATGCGGAGGCTCTATACAATCTCGGCATTTGTTATGACAAAGGTCATGGTGTTCCGAAAGACGAAGAACAAGCTGCGGCATGGTATCGAAAGGCGGCTGAAATGGGACATATCTCAGCGCAGTGGAATCTTGGCTTCTCTTACGCTCATGGCCAGGGTGTAGATCAAGACTACGAGCAAGCGGCCGTTTGGTTCCGTAAAGCCGCCGCTCAAGGACATTCCGACGCACAATTCAACCTCGGCGTCCTTTATCACAACGGCTGGGGTGTACCGCAGAACGATGTCGAAGCGATGGCCTGGATTCGCAAAGCCGCTGCACAAGGCAATGCCGATGCCAAAAAGTTGCTCAACCAGAGTTAAGACCGGTTGCCACATGTCTGGATTTTCGGACCTGGGAGACCACGAGCCCCAACCAGTGTCTTTCTGATCCCCGTTACCTGACCCCTGATCCCTGCCTCTAAATCAACTCCACGCCCCAAAGATCATGCAGATGCAGCACGCCTTCGACCGTCCCCGCCGCGTCCACCACCACCAGCGAGGTAATCTTCCGCTCCTCCAGGATCGCCAGCGCCGTGGCGGCCAGCTCCTCGGCGGCAATCGTCCGCGGATGGGCGTTCATCGCTTCGCCCGCCGTCCTGCTTAGCGCCGCGCCGCCCTCGCGCTCCAATAATCGCCTCAAATCGCCGTCGCTGATGACCACCCGCAGCCGTCCCGACTCCTGCACCGTCGTCAGTCCCAGCTTCTTCGATGACATCTCGTAAATCACGTCGCTCATCGGCGTCCCAGGTGCAACCATTGGCACCTCGTCGCCCCCGTGCATCAGCTCGCGCACCCTTGCCAGCCGCTTGCCCAGCTTGCCGCCGGGATGCAGCTCGGCAAAGTCCTCCGCCCGGAAGCCCTTGCGCAGGCTCACCGCAACCGCCAGCGCATCGCCCAGCGCCAGCATCGCGGTGGTCGAGGCCGTCGGCGCCAGATTCAGCCCGCAGGCCTCGCGCTCCACGCCGCAATCCAGTGCCACATCGCTCGCCCGCGCCAACGTCGAATCCATCCGGCAGCAAAAGCTCACCAGCGCGTCGCCCTTGCGCTTCAGGACTGTGAGCAGACGCAGAATCTCCTCGGTCTCGCCGCTGGCCGAAAGAGCCACCACCACGTCGCCGGCCATCAGCACGCCCAAGTCGCCGTGCACCGCCTCAGCCGGATGCAGAAACAGCGCCGGCGAGCCGGTCGAACTCAGCGTGGCGGCGATCTTCTGCGCGATAATCCCGCTCTTGCCCATGCCGGTCACCACCACCCGCCCGCGCTCCTCGCCGCAGCGCAGAATCAGCTCGACCGCCAGGTCAAAGGCCGCTGCCATCGGGCCCTCCAGCCGCGCCGCCAGAGCCTCAAGCGCCGCCGCCTCGGTGCGCACCAATGCCGCCGGCTCAGGCGTGCGGCGCGCCTCGCACCTTCCCATGCCGTGCTGTTTTCCTTCTTCACTCATCGGTTTCTGATGGTAACAGCTTCGACCCCTGCATGAGGAGCACCAAACTAGCTATTTCCGTGAAGTGGAAGCTAACTCGCTTCCACCAAAGCAGACGCTTCTGCAATGCGTCCGCACGCCTTTGTACAATGAGGTTGAGAGGTTCCCCCGTGAAGCGCAACACCCTCGTAATCACTGCCGTTCTCTTTATCCTGGCCGCCTTTGCCTGGGCCGCCTGGGCAAACTGGGAGCTGCGTAAGCAAGCTCGCGAGCGGCTGCTGGCCGCCTCGGCGCGCAATGTTCTGGTGGTGGCCCCTGCGGGTAGCGCGGCGCAGTACATCGTCCCGCTCCAGGGCAAGCCTGCCCCGGCCTTCGCGCTTGAAGACCTCACCGGCAAGAAAATATCTCTGGCGGATTACAAAGGCAAGGTACTACTCATTAACTTCTGGGCCACCTGGTGCGCTCCCTGCAAAATCGAAACTCCCTGGCTGATCGAGCTGCGCAATCGTTACGCGGCGCAGGGTTTCGAGGTGCTCGGCATCTCCGCCGACGACCTGGACCGCGACGACCCCGCGAAGCTGAGCGACGACAAGCAGCAGATCGCGCGCTTCGTCCAGCAAACGCTAATTCCCTACCCGGTGATGATCGACGGCGACTCCATCAGCCAGCCCTACGGTGGACTGGACGAGCTGCCCGCCTCCTTCTTCGTAGACCGCAACGGTACCGTGGTCGCCGCGCAACTGGGAATTACCTCCAAGGACGAGATCGAAGCCAACATTAAAAAGGCGCTAGGTGCCAAGTAGCGAAGTCGAAGTTTTTGAAGGGTGCGGGCTTCAGCCCCGAAGGGAAGTCATGATTGCAGGTAAAACGGAAATGCGCCTCGCTGCTGTTGCGGCTCTCGCGCTAGCCTCCGTGTTCGCGCACAGTCAAAGCCCGCTGCTCGATGAGTCGCAGCTCTCGGCCCCCAAGCCCGCTGCCGTCGCGTATCTTTACCCCCAGCAGGTCACCGTCCCCGCCAACCAGCCAACCACCCTCGCGCTGCACTTCCGCGTCGCGCCCGGACTGCACATCAACTCCCACATGCCCAGCGAAGCCGAACTCATCCCAGCTACCCTCACCATTCCCGAAAGCTCCGGTGTACGCATCGAGAGCGCCATCTACCCGCACGGCATCGACATCACATTGCCACTCGATCTGAAGACCAGGATCAACGTCTATACCGGCGATTTCGTCATCCAGGCGCGTATCGTCGCCGCAGCCGGAAATCATCTGGTCGAAGCTCGGCTCCGCTATCAGGCCTGCGACAACAACGCCTGTATGCCGCCCAAAACAATTACGGCACCCATCGAAGTCATAGCCCGGTGAACGCTCCCCTCATCCTCTACTGCGCCACTCCGTAGCCGTCGCGTGTGGCCCTCCGCCTGGTTCACCTCGCGCATTACGCGTTGTGGTAATTTGCCCCGCGTTCAACGTGGGTGAGTGCCATCAATCATGTAATCGGAATCTCAAAGGGACGGTGCCTGTAGGGTAGGCGGCCTCCTCAGCTATAATGATAGGAGTATAGCTGGTGGCGCGCTCCACGCTTTTTGGAATTCGGGAAGTTACCACCCCCAAGCAAGCTATGGGCAAGCAGATATTTCACCTCAGCTGCTCGCAGACCATTACCTTCCTCCGGTGCACAATCAAGCCATGAACCTTAACCAAAGCTCCGAGCATCACTGACAACTATCCGCTGACAACTAAATAACTGGCACCTCTCCCTCTTTGCTGCGTAACGATGAAAGTAAATCGCGCCCCGATACTTGCCTCAGAAGCAGTCTGAGTCTCTCAATTCGGGACCATCTAGGCTAAAAATTACCTATTTTCGCCGTTTTCGCTTATGCTGTTAACAATCCTTTCTTGCTGCGGCAAGCCAAACATAAATCCATATGAATCCAGTCGCATGGGCGGTTGACGATCTTCGGGAGCAGTATACGCGAGAGATGGCGCTCGTCCGCCAGACCTGCGAGCGCACCGGTGATGGCACGGCCGCCATTCGCCGCCGCTCCGCCGTGGTCGACCGAATTCTCATCGAAATGTGGCGCCGTGCCTTTGCCGGACAGCCCTCGCAGAACGTGGCGCTGCTGGCTCTGGGCGGCTACGGCCGCAAAGACCTCTTTCCCTTCTCTGACATCGACGTCCTCTTCGCCTTCTCCGACGAGAAGACCGAGGTCAGCAGCAAAGACGCCGTTCGCGCCGTTATCCAGGGTATGTGGGATATCGGTTTGCGCGCCAGCCCCTGCTCACGCACCATCAAGGAAACTGGCCGCTTCGACCCTGACAACCTGGAATTCACGTTGGCCACGCTCGATCGTCGCTTCCTTGCCGGCCACTTTCCGCTCTACCAGCAGTTGCACCAAACCGTTCTGCCCGGCCTCGTCCTCAGCGAGTGGAATACCATCACCCAGAAGCTAGGCGAGATCGCCCGCGCTCGCCACGCCAAATTCGGCAACACCATCTTCCACCTCGAACCCAACCTCAAAGATTGTCCCGGCGGCCTGCGCGATTTCAGCCTCGCCGTTTGGTTTGCCCTGCTCTTTCATCTCAAGGAGACCAAGGAGTGGCCGCGCCATCGCGGCAGCGTCTTCCAGAGCGCCCGCGGCGACGCCGAGGCCGCCTTCGACTTCCTTGCCGCCGCCCGATGTTTTCTCCACTTCCGCCACGGCCGCGACGACAACACCCTCGACTGGCAATCCCAGGACGAGGCCGCCGCCAACAGCATTGGTCTTGAAACACGCGGTACCGCCGATCCGGCCTACTGGATGCGCACCTACTATCGACACGCCCGCGTCATCTATCGCCGTGCCGCGTTACTGATGGAACACCTGCCAGCGCCGGTCAGTTTTTACAAGCAATTCCGCCGCCGCCGCACTCCCATTGCCGGAACCGACTTCATCCTCGACCAGGGCCGCATAGACATCGTTCCCGGAGCGCAGTTCAATGACACCAGCGCCATTTTGCGCATCTTCTCCCTGATGGCCACTCACGGCTATGCGCTTTCCCAAGCCGCCGAGGATCGCATCACCGACGCTCTGCCCGCTCTCGCTATTCACATCCCGGAAGGACCGTATCTCTGGAACGCGCTGCGCGAAGTTCTCCTCGGACCCCACGCCGCGCACGCGCTGCGCACCATGCACGCTCTCGGCATTTTGGAGATGCTCATTCCCGAGTTCCATGGCATCGACGCTCTGGTTATTCGCGATTCCTATCACCGCTACACCGTCGATGAGCACACCTTCCTGACCATCGACAACGTGCACGGCCTGCGCCAGCCCGTTCACGAATACGACAAGCGTCTTGCGCAGCTGCTTCCCGAGATCGACCGCCTAGACCTCTTCCTGCTCACGCTGCTCCTCCATGACACCGGCAAGGCTCGCCGCAACGAGGAGCACGTTGGCCCCAGTATCGAGCTTGCCGACGCGCTTCTCGCGCGCCTGGAATTCGATGGCGAGGAGCGCGATGCCGTTCTCAATCTCATCCGCCTGCACATCGAAATGTCCAACGCCCTGCGCCGCGACATCTTCGATCTGGAAAACGTCCGCTCCTTCGCTGAAAAGATAGGCAGTCCGCAGATGCTCAAGATGCTCACCCTCTTGACCTACGCCGACATCAAAGCCGTCAATCCCGACGCGCTCACGCCCTGGAAGGCCGAGAATCTCTGGCAGCTTTACATGGCCACCGCCAACTTCATGGACCGCTCGGTGGACGAGGTTCGCTACCACGCCAGCATCGACCCCACGCTGCTCAATCGCCTCCGCTCCATGGTTTCTGCCCAGCAGCACGAAGCCCTTCGCCAGTTCCTTGAAGGCCTACCGCAGCGTTACCTGCAAACCCGCCTTCCCGAGCAGATTCGCAACCACTTCGAGATGGCCGCCATGCTCGATCAGGACGCTGTTCAGTTGGACCTGCGTCCCCATCGCCAGCTCTACGACCTTACCGTCATCACCCGCGACCGCACGTGTCTGTTTGCCGATGTGGCCGGCGCACTTGCCGCCTGGGGCATGAACATCGTAAAAGCTGGTGCATTTTCCAACGAAAGCGGCATCGTTGTCGATAGCTTCCACTTCACCGACATCTTTCACACCCTCGAACTCAACCCCACGGAGAAGGATCGCTTTCTCGCCTATCTTCACGATGTTGTCTCGCTCAAGTTGCCCGTCGAGCAGATGCTCGAAGCCCGCCGCCACAGCTACCACCCCGTCAACCTCAAGACCGAAGTCGCCACCCGCCTGGAGTTTGACTCCGACTCCTCCACGCACTCCACCATCCTGCAAGTCGTGGCGCAAGACCTTCCCGGCCTCCTCCGCCAGATTGCGCTGACGCTTAGCACCCATCAATGCAATATCGAGGTAGCTCTGATCGACACCGAGGGCGAGACGGCCATCGACGTTTTTTATCTCACCAGCCAGTCCGCCAAGCTGACCGAAGAAGCTCAGCAAACCCTGGCCAAGGACCTGGCCACTGCTATCGCCTACTTGTGCGCCCCTGCAAGCTGATAACTTCAAGCACTGCTATGAGATAAGATTTTTCACTTTGTGGAGAGATGTATCTCAATGGTCCATGCATCCATCGCCTGGGCTGAATCGAAGCCAAAATTGTTCGTAATAATGTGCAGTTTTCCTATTGATTTTTGGAGAAAAAATCCGTAAAATAAGACTGTACTCTTTCGTCTGGGCTGGCTGGATTACCCCCGTTCGCGTCCCCGGATGTACAAGCTAAACACCTCAATTAAAGGACATTGAATCAATGGCAAAGCGTCGCGGAAATCCGAATTGGGGCAAGCCGGAGCCGATTGGCCCGGTTGTACCCACAGTGACCTCCTTCGAGCAGATCGTCAAGGAGTTCAAACTCAGCCCAGACCAGTACATCCGGTCCACCCGTCTGCGGGAGTGGGCGCGCCGCAACAAGAATTCCAAGTACATCCCCGAGGCACTGCTGGAGGCCTGGGGCTTTGAGATTGAATCGGCGTTGTAAGCCTGTTTTTTGTTTGATTTCTGAAAAGCGCTGCCTTCGGGCGGCGCTTTTGCTGTTTAGGCTGCCATCGGCGAGAATAAAGGTGACAATGCCAGACTCCGTTCGCAGCTTCGAGCCTCCATTTACCGACGTTCCCGGCGCGCTGGCCGAGATACGTGCAGGGCGGATGGTGGTCGTAGTCGATGACGAGGACCGCGAGAACGAGGGCGACCTGACGCTGGCCGCGGAATTCGTGACGCCGGAGGCGATCAACTTCATGGCCAAGCATGGCCGGGGATTGATCTGCCTGACGCTTACCGAGGAGCGGGCCGACCATCTGCGGCTCTTTCCCATGACGCAGCAGAATACCTCACGCTTCGGCACGGCCTTCACCGAGACCATTGAGGCGCGCGAGGGAGTGACGACCGGCATCTCGGCGGCCGACCGGGCGCGCACCATTCGGAGGGCGATTGAGGCTGGCTCGACGGCGGCTGATCTGGCGCGGCCGGGGCACGTCTTTCCTCTGCGCGCGCGCAAGGGTGGCGTGCTGGTGAGGGCCGGACAGACCGAGGCTTCGGTTGACTTGGCGCGCCTCGCGGGGCTGAATCCCTCAGGCGTGATCTGCGAGATCATGCGCGACGACGGCGAGATGGCGCGGATTCCAGACCTGATTCCCTTCTGCAAAGAGCACGGGCTGCGGATTCTGACCGTCGCCGAGCTGATCCGCTATCGGCTGCGCCACGAACGGACGATTGCGCGCACTGGTGAGAGTCGCATCCAAACGCGCTATGGCGAGTTCCGCATGATCGCCTACGAGAGCGCGGTGAACGGCGGCGAGAGCCACATTGCTCTGGTCCGCGGCGACCTCTGCACTGGATGCCCTGCCTTTACGACTGGCTTGATGGACGAGCAGACGCCATGCGAACGCGCGGTGCTGGTGCGCGTGCACACTCGGTGCACCGCGGGCGATCTGTTTGCCGCCGACTGCCGCTGCCGCGAGATGCTGGACCAATCGCTGCGCATGATCGCCGAGGAGGGGTGCGGTGTGCTGCTCTACCTGCACAACACCTCGCGGGGCTTTGAGATTGACCACGCGCCAACTCCTGCCAGCGATTTCGATTCAGGTGGAGCAGCAGTGTTGCAGGCCGCACCGGATACAAGCCGGCTGGTGCTGCATCAGGAGCTGCGCGCGCGCGAAGGCTCGCAGGCCCGCAGCGGACGCATTCTGCGCGCCATTGGGTTGGGCGGGCAGATTCTCTCAGAGTTGGGCATCCGGCGCATCCGCCTGCTGTCAAATACGCCCATGCACATTCCGGCGCTGGAAGGCTTCGGGCTGGAGATCGTCGAGCAGGTGGCGATTCCGATGGATGTGTGCAATCGAGCGAAGTGAAGCGTGGCGAAGACTCCTTTCTTCATAAATTCATTGAAATCGTGAGGTTCGCTCAATTGTGGTCAATATTGACCACCTGATGCCACGGGCTACCTGTATGATCAAGGGGCTGTCAGGCGGAAGAATCGTCGTCAGTATTCTTGCGGGGGAACAGTTCCGCCCACGAAACGCCCAATTGCGAATACGCTCTCTGAGGCCACCACACTCGTTTGAGGAAAGGTTGGATCCGATGAGCGTTCATCTGGTCAATCCCAGCGATAATGCATTTGGTACCGCAGTCATCACGCCGCGCTGGCTGTTTGTTCTGGCGGCGGCAACGCCCAGCATGGCGGGCGATCCTATTCTGGTTGATGAATCGCTGGAGCAGATTGTGCCGGAGACGATTCTGCCGGGAGATATTGTGGGCATCAGCGTCCACACCGGTAATGCGCTTCGCGGATACGAAGTGGGCAGAATCGCGCGCGAGCGGGGAGCGACGGTGATCTATGGCGGCATTCACGCTACACTCTTTCCTGAAGAGGCGCTGGATCGCGGGCAGGCGCACGCGGTGGTCACCGGCGACGGTGATGTGGCCTGGGGCAAGGCAGTCACCGATTGCTTGACCGGCAAGCTGGAGAAAATCTACGAGGGCGGGCGCATCGGCGGCGGCGAGTTCCTGGCCGCGCGCTGGGATTTGATGGACCCGGAGAAATATATGTGGGCATCGGTGCAGACCATTCGCGGCTGCCCCAAGCACTGTTCCTTTTGCAGCGTGTGGCGAACCGATGGACAGAAGCCCCGGCAGCGGAGCCACCAAAGAGTGATTGACGAGATAGTAGAGTTGCGCCGGATAGGGTTTCGCTTCATCGCCTTGGCTGACGATAACTTTTATCCGGTGACTTTCACTGATCTACGACTAGCCCGAGAGCAGGGGAACACCTCCCGTGTCGAAGAACTGACGGCTATTCGCGCCGAGCGTTTTCATCTGATGGAAGAGTTGGCCAAACTGCCCAGGGACATGGTCTTCTATACCCAAATGACAATGGAAGCTGGCGAGGATGTCGAATTCCTCGATGCCATGAAGAAGGCCAATATCAAGGGTGCGCTGGTAGGGATTGAGGCCGTGACGCCAGAAGGACTGAAGGCAATCTACAAGGACTGGAATCTGGCCGGCGATGCGATGGCAGGGCAGTTGCAGACCTTTAAGGAGCACGGCGTTCATGTGCTCGGCTCTTTTATCTTTGGACTGCCTACAGACCGGCCCGCGACTTTTGATGCCACGGTGGCGATGGCGAAGCAGGCGGGGATTACCTTTGCCCAGTTTGTCATGATGACGCCCTTTCCTGGAACGGTGGATTTTGGGCGCTGGGAGAAGGAGCAGGCGGCGAATCCGGCGATGGTGGGAGATGTGCCGATCACTCGCTACTGGCTGATTCCCACCGCGGTCCGGCCCAAGATGTTCACGCCGCACCCAACGATGAGTTCGGATGAGATTCGCGAGCGCACGCAAAAAGTCTGGGACAAATTCTATAACTGGGGAGACATTTGGAAGAGATCGGCCTGCTGCCCGACGCTCACTTCACGGATCGCCTTCATGTTTTTATCGAAGCTCTACCGGCAGATGTACGCGGGCACGGGCATCTCCACCGACAGCGCGCGGCGCAAGAAGTCGAAGGCCTGGGCCAAGTGGACGGCGCACCAGTGCAAGAAGCTCTTCCGGGCCAAGCCGATGCCGGAACTTGAGCCGCGCGTGTGGTTGACTGAGTTGACACCATCCATTGGTCAGGCTGTCTTATCTGAACCCTTCGCCGTGATTCCATAGGGCGTAGCCTTCTTGAATAATAAAACAGCCGCTCACTCGCTGGATTCATCCACAAGATCGCCTTCACCGGGAGCAAGGAAGAGATTCGCTTCCAGGCCGTGCTGGCGCGTGTAGAGGTCGTAGTAGCGACCACGCTGCGCAAATAACTCCGCGTGGTTGCCGCGCTCGACGATCAGACCGCCTTCGACGACGAGTATCTGATCGGCGCGGCGGATGGTGGAGAGGCGGTGGGCGATAACAAAGGTTGTACGGCCCTGCATCAGTTGAGTGAGTCCGGCCTGAATCATCGCTTCCGACTCGGAGTCGAGCGAGCTTGTGGCTTCGTCGAGAATCAGAATGCGTGGCTCGGCCAAAAGCGCGCGCGCGATGGAAAGACGCTGACGCTGGCCGCCGGAGAGTTTGACGCCGCGCTCGCCAACGACGGTGTCGTAGGCATCTGGGTAGCGCTCGGCAAACTCGTCGACGCGCGCCGTGCGGCAGGCAAAGTGAAACTGCTCGTTGGTTGCATCAGGTCGCGAGAAGAGGATATTTTCCCGGATCGTTCCGTCGAAGAGAAAGGACTCTTGCAGCACCACGCCCAACTGCGAGCGAAATGTGTTTAGATCCACGTGCGCCAGGTCCACATCGTCCACAACGACGCGGCCGACGGAAGGCGTGTGGAAGGCGCAGAGCAAACTAATAATCGTGGACTTGCCTGATCCTGACGAACCGACTAGCGCGGTGACTGTTCCCGGCTCTGCCACAAAGCTGATGCCATGCAGGACGGGCTTGTCGGCGTCGTAAGCAAACTCGACATTCTCAAAGCGCACCGTGCCTTGAATCGGCGGCATCTGTACAGTGCGGCCGGGTGTCTGGTTCTCTTCGATCTCGGACATGATCTCATTGGTGCGGTCCAGACCGGCGAAGGCCTCTGTCAACTGCGTGCCAATGTTAACAATCTGAATCACCGGCATCACCATGTAGGCCAGAAACAGGTTGTAGCTCAGGTAGTCGCCGAAACTCCAACTGTGCGCCATGATGAGATGACCGCCCAGCGTCATAACAATCGCCGAGACCAGGCCGAGAGCCGTCGTCGATGCCGCCGAGAGCGTGCTCACCATCGTCAGCGACTTCATCACGTTGGCCAGCAGCCGCTCCACGCCGAGCGAGAAGACGCCTGCCTCGCGCTCCTCGGCGTGATAACCCTTGATCACGCGCACGCCGCCCAGCGACTCGGTCAGGCGGCCCGTCACCTCGGCATTGATCTTGGCGCGCTCACGGAAGGTGGGACGCAGGACGCGGAGGCCGTATTGCAAGATAAAAACGAATGCGCCCATGACGACGAAGACGGTCAGCGTGACCTCGACGCTGCGATGCAGCAGATAGAAGAAGGCCAGCACGGCGGTCAGCAAGCCGCCTACAAACTCAACCAGGCCTGTCCCGATCAGGTTGCGCACGCCTTCCACATCGGTCATGATTCGCGCCACCAGCGTGCCGGTGCGGTTCTCATCGTAGTAGCTGACCGAGAGCAGACCCACGTGCCGTTGCACTTGCCGTCGCATCTCGGCAATAAGCCGCTGGCCGGCCTTCGAGAGCAGTTGTGTCAGTGAAAACGAAGTAATCGCTGACACCACTGTTGCCGCAAAGACAATTGCTATAAATTTAGGCAGCAGATCAGGTCGAGGATAGACAGGATTCAGCACCACGTCCATCAGTGACTTGGAGAGGAACGGCATCACCAGGCCCGATACGCGATTGACGGCCATCAACGCCATTCCGCCCAGCAGCAGCCCCAGCCGCGGACGAACCAGTGCCTTGATCTGCGGCCACAGCTTTTTAAGGTTGGGTTTGCGCTTGGGTAGATCGCCCTGGGCAGCGCGGGCGCCGCGTCCGTGCGGCATGCGCTCGGCCCGCGCGCCCATATTCATTCCGCCGCCGCGATAACCGCCCATGCGTTAGACCTTTCCGGAACGCCGCGCGGCGATGAATGACCGTACACAGAGGAGCACGTAGATCAACATCAGTCCAGTGAGTGTGAGCTTCGACGCCAGCGCAATCAGGTCAGGCGCAAAGCCAGCCGACCTGGCGTGCAGATAGCCGCGCACCGCTTCAGCGGCTCCGCCCACGAAGCCGATAAGGCCAATGGTCACGTTGACGTGCATGAAGAGCTTGCGACGGCTTTCATTAGGGCTGATGGCCAGCAAGCCAAAGAGGCCCAGTGCCAAACCAATCCATGCGGGAATCAGCGCGGTGGGATGCGCGCCGCCGGTGCCGAAAAAACCAATTAGCCCCAACGCAATCAAGAGAACGGCAATAAGCAAGGTTACTTTCGCCATGCAAGACCTCCATCATAGAGAAACTAATCTTTGATGATTCCATTTCGTAGAGGGATGCACTTCAATTCTCCATCAGAAAATCTCCGGGGCAAGCAGGTCGGCCATGGTCTCGCGGCGGCGGATGAGCCGCGCTTTCGCGCCTTCCACCAGCACTTCGGCGGGACGCAGGCGGCTGTTGTAGTTGGAGCTTTGCGCCATGCCGTAGGCTCCGGCGTCGAGAATCGCGATAAGGTCTCCCGGCTCGATGGGCGGGAGTTTGCGATCGTGGGCAAAGAAGTCGCCTGATTCACAGATCGGCCCGACAACATCCATGATGCGCGGCTTGCCTGCTCGCGGCGTGACCGGCACAATCTCGTGATAGGCCTGATAGAGCGCGGGGCGGATCAGGTCGTTCATGGCGGCGTCGGTAATCACGAAGGTCTTGTTGCCGTTGCGCTTCACATAAATCACCCGTGCGATGAGTGCTCCTGCCTGCGCGACGAGGAAGCGTCCCGGCTCAAGCATCAGCTTTCCATTGAAATCAGAAAGCGCGCCTTCAATCGCCGTTGCGTACTCGCGCACCTTGGCGGCAGCGTCGAAGTTGTCCGAGTGATAATCAATGCCCAGACCACCGCCAGCATCGACGGCCTTCAACTCGATGCCTTCGCGCTTCAATTGGCGCACCAGCTTGACCACGCGCACCATCGCCGCGCCGAAAGGCTCTCCGGATAGAATCTGCGAACCGATGTGAACACTGACGCTGTGCGCCTCCAGCCAGCGATTGCCGGCAGCGCTCTTGTAGATCGCCAGCGCCTGACGGATATCCACTCCGAATTTGTGCTCGCGCAGGCCGGTGGAGATGTAGGGATGCGTCTCAGCGAAGACATCAGGATTGACGCGCAGGGCGAAGCGCGCTTTCTTTTTGAGCTTGGCGGCGCGGCTGGCGAGCAACTCCAGCTCCGCAGCACTCTCGACATTGAATTGCAGAATGCCCGCAGTCAGCGCAAGATCGATCTCCGCAGCCGTCTTGCCCGCGCCGGAAAAGACCACACGGCCCACAGCCTCAGGCGCAACGGCCAGCACGCGCTCCAGCTCGCCGCCGGAGACGATATCCACGCCCGCGCCACGGTCGGTGAGCAGCTTGGTGATAGCCAGCGCCGAATTGACCTTGATCGAATAGCAGATCAGATGATCCCGGCCCGCGAAGGCCCGCTGAAAGAGACCCAGGCGCTCGATAATCTGATCGGCGGAATAGACGTAGAGCGGCGTTCCGTGGCGCTTGGCCAGCGAATCCAGCGAGACTCCGCCGCAGTGCAGGGCGCTCGCAGGTTGCGGGTGATGAAACGGTCGTGGCGATGATGGCGAAGATGGGGTCAAGATGCGCTTCCGTAGAAAGTGTTCTCTCTTGAGGTTACAGCATTTCACGGCGCGATTCAGCATCAGCCAGCCATCCGCGGCGCAGATTTTCAGCGGGGATGTTGGAGAGATAGGGCTTGATGTCGAGAATCGGCGTTCCGTCCAGCATATCCACGCCGCGCACATGGAGCTTGCAATCATCGCGGCGCAATAGTGCAACAACGGTCAGGCCGATGGGATTGGGACGTCGCGGGGCGCGCGTGGTAAAGATGCCGTGGGGCCGGTCGTCCGTGGGCGGCGCGACCATCAATGCGAATCCGTCAGAGCGGTCAAAGGTCCACAGAACAATCAGATGCGAATAGCCCTCGATGTCGGTGAGGCCGAGGGCGAACTCCGGCAGAATCTCCAGCACGCCCTCTTCCGGGTGCTTGGCTCCCAGCCCCTTGGGAATCGCGGAGGCGTCGCGGAAGGGGCTGCGCACAAATCCGATGGGCTGCGGCGTGAACATAGTTACATCCTATACGCGACTGTCCGGGTTCGTGGTTTTCCGCGCATCCGCAAAGAACGTGAAAAAGGCTGGATCCTGAGGCTATTGATTTCTCTCGTTATTGCCGAAAACGATAGTGGGGGTAGGAGAGGCTGTCTTTATAGGAGGGCACTATCGGTACGCGTATGAGATTGGGGGATCTGTTGATCCGGGCTGGCTTGGTCACAGTGGAGGATGTGGCTGCGGCGATGCAGCGTCAGGCGACGAGAGGCGGTCGGTTGGGCGACAACCTGGCGTCGCTGGGAGCGATTGCGCCCGAGGTGCTGGACGCCTTTCTGAAGCGTATTCCCGCGGAGCCAGCCGATATGGCTGCAACCGGAATTGAAGAGATCGATTTATTGAGCCTGCTGATGAAGGCGATCTATGCCGGTCACCTGGCGACCTGCCGGCAGATGGTGGAAGCGATCAAGCTGCCGTATCACGTGGTGAGCGAGCTGGTGCGGATGGCCGTGGACCGTCAACTGCTGCGCGCATTGGGAATGCGCGACGCCCAGAGCGCGGTGGATATGGGCTATGCCTTCACCGAAGAGGGCAAGCGGTGGGTGCTCGACGCGTTGGAGCGGGTGGGCTATGCGGGAGCGGCACCGGTGACGCTGGAGGAGTTTACCTATCAGGTGAACTTGCAGAAGCTGACCAATGAGCTGGTGACTTTTGAGGGCATTCGCAAGGCACTGGGCGGGCTGACATTTGATGACAGCATCATAGAGCAGAGCGGACCGGCGCTGAACTCGGGGCGTGCGATGCTGCTGTACGGACCACCGGGCAATGGCAAGACCTCGTTTGCCCACGCGCTGGGAGGCGTCTTCAGCGATGTGATCTATGTGCCTTACGCGATCACCGTGGAGGGACAGATTATCCGTTTTCACGATCCCAGCATTCACACCGAGGTAAGTCCGACGGAGTTGAGCGATGAGGGGGGGCTGTCGTTTGTGCGGGCCGAGGAGTATGACGCGCGCTGGGTTCCGTGCCGCAGGCCGTTCGTCTCCACCGGCGGCGAGCTGACGCTGGAGATGCTGGAGCTGCGCTATGACACGGCGGGCCACTTCTACGAGGCACCGCTGCACATGAAGGCGCTGGGCGGCTGTTTTGTGATCGACGATTTTGGGCGTCAGTTGGTGAGTCCAACGAGCTTGCTGAATCGCTGGATTGTACCGTTGGAAGGACGGGTCGATTATCTTAAACTTCATACAGGCAAGAGCTTCTGCATTCCCTTCGAGGAACTGGTGATTTTTTCCACGAATCTAGAGCCTGAAAGCCTGATGGACCCGGCGTTTTTGCGGCGGCTTCCCTACAAAATTGAAGTTGGCGCGCCCAGCCTGGATATCTACCGGCGCATTCTGGAGACGGAGTGTGCGCGGCAGGGTATGGCGCTGACTGGCGATGTCTTCGAGATGATTGTGCGCAAGCTCAAAAAAGAAAAAGAGCTGGGATTGGCCGCATATCAGCCCAAGTTCATCGTCGATCAGGTGGTGGCGACCTGCCGGTTCATGGGGCAGGCACCGCACTTTGAGCCTCGGTTTATCGAGTACGCGCTGAATAATCTTCGGGTGCATAAGAATGCGGCGTGAGCGAGGCGATGCTCATGGGGGAGCACGATGTGCGATACTTGTATTGTAAAGGTTTGGAGGTCTGCATATGGGTTCCGCTGTCAGTCTTCGCTTGCCGGAAGACCTGAAAGTCAGGCTGGATAAGCTCGCCAATCGCACCGGAAGAAGCAAGACGTATTACATGGTCGAGGCCATCAGCGAAAAACTGGAAGACCTGGAGGATTTGTATCTGGCCGAAGAACGAACGCGCGCGCTGAGAGCTGGACGCAGCAGCGTGTATACCCAGGAAGAGATGGAAAAACGGTATGGCTTGGCGGATTGAGTACAGCAAAGATGCTGAGAGAGAAATCGCCAAGCTCGATCTGCAAATTGCCCAACGAATCATCAAGTTTATGGGAGAGCGTGTTGCGAAGCTAGAGAATCCGTGCAGTATCGGCGAAGCGCTGACCGGTTCAACGCTCGGTAACTACTGGAAATACCGGGTGGGGGATTATCGCATCATTGCGGATATTCAAGATACAAAATTGTGCATTCAAGTGGTGCGGTTAGGAAACCGGCGCGAAGTTTACCGATGAAAGCGCTGGAAATCCAAAATAAGAGCGTTCCCACCTTGGCGTAAAAATTATGATGCGGCGAGGATAAGGCACCCGGCTATTTCGGCGGCATTTTATAACTGTAGAATTGCTTGTTTGGGATTGGAAATATTCTTGGGGCAATGCGCTGCTTGCGCTTCACCCTAATTATCGCAAACAACAATAAATTAAACATCAAGTACGCCGTCAGTGTAGAAATCCAATTATGGGAATGATTGCCCCCCCAAATCATCCAGTGTGAGACCAGCCATAAGGCCAGCCAAACGATCAGCCAGAAACCAATGGCTGTGATGAAGATAGCTCCAGCAACCGACAGGATCAGGTTCTTGTATTTGGAGTCCTCAGCGGATTGCAGTGACTCATAGCCATTCATGTAAACCATCGTGTCACAGCACTCTTTGCTCGTCAAGCGTTGCGATGACAGGACAAGAACAATAAAAAGCTATAGATAAGAGTATCCCAGGTCTCAGAAACGAGACCTGGGGCACCCAAGGTCGTTGGTTAGAGGGCGGTTTCGCCGCGCTCGTCGTTGCGGATGCGGATGGCGTCGTCCACCTTGCTGACGAAGATCTTGCCGTCGCCGATGCGACCGGTGCGGGCCGAGGCGATGATGGCCTGGATGGTCTTTTCCTTCTGGTCATCGTTAACCACCAGCTCGATCTTGACCTTGGGCAGGAGATCGACGGTGTACTCGCGACCGCGGTAGAACTCGGTGTGGCCCTTCTGACGGCCGTGGCCGCGGGCTTCGAGAATGGTCATGCCTTCGATGCCTGCCTCGAGCAGAGCATCCTTGACCGCATCCAGCTTGGAGGGTTGGAGAATGGCTTCAATCTTGATCATGCGCAAAATGCCTCGTTTGACAGCGTAACAGCGCGGGGGGTGTTTGGGCCAGCAGCGCCGATAATTTTGATTACACTTGTCGACTTTTGGTATCCCACCCTTTCGCAAAGAGCGCGAAAGGATGGGAATCCTAAGTTGATGGACTCGATAAGCGAAGAGCAACCGCAGGTCCTTCGACTACACAGGCCACAATATAGCGGCCTGCTCCGCTCAGGATGACAATCATAAATTACGTGGCGAAGTCGTAGCCCTCTTCGTTGTGCTGCGAGAGATCGAGTCCGGCGGCTTCGTCCTCGGCGGAGAGGCGCAGGCCGACGAGCTTGTCTACGAAGAAAAGCAGCGCCAATGTGCCGACGACGGAGATGACCCATGCGACGCCTACTCCAGCGAGCTGGTTCATGACCTGATGCCAGTTGCCGTCGATGGCGCCGACCGGCGCATCCTTGCCGAAGACGGGGTTGATTACCGAGGCGGCAAAGAGTCCGGTGAGGATAGCTCCGAGGGTTCCGCCGGCTCCGTGAACACCGAAGGCGTCCAGAGAGTCGTCGTAGCCGAAGAGACCCTTGACAACAAAGACCATGAAGAAGCAGAAGAAGCCGGCGAGGAGGCCGATGGCAAGCGCGCTCATGGGCTGAACAAATCCGGAGGCGGGAGTGATGGCAACCAGGCCAGCGACCGCGCCGGAGATGGCACCGAGAGCGGTGGGCTTGCCGTTGTGAATCCACTCGGCGATGGACCAGCCGATGGCGGCGGCGGCGGCGGCGAAGTGGGTGTTGACGAAGGCGCTGGTGGCAAGGCCGCTGGCGGCCAGAGCCGAGCCGGCGTTGAAGCCGAACCAACCGACCCAAAGCAGGCAGGCACCGATGAAGCTAAGGACCATGGAGTGAGGCTGCATCTTGGTCTGTGGATAGCCGATGCGCTTGCCGAGATAGAGGCAGCAGATGAGCGCCGAAACGCCGCTGGTAATGTGGACGACGGTGCCGCCGGCGAAGTCTAGCGACGGGAAGCGGCCGCCCGCGTTGTTGAGCAGGCCGCCGACGCCCCAGACCATGTGGGCCATGGGGCAGTACACAAGCAGCGACCAGAGCGAGAGGAAGATGGCCATGGCGCTGAACTTCATGCGCTCGGCGAAGGCTCCGGTAATGAGCGCCGGAGTGATGATGGCGAACATCAACTGATAGATCATCAGCGTTTGCTCGGGGATGGTGGTGGCGTAATCGAGGTTGGGATTGAGTCCGACGCCCTTGAGGAAGATGTGCTCAAAGCCGCCGATAAACCAGTTGCCGTGTCCGAAGGCGAGCGAGTAGCCGACCAGCGCCCAGAGAATGGTGACGATGCCCATCATCGCGAAGCTCTGCATCATGGTGCCGAGGATGTTCTTCTTGCGGACCAGGCCACCGTAGAAGAGCGCCAGGCCGGGTCCGGTCATCAGCAGGACCAGAGCTGAGGAGGTCAGCATCCAGGCGTTGTCACCAGAGAACTGAGCGTTGAAGGCGGCGGCCTGAGCCTTGGAACTAGCGGCCTGAGCCTCGGCGATGGCCTTCTGCAGAGCCTCGAGTTGTGCCTGTGTTGCCGGCACCGAGGGAGCAGGTGAAAGCTCCGGTGCGATGGCCAAGGCTACGGACGGAAGCAGGACAAGGGCTAAGAGAAGCAGCAGTTTCAGGGTACGACTACACATGAGTTTTCACTCCCGAAAAGATGCAGAGGGCCGAGGCCATGCGATGAAAATTGCAATTTGATGGATCTCGACGCAGTTGAACCATCGCGCAGAAGGGCGAGATGGGCTCAACTCATCGAGGATTCTCTTTATGTGATAGTAGGATTTTTTGCATAAGGAACCCATGAGGAAATATTAGAAAGCCATCAATAAGATCAGAACGTGTGGAAATCTCTATGGTAATTTCATGAAAGAGGGGATAAAGGAACAGGGGCCAGTGCATAGGACGACGGGCTGTTATACTCGCAATACAGCAAATATACCCACCTGTGCCTGATACCGGAATCACTGCGTGATGCGCATCGATCATTCGGGAGTCGCCAATACGATGCAAGCCATGCGAAACCGGAGAGGCCCTACTGAAACTTCCACCTAATATCACACAAAAGGAGCGATCAATCATCGTGCATACCTTTATCAAGAAAGCCATCACAGGTCTGTCTCTCACCGCTATTATTCTTCTGGTTGCGCCGTCATTGCAGGCGCAGGTACTGGCCCATTCGGCGGACTTCGCCGGCTTTGGCGGTTACGGCCACGCCAGCTATAACAAGCCCGTACCCTTCGGCAACACGCACACGAATTACGGCGCATCGGGCGGCTATAACGTGACGAGCAACATCACGGCTCTGGGCGAGTACAACTACCAGCCGGCGGATAGTGCGTTTGGGCAAAATTTTTCAGCGCAACTGTTTGGCGGCGCGGTTCGCTACAATTTTCTCAGCTCAAAGCGCATCGTTCCTTACGTGGTGGCAGGGGCCGGCGATTTCCGGTTCAATATTTCGAACAGCAGCAGTACCAGCTACACGGGCTACTACATGACGTATGGCGGCGGCGCGAGCATCTATCTGGGAAAGCATTGGGGTGTTCGACCCGAGTTCCGCTATGATCGCCGGCAGGTCTCGATCCAAAACACGACCTATGACGCAGATTTTTTGCGCGAATCGGGGGCGGTCTTTTATCAGTGGGGCGGACGGAGCAAGAAACAGAAGTAGGCCTCTCGAGTTAACGTAAAACAAGGAACGGCCAGAGCAGCAGATGGGTGAGACCCATAGGCGGCTCTGGCCGTTTGTGAATCTAGAGCATTTTCGCTTCACTTGTTAACATAACGACTCCATAGAAGGTGGCTTTTTCTTGAGGAAAAATCCACTTTGGAGCATGGATTCAGTCAACACCAGAATCGAAAATGCCGTAGATCGCCAGCAGCGGGATCAACTGACGGCGGCATGGAGAATGTAGGGGCTTGGAATCCCACCCTATCGCAAACCGGGACATCCAGCGACAGGTACTGTCGCTGGGATGGAAAGAGCGCGAAAGAATGGGGCACCCGAAATTCGTCGATTACAGCGCGGTGTCGCCGCGCTCGTCATTGCGAATGCGGATGGCATCTTCGACGCTACTGATGAAGATTTTTCCGTCGCCGATGTGGCCAGTGCGGGCGGCGGCGAGGATGGCCTGGATGACCTTGTCCTTGAGGGCATCGGTGACGACCATTTCGAGCTTGACCTTGGGAAGAAGATCGACTGTGTACTCGCGGCCGCGATAGAACTCGGTGTGGCCCTTCTGGCGGCCGTGGCCGCGGGCTTCCAGGATGGTGATTCCTTCGATGCCCGCTTCGAGTAGGGCTTCCTTGACGATGTCAAGTTTGGCGGGCTGGATGATGGCTTCGATCTTGAGCATTGCGGATTCCTCGGATACATACTGCTGAAGATGATATTAGCTTGTGATATCCCATCCATTCGCACAGAACGTGAATGGATGTGGCACCTGGCTTGTTGTATCCCATCCTAGCCGCAAAAACAAAGCGCGGCGAGTATGGGGCACCCAACAAGGTTCAAAGAGCTGCTAGTTGAGGACGTAGCCTTCTTCGCCGTGCTGGGAGAGATCAAGCCCTTGGGCTTCCTCGGCGGCGGAGATGCGCAGACCCATTGTCTTATCGACTAAGAACAGTAACACGAGAGTGCCAGCGATGGCCAGTACCCAGCCAATCCCCATGCCGACGACCTGGTTGACGACCTGATGCCAGTTGCCGTCGATGGCTCCGGCGGGGTTGGGGTTGCCAGCGGTGTTTTTGCCAAAAACGGCGTTGATGGAGCTGGCAGCGAAGAGGCCGGTGAGCAAGGCACCCATGGTACCGCCGACGCCGTGTACGCCAAAGGCGTCGAGTGAGTCGTCATAGCCGAAGAAACGCTTGACGCGGAAGACCATGAAGCAGCAGACAACGCCGGCGATGGCACCGATGGCTAGAGCGCTCATGGGCTGTACAAAACCGGAGGCCTGGGTGATGGTGGCCAGTCCGGCGACCGCTCCGGAGATGGCTCCGAGGGCGGTGGGTTTGCCGTTTTGCAGCCATTCGGTAATGACCCAGGTAATGGCGGCGGCGGCGGCGGCAAACTGTGTGTTGACGAAGGCGCTGGTGGCCAGCGGACCGGCACCGAGGGCGCTACCGGCATTGAAGCCGAACCAGCCAACCCAGAGCATTCCGGCCCCGATGAAGCTGAGCACCATGGAGTGAGGCTGCATATCTTCACGCGGATAGCCGGCGCGCTTGCCGAGATAGAGGGCGCAGACCAGCGCGGAGACGCCGCTGGTGATATGGACTACAGTGCCGCCTGCGAAATCAAAGACCGGCCAGCGGGCGGCGGCGTTGGCGTAGTTCAGGATGCCGCCGACGCCCCAGATCATGTGGGCCATGGGGCAGTAGATGAGCAGCGACCAGAGGCAGAGGAAGACGGCCATGGAACTGAATTTGACGCGTTCGGCGAAAGCTCCTGTGATGAGCGCCGGAGTGATGATGGCGAACATGAGCTGGTAGATCATGAAGCTCTGTTCGGGGATGGTGCCGCCGTAATTTGGATTGGGCATGAGCGAGACTCCACGCAGGAAGAGATGATCCAATCCGCCGATGAAGCCGTTACCCGCGCCGAAGGCCAACGAGTAGCCGACTACCGCCCAGATGACGGTGATGAGTCCCATCATGGCAAAGCTCTGCATCATGGTGCCGAGGATGTTTTTGCGGCGGACCAGGCCGCCATAGAAGAGAACCAGGCCGGGGGCGGTCATCATCAGGACCAGGGCGGCGGAGACCAGCACCCAGGCGTTGTCACCGGATGTCTGGGCATCTTTAATGGCTTGAGTGAGGGCTGCGACCTGTTCCTGGGTGGCGGGCGGGGAGGGGCCGAGGTTAGGGGCAACGGCCAGAGCGTGGGCGGAGAGTCCCATACAGGCCAAGAGAATCAGTAGCGTGACGGCACGACGAAACATACGATTCCACTCCAGATAGAATTTGACAAGCTACACGAAGCACAGCGGCGAGTTCGCCCGCTGATCCGGGTGTGCGAAAGCCCAATCTTGAAAGGTTCTCAGGTTGAGAGTAGAGACGACCGTATAAGGAATCCATGAAGATTTTCAAAATAATCGTCTGGAGCTGTTTAAAATGGAAATTCTCTATGGAATCTTTATTCTTGCCGCGATACTAATCCTCCCTCTGTAGATTCTGTGTGCAGGCTGTCGAGAGGATTATCTTTCGCCAAGCGAGGAGCATGATGAATGTTAATAAGACCTACAATTAGGTATGGAAGCATTGTGTTCATGGGAGGTGGGCGCGTAAGCCGTAGACTGAAATATTGCGGCAGGAGCAATAGTGACCACATTGCAGCCTGGGGAGTGGAGGTATATTAGTTCTATGGTAGTTACGGCAGAGAGGGATCGTTATTTATTTGGCGCACTGGATAGTAGCGGGATGAACCGCGCCAAGCTGCAGGAAGTGAACTACGGCTACGAGCAGCCGGAGGGCGTGCTTCTGACCTCGTTGGATTTTGCGGTGAACTGGATTCGGAAGAACTCCATATGGCCGCTGACCTTTGGGTTGGCCTGCTGCGCGATTGAGATGATGGCGACGGGCGGCGCGCGCTATGATATTGCGCGCTTCGGTGCCGAGGTCTTCCGGCCATCGCCGCGGCAATCGGATTTGATGGTAGTTGCAGGGCGGGTCTCACAGAAGATGGCGCCGGTGTTGCGGCGGCTTTATGACCAGATGCCGGAGCCGAAATGGGTAATCTCAATGGGGGCCTGCGCGACTTCCGGCGGGGTGTTCAACAATTATGCCGTGGTGCAGGGGGTCAACCAGATTGTCCCCGTGGACGTATATGTTCCGGGGTGTCCGCCGCGGCCGGAGCAGCTTTTGTACGCAATTACGCTCTTGCAGGAGAAGATACAGCGCGAGCGAGGCAGCCTGCTGAAGACGCTGAATTTGGCGTAATGTAGAGGTTCTATGCGGGGTGACCACAGGTTGGTTACGGAGGTAATTAGTGAGCGGGTTGAAGATGCAGAATCCCATAGAGAATGCTGTTTGATCTGATCCCGCCGTGGTAGTATTGTGCCGTGATGTAATCTTTCGTTTCTTTGTTTTCAAAGAGTTCGATTGGTTCTAGCCCGGAGATGGCGCGCAGTTGCACACCATTTCATCACCATCAAGTTTACAGTTTGAATGTGGAGGAGAAGCACATGAATTCGCGCACTGTGAAGTTTGTAGGTCTGGTTTCGGCTTTAGCGTGTTTTGCACTACTTCCAATGGGATGCAAGCAAGCACCACCGATCACACTGTCGGCCGTGGCCAGCCCGCCCGCCATCTTCCCCGGAGAGGCGGTCACAGTGACCGCGACTGCCGGTTCGGTAGATACCAACAAGAAAAACAATGTGATCTATAGCTGGAGCGGAAGCGGCGTAACGGGCAATGGAACATCGGCCGCAGTGGCTACAGCCTCGCTTGCGCCTGGCAGCTACACCGTAAAGGCGGAAGTGAAGGAAGGCAAGAAGGGCAAGGAAGGTTTGAAGCCGGGACAAACGGCGGAAGCCTCTGCCAGCTTTGCTGTGAAGCAGTTTGAGCCGCCGACGATCAGCTGCTCTGCCAGCCCCAGCACACTCAAGCCGGGTGAGGGCAGCATGGTGACGGCAGTTGGCGTGAGTCCGCAGAACCGTCCATTGACCTATAGCTATTCGGCCACGGCAGGCTCTATCAACGGCAGCGGCGCCTCGGCGAGCTTCTCGTCTATCGGCGCGCCGACCGGCGCGGTGGGGATTACGTGTAGCGTGAGCGACGACAAGAGCCAGACGGCGACGGCGAATAGCAGTGTGACCATTCTGGCACCGTATGTGGCGCCGATTCCTCACACTCGCGCACTGGCATCGATTGACTTTAGCAAGGATGCAAAGCGGCCGACGCGTGCAGACAATGAAGCCAAGGCGGCGTTGGATGAAATCGCGCTGGAATTGCAGAGACAGCCGGATGCCAAGCTGGTGGTGGTGGGCGAGGCCAATGCCAAGGAGCAGGCCAAGGCCGCAAAGCAGCAAAAAGCCGCGCTGAAGAACAAGCACCTGAAGGTTGAGAATCTGGCGGCCGAGCGCGCTGTCAACGTCAAGGACTATTTGGTGACCGAAAAGGGCATTGACGCGGCGCGCATCAGCGTAGCAACCGGCACGACGGACGCACAGAAAGTTGATAACTATCTAGTGCCCTCCGGCGCAAATTTTGCGGCAGACGTACAGGGCACGACTCCTGTGGATGAGACAATGGTTAAACCGCAGGTGCATAAGCCTGTGGCCACCAAGCAAGCGCACAAGAAGTAAATTGCCAGGAAGCCTGTTGAATGCGTTCCGCAGGCCGTCATAATACTTGGCGAAACGAAACAGAGTCCGGTCTCGCGTCTGTAACCGCGGGGCCGGACTATCACCATGTAGACGGAATCTATGATGCGGAGGAATTACGCATGGTTGTACGAGTATTGAAGATTACCAGCTGCTATCTCGCCTTGATCTGTGTCCTGTCGACAGCCCTTGTCGCTTCAGCCCAGGTCATCCCCGCCGCGAAGGCTCCTGCGGACGTTATCGCGTCGAAGTGGGATATCTTTGTTGGTTACAGCTATCTGTCGCCGAAAGCGACGGTGCCAATCTCAGCGCAGTTTTGCGGAAGCTGCGGATTGACATCCGCCACCTATAGTTCCGTAAATTTTGGTCAGATAGTCAGTATTTCGCGCTTTTTCAATCGCAATGTGGGTGTACAGGCGGAAGTTGGCGTTCACGAGTGGGGCATTCAGAGTACAAATTCGCTTGGAACACAAGGCAATAACGATGGGTTTACTACCGTCTCCGGTGGATTGGTTTTGCGCTATCCCACGCCGGTAATTTCGCCCTTTGCCCACGCTCTTTTTGGCGGAGCACTGGTTGACGGTCCCTACCATAACCCCTTTACTTGGGGACCGGACGTGACGGTTGGCGGCGGGCTGGATTACGCGACGCCGTGGCTCAATCATCGCATGGCGATTCGCCTGGTGCAGGGTGACTACGAGTATATGCACGTTAATTTTGGCTCGGTTGCCGGCGGAAGCGTCGGCATCAATGCTGCGCGCGTGAGCGCTGGCGTGGTCTTCCACATCGGCGAGGTTGCCCGACCAACGCCGGTGAGTCTGGCGGTTTCAGTGAATCCTGCCACGATCTTCGCAGGAGATCCGATTACGGCGACTGCGGTTGCGGAAGGGCTGACTCCCAAGCTGAATGTGATCTACATATGGTCTGGAGCTGGAGTGACAGGCAATGGATCTACGGCCACGATCTCTACAGCATCACTTGCGCCGGGGACTTATACGGTGAAGGCGATTGTGGAGGAAGGGAAGGCCGGCAAGGAAGGCTTGAAGCCCTGGCAGATGGCCTCGGCCTCGACTACTTTTACGGTAAAGGCATTCGAGCCGCCGACGATCAGTTGCTCGGCCAGTCCCAGCACGATCAAACCGGGTGAGAGCAGCGAGGTGATCGCCAGCGGCGTAAGTCCGCAGAATCGTAAGTTGACCTATAGCTATTCGGCCACGGCAGGCACGATTAGCGGCAACGGCGCTTCGGCTACCTTCTCATCTGTTGGCGCACCTACCGGATCGGTGGGGATTACGTGCAGCGTGAGTGATGACAAGGGACAGACGGCAACAGCGAACTCGGGTGTAACAATTACAGCCCCGTATGTGGCGCCGATGCCGCGCAGCCAGTCACTTTGCTCGATCAGCTTTGCGATTGACAAACAACGCCCGACGCGCGTGGATAACGAAGCCAAGGCCTGTCTGGATGAAGTGGCCATAGACCTGCAAAGACAATCCGACGCCAAGGCGGTTATGGTTGGCACATCAAATGCCAAGGAAAAGGCTGCTACATTGAAGCAGCAAAAAGCGGCGCTGAAGAACAAGCACCTCAAGGTTCTGGATAGTGCTGCCGAGCGCGCCGTTAACGCCAAGGATTACCTGGTGAAGGAGAAGGGCATCGACGCTGCTCGCATCAGCGTGGCGACAAGTGCGGAGGATGGCCAGAAGGTTGCAGACTATCTGGTTCCCTCAGGTGCTAGCTTTAATGCAGATGTGGCCGGAACCACACCAGTGGATGAAGCCGCGGTGAAGGCGCAAGTGCGCAAACCGTTGGGTGCCAAGCCTGCGTACAAGAAGTCTGCCGCGAAGCCAGGGGCGGTGAAGTAAATTTAACTAACCCGCTGAAGCAGGCTAACAGCCTGCTTCGACGACAGAACAGCGTGTATTCTCGTGTCATTAATGAGGTTGACCGGCTAGCCGGTCAACCTCTTCCGTTTTAATAACCTGTATTCTATATGTATCTATGCATCATTCAGAATATTTCCTATTCCGGTTCAAGGGCATCGCGTACGTCACGCTCCTTGTTTTGTATTTTCTAGCTGCTCATGGAGTGCTAGCACAGGTGCATTGGAACGCGATTGGTCCTGCAGGCGGCGACGCGCGCGCATTTGCTGGGGAGCCAGGTAATCCCCATCATTTGTACCTTGGTGGTACGAACAGTTGGCTCTACGAGTCTGCGGATGGAGGCGTGAGCTGGCATCGGCTCTCTAAACTGGACGCCTCAGATGACTTGATTCTGGATCACATTATCGTGGACCCCATAATTTCCTCAACCGTCTACGTGGCAGCCTGGAAGCTGGACCATCCTGGCGGTGGTTTGTGGGTGAGCCGCGACGGAGGTAAGAGCTGGAGCGAGGTCGCGGGGCTGCGCGGACAGTCGATTCGCGCCTTAGCACAGGCGCCGTCTGCCCCAAAGATTCTGATTGTGGGGACACTGGAGGGGGTTTTCCGCAGTAGTGACGCGGGAGCTACCTGGGCGCAGATCAGTCCACCGGGAAGCCAGGAGATTCATGAAGTGGAGTCGCTGGCGATAGATCCGGTGGACCCTGATGTAATCTACGCAGGCACGTGGCATCTGCCCTGGAAGACGACAGACGGCGGCAAAAGCTGGCTAAACATCAAGAAGGGTATCATCGATGATTCGGATGTGTTTTCCATCATCATCGATCCCGCGAAGCCGCGGATCGTATACGCCAGCGCGTGCAGCGGCATTTACAAGAGCGAAAACGCGGCAGAGCTATTTAGGAGGATTCAGGGCATTCCCTCAACCGCACGGAGGACGCGTGTGCTGAAGCAGGATCCTGTGAATCGAGACGTGGTCTATGCAGGGACCACCGAGGGACTGTATAAAACCTTGGACGGCGGCAAGAGTTTTACGCGCATGACTGGGCCGGAGGTGATCGTGAACGATATTTTTGTCGATCCGCAGTCACCCGATCATCTCCTGCTAGCCACAGATCGCGGCGGCGTTATGCGAAGCCAGGACGGAGCAGCCAGCTTTGAGGAGGCGAATGAGGGGTTTTCCGGGCGCAAGGTGGAGGCTCTGCTTGTGGAGCGCGGCAAATCCCTGCGATTATTTGCCGGGGTGGTGAACGACAAGAGTTATGGCGGCGTATTTGTTTCCAGCGACGTAGGCGCGCATTGGGATCAGATCAGCACCGGGTTGGATGAGCGCGATGTCTTCGCGCTGGCCGAGTCGCCGGATGGTACGATTCTGGCGGGGACCAATCACGGCTTTTTTGCTCTGGAGACAGATACGCAGGGATCGCGTTGGAGTCCGCGCAATACGATTCAGAACACGTTGGTGAAGACAGCCACCGAGACGCATTATGGAAAGCGCGTGAACGTTGAGAAACGTGTGCAGGAAACGGTGCACGAACTGTCCAGCCGTGTGCGCGCACTAGACCTATCTGGCGATACATGGCTGTCCTCGACTACTGGAGGTGTTTTCACTAGCAAGGACAAGGGAGCTAGCTGGCAGGGCGGACCAGTGATGGGTTCGGCGGAGTATCTATCGGTGGCGGCGCACGGCGCGTTGCTGGTCGCGGCACAGAAGGACAGAGTGGTACTATCCCGCGACACAGGTGAGAGCTGGATGCCCATTGGCATACCGCAGATGCTGACGCGAATACATTGCGTGGCATTCTCTGCGGATGGGACGATGTGGCTGGGCGCGCGCGAGGGCGTATATTTTTCACGCGATTTGGGAAAGACGTGGATGTGGGTACACCGCTTTCCGCTGAGCGACGTGGACGACTTGAGTTATGACGAACGGATGGACAGGATTTTTGTCAGTTCGCGGACTAGTGACCAGATTTATCAGATCGATCCAAAGACGCTGGAGTGGAGGTTCTCTCAGACCGGCTTCCGCATCGCGCTTGTGCGCGCGGTAGATGGAAGACTGCTAGCAGCATCGCTGTATGACGGCGTGTTGAGAGAGCCGCAGGCAGCTAGAGCCGAGGATGGGCAATAGTAAGCGGTCGGCTTTTGTGGACGCCGATTGCGAGTTAACTTGTCTGAATTTTCATTGCGTTCTTTGCCGTTGCGAGGGTTGCAGCGAGCAACGCTACGACGATTCCGAACAGCGCGACTTCAACCCTGAGTGATGCGAGAGGCTTAGCAGGGTCGAGCGGCAGATGAAGTATGGTGGCTGCGCCGCCGGGTATATTGCCGCCGGTGCCCTTAAAGGCTACGGGATCGAGAATCCGCGTTTTGCCGGTGGCAAGATCGAGGCGCGGAGGCAGCGGTGCCTCGTTGAGGAAGAGATAGTCGTCGAGCAGGTAATCCTGCTCGATGGGCCACCAGCTCTCGGGGTTGCGCAGAGGTAGACGAGCCGATGTGCCGTCGCTGTATTTGACGGTGATGATGGCGTGATCGATGTGACTGCACTGTGGAAGCGTGGTTCCGGTCATCAGCAAATAAATGCCTTCCGCAGAACCGGAAAGAGGAAGCGAGAGCGAGGTCTGGTCGGGCTTAAAACAAGAGAGGAAGGCGCAGTTGGGCGCGGAACCGGCGGGAGTGCGGAAGGGGATGCCGATGGCTGACTGGAGAACGCCGCCGGCATTGCGCAGGCCGGAGTCGTCAATCTTGATAGGTTCGCCGATGTTGGCCCAGCCGCCGAGCAGAGTGTCTGGCATGGCCAGAGAGCAGAAGGGTGAGCGCGGATCGTCGTATTTGCGCGAGAAGATTTCCGTGAGTTGGTGGCTGAGGACGGAGGAAAGATCGATGGTGCGGAGCGACACTGAATCGGCCGTGCGAGGGATAGCTAAAAATAGCGCCGCCTCAGGCTTGGTGGTGAAGCTGATGGGTAACGACCAGCGGCAGTCGTCCTGATGCAGGTTGGCGAAGATGGTGTGGACTCCGGGAGCGGCTGTGTGACCGCTGACGAGCGCTTGCTGCGGGTCGTCGATCTGCGAGAGCGAGAGACCGTGCGGCAGGTCGAGGGCCTCGCCGAGGCGATAGGTGCGATGAACAGGCACGGCCATCGGGGCACGGCCGGACCAGCGTAGTGTGATTTTGTAACTCTTAGCGGCGGGTAGATGAATCAGCAGCAGTGGCGCGCCGACTGCGTTGGGATCAAAGCTACAGGTGACGGGCGTTGCGAAGTTGCTGGCGACGGGCCTCGCGGTGGTTCTGGCGGGCAGCTTGAGTGTGATGGGTACGATTTTGGAAAAACGGCTGGTGAATTCGTAGGTTTCGCTGAGGCCGTCGCGATGCCACTTGAAGTCGAAGTCCGGATGAGTGAGTGAGGAGTGATTCCAGTCGCTGGGGAATCCGGGGCGGAGAATGAGGGCGTCGCGCATCATGTCGGGCTGTATACCGAAGAGGCCTTCGAGCAGGGCGCGAGCGGTGATACCGATAGGATCGCCGGAGTCGCGTTGTGCCTCTTGGCGATGTACATCCAACTGGGAGGTCATGTGGAAGTTGCCGGGCGTGAGTCCCTGAAACATCGAGTCGAGAAGATTGCCTTTGAGCAACTGCCATGCTTCATCGGCCATGCCGACCTGCCACATTGCAAGAGCCATGTGGGTGTTTTCGGCCAGAGCCAGCAGGTTGAGCGACCAGACGTAGGGCAGCCAATCTGAACAGGAGAGCATAAACCATGGGCCATCGGGAACGCCTTCGCCGTGCACGGGAATGCGGCGCAGGGTGTGCAGGCGCTCGGCGAGCATCTGCCAAGTCTGGCGCGCGTTGGTCACTTCGCTGTCGACGGTGTGATAGACCGTCCATAGCGCGGGATTGTTATAGACCGTTTGTGGCCCGAGCAGGTCTTTGGCTTCTGCAAAGGTGCCTTGCTCAGGAAGCCAGAGCAGCTCCTGCATGGCCTTGTTGATGAGTTCAGCCTCGGCCTCGTAGGGTGTAGGATCTTCACCAAGTAACCGCGCAAGAGTGGCGGCGAAGCGTAACGCAAAGATGTTGTAGGCGGAGGAGTGCGCCGCGCCTCCGCCACTATATTGCAGGTTATCACTGGCCCAGATGACGGCGTACGCCTCATAGAGTGGAAGCTGCTTGCCGCTGGCGGTTGTGAAGACGCGGCGAAAGAGGCGATGCTCCCATGCGAGATGGCGCTTGAAGGCTGGCCAGATTTCCTTTGCGAAGTTGAGGTCTCCGGTCCAGCGCAGATGTCGCAAGAGTACGTCGAAAAAGACCAGGTTCATGTCGTAGTGGTTGTTGGCGAGGTCGCCATTGGAGTGGAGCATATCTTCCTTGCGGGCTAGATGCATCTCCGCGTCGAAGGGACCGGTGGCCGGATCGGCAGTGACTACAGCCGATGTGTTCTGCAACTTCAACCAGTGACGCAGGTGCTGACGGGTACGATCATGTTCGCCCAGGCAATCGTATACATAGGGGCCACGCCAGCCTGCGAGGGCGATGCGCCATGCCACTCCGCCGTGCATGACACAACCTTGTTGGGAATCCCAGATGGCCTCCGCTGCGACCGCGAGCGCGGGAATGGCGGCGTCGAGGTATGGATCGGGCGTTTCGGTGCGCAGTGTCGCGGCGATGGCGGTAACCTGAAGGCTGCGCTGGTCGAAGGCCGCTGCCGGATCACTGGCGAGGAGAGGATCGCCGGACTTGATCTGTTGAATCGTGAGATAGTGTGGCGAGTCGCTGAGTGCGACGGAGCCAGTCAGGATGGGAAGATCCTGCAGGCTGGAGTCCGCATCATCAGATTGTGGTGCACGGTACCATTGATCGAACTCCGCGATACTCAGTCTGGAATCAGCTGGAAAGGTAAGCAGAAACTCTCCGGCGGGGCTGCGTAGACGGCTGGCTGGCCGAGTGGTCTCGATGGTGTAGAGATTATTCTGGCACTCCTCAGGGCGAAGCTGGAAGAGGCTTGATACCGGCTCAAACTCGCAGCCGATGTCGCCGTTGCGGCGGCCTTGACGGCCGCTTGCTCCGCCGAAGGCCCAGGCCAGTGAGACGGTGGGAGTCACATCTTTGGCGGATATCTTCAGCAGTACTCCTGAACCCGTGGCAGTCGTGAGTAATTCAAGGAAAAGGGTTCCGTGGCCCAGCAGCGTGTCGCGAATTTCATAGATCATGCGCCCCGGACGATAGCGCGCTATCACCTCATCGGCCTGCGCGGCCCACTTGGAGCCGGCGACGGAGAGCAGGCCCAGCTTGAGATTGCCGCCATGACCGGGCAGGTAAAGCGAGAACTCCGGCAGGTCGCCGGCATCCACGCGAAATGCGCTGTTCACGCCGTAGATAGGCCGATTGAAGAATTCACGACCGTTGCGAATCACGAAGTCTCCGCGCAGAGGCGTGTAGCGCAGAGGGCGCGCAGTGTTGCCGGTGAGCAGCGGGCGGATATTGCCGGTGATGACTCCGGGGGGCGGCATACCGGGAGCCTCGCGCGGCGCGGCAGATTTTGCGGCGACCTGCGCCAGCGGATGTCGCGCAATCATCGTGTTGGCGGCGGCGGCGGCGCTGAGAGTGAGAAAACGACGGCGTGTCCAGTTTGTAAAAGAGCGCATGACACTATCTTAGTATCGCGGCGTGCATATTGTATTAGAAATGCAGAAGCCGGATGAGCGGGAGTCCGTCCATCCGGCTTCTGGAGATTCGGTTGCGTATTCCGCAACCTACAGACTAGAAGAGGAGCTTCAGCGAGAATTGCGCTTCGCGATCCAGTTGGACTCCATAGAAATCCGCTTTGCCGCCGGTAATGTTGCCGAAGGAAGGCGTAGAGCCGCTGATTGAGGTGGTCGGGTTATTAAGGTTGGTGTGGTTGAGTACATCAAAATACTCAGCCCTGAACTCGATCTTCGCCTCGCGATATAGCGTGAAGGTGCGAATGGCCGAGGTATCCCAGTTGGTGTATCCCGGTCCGCGGAGCGAACCATGGATGACATTGCCGTAGCCGGTTCCGAAGCCGGTGTTGGCTGGGATCGTGAAGGCGTTAATGTTGAACCAGTCCATGCAAGGCTTACCGGCTGGGCAATGGCCACCGCGAACAACCTTGGCATAGGCATTCTGAGTAAAGTCACGTTGCCCGCGATCTTGACTCAAGCCGGTTCCGGAGTTATCCGCTCCAACAATAGCAGTCAGGGCATCTCCAGCGTGGTGCTGGATCAGGCCGCTGGTGCGCCAGCCGTTGACGATGTATTTGAGCACGGTATTTCCGTTGTGCAGTGTCGGAAGCATATACACATAGGAAATCGAGAGTGCCTGGGGATGATCGATATCCGAAATGCCGCGGTCGAGCGCCTTGATGTCCCCGCCGATGCCAGGACTGCCGGCAGCGTAGCCGGTAGGCATATTGGAGAGGCCTGTCGTGGGATAGAGCGGATAGACGTACGATGCGCCGGCATTCAAATCTTCCTGGTTACCGACCCTGGTTGACAGAGGCATATCATCCGTCGACTTTGAAGCAGTGTAGTTGACGAGAACAGACAGGCCATGGGACATCTTCTTTTCCAGGGAGAGCTGCACGGAGTTGTATTGCGCAGCGCCGATCATAGCCGCATCGATGATTTGCGCGTAGGATGTTGCACAGCCTGCAACCGCCAGACAAGGTCCGACGGTGGGAGCGGTGTTATAAATCCTTCTGATGTTTGCGCCTGAGGTGCTGGTGGCTCCTGAATTGCCGCCGGGGTATGTCAACACGCCACCCACCATGGTGGCAGTGTTCACGGATGGATTGACTTCCAGATTGACAAACTGATGGCGGGAGAGAGAACCGACATAAGCCACGCGCGCTGCCAAAGTGGAATTAATCTGATGTTCAACGGTGAGGTTGTAGGCATAGGTGACCGGCACCTGGAAATTTCCGGAAGGATCGTACTCACCTATGGTAATCCCGGTCGGGAAGGTCTTGGTGGCCGGGAAGGGCAGAGTGAACGGGAAGGGGTTCACGCCGTTGCCTCCACCAGCGAGGGTAAGATCTCCCGTCGCTGAGCATGGCGCGACATAAGAAGCACCAATTTTCTGGCAATACGGATTGCTGAACGGTCCACCGGGATTGGCGGCTGTAGCTTGCATATTGGCTACCGGACCTACCACGATTGTGTTGGGCACAAAGCTGGCCTGACTGAGGTTAAAGAAGCCCGGCATACGATCCTGGTAGAAGAAGCCGCCGCCGCCGCGAACCACCGTCTTGCCGGTGCCATCGATGTCATAGGCAAAGCCGAGACGAGGCATGAACATGAAGTTCTTGTTGTAGAGGCCGTACTTCGGAATGCCTGTGTCACCAGAGAGCATCATGCCGGCCGGCAGAGTGCTGAACTGAGTGGTTTTGATGCCTGCCGTATAGTTGGCGGGAATAAACTCCTGTTCGACTCCGTTGCGGTTAGCCCAGGGAGCGAACTGCTCCCAGCGCACGCCGTAGTTGAAGGTCAAGCGAGGAGATACCTTCCAGCTATCCTGGGCATAGATGCCGGGGAAGTGATTGCGGTCGTTTACCTGCTCGAAGTTGCCCTGCTGGAACGAAGTCAGGAAGCCCGTTTCAAAGTTGGCCATCGCGTTTACATTGGCCAGGGCGTATGTGGACCCAGCCAAGCCAGTGCCGAAGGCACCGTACGATTGGAAATCGTTGGTCACGTCGAATTTGCTTATTTCATAGTGACCGCCGACAGCAAAGTTGTGCTTGCCTTTTACCCAATGGAGATCGTCGTTGAAGGTGTAGTTATTGCGCTCCCAACCAGCGAAGGCCGCACCTGATTCTCCCATAAATCCGCTGACACTCACGGCCATATAGGGTCCGGTTGGCGGCTGCCAGAGGTTCTGCACTCCAAATGCGGTGGTGACGTCCTGGCTTCCCGGAGGTCCGCCACGGAGGGATACTTCCCTCTGATAGTTCATGATCAGGTTGTTAAGCAGATTGCTTGTGAAGGTATGCGTTTCAGCCACAAGCGCGTTCTGATAGCGGGTGTTGTAGTACGACGCGTAGCTGGAGAGGTTCGTGGGGACGTAAAAGCCCTGTTGTTGATAAAAATTCTGATAGTAGTGGCCAAAGAGGTGATCCCTGTCGCCGAAGGAGTGGTCGACGCGAGCAATATACTCTTTGAAGGTCACAATCGTGGGCTGTGTGTAGTAAGTTGGGCAACCGATAGTTCCTGCTGTCTCCGTTCCGGTGCAGGTGGGAAATGCCTTCTCGAAGAGCACGGAAGCCGGATCAAAGTCCGTAATGGGAATGTGGTTGTTTTGGTATTGCACTCCCGTAAAGGGATTGGAAATGATCTGGTTTGCGGTGTTGCAGAGGTTGGTTCCGGCATTAAAGCCGCCGGTGCAAATACGGCTGAAATCGGCATAGGTTGCGCCGGTTTGCAGTCCCTCTTCCGCCAGGGTTGGAACCGTCTTTTGGGCGTTGGGAGAAGAAACGTGCACCTGGGTGTACTGATAGCCGAAGAAGAACTGCGTGCTCTTTCCCTTGGAAATAAAGGGAATAATTACCGGACCACCGATAACGCCGCCGAACTGATGGCGATGAAGTGTGTCGGGAGCGGTACCGAAGTACGGCCGGGAGTTAAAGAAGCCGTTGCGCAGAAACTCAAAGGCATCGCCATGAAACTTCTGGCCGCCGGATTTGGTGACGATATTGACGACCGCGCCTGCGCTCTGGCCGTATTCCGCGTTATAGTTGCTGGTCTGGATGCTGAATTCCTGCGTAGCGTCAGGGAAAGGAAACGGCGCGTTGGCGTTGGTCATTTCATCCAAATTATTGCCGCCGTTGAGCAGGTAATTGGACTGGGCGGGCAGGGTGCCGTTGGCGCTGGTGACTACAGCGGCGGGAAAAGTTTTACCTTTGCCTTGGTCGGTTCCGTTGCCTTCGTTGGAGGCGTCGACCACGCCGGCAACCAAGGTTACCAACTGGGCAGCGTTTCTGCCGTTCAGCGGCAGATCAACAACGCGCGCTTCATCGACGACCTGCGACAAGGTGCCCGTCGTGGTGTCAACCTGAGGCGCATCGCCGACAACGCTGACGGTCACATCGGACGAACCGATGGTCAGCTTGATATTGACCGAGATGGCTGCATCAGCCAGCAGTGTGACACCGGTCTGCGTGTATTTTTCAAAGCCCTTGGCTGTGACTGCGATAACATAATTGGCAGGCAGAAGCGAGGGAAAGAGATAATTCCCGTCTCCTCCCGTCTTTACCGTGGACACAACACCCGAATCGACTTGTGTCGCCGTGACGGTGGCGCCCGCTACTACCGCGCCGCTGGGATCTGTCACGGTTCCGGCAATTCTTCCGTAACCTTGAGCGTTAAGGCGGGCCGCTGAACAAGCGATGAACAGGAAGACGATCATCGCGAACGCGGCAGGACGATTCCAGAGTGATTTTCTAGTAGACATGTTTTCTCCGAAGAATTCAGTCCCAAAATTCAGTACACAGCCTCCTGAGAAGTGCAGATCTCAAGACGTGCTTGTTGCAAGACTGTTGTGTGTGGTTGTTGAGACATTCGTTGCGAAGGCCGGAAAGAAATGGTTCGGCCTTTGCGTAACTCCTTGATATTGCTGGAGTGAATGTCCATAGGCGAACTGGTTGCAACATCCTCTTGGCACCCTGGAAGACAGCATCCGCCAGCGCTCTATGATGAGCGCGCAGTTCGACACCCTCAGCGTACGCATATTTACTCCAGATTACCAATTGAAACAATTTATCCCCCATTGCTTATGGCTGTCAAGGAAATAATCACCCACCGAATTCTGGAACGCAAAATCTTCAGAATCAATAAGTTGGGTAGAACACCAGATCAGCGCCTGAGTCGATTGCGCCTGTATCTTTTCGGCGAAGATCAGGGGTTGCCAAACAACAGAATTAAAGGTGAAATCAGCACAGGATCGTCCGATTTCCAGCATCCTAGTATCTGCCCTGTACCTGAGCATGGAGCAGACTGCTTCAACTCCGCCGTGATCGGTTTGCCTGCCGTGATACAGTTACTTCGCCTGCAAATCGACTACCTCCACCGAGTATGGCGGCATAATCAGATTGAAGTTAGCCGCAACACTTTTCAGTGTGGATTTCACAGGCACAATTCGTGTTGGAGCAGAGATTGTGTTCGTCTCCTGATCGTTCGTGCCAGACAACGAGATCAGCGTGCCCTCGCTGGATAGATTGCCCGCGCCTGCCAAATTGACCTCTACCGGCTGCGCCACTGATGCTGCATTCACCAGCTTCAGGTAGACCTTACCTTTGGCTGGGTCGCGGGTCACAGAGTAGAAGAACCTCTCACCTCCACCGGTAACTGAAGAGGTTGGAACCTCGGTGCCGAGATACTCGCCAAACATAGCCTGCGCATAGTAACTTGGCGAGCCATAACTGGAGTTAGCGTCATAGCCGATCAGGTCCGACTCCCACTGCATTCCTCCGGGATTGACGTTGACAAAAAGCGGCGCATAAGACGCCATGATAACCAGGTCGCTGTTTCTCTCCATCCCTGTCATCCATGCAGCATCGCCCAGCGCCGCTCCCATGTTTGTCGTCGGCGAACCCTCGCGCGTGGCCCACTCACCCACAAATATCTTCGGACCGTTGCGGTCGATCGTATCGTAGTGCTTCACGTCCTCATAGAATTCGTCGGCACGCTTGTAATAATGATCATCCACAACATCCGGCTTCATGCGTTTCACGGGCGTTGTTGCAATCAACTGTAACTGTGGATACTTTGCCTTGATGGCTTTGTAAAATTGTGCGTAGCGACCCTCATAACTCCCGGAGCGGTCAAACCAATCTTCGTTGCCAATTTCAACATAAGTTAGAGGAAACGGCGCTGAATGCCCCTGTTTTGCTCGCACCGCGCCCCATTTTGTTGTAACATCGCCGATGGTAAATTCTATCTCGTCCAGCGCTTCATCCACATAAGGAGTTAACGCCGGTCCAGGACGAACGTACTCGCCTTTCAATGTGTAACCTGCGAAGACCGCCAGCACCGGCTGGATATTCAGGTCTTCTGTCCATTCCAGAAATTCGAGTAAGCCCATTCCATCCGACGACTGGTAGTTCCAAGGGCTGCGATGCGTAGGCCGGTCCACCAGCGGTCCAATGGTATTCTTCCAGTCGAAGCGCTCAGAGAGTTGGTCGCCCTCAAGAAAGTTTCCTCCCGGCAGGCGCAGAAACTTAGGATGCATCCCGGCCATCAACTCCATTAAGTCTGGGCGGTTTCCATTTTCGCGATTCTTGTATGTAGGCGGAAAAAGCGAAACAAGGTCAATCCATAACTTACCTGCATGACCTACGGTTAATAGGAGATGATTCTCCGCCGAAGGCACAACGATGCCGGTTGTCAGTGTGAACTCATAGCGGTTCCACTCGGTCGAGAGCTGATTGACCACCGTAGTCGCTAAAGGCTTGCCGCTAATATCGTTGACTAAAGTCACTGTCAATGGTCCGATTCCGGCAGAATCCGACTTGGCGTAAAGCGAGCCCTTATACGTGGTGTGTGGGCGCAAAGCCATGCCCCAGTAACCGTCATTGCGTACTCCCGCAGGATTGGCGGTGTCAGCTTTCATCACGGTGATTGCCAAACTATGATTGAGCGCTGCGCTGGGTCCGTCCGCCTGATCGATGGCCATCTCGACATCGGAATTTCCAAAATGCTCAATGTTCCAGCGTGCGACGCCGCCAAAGCCGTGATCCTGGAAGGTGCGGTTGCGCACCATCTCCGCATATAGGCCGCCGTCATAGGAGTAGTTGATCTCCTCGGTCATCAACCCATAGAGCGTCGGGCTTACGGTGTGAGCTGGCTTATCCAATTGAACGCTGATCTTGGCCGGGGGGGGAGCCTGCGCCAGAGAGACGCCAGCAATCAAGGCGGCTGCGAACGCTGGCAGAACAGGCCTGAATACACCATCGAAGACTTTTGAACTCATGCTCATCCTCTCATTCTCGGCCATTTTGGCGAGCGGCCGCGTAAGCGTTTACTGGATGAACCAGAGTACCATAGTCCGGCGGGATTCGTCATTCATCTGTGACTTGCAATTCAAATGTGCGGGATTGACGAAGGCAATTCGCCGCGTTGGTATACTAACGGTTGGCGAAGCTGGTTTCGACGGCTCCTGAGAGTGCGGGCTTTTTGCTTTGCTGCTAGTCAATTCGGGGGAGGAAGACGATGGGAGCACTGCTGGGATCGATTCACTCGCCCGCTGATTTGAAGCGCCTTAACTTTACGCAGATGGCGGAGTTAGCCGAGGAGATTCGCGAGTTTCTGATTCAGACGCTCTCCAAGACCGGAGGCCACCTGGGGCCGAATCTCGGCGTTGTCGAGCTGACGATGGCGCTGCACACGGTCTTCAATACTCCTGAGGACAAGCTGCTCTTCGATGTGAGCCACCAGGCTTACATCCACAAGATTCTGACGGGACGGCTGGAGCACATGGAGACGATTCGCCAGCCGGAAGGGCTGAACGGCTTCATGTTGCGCACCGAGAGCGAGCACGACTGCTACGGGGCGGGGCATGCGGGGACGGCGTTGTCGGCCGCGTTAGGGATGGCCGTGGCGCGCGATTTGGCCGGCGGCAAGGAACACGTGATCGCCGTGGCCGGTGACGCCGCATTCACGAATGGAATATCTTTTGAGGCGCTGAACAATATTGCCGAGCAGACCAAGCGGCTGATTGTAGTGCTGAACGACAACGAGTGGTCGATTGACCGTAACGTGGGAGCGATTGCCCGCTACTTCCACAAGATTGTCACCAACGAGCATTACAAGAGCCTGCATGACTCGGCGCGCCGCATTATCGAGCGGGTGGGCGGCAAGACGGCGGTGGAGGTGGCGCGCCGCGCCGAGGAGGCCGCCAAGAGTATGCTCTGGCCGTCGATTCTCTTCGAGGAGTTTGGGCTGCAATACTTCGGTCCCATCGACGGCCACAATCTACCGCTGCTGGTGGAGACATTTAAGTTTCTCAAGGCGGAGACGCAACACCCGGTTCTACTACATGTGCTGACGCAGAAGGGGCGCGGCTTTCAACCCGCGCTCGACCTGCAAAAGAAGTTCCATGGACTTGGTCCCTACGATCCGGAGACGGGTGAGACCAAGCCTACCGGACAGCTCACCTACGCCGAGGTCTTTGCCAGTACGCTGGTACAACTGGCGAACCAAGACGAGCGGATTGTCGCTATCACCGCCGCCATGCCCAGCGGCACGGGGCTGGATCTCTTCCGGCCGCATCATCCCAAACGTTACTTTGATGTGGGGATTGCCGAGGAGCATGCGGTAATCTTTGCCGCCGGAATGGCGACGCGAGGACTCAGGCCGGTTTGCGCCATTTACTCGACATTCCTGCAGCGAGGCTTTGATTGCATAGTTCACGACGTGGCATTGCAAAAGCTGCCAGTGCTTTTCTGCATGGACCGCGCGGGACTCAGTGGCGACGACGGTCCGACGCATCATGGCCTCTTCGACATCGCTTACTTGCGGGGCATTCCGGAGATGGTGCTAATGGCTCCCAAGGACGAAGATGAGCTGGCGGATATGATGGCGACTGCCTTGCAGCTTCCGGGGCCGAGCGCTATCCGCTATCCGCGCGGCGTGGGTCCGGGGGCGGCGCGCAAGCCGTTTCCGCAGGTGATTCCCGTCGGCAAGGCAGAGGTGCTGCAGGACGGCTCGGATGTGGCGATTCTGGGGCTGGGGCCGATGATCACGCTGGCCGCCGGGTTGGCCGCGCGGCTGGAGCGCGAGGGCTACTCCGCGGCGGTCGTCAATCCGCGCTTTGTGAAGCCGCTGGACCGCGAGATGCTGGCCGGATATGCCGAGCGCGTGGCAGCATTTGTGACCTTTGAGGACCACGTGAAGATGGGTGGATTTGGTTCGGCGGTAATCGAGGCGCTCCAGGAGATGGGCAGTACGATTCCGGTGGTACGCATCGGCTGGCCGGACCATTTCATTGAGCATGGCAAGGTGGATGAGCTGCGTACCCGGTACGGTCTTACAGTAGAGGCGGCGCAAGCTCTGGTGCTGCCGTTATTGGCGAACCGGAAGCCCTCAATCGTTGCTGGGGACCGAGGGGAATGAGGCCGGTTTGACCGCAGGCGGAGTATCCCCTTATGATGAGCAAGTTGGCAATTGCGGCCGGTGCCCGCTGCAGAACTGGCCAAATAGCTGCAAGACGAGCCTTCACGCTCTTTTTGCCCCCTCGTTCAATGGTAGGACAGCCGCCTCTGGAGCGGCATATCGGGGTTCGAATCCCTGGGGGGCAGCCAGATATTGAAAACAAATGTTCTTGTAATGTCCATGTAAATCTTGAACCTACTCATAAACATACAGTTGGGCTGGATGTCAGAAAAATATCCGCCCCCATCAGGTCCGGAGAAGTGTTTTTACTTAACATCCCCTTTTATAGAATCCGGCCACTGGTGGACGCGCAAGATTAAGTAGCCAGCCATTTTATGACGATTTCTTCTATCTTCTTACTGGCCTCGGGCAGCGCGGTAGTCACGGCGTCGCTGAAGGTTTCGCACAACTCGGTCAAGCCCGCACCGAATAGTCAGCAGTTGCGCATTCTTGGGAAGAAGCATAGTAATCGCGGGCCAGGGCGAGTAACTCCGCCGCACCGGTGTGATGCGTGGCAATTCCCTGCCCCGCTGAGGCTGGTTCGACCGCCGTCAGCCGCACTGATCCCAGCGGTGAATTGACCGGACAATCGATGAACAGAACCGACTCGGCGCGGGCTACGTCGTCGGCCAGTTCTGGGTCCATTGGTAGTCGGCGATGACGCGCACACAATCATTCTCAGCAAAGCGCCGCTGCTTACGCGGCAAGCCAAAGCCCGACGCCGTCATCTCTGCGCTGCGTGTTGCCGCAGGCAAGAATCAGGCATCAGGCATGGGTAGAACTCATGCTATCAGTCTAGCGCACGATCTGGTCCACAACTTCGCCATCGGCGTTGACCAGCGTCATGGCAAGCGGCATCTGGCCGAAGGCGTGAGTGGAGCAGCTCAGGCAGGGATCGAAGGTGCGGATCACGGCCTCAACGCGGTTAAGCGCGCCGGGGGTGAACTTGCCGTCCTTGACGTAGGCGCGAGCCGACTGTAGCACGCCGCGGTTCATCGCGTTGTTGTTGTGACCGGTGGCGACGACCAGGTTGGCCCAGACGATCTTGCCGTTTTCGTCCACCTTGTAGTGGTGATTCAGTGTGCCGCGCGGAGCCTCAATCTGGCCTGCGCCATCCAGGCGATTGACGCCGGCGGTGGCGCGCACGTGCTTGTCGGGAATGAGCGGATCGGAAAGAATGCGCTCGATCTTCTCAATGCCGTAGAGCGCCTCCACCAGGCGCGCATGGTGATAGAGGAATGAACTCTCAATCGGCCCCGCAGCGATCTGTTTGAACTCGGCCAGTTCCTTGTCGGCTTGCGGTGTTCCCATGGACTTGACGATATTGAGTCGCGGCAACGGGCCGACGCGATAGCTGCCTTCGGGGTAGCCGAGCGGCTTGTAGTAGACGAACTTGGTGTAGCTGAAGTTCTCCACTGCCTCGCCGAACTGCTCGGTGAAGCGATGTGCGCTGATGCCGTCCTCGATGATAGCGCCCTTGGGATCGATCAGCCGCAGAGCGCCGTCAGTAAACTCAATCGACTCGTCTTCGTTGATGAGGCCGAGATAATTCGAGGGGAAGTTGGCGAAGACCTCGATCTCCGGCTTGAAGGAGCCGGCGATCTGCTTGTAGGCGGTCAGGGCCAGCTTGACGTTGGCATAGGCCTCGGGCAGCATGGCGAGAATCTCGTCTCGGTGCGCCGGAGCGAGCGGCTCGGTGACGCCTCCCGGTACGACCCAGCCGGTATGGATGCGCTTGGTGCCGAGCAACTCGATGATGTGCTGACCGAAGCGGCGCAGGCCGATGCCGGCCAGACCCAGGTCAGGGCGCGCGGCGGCGACGCCAAAGATGTTGCGTGTGCGCGGGTCGGACTCCATGCCCAGCAGCAAATCCGGCGAGGAGAGATGGAAAAAACTCAACGCGTGCGACTGCACCATCTGCGCCAGGTTCAGCATACGGCGCAGTTGCGCGGCGGTGTGGGGAATGCGCACAGCCATAATCGCTTCGCAGGCCTTGGCAGAGGCCAGCAGGTGCGAGACCGGGCAAATGCCGCAGATGCGCGCCGTCAGGCTGGGCATCTCATAAAACGGCCGGCCCTCTGAGAACTTCTCAAAGCCGCGCACCTGGGTGACATGAAAGTGCGCGTCCTCGACCTGGCCTTGACTGTCGAGCATGATGGTGATCTTGCCGTGGCCTTCCAGGCGTGTTACCGGATCGATCGTAATGGTTTTTGTCATGGCTCAGGCTCCAAAGCGGGTGAGGGCTGAAACATCCAGCGGCGCACCGGTTAGCAGCGCGGTCAGCGCTGCGTGAAAGGTATCGGCAGAGGGCGGGCAACCGGGCAGAAAGACATCCACGTTCACGAACTCATGGATGGGCCTGACCGTCTTGAGCAGCTTGGGCACCACGACGCAGGGAATTTGCGCCTGCAAGCTGGCATTCTCAATATACGCCCGATCCAGAATCGACTCCGGGCCGATGGGGTTGCGCATCGAGGGCACGTTGCCGGCCACGGCGCAATCGCCCATGGCGATCAGCAGCTTGGAGTGGGCGCGCACCTTCTTGATCTTGGCTTCGTCGTCCACTGAAGCCACGGCTCCCTCGACCAGCGCGATGTCCACCTCGTCAGGAAAGACCTTGGCGTCCACGATGGGACTGTAGACAACTTCGATCAACTCCGCGATCTTGAGGAGCCGCTCGTCCATGTCGAGAAAGGACATATGGCAGCCGGAACAACCGTCAAGCCACACTGTTGCAACCTTCAGTTTGCTCATTGCGCTTCCCTCATAAGGTTCAGGTAAGGCAGAAAATCCGGATACTTGGGGTGATCGGAGCCGATCTTGCTCTTGTCAAAGAGCGCTCCGGTGGGGCAGACCTGTACGCACTTACCGCAGCGGGTGCAACTGGACTCACCCCATGGATCGTGCAGATCGGTGATGACAATCGAATCGATGCCGCGGCCCATCACATCCCAGACGTGCGCCCCTTCAATCTCGGCGCAAACCCGCACGCAGCGGGTGCAGAGGATGCAGCGGTTGTGATCCGCGGTGAAGCGCTCATGCGAGGCATCCACGGTCAGCGCGGGGTTGCGATACGGCAGGCTGATGTGGGTCAGGCCCTGATCCTGGGCCAGAGCCTGCAACTCGCAGTGGCCGTTGGAGACGCAGACCGCGCAGACGTGATTGCGCTCGGCAAAGAGCAACTCCAGAATCATGCGGCGGTGCTTCTTGAGCCGCTCGGAGTTGGTGGTGACATCCATGCCTTCAAAGACCGTGGCCACGCAGGCGGGCAGCAGCTTGTTGCTGCCCTTGATCTCCACCAGGCAGAGGCGGCAGGCGCCCACGGCGTTCAGGCCCTCCAGATGGCAGAGCGTGGGAATGTTGATCTCGTTCTCCCGCGCCACTTCCAGAATGGTCTGGCCGGAGCGTGCGCTCAGTTCATGACCGTCGATGATCAGTGTTTTTACGCCTATGTTTTCACTCATGCCAACACCTCCGCGGCTTCAGCAACGGTCGCTTCGATGTTGCAGACGCCGGCCGGACAGCGTTTATGCACGATATGCTCGATGTACTCGTTCTTGAAGTACTTGATCGTGCTCAACACGGGATTGGGTGCCGTCATGCCCAGTCCGCAGAGGCTGGTCTCCTTGATGGTCTCGCAGAGGCTGATCAGCAGCTCCAGGTCGTCCATGGTTCCCTTGCCTTCGCAGATGCGCGTCAGCAGGGTGTGCATCTGCGCCGTGCCCGCGCGGCAGGGAATGCACTTGCCGCAGGATTCGGTCTTGCAGAACTCGACAAAGAACTTGGCCACGTTGACCATGCAGGAGGTGTCGTCCATGACGATCATGCCGCCCGATCCCATGATGGAGCCAACCGCCATCAGCGCGTCGTAGCTGACGCCCAGGTCCAGCATCTCGGCGGGAATGCAGCCGCCGCTCGGTCCGCCGGTCTGCACCGCCTTGAAGGTGTGGCCGCCGGGTACACCGCCGCCGATCACCTCGATGATCTCGCGCAGCTTGATGCCCATCGGCACTTCCACCAGGCCGGTGTTGGTGATCTTGCCGGTCAGCGCAAAGACCTTGGTGCCTTTGCTTCTCTCAGAACCCATGTTGGCGAACCACTTGCCGCCGTTGCGTACGATGGGCGCGATGTTGGCGTAGGTCTCGACGTTGTTGATGAGCGTGGGCTTGCCCCACAGGCCGCTGACCGCCGGATACGGAGGCCGCGGTTTGGGTGTGCCGCGCCGGCCTTCGATGGAAGCCAGCAGCGCCGTCTCCTCGCCGCAGACAAAAGCTCCGGCACCGAGGCGGATTTCCACGTCGAAACTGAAGGTCGTTCCGCAGATGCCGTTGCCCAGCAGTCCGCGACGGCGTGCTTCACGCAGCGCGGTGGTCAGCCGTGAGACAGCCACGGGATACTCGGCGCGGACATAGATGAAGCCTTTGCTGGCTCCGACGGCATAAGCCGCGATGGCCATGCCCTCGATAACGCGATGCGGGTCGCCTTCCATTACGCTGCGGTCCATGAAGGCACCGGGATCACCCTCGTCGCCGTTGCAGACCACGTACTTTGTATCACCGCCTGCCTTGGCCACGGTTCCCCACTTCAGTCCGGTGGGATAGCCGCCGCCGCCGCGCCCTCTCAGGCCGCTTTCCGTGATGCGGTGAACCACGCCATTGGGCGTCATCTCGGTCAGCGCGGTCAGCAGAGCCTTGTAGCCGTCTCGCGCGATGTAATCGTCGATCTTCTCCGGGTCGATGTGGCCGGCATTCTCCAGCACCACCCGCACCTGGCGGTCAAAGTGATCGTTCAAGTCGCATTGCAGATCGGGCACCGGCGCGCCGCCCAGGCTCTTCACAATCGCCTCGGCGTGGTCGGCCTTCACATGGTGATAAAGGTGCTCTTCGGGATCAACGCGCACCAGAGGACCGCTGGAACAAGGTCCCATGCAGCCGGTGCGGCGCACCAGCACCGTCTTGCCCGACGCCTCGGCGGCCTTCTCCAGAGCCTCGCGCAGCTGGTCGGAACCCTGGCTCACGCAGGCCAGGTCCATGCAGACATTCACTTCATAATCGTACTTTGCGTTCTCCTGGGAGACGCTTTTAGCGATCTGTTCGAGCTCTTCAATCGTCATTCCACCGCCCACCTTTCCAGTTGCTCGAGCATCTGCTCAGCGGCCATCTCGCCTGCCACCGCGCCGTCGCACAACACCACGGGCGCGCGGCTGCAAGCCCCCACGCAGCGGGCCGTCATCAGGCTGATCTGCCCGTCGCTGGTGGTCTGCCCCTGGCCAATCCCCAGCTTCTTTTCAGCCGCGGCAATCAGCTTGTCGGCACCCTTGATGTAGCAGGCGGTTCCGGCGCAGACGGTCACGGTGTGCTTGCCCGGCGGCTTGAGGCTGAAGTAGTGGTAGAACGTCACCACGCCATAGGCCTGACTCAGCGGTACGCGCAGCGAGCGAGCCACAAAACGAATGGAATCGTCGTCCAGGTATCCAAAGGCGGACTGCACGGTGTGAAGCGTTTCAATCAGCGCGTGACGAGCGAAACCATTCTTGCGCATGGTGCCGTTCACGATCTTCCAACGTTTATCGTCGCTCGGCAGCGGCGGCGGAGTGAATGCTGGCACGAATCCTCCCGTTCACAGGCAAGACGCACTGCTATAGCCTTGTCCGGCTCTGTGTCTATCTACTTTTACGGCTTGCGCAGAGTTTTAATCGGTGACCACGGTCACTTGCATGAGTAACCCTTTCCATTCAGCGATATATGCGGGAAGGGTTCCGGTTCGGGAAGGGAGTCGAAGGTTCTCCCAGAGATGAAATGCCGTCCAAGTTGCTGACATAGTTGAGTCGCACCGCTTCGTTTATGGGGTTGCGCGAAGCTGAATCTGATAGTCGCGATAGTCGATGGTTACGACGGTCTGCCCCAGAAGAAAACTCTCCGAGACGGCGCGTGCCTGTGTGGCCATGCCATAGCCGCTGACGCTAGTATACCGCCGCATCACCTTGGCTGCTCCGGTCAAGATGGAGGGGCTTTGCGTTGCCGTTCCCTCGATGCGGACGATGGAACCATCACGGGCATCCACCCACAAGGTTCCTTCGATCATATTGGTCGCCTTGCGCTTCGGTGAGATGGCCAGAACATAGCAATCCCGACCATCGATACGATGAATGCTGCCGGATTTGAGCTTCATCTCGTAGTTGGCCGAAGTGATCCAGGAGGCTTCGCGGTTGCCGGGAAGATTGAGCCTCGTCTCGTTTTCTAGGAGCGTAGAAAGCACGTGCTTCCGAATGAACTCCGAGCCGCTCTCGGAGAGAATGGTGTAACTTTTGCCGCTTTCCTGCCGATACTCGGTTTTGACCGTCATCTCCGCCGCGGGATGGGCTTCATCATGGTTCCGATAAACAGCGTAGTGTTCGGTGACAGTGTAAGAGGCGACGTGATCCACTCTGGCTTTGACCGCGGCATCAACGAGCTGAATCACCGATGCAGAATCCGGTTGCTGCGCCGAGGATGCGAAGGCTCCCGAACTCGCGAGAAAAAACGCCAATATCGTCAGCTTCATGCCGGAACGCCTCCCACTCATTCTGCTGAATCTCCTCGCCTTGCTTCCATAACAGATTAAACTCATCCTACGATGAGTCTGTGCTGTAGAAGACAACTGCGTTATGCTGGTCTCCGGTGAGAGGCTTTCTCTGTGGCAGATAATTCCCGGCCAATTCGAGAGCGGCGCGCAGTACAGGTTCGCGGCGTGGTGCAGGGCGTTGGCTTTCGTCCATTTATCTACCGGTTGGCGTTGCAGGAGGGCCTCTCCGGCTTTGTCGGCAACGATACCGATGGGGTGACCATCGAGATCGAGGGTCCGCAGGCACGGGTGGATGCCTTTCTCGTTCGCTTGCGAAGTGAGCCGCCGCCTCTGGCGCGTCTCGATTCCGTCACCGTGCGCGAGCTGGCCTCAATCGGCGAGAACCTGTCTGGCGCTGCGGAGTTTCAGATTGTCTCCAGCCAGATCACAGGTCACGTGAGCACCGGGATTCCAGCGGACGCGGCCACCTGCCCGGATTGCCTGCGCGAGTTGCTGGATCCCCAGGACCGCCGCTTCCGCTATCCGTTCCTCAACTGCACCAACTGCGGGCCGCGCTTCACCATCACGCGCAGCATTCCTTACGACCGGCCGCAGACCTCGATGGCGAAGTTTCCCATGTGTGCAGCCTGCCAGGCCGAGTACGACGATCCGCTGAATCGCCGCTTTCATGCGCAGCCGAATGCCTGCTGGACCTGTGGCCCGCGAGTCTGGCTGGAAGCCGCTAACTCCGCTAAAACCGCTAACTCCGCTAACACCGACCCAATCACTCAAACCATCCAACTCCTGCTCGAAGGCCGCATCGTCGCCATCAAAGGCATCGGCGGCTTCCACCTTGCCGTGGATGCCACCAATCAGGAAGCCGTAATGCGCCTGCGCGAACGCAAGCATCGCTATGGAAAGCCGCTCGCGGTCATGGTGCGCCACCTTGCATCTGCGCGAGCGATCTGCGCACTCTATGCCGAAGAAGAAGCTCTACTCGCCACGCCAGCCCGCCCCATCGTCATCGCCCGCCGCCACACTGACTCGCCCATCGCCGCCGCCGTCGCGCCGGGGATTCCCTGGCTGGGCCTCTTTCTGCCTTACGCGCCGCTCCAGCATCTGCTCTTCGCCGATGCGCGCATCCAAGCCCTGGTGATGACCTCCGCCAACCTCAGCGAAGAACCCATCGCCATCGACAATGACGAAACCCTTGCGCGCCTCTCAAAGATCGCCGACGCCTTCCTGATGCACGACCGAGAAATCCTCCAGCGTTGCGATGATTCCGTCGCCGCCATCGTCGATGGAGCACCGCAACTGCTTCGCCGCGCCCGCGGCTATGTGCCGATGGGTGTGCCGCTGCCCCTAGGATCGAATTTCGACGCGCCGCCCCTACTCGCCGTCGGCGGCCACCTGAAAAACGTCTTCACCCTCGCGCGTGGTCGCTTCGCCTATCAGAGCCAGCACATGGGCGATCTGGAAAACCTCACCGGTCTCGACTTCTTCCGCGAGTCCCTCGACCACCTGATGCGGACATTCGAGATAATCCCGCAAGCCGTCGTCCACGATCTGCATCCGAGCTATCTCTCCACCACCTGGGCCAAAGCGTGGGCCGCCGAACGCAACCTCCCTTTGATCGCCGTGCAGCACCATCATGCGCACATCGCCGGCTGCATGGCCGAACACTCGCTCACCGGCCCTGTCATCGGCCTCGCCCTCGACGGCACCGGTTACGGCAGCGATGGAAAGATTTGGGGCGGCGAAGTGTTGATCGTCCAACCCGGCAGCTTCCAGCGCTTCGCCCATCTCGAATACGTCCCCATGCCGGGCGGCGAAGCGGCGATCAAAGAGCCGTGGCGCATGGCCTTTGGCGCTTTGCACGCCGCGGGCTTCGATGTGAACTCGGAACAGATCATGAGATTGCTTGGTATGCAGTCTGGCGACGTGCGGGTGATGAGTCGCATGATCGAACGCAACATCAACGCGCCGCAAACCTCCAGTCTGGGCCGTCTCTTCGATGCAGTGGCCGCAGTCGTACTGAATCGCCGCGTAGTCGATTACGAAGCGCAAGCCGCCATCGAACTCGAAGGCATCGCCATCGATGAGCCGGACCGGATTGAGCAGGGAGTTTACGTTCCGGAGTTGCACACGGCGGAAGATGGCTTAGGCAGCGTGGCTGTGATTCGGACGGGAAAGATGTGGAAGGCAATTCTTGACGATCTTTGGCGCGGGATGCCTGCCAGGCGGATTGCGGCTCGGTTTCATGCAGGTGTTGCGGGGGGCTTCATCAATGCAGCGGCAAACGCGCGCATCGAGACGAGCATCAATGTGGTTGTTCTCAGCGGAGGCTGCATGCACAACCGCCGTCTGGCGCGGCTCTTGCGCGAAGGGCTGGAGGAAGAAGGCTTCAAGGTCTATCAACACCGGCAAGTCAGCCCCGGCGATGGAGGGCTTAGCTACGGTCAGGCCGTGGTAGCGGCGGAAAAGTTGCTTTCTCGTTAGAAATTTTGCAGATAATTTCCTCGCCAGCGCGCACAATCAATCCATGACCGCCAAACAAACCACTTGCATTTCTGTTCCCTATTCCATGTCAGGGATGTGCCCGGGCCGTACCCCCTCCCCCCCTACGATATTTATTTTCGCCCCTGTTTCCTTGCAGATAATTTCCGTAATTGCGAGAACAAGTCACTTTTTCAACAACATACGCTCAGTGATGTACCAGCATACGAAATTCAAGAGATCAGCCTGTATTTTGCGTTGCAGATTATCTCCGCCCGCCGTCGTAGCTTCTAGCCGGCAAGATGTACCAACTGCTGCGCTTCCTCGCGTGCCCCGAGCAGCGAGACCCGTGGAATCCGGCCACGCACCATCGAAACTTCGTCGCAGCGATGCAGGCGCGGGCAGCTCTGACAGTCTTTGAATATCTTGTCCGGCAGCTCGGACTTGTCTTCGACGGTACGGAAGCCATAGCGAAAAAAGAAATCCGGAATGCGCGTGAACAGGCAGATCGATTGAATTCCATGCTCTTCAGCTTCTTCGATCAGCGACTGGAGAATGCGGCTGCCAGCGCCCTTGCTCTTGGCTTCGGGCTTGACGACGATGGAGCGCACTTCGCACAGATGTGGTCCGTAAAAGTGCAGCGCGCCGCAACCCAGAAAGACGCCGCCATCGGATTCGGCAACGGTAAAGTCGCGAATGTTTTCGCATATCTCCGCGAAGGGGCGCTTCAGCAGCGTGCCGTCGCCGGAGAGCGAATTCACCAGGTCGTAGACCTTCGAGGCGTCTTTGAGCAGCGCCTTACGCACCAGCATGAGCGGCCTCCTGTTGAAGGGCTGCAATCCGTTCACTCACCGCTGCCAGTGCCTTGCTGACCCGCGCGCGCGCCGTCCCGCCGATCACATCGTGGCAATCGAGCGTAGCTTCCAGCGTAATTGCTGCAAAGAAATCCTCGCCGAACTCTTCGCCGAACTGCCGCAACTCGTCGAGTGTGAGCGCGTTCAGTTCCACGCCTTTCTCGATGGCAAAGCGCACGGCGTTGCCGATCTTCTCGTGCGCCTTGCGAAAGGGAACGCCCTTGTGCACAAGATATGTCGCCGCGGCCATCGCATTCAAATAACCCGACTGCGCCGCCTCCTTCATCCGCTCGCGATTGAATTGAAGCGCATCGGTAAAGCGCGCCACTATCCGAAGCATCTGCGGCACAAACTCCACGGCGAAGGCTGGCTCTTGCGTTTCCTGCATATCTTTATTGTAGGACAAAGGCAGGCCTTTGAGTTGCAGCGTAACCGCTTGCGCCGCGCCATTGATGCGTCCGACTTTCGCGCGAATCAGCTCCGTCAGATCGGGATTCTTCTTCTGCGGCATCGCGCTCGATCCTGTCGAAAACGCCTCCGTCAGCGTCACAAAATTGAATTCTGCCGTGGCAAAAAGCGTAATCTCTTCGGCAAAACGGCTCAAATGCAATCCAACAATCGTCAGCGCCTGCAAATATTCCAAAATAAAATCGCGGTCGCTCGTCGCGTCCATCGAATTCGCCGTCGGCGCGGTGAAATTCAATTCGCGCGCCGCAATTGTGCGGTCCAGAGCCAGCGTTGCGCCGGCCACCGCGCCTGAACCCAGCGGACAATAATTGAGTCGCACACTGCAATCCTTGAGCCGAGCCGCATCGCGCAGAATCATCTCTACATACGCCAGCAGCCAATGCGCCACCAGCACTGGCTCCGCGCGCTGCAAGTGTGTATAGCTGGGCATCACTTCATCGCCAGCGGCTTCCGCCTTCTTGACCAGCGCATTGACCCATGCAATCAGCGCCTCAACTGTGAGCGCGCTCTGTTCGCGCACATAGAGCCGCAAATCCGTAGCGATCTGCTCATTACGGCTGCGCCCTGTGTGCAATTTCAGCCCAAGTGAACCGATGCGCTCGGCCAGCTTCAACTCGACAAAATGATGAATGTCTTCAGCCGTTGCGTGATCGCGCACCTGCGCCTTGCCCGCGTTCGATGCGTGATCTGCAGCAATAGCATCCAGCGCCGCACACAACTCCGTTGTTTCACTCTCTGTGAGTATCTTCGCTGCACAAAGAGCCGACGCGTGCGCCTTGCTGGCAGCAACTTCTTGCGCAAGCAGCCGCCAATCAAAGACAATCGAACGCTGCCACGCTTCAAACTCCACGTCCAGCGGCTCGCGAAAGCGGCCCGACCACATCTTTCCGGATTGTTGTTCGTTCGGCATTGATCTCAGCTATTCCTTCTCTGTTGCACTATTCAGCTTGGGCATTTCGCTGCCCTTGCTGAGGGTGAGCAGTCCCGCCGCAGCATAAGTAAGCAGCTTGTCGCGCGTGTCGGTAATGTCCAGATTGCGCATGGTCAACTGGCCGATGCGGTCGCGCGGGCTGAAGGTCGATTCGGTCTTCTCCATGCTGAGCCGCTCGGGATGGAAGGTGAGGTTCGGCGACTCGGTGTTGAGAATCGAATAATCGTTGCCGCGGCGCAGCTCCAGCGTCACTTCGCCAGTGATGGGCTTGGCCACCCAGCGCTGCGCTGCCTCGCGCAGCATGATGGCCTGCGAATCGAACCAGCGGCCCTGATAGAGCAGGCGGCCCAGCTTGCGCCCATGATCGCGATACTGCTCGATGGTGTCCTCGTTGTGAATGCCTGTGACAAGCCGCTCGTAGGCGATGAAGAGCAACGCAAGACCGGGCGCTTCATAGATGCCGCGGCTCTTGGCCTCGATGATGCGATTTTCAATTTGATCGGACATACCGAGACCGTGCTTGCCGCCGATGCGATTGGCTTCTAGCAGAAGTTCGACCGGGTCCGCATACTCGCGGCCATTCAGCGCAACCGGAAAGCCCTCTGCAAAGCGAACGGCTACCTCTTCGCGTTTGATCTCCACATCGTCGCGCCAAAAGGCCGCGCCCATGATCGGAACGACGATCTTGACCGACGAAGAAAGCTGCTCCAGGTCTTTGGCTTCGTGCGTTGCGCCAAGAATGTTGGAGTCGGTGGAGTATGCCTTTTCGGCGGACATCTTATACGCAAATCCGTGGCGCTGCATATACGCCGACATCTCGGCGCGACCGCCAAGCTCGTCAATGAAAGCGGCGTCAAGCCAGGGCTTGTAAACCTGTAGGCTGGGATTGACCAGCAGGCCGTAGCGATAGAAGCGCTCGATGTCGTTGCCCTTATACGTCGATCCGTCGCCCCAGATGTTGACCTCGTCCTCTTTCATCGCGGCGACCAGCATCGTGCCCGTGACGGCGCGGCCAATCGGCGTGGTGTTGAAGTAAGGAACTCCAGCCGTGGTGATGTGGAAGGCCCCTGCCTGCAACGCGGCAATGCCTTCGCGCACCAGCGGGCCTCGGCAGTCGATGAGCCGCGCCTTTTCCGCGCCATACTCAAGCGCCTTGCGCGGAATCTCGTCGTAGTCGGTTTCGTCGGGCTGGCCCAGATTGGCCGTGTAGGCGTAAGGAAGCGCGCCCTTCTGCTTCATCCAATGCAGAGCGGCGGAAGTGTCAAGCCCGCCAGAGAAAGCAATGCCAACCTTCTGGCCAACGGGCAGCGATTCGAGAATTACTGACATACGTGAGAACCTTTCGTAAATGCCATCGATCAAAAAAAAGAAAAAGTATTGTTGCGATTCATTTTTTATGCTCTAATCCTTCACGCCGGGGAGTATTTTGTGAAAGCTTCGACAGCCTAAAATGGATGTAAAACAACCCAGATTGTACTCAAACGCTGCTTTGCGATCTGCTTCCGATGCGCGAGTATCAAGATCGACATTCAGTTTTAATGGTGGGTCCCATCTACCAACAATCATTCCAGTAGGGTTACTATCAAGTGAAGAGTTTTGCATAAGGCCAGGAACCGTTTCACGCGTATTCACCATATGAAAAGGTTCTTGCATGAATCCTGCACCTTTCGAGATGACGATTCCATCTCGAAAGATCACACCAGCACCAAACATAGCAGGATTAAAAATCGCCAGCAAATGAAAACCGCGATTTTCGATTCTGTATGTATAGGTTGGATAGTCGAAACGAGATCTATCCTTATAAAAATGCGCTACCCCATCTGTCTCAAAACGATGAAAAGGTTCCAATGCTTTACGGGCATCTTCCTGCGTACTTGAACCGACATGGAGCTGTCTAATCGCATTCAGGCATGATTCCGCTTGCCAACGAATCTGAAAAGTATACAGAACGCATCCGGCAATTCCAATCAGCGCAACTACTCCGAGAAGTGGTGTGCCAACTTTAGCGATTGCACGAAAATTCCTAGTCACAACATTCTCCCAATGAGCGCCAATTACACAACAAGACTGAGCACCTTACTTTCAGTTCCCTGCATTTGTCAATCCGCCAAGCAGCAACAGCAACAACGCCTTCTGCGCGTGCATACGATTCTCCGCCTGATCGAAGACAATCGACTGCGGGCTGTCGAGGACGGCGTCGGTGACTTCGGCGTTGCGGCGCGCGGGCAGGCAGTGCATGAAGACCGCGTTCGGCCTTGCCTTCTGCATCAGCGCCTCATTCACCTGGAAGGGACGGAAGATGGGCGCTCGTTTCGTAGACTCGTGCTCCATTCCCATGCTGACGCAGACATCGGTGTAGACCGCGTCGGCTCCCTCGACGGCGGCCTGCGGGTCTTGCAGCAATCGCAGCTCGCAGTCGTTGGCCTGCGCAATATCACGCGCCAGCGTCACAATCTCGATATCCGGCGAGTAGCCGCGCGGCGTGGCGATGGTGACATTCGCGCCGAGTTGCGCGCCGGTCAGCATCAGCGAGTGGCAGACGTTGTTGCCGTCGCCGACATACGTAAAATTCAGTCCGGCCACGTGGCCGAAGTGCTCGTCGAGCGTCATGAAATCGGCCAGCGCCTGACAAGGGTGCTCGAAGTCGCTGAGCGCGTTGATCACCGGCACGCGCGAGTTGGCGGCCATCTCGGTGATGGTGTCGTGCGCATAAGTGCGCAGCACGATGACATCGACCCAGCGCTCCACATTGCGCGCGATGTCGGCGATCGACTCGCGCTCGCCCAGCGGCGAGTTGGTCTGATCGACGAAGATGGCGTTGCCGCCCATCGTATTGATGCCGGTCTCGAAGCTGAGGCGCGTGCGCAGCGAGGCCTTCTCAAACATCAAAACCATTTGTTTGGCATCAAGGGCATGGCGATAGTTGCCGGGATTGCGCTTCACATCATGGCCCAGCTTGAGAATCGCGCGCACCTCACCCGAGGAGAGATCGGAGATGGAGCACATATCTTCGCCATGCAGGCGCGCGGCGGCGGCAAGAATGTCGGGATCCTTCGCGACGGGAACGGCGGGGGTTTCGAGGAGAGCTTTGCTAGCCATGGTTCTGTCCTCCTGCGAGCGGATTCGCAGTGTATGCGGTGAAGACCTTGTCCAGCGCGGCGATGGTCGTGTCCACATGAACGCGCTCGAAGATATATGGCGGCAAAAAGCGCAGCGTCGTATCGCTGGTGCAGTTGATAACCACGTGATGCTTGAGCATCTCCGTGACCGCGTGCTTGCCCAGTTCCGCTGAGTTAAGTTCGGCGGCGATCATCAGGCCCTTGCCGCGCACTTCGACAATGCAGGGATGGCGCTCGGCCAGCTTGCGCAATTCAGCTTGGAAGTAATCTCCGATCTCGTTGATGTGCTCGAGAAGATTTTCCTTTTCGATGTAGTCGATGACGGCCGAAGCAACCGCGCAGGCCAGCGGCCCGCCGCCAAAAGTCGTTCCGTGCATTCCCGCATGAAAGGCGCGCGCCACTTCATTCGTGCAGAGCGTCGCAGACATCGGGATGCCGCCGGCCAGTGGCTTGGCCAGCGTGGTGATGTCGGGCTTGACTTCGAAATGCTGATAGGCGCACCACTTTCCCGTGCGGCCCAGGCCGGCCTGAATCTCATCGACGATGAGCAATGCGCCAGTGGAATCGGCCAGCTTGCGCGCCTCGGCAAAGAACTCCGGCGAGAGCGGACGCACGCCGCCTTCACCTTGTATGGCTTCAAGAAGAATGCCGCAAACATCGCTGGAAAATTTCGCGCGCAGATCTTCAATGTCGTTGAAGTTCACAAACTCAAAGCCGGGAACAACAGGCTCGAAGGGCAAGCGGTATTTTTCCTTGTAGGTGGCCGAGATGGCGCCGAAGGTGCGGCCATGAAAGCTCTGCTCCAGGGCAAGAAACTTGGTGCCGATCTGCTTGCCTTCTTCGCGCAAGACACCAGCGTGTGCGCGGGCCAGCTTAAGCGCGCACTCCACGGCCTCGCAGCCGGAGTTTCCAAAATAGACGCGATCCATGCCGGTGATGCGAGTGACGCGCTCGGCCAATCCCGCCATCTTGTCGTTGAAATAATAGTTCGATGCGTTGATCAGAGTACAGCTCTGCTTGGCGATGGCTTCCTGAATCACCTTGCTACTATAGCCCAGCGCGTTGACGCCGATGCCGCTCAGCAGATCCAGATAGCGGTTGCCGTGCTCGTCGATCAGATAGACATCTTCGCCAGCCACAAACAAAACAGGAAAACGATCATACGTGTGAATGAGCAACCGCGATTCAGCGGCTTGAATATCTTCCAGCTTGGACATTTTTTCTCCTTAGGCCACCATCACTTCGGTGCCGAATGCTACGCGGGAACTGCACAGATCGGGCAACGAACTTGCCGCTTCCGCAGGTAAAATTCTTACGCGTTTCACGCCGTTCAAAAGAGCCTCGCGGCAGGCACCCAACTTGGGCAACATTCCGCCGGTGATCACGGAAGTCTTGGCCATCTCCGCAATTTGATCGATGGACAACCATCGTAATACTGTACCCGCCGCGCCCTTCACTCCGGGCACATCGGTGAGAAAGACCAGCGCATCGGCCTTGCATGCAACCGCGCAGGCCGCGGCCATCTCATCGGCGTTGATGTTGTAGTATTCGCCGTCGCAGCCGAGAGCCATCGAACAAAAGACGGGCACGCTGTTGGTTTGCCATACGGCTTCAATCAGCCGCGCATCGCTCGATGCAATCTCGCCCACAAATCCAAGGTCAGGTTCGGTGCGCTTTTTGCGCGCGCGAAAGCTCAATCCATCCCCACCTGAAAGGCCCACTGCCGGTTGGCCAATCGCACCCAGCGCGGCGACCAGCGATTTATTCACCTTGCCGGCAAAGACCATCAGCGCCGCATCACGCGTCTCGGCGTCGGTGACGCGCAGGCCGTTGATGAACTCGCTCTGCTTTCCCAGCGCTTTGAGAGTGCGGGTTAGTTGCACGCCGCCGCCGTGCACCACGGCCACCTGGTGCCCGTCGCGCACCAGATCGGCAATGGCGCGGACGCAGCCGTCAAGCAAGTCGGGATTTTCCAGGCCTGCTCCGCCTAATTTGACGACGTATTTCATTCCAGTCCCTCTGCTTCGCCCCAGCCCATCATTACATTCAAATTCTGCACGGCCTGACCGGATGCGCCCTTCAACAAGTTGTCCAGGCAACTGACAATCACTGCGCGCCGTCCGCTCGCGTCTATTTGGAAGCCGATGTCCGCGTAGTTGGTGCGCACAATATGTTGAATCTGCGGCAGAGCTTTGTCATAAAGCCGCACCATCGGACTGCCGGCAAAGAACTCGTGGTAGACCTTGGCGATGCTAGCCTTGGTTTGCTGCTCGCGGAAATATACATAGATCGTCGCCAGAATGCCGCGAGGAATCGGCAGCAGATGTGGCGAAAAAATGATCTCGCTCGCCTCCAGGCCGATCTGCTCCAGCAACTCTCCGGTGTGGCGATGCGTAAAGACGCCATATGCGGAGAGATTGTCTGCCGCGTACATATAATGCGTCTTCGCGGTGGGCGCTTTGCCTGCTCCGCTCACGCCGCTCTTGGCATCGGCGACAATACCGCGACTCAAATCCACCAGCCCCGCAACCACCAGCGGCTTTAGCGCAAGTATCACCGCAGTCGCATAGCAGCCGGGATTGGCAATCAGCTTCGCGCCGGCAATCTGCTGGCGATGCAACTCGGGCATTCCGTAAACCGCCTGCTGCTGCGTCTCTTCGGCCACTTGCGCGTCGCTGTCTTCAAAGGCATAGACGGCGCGGTTGGCCGCATCTTCAAGTCGCCAAGCCCCGCTCAAATCAATCACGCGTATGCCGCGCTTGAGCGCCTCCGGCACCCACTCCCGCGATTGCTCATGCGGCGTGGCCAAAAAAAGAACGTCCACGTCAAGGTCAGAGAGCAGCTCCCACGAAAAAGGCTGCTGCTTCAATTCGCCGCTGTGCTTGCTGTCGGCCAGTTCGGGATGAATCTCGGCCAATGGAATGCCGCCAAGCGCCGCATCAGCTGCATCCACGCGCCCCGCAAAGATCGGGGGCTTGCCCTTCAACCGGGGATGCCGCAAGAGCAGTCGCGCCAACTCCGCGCCTGCGTATCCTGTCACTCCCACTACCGCCGTTTGTACCGTTTCTTTCATGACTCCAGCATTGTCCTCAATCGGGATTCAACTTCGCTTGCCTTGCGAATATCGGGGCAGATCACCAGCACCGTGTCGTCGCCGGCCACCGTGCCCACAACCTCCGGCCAGCCTTCGTAGTCCAGCGCCGCGGCCAGCGGCTGTGCGCCGCCCATCACCGTGCCCACAACCACCTGATTCATCGCCTGCCTGACGCGCATTCCGAAGCTTTCAATCATATCCGCCACTGAAGGCGGGCTGTTGTCCTCGGTTGCCTGCGCTGCGCCATTGCCGTTAGATAAAGTGTAGCCGCCGGGGCCTTTGGAGAGGCGCAGCTCGTGAATGTCGCGCGATAGCGTGGCCTGGGTTACCGCAAAACCCTGCCGACGCAGCCTGCGGCGCAGATCGTCCTGATTGGCCACCAGACCCTGGCACACCAGTTCGCGAATCGCATTGTGCCGAAGAGTCTTCATCCAGTTAACCCCAGGAGCGTTCCAGCACGGTTCACGGGCAGCAACGTACATGAATAAATATACATCATTGGTGCATAAGTATGCAATATCGCAAACGCCGACAATAAACTCGTTCCACGCCTGGCGAAAACTCAGTCTCCACGAATGGGCTGGCTTTCGATGACCGCATGACGCTTCTTCATTTTGAGAAACGGCGTTTCTAGGAACCGGTACGACAGCGCCGCCATCAGAAGGGTCAATCCCAGAGCCAGGATGGCCTTCAGGTAGTAAGCTGGCCCCGTGAACGCCGCGTAGTGCCCGAAGATTATGCGAGACAATTCAATGGCAAACATATGATAAACATAAAGACCAAAGGAGATGCGCCCTAGGTAAATAGCCCATGCCGGCAGCCGCTTTCGGTTTACGCCCAGCACAGCAACGATGAGCAAGACAGATCCCAAAGCGATCAACGTATATCTGGCGCAGGTAAGTGGCCAGTTTGAAAATGTATCGGAGACTTGCTGAATATAGGAAGCGTAGAGCCAAAAGGACCATCCGCCGACAAACAGCAGCAGTCGCTTCCAGAGCGCAATTCGAGGTAACCGACTGCGCAAGACAAGGCAGAGCACTATCCCGGCCGCGAAGCACTCAAACTGCACTAATGCATTTGTCCAGACGACAAGAAGCGAGGCCGATGCCTTGCATAGGAAATAGAGGCGGATATTAGCTCCAAGGATTATCGCCGCGCAAAATCCATATAGCGATTTGCGGCTGATTAATTGAACAGCCCATGGGGCGAACAAGTAAAACTGTTCCTCGATAGAAATGCTCCACAGCGGAGAAATTGGATTAAGGAACACGCCACGGAGGGTGGTATCCCAAGCGCCCAGGAAGATGGCATACCAGATGAACCGGGTGATCTCAACTTGATGGCCGTAAATCACACATATGATTACGCCGTGGGCCAGCGCAAAGTAATAGAGAGGCCATATCCGCAGAATGCGGCGAAAGTAGAATTGCTTGACGCTGACGGTTCCAATGATCTCCTTCTCGCGCAGCAGTAACTCGCAAATCAAGAAGGCACTTAGAGCAAAGAAGAGGCATACGCCGAAACTGAAAGCATTTTGAAAAATGTCAAGGATGAATAAGAAAACTTTGGAGTGGTGAGCAAGCCGGGGGTCGTCGCCAGTAGGCACGGTGTGAAAAAGAAATACAAGAAAAAAAGCGAAAAAGCGTACTACGTCCAGCTCCGGACGGTAATATCGGCCCCCTGAGGCTATCGAGGCGACCATTCAGTGAATCCCTCTCGTTCAGACCACTTCAATTCTTGTTATTAATGCTGGAGTCGTTATGGAAATTCTACCAAACCGGTTTGAGAATCAGAGGTTACCTTGTGCAGCAAAGAATCATTCTGAGCCGGTATGCAATCGACTTCCAGCCTCTTACTGGTAAAGCACAGCAGGTATTTCCTTCTCTGTGGTACCTCCGCACTGATACACTCTCGTCATAATCACGGTTGAGGAGTCCCCGCCAGACCGTACGGCTCAAAATGACACAAAAAACTCCGCTCTCCACCATTAACGACCTCTTTCGCCGCGTTGCCGCCGCCGCCAACCCCCGCGCCATCCTATGGCAGGACGAGTTTGCTCTGTGGCAGCCGATCTCCTCGGATCAGATCTACCAGCGTGTTCGCGCGCTCTCCGAGGCATTTCTGTGCTGGGGCGCGCAGAAGGGCGACCGCATCGCGCTGATCGCTGAAAACCGCTGGGAGTGGGCCGTCACCGACTTTGCCGCGCTGGCTATCGGAGGCGCCACAGTGCCCATCTATCCCACGCTGACCGGCGAGCAGATTGCCGTGCTGGTCTCTGACGCCGGATGCCGCATCGCTGTGGTCTCCACCCGTCAGCAGTTCGATAAGCTGAACGCCGTGCGCGGCCAGACTTCGCTCGAACGCATCCTCATGATGGACCCGGCGGCTCCGGAGGGCGCGGTGTCCTTCAGTGAGGTTCTGGCCGGGGCAGATGCCCGCGGCGCACACCGTGACCCGGTCTTCGACGCGTTGGCGCGCTCGGTCGAACCCAAAGACATCGCCACCCTGATTTACACCTCCGGAACCACCGGCGAGCCCAAGGGCGTGGCGCTCACCCACGGCAACATCGCCGCCAATCAGAACATTGCCGCAGATGATTTTGACTTCACTCCCGCCGACGCGCTGATCTCCTTTCTGCCGCTCTCGCACATCACGGCTCGCGCGCTGGATTACATCATGTTTTTCTACGGGGTGCAGGTGGCTTATTGCTCCAAGTTCGACAAGCTGCCGCAGGCCATGCGAGAGATTCGCCCCACGGTCTTCGTCGGTGTGCCGCGGGTCTTCGAGAAGATTCGCGAGGAGGTGGAGCGCCGCACCGCCCTTTCGCCGGTCAAAAAGCGACTGCTCGCGTGGGCGATTGGCGTCGGCGCGGCTCACCGCGAGACGGTCTACCAAGGCCGTCAGCCCTCCTCGCCACTTTGGAAGCTGGCCAATTCGCTGGCTTACTCAAAGGTGCGTGAGGCCTTTGGCGGACGCGTGAAGGTCTTCGTCTCGGGCGGCGCGCCGTTGGGCGTCGACACCATCAACTGGTTTGCCTCGGTGGGCATTGCGCTCTGGGAGGGGTATGGACTCACCGAGACCTCGCCGCTGATCGCCATCAATTCGCCCATCAATCACCGCATCGGCGCTGCGGGATTGCCGCTCTCCAATATCGAGCTGAAGCTGGAAGAGGATGGCGAACTGCTGGTGCGCGGGCCGTCGGTCTTTGGCGGCTACTGGCACAAGCCGGAGGCCAACGCTGAGTCATTCGACGCAGAGGGCTTCTTCCGCACCGGCGACATCGGCCGCCTCGATGCGGATGGATTCCTCTATATCACCGACCGCAAGAAGGAGTTGCTGAAGACCTCCGGCGGCAAGCTGGTCGCTCCGCAGCCGATTGAAAACAAGCTTAAGAACAGTCCGCTGGTGGCACAGGCCGCGCTGGTTGGAGACCGCCACAAGTTTATCTCTGCGCTTCTCGCACCCAACTTTGCCACGCTGGAGGAGTGGGCGCGCCGCCACGGCGTCGAGGCCACAGACCGCGCCGATCTGGTGGCCGACAGCCGTGTCATCGCCCTCTACAGCGAGGTTGTCCGCGAGGTCAACGGAACTTTGGCAAACTTTGAGAGCCTCAAGCGCTTCCGCGTGGTGGCAGACGAGTGGACCCAGGAGACCGGCGAACTGACGCCGTCGATGAAGCTCAAGCGCCGTGTCCTTACTCAGCGCTATGCCGCCCTGATCGCCGCTCTTTACGAGGACGAAGCAACCGCGCGACGCGAATAGGAAAGGTCAATCCGCGGCCCAGCTCCTTGCCGAAGAGTGCGCGTTTGCTCCAGATGCGGGCCAGTCCGCGGAAGAACGGCGCGCCCCCCGCGCCAACCGCCAGTAGTGCGCCAAAGAAAATAATGGCGTCGATGTTGAGCCTTCCCGCGCTCGACCAGTATGAGTCCGGCTCCAGATCCAGCCACAGGGAAAACTCGTCCAGGGTCAGCGCCGCGCCCACTCCAAAGCTGACCGACATCAGTCGACTGAGAAAGATTGCCAGCGGTGTGTGCAAGCGTCCCACGTCCAGCAGCCAGCCGTAGCCCACCAGCAGCAGAATCAGAATTCCCCACACCAGATGATGAATATGGTGGCCGTGAACCATCACCCACTGGAAGTGTCCTTGATGGTTCACAATCCGATGGACCAGCAGGCGGACGCCGGCAAAGGTGAGCAGGAAGGAGACTGAGGCGATGAACATACGCCGCCGCGGACGGTCGGGGATCGTGGCGCGCACCAGAAATCCCAGCCGCGTCAACTGCAGCAGCACCAGCAAAACTCCCACAACCAGGCCGGCAAAGGCCAGCAGCAACAACGCTCCGCTTCCGGGCATATTCCTATTCAAGCACTCCGCGCCATAGGTTACAAGGAAAGCCGCTATGGGAAAATGAAACCGGCGGAGTGAATGATGTCACATTTTTTCTTTACAGCCGTAGAGTAAAATGTATATGGCGTCGAGTCCGGCGATTTTCCCGTTCACGGTGCTCATTCTGGAATAACTTCCGGCCCGGACTAGATTGGACGGCCGCGCAAAATTTGACGAGGAGATTTTTACCATGCGAGTTGCTTTGTTGACCGGCGGCGGAGATTGCCCCGGATTGAATGCGGTGATCTATGCGGCTGTCCGCAAGGGCATCAACCACTATGGCGATGAGTTCATCGGCTTCCTCAACGGCTGGAAGGGCGTGCTCGACAACAACTTCATCCCCCTGACCCTTGAAGCCGTCGACGGCATTCAGCTCAAGGGCGGCACCATCCTCCACTCCTCCCGCACCAACGTCAAAAAGATTCCAGGCGGCATCGAGAAGGTGCAGGCGGTTCTCAAGGCCAACAAGATTGACGCGCTCATTGCTCTCGGCGGCGACGACACGCAGTCCGTCACCCTCTTCCTCAGCGAGAATGGCGTCCCCTCGGTCGGCGTGCCCAAGACCATCGACAACGACATCAGCGGCACCGACCAGACCTTCGGCTTTGACACCGCCGTCATGATCGCCACCGAGGCCGTGGACCGCATCCACACCACCGCCGACTCGCACAACCGCGTCGTCGTCGTCGAGGTCATGGGCCGCGACGCCGGCTGGATCGCCTATGCTGCCGGCACCGCCGGCGGTGCGCACGTCACGCTGGTTCCTGAAAAAGACATCGACATCGACCACGTCTGCAAGCTGCTCAAGTACAACTACGACCACGGCAAGCACTACGGCGTCGTCGTCGTCGCCGAGGGCTGCCACCTGCCCGAGGTCGGCCAGGTCATCAACGAGAACGCCCAGCTCGACTCCTTCGGCCACGCCCGCCTCTCCGGCATCGGCGAGGCGCTTGCGAACCTGATCGAGAAGAAGACCGGCTTCGAGACCCGCTCCGTCAACCTCGGCCAGACCCAGCGCGGCGGCGTTCCCACGGCCTACGACCGCATCCTCGGCCAGCGTTACGGCCTCCACG
>Ga0181529_10000270_pt1 | contig 77071 bp, 66 predicted proteins | sample PEATcosm2014_Bin_36_FD_119763 | JGI IMG/M metagenome (GOLD analysis project Ga0181529, IMG submission 119763) | Peatland microbial communities from MTU Mesocosm Facility, Houghton, MI, USA - PEATcosm2014_Bin10_30_metaG | ecosystem: Environmental > Terrestrial > Soil > Wetlands > Peat | place...
CCATTCTCATGCAGATCCTGGAATTGGGTGATCTTCGAAGCGGCTCCATCACCGCCATCAATGGCCGTTGTGGAAAGCCAACCGAGCTACTACTACAGTGTCTTGCAGGGAGGCCATAAAACCCTCTGCCTGCTGTGGATTTTATCCGTCACGCTCTTGGGAATGGGCGGTCTGCTGCGCGAAAAGTCGGCGGGAGTATCCTCATTTACCTTGGCATTGCCGGTCAGCCGGGTGCGCCTCATGAGCGTCCGCATCGCCATGGGAAGCATCCAGGCACTGGCGCTAGCCGTCATTCCGTCGAGCGCCATGTTTATCACCGCCAGAATCACCGGCAAGGCGGACTCCGTCGCCCAGTTGTGGTTTCATCTCTTCCTGTTGGTAGGCGGCGGCACGGTATTCTTCGGGCTGGCGCTTCTGGTCTCTTCGCTCGTCGAGGGCGAATACACGGCTCCCGTGGTGAGTTTCGGTATCGTGATTGTCGGTAGCGCGCTCCTCAGCGATCCTTATCATGAGTCCTTCAGTCCGTGGGAGTTCATCGCCGGATCCAGCTACCTCGACGGGCGTTCCCAAATGCTTGTGGGGCCCTTACCCTGGATGCACGTTGCCGTCACCACGTTGTTGGCGTTGGTCCTCTTAGCGATGGCGGTGAAAGCGATTCAGCGGCGGGAATTCTGAAGACACTTCCAGGCGCGCCGCGCGACGATTAGTTCTTCGTTGGTCGCCAGCGCCAGCACGGCGACCGCGGAATCGGCCGCCGATACCGTGCGGTCGCCCGAGCCCGACTCATTCAGCGATGCGTCAATGCGGATGCCGAGGAACTCCAGGCCCTGACAGCACGCCGCCCGCAGCCGCGCGGAGTTTTCGCCGATACCGCCGGTGAAGGCCACGGCGTCCAGTCCGCCCATGGCGGCGGCGAAGGCGCCAATGGTTTTCCTGACCTGGTACGCGAACACTTCGAGCGCCAGTTTCGCGCGGGTATTGCCATCCGCCGCGGCGGCTTCCAGATCGCGCACGTCGCCGCCCGCGATGCCCGAAAGTCCGGCCAATCCACCGCCTTTGGCCAACTGGCGGCGCACTTCTTCGGTGGACCAGCCGTGGCGCTCCATCATATAGAGCACCGCGAACACGTCCAGGTCGCCGTGGCGCGTGGCGTTCTCCAGGCCGGATTGCGGCGAGAAGCCCATGGTGGTGTCCACCGAACGGCCGCGATCGATGGCGCACATCGACGAGCTGCCGCCCAGGTGGCAGCTCACCAGGCGGACCTGGCGGCCGAGCAGCCCCGCCACCCGCTCTGCGATGTACTGATGCGACGCGCCGTGGAAGCCCAGCTTGACCACGCCTTCGTCCAGCCATGCGCCGGGGACGCCGTACAGGCGCGCGTGTTCCGGCATGGTGGAGTGGAACTCCGGCTCGAAGGCCGCCACAATGGGCACGCCCGGCATGGCTTGCTGGAAGGCTTCGATAGCGGTGAGATAGACGGCGTTGTGAGCCGGCGCCGCCGGCAGGAATTGCCGCAGCGCGTCCACCACCGCCTGGTCCACCACGAAAGTGCCGCGATAGTTCGGCCCGGCATGGACCGCCTTGAGCGCGATGGCGTCGATCCGCGCGCCGCTGGTGGAGATCTGCGCGATGGCGCTGCCATAGTCCGTGACGCGCTCCACGCGGCCCTTGGCTAGCGGCGTTTCCTCGGGCATGACGAGCACCTGGTACTTGAGCGACGTCGAGCCCAGGTTGGGAATCAGAATGTTCACTGCATACCAGTTTATTTGGCTTTGAGGGCTTGCAGGTTTTTGGTTGCCTGCGCCTGCATGGGGCCGGGCAAGGCGGCGCAGGCACGGAAGTAGGTAACCGCCTCCTGCGGTTTCTTGAGGTTGAAATTGGCGTCGCCCAACATGAAGAGGACTTCGGCCTTGAGGGCGGCGTCCATCAGCGGCAGCGCGGCACGCAGTTCGCGATCCGTGTCCGGATAGTTCTTGTCGCCGTAGTAGAGCTTGCCGCTGAGGTAGTGGGCGAGGCCGGTGAGATTGTTTCGGCGGGCCGTCCAGTCGGCTTCGCTCATGCCGGCGGGCGCCGGTTTGGCGGCCATCACGGCGATGGCGCGGGAGGTATATTCGTGGACTTTCGACGGCTCTTTCTGGTGCGTCGCATAGTCGTCGGCGACCACCATGAGCATGTCCTCATTGCTCTGGTCGGTGGCAAGCACGCGCTCGGCGAGCGCCACGGCTTTGTCGTTGGCGCCGGTCTGGCGATAGGCTACGAACTGCGCGGTCCGGGTCTGCGCCATGTACGGGCTGTCGGGATTGCGGGCTTCCAGGACTTCAGCGAACTCGAGGGTCACCTTGGGGTCGCGCGCGGAATTCTCCAGCGCCACGCGGAACAACGCGTACTCCGTGTAGGTGTCCACCTGTTTGGCATAGCTGACGTCGGACTTCCAACTCTCCACATCGGCGGGATCCTTGGGCTGCGGCGTGGCGGCCATCTTGCGGGCGTTGGTGGATGCCAGGGCGGACCATTTGCGGATCCCCGGCAGATCCTTCAGCGCCTCGACGGCCTTCAGATTCTGCAGCGCCGATTCGGGATCTTCCGGATCGAGCGCCAGAAGCTTCTCGCCGGTGGCGACGATCTTGTCGTACTGGCCGGCTTTGACGTAGATCGCCTGCAGCGTGTCCAGCGCCCAAGGCGCCGATGGGCTTTTGGGATATTGCGTGGAGAACTGTTCCAGAATCGCGGTCTTTTGCGACGGATCGTTCTCCTGCAGCGCCTTGGTCAGCAGCGCACCGTCGGGGGTCCGCGGGTCGATTTCGGCAGCGGGATGGCGCTGGGCGTAAGCAGCGGCGGTGAATATCAGGAAGGCTACCAGGAGGTTCACAGTTTACAGTGTACAGTTCACAGTCAACGCGGCGGGTGCGGAGCGCCGGTCAGTTTACGAAGCCGAGTTTCTTCAAGGTAGCATCGGGTTCGGACGCTTCGAAAATGGTGAGGCGGGCTTTCTGGCGTCCCTTCTCGACGGCCACCCCGTAGGGATAGGAGGTGTATCCGCAGGCTTGTTTGAGCTTGGAAAAGTCGGTCGAGACCACGGCGCGGAGGCCGGTTTCCTGGAGGAATTGCGCGGCGTATTGCGGATCTTCGACCGGGACGGCGACGACGGTGGTGTCGACCCAATTCAGTAGCGCCATGTGTTTGGCGGCGTCGAAGCAGTGCATGCATTCGGGGTTGAAGAAGAACAGGAAGAATTTGCCGTGTCCGATGGCGTACGGCTGGCCGTTCACCGTCACCGTGGCGGGTGCGGGAAGGCCGCTCTGCTGCTGGGTTTCCACGCCGTAGGAAACCAGGGCGAAGACGGACACGGTCGAGAGCACGATGAGCGCCGAACGGGCGCTGGCGGGACGCGGCGCCCAGACACCGGCCACTATCGCCAGCAGCAGCATGGCCGCGTCGCCGGCGAAGAATCCGGGACCGACCACGCGCTTGACCCAGGGGAAGCAACTGCAATCGGCGCCGCGCAGGGCGGAATAATGAACCGTGAAGTAGGCTACGAACGCCACCAGCAGGAGGCCGATCAGCAGAGCGCCCCAGCGGCGGAAGCGCGGCACCAGCGTCCACACCGCGCCGACGGTCTCGGCGATGCCCACCGCGAGAGCGGCCGCCAGGCTGGCGGCGTGGGGTATCTGCAATTCGGCGATGCGCACGGCCCAGCCTTGCGGCTCGGTGATTTTCCAGAGGCCGGAGATCAGAAACAGCAGCGCCAGCGGGACCGCGGCCACCCAACTCAGCCGGCGTTTCCAACTCGCGGGCTCAAGCGCGTCCACGAGGAGCGAGCCCTCCCGGCTGTGCCATACTGGCATTCATAGGGCCTATTGTAGCCCTTTGGCCCGCCCTCAATGATCTTCGCCCTGCTTCTGTTATTCTCGGCAGCCACGCGCCTGGAATTGATTCCCGGCGACGTGTACGAAATTCCGCGCGGCGAGTGGAGATACTTCGAGGTGGACCTGAACCAGCGCGTCGCCCTGGTGGACGCCACATTTCGCGTGGAAGCGGGGTCGGACCAGGTGCGCGTGGCGCTGCTGCGGCGCGACGATCTGGAGCGGATGCGCAACCAGGACCCGTTCGGAGTGCTTGCCGAAACGGCGACGGGGCGCAGCGGATCGCTGCGCCACCAGGTGCGCGACCCTGGCGACTACGTGATGGTGCTGGACAATCGCGATTCGCGCCACGGGGCGACGGTGCGGCTGAGCGTCTGGCTGGATTTCGCCCAGCCGTCCGGTCCGTACGTGACGCGGCTCACGCCGGCGCGGCGACTGGTGGTGGTGTTCCTCAGTTGCGCGGTGTTCTTCGCGGTGGTGACGCTCTCGGCGCGGCGCCTATGGCAGATTATGAAGCGATGAGTCCCCCGCCGATTCGTCAGCGTCCGAAAGCCGCGCGTCCGGCGAACCGGGCCTGCGCTCCCAACTGCTCCTCAATGCGCAGAAACTGGTTGAACTTGGCGACGCGTTCGGTGCGGCATCCGGAGCCCGTCTTGATATGGCCGGCGCCGGTGGCCACCGTGAGATCGGCGATGAAGGTGTCTTCGGTTTCGCCGGAGCGGTGCGACACAAAGCTGCGGTAGTTGTTGCGGGTGGCCAGCTCAATGGTGTCCAGAGTTTCCGTTACCGAGCCAATCTGGTTGAGCTTGATGAGGATGGCGTTAGCAATTCCCTTGTCGATGCCCTCGCGCAGAATCCGCGGATTGGTGCAGAAAACATCGTCGCCCACCAGCTCGATGCGCGATCCCAGAGCGGAGGTGAGATCTTTCCACCCGCCCCAATCGTTTTCGCCCATGCCGTCTTCCAGCAGGATGATGGGATACTGGTTGACCCACGACGTCCAAATTCCGATCAGCTCCTGAGGCGTGATGGCTTTCTTAGTGGATTTGAAGAGAATGTACTTGCCGTCGTCCCACATCTCGCTGGCGGCGGGATCGAGGCAAATGGAGATGTCCTCGCCCGGTTTGTAACCGGCCTTGGCGATGGCTTCGAGGATCAACTCCACGGCTTCTTCATTGGATTTGAGATCGGGCGCGAAACCGCCTTCATCGCCGACTGCCGTGCTGTAGCCTTTGGCGCGCAGCACCTGCTTCAGCGTGTGGAAAGTCTCCATGCCCATGCGGATAGCCTCTTTGAACGAGGGCGCGTGATGCGGGGCAATCATGAATTCCTGGAAATCCACGGTATTGTCGGCGTGCTTGCCGCCGTTGAGCACGTTCATGCAGGGGACCGGCAGCAGACAGGAATTGGCGCCGCCCAGGTAGCGGTAGAGCGGCAAATCGTGACCGTTGGCAGCGGCGCGGGCGGCAGCCATGGATACGGCGAGAATGGCATTGGCGCCGAGTTTGGCCTTGTTGGCCGTTCCATCCAGCGCGATCATGGCGGCATCCAGGCCGCGCTGATCGGAGGCGTCCAGGCCGGTCACCGCCTTGCGGATTTGCGTATTGATGTGATGTACGGCCTTGGCGACGCCCTTTCCGCCGTAGCGGTTTTTGTCGCCGTCCCGCAGTTCCACGGCCTCTTTTTCGCCCGTCGAAGCGCCCGATGGTACGGCGGCGCGTCCGAAACTTCCATCGGCGAGAACGACGTCCGCCTCCACGGTTGGATTGCCCCGCGAGTCCAGGATCTCGCGGCCTTGCACGTCAACGATTGCTGTCATTTGAGACTCCATCGCAGTTTAGACTCCGAAAGCCCACTATATCTCGCGGCGCGTCGCGAAGGGCGGGACCGACCCCGAGAGGGTATGTGGCGTGGAAGTAAGGAATTCGTCGAAGCCGCGGCTAATTCACGCGAAGGCACCGCGGAATGCCCAGGGCCGTGTGCGCTGCGATGTGTGCGCGAAGGGGCGCGACCAGGCGAACCGGTCGCGCGCCACGGCGAAGCGGAGCGCCGCGCGGTGGCGTGAGGACGGGGGTGCAATCGTGCGCGATTTGTTCAAGCTCGGGCTGGAGCCGCTCTTCGAAGCATTCCTTGCGCTGGGGTGGGGCGTGATCGTGGCCGGGGTGGAGCACGGCGGCCGGTGAAGGAGTTACGCGGTATCGGCTCGTTCCGCGGTAGAGAATGATTTGAGACGCACGGAGCCTTCGGGAAAGCAGGCGTTGATTTCCAGTGTTCCGCCCATCGCTTCGACAAAGCGGGCCAGGGTGCTTACGTACATGTCGGATTGGCGCTCGATCTTCGAGACGGTGGCTTGCTGGATGCCCAGCATTTCGGCCAGGCGCTCCTGGGTCAATTCTCGGGCAGCGCGGAGTTCGTCGAGCGCCAGGCCCTGGAGCGCGGCTTGCACGCGGGCGGCGACCCGTGCGCGGGAAGCCGCCGGCAGCCGGTCCCGCAGTTCGCTGAAGTTTCTTGCTCTTGCCATGACTCTAGTCTCCTCTGAGGTCTTCCAGGTGTTGCTCAAACAAGCGGTCGGCAACCGGTACGAAGAGATCGTACCAGCGGGGGTTTCCGGTTTTGTCGCCGCCGATCAGGAGGATCGCATTGCGGCGCGGATCGAAGGCGTAGAGAACCCGGTAGGGGCGTCCCTCGTGCTGAATGCGCAATTCGCGCATGTGGGGATACCGGCTTTTAGGTAATGCTCTCCTGCTCTTCCATGCTCAGACTGTTCCACCACTGTTCGAATTCATCGGTGAAGGGCACCGAACATTCCATATCATGAATATGGCTAATTATGAATACTCAAGTCAAGCTCGCAGGGCGAAAGAGGATAGCTCACAGCGTGAGGTGTGGGAAGGCGGTTCCCGCATCGGAAGTCCCGGGACGGGCCGAAGGCGCGTTCCGCCCTGGCGGGACTTGCCGGGCGCCGTCATCTTTCCAACGGCTGACGCCGTGGGCTAATTTCTTGCGCCCTCCGGGCCGCCTGCACAACCTACGGTCTCGGCTCCTATTGCTTGCGACAATCCTCCGCGGTCCTGTCGCACACCGATCCGGAGAGGAGAACTGCGGCGAGTTGTCGGCGGATTTCCATGGGGACCGCCAGCGAGTCCAGCTTCCGGACGGTGTCCTCGACAGCGTAGGGGCATGAATGGAGAGAAAGGCGGCCATTTTCCCAAAGGGCGTAGCAAGCCACGGGAGAGCCATGCTTGGGCTGGCCCACGCTGCCCGGATTGACGATTTGTTGTTTGTCCAGGGTCATCGCGAAGGGCAAGTGGGTATGTCCCGTAAGGACGATATCGGCCGGCAAGCCGTCGATTTCGGGCGCCCACCGCGCGCGCTCGGCGAGGCAATATTGGAATAGCGGCTCGGTGGGGGTGGCGTGGCAGAGAAAGAACCTGACGCCGTCGACGGTGCGCGCGGCAGAGCGCGGAAGATCGCGCAGGTAGGAGCGCCGATCGGCATCCAGCACGGATTCGGTGTAGGTTTGCATGGCGCGCGCCATTTCGCGGAAGGGCTGGGAGCATTGGGGGTCGGCACTGTTGCCGATGGCGTAGTCGTGATTCCCTTGGATTACCAGGGAAGCGTGGGAGCGGACGAGGTCGACCGCTTCGACGGGGCTGGGGCCGTAGTTCACCAGGTCGCCCAAGACCCAGAGCTCATCATGCGGTTGGGCGAGGACGGCTTCGAGCGCTTCCAGGTTGGCGTGGATGTCGGAGAGGATGAGGAGTTTCATGAGATTCGGGCCTTCCTTTACTGTAGTGCCGTGGAAGCCGGGATTGCGGCACGCTGCGCTTTTGGTTATTCTCGGATCAGGCGGTGGAGTTCGCTTAACCGCCGCTCTCCAGCGGCCAATGACTCCTACAGCGGGAACATGCTGTAGGGAATTCGGCCGAACCCCTCACAGCTAAATTTGAATCTTGGAGCCGGCATGCAACAGGTCTGGTTTTCCGCGGCGCTCTGGCTGATTCTGGCGTTGATCGCCACGCTGCTATCGATTTGGTTCAGGATCTCAACGGCGCTTTCCGAGATCGTAGTGGGGACGGTGGCGCAGCTCATCATCGGTGCGCTGATCGGCACGGAAGTGCTGGGCGCGAAATCGGCGTGGGTCGGGTTTCTCGCCGGGACGGGAGCCATCGTGCTGACGTTCCTGGCGGGAGCGGAACTGGATCCCGCGATCTTCCGCACGAAGTGGAAGGAAGCTACGGTAGTGGGGCTAGTCGGCTTCTTAGCGCCGTTTCTGGGAGCGGCGGCGGTGGCGCACTTCGTGCTGAAGTGGCCGGTCTCTTCCAGTTGGCTGGCGGGCGTCGCGCTATCGACCACCTCGGTCGCGGTGGTGTACGCAGTGATGCTGGAACTGGGGTTGAACCGGACCGATTTCGGCAAGGGCATTCTGGCGGCGTGCTTCGTGAACGACCTGGGGACCGTGATCGCGCTGGGCCTCATCTTCTCTCCGTTCACCGTGCGGACGCTGATCTTTGCGGGCGCCTGTATCGCGGTCTTCGGCGCACTGCCGTTTGTCACGCCGTGGTTCTTCCGCAGGTACGGAGGGCGCGTTTCGGAGCTGGAGGCCAAGTACATTCTGTTTCTGCTGTTCGGCATGGGCGGCTTGTCGGTCTGGGCCGGCAGCGAAGCGGTGTTGCCGGCGTACATCATAGGTATGGTTCTGGCCGGGACGGTGGGCAAGGATCATATTCTGATCCGGCGTCTGCGGACGCTGACGTTCGGACTGCTGACGCCGTTCTATTTCATTCGCGCCGGATCGCTGGTTTCGGTGCCGGCGCTGATCGCGACACCGCTGGCGTTTCTGGCGCTGTTCGCGGCCAAGATGGTGAGTAAGATGGTCCCGCTGGTGCCGACCGTGCGGGCGTTCAATCATGAAGGGCATCAAGGGATGTATTACTCGCTGATGATGTCGACGGGGCTGACTTTCGGGACCATCTCCGCGCTCTTCGGATTGAACCACCAGATCATCAGCGAGGCGCAGTATTCCTACCTGGTGGCGACGGTGATCGCCAGCGCCGTGATCCCGACGGCGATCGCCAATGCCTGGTTCATGCCCAAACACCTGCTGCCGAAGGCGGAGAAGGCGACCGCGTGACGCCGGGTTCTTCGTCGCAGCCGGCTTTGGAACTGGCCGCGGATTGCATCGCGCGCTACGGCATCTCCGCGCTACACGGGCTGCTGGCCAGCGTCCGGGATGCGGCGAAACAGGACGAGATCGCAGTCGCGGTGCTGGGACGATTCAAGGCGGGGAAGAGCAGCTTCCTGAACCACTTCCTGGGACGGGAGCTGCTTCCCGTAGGCGTAGTGCCGGTGACCGCGGTGGTGACGGAGATCCGCTACGGTCCGCGCGACGAGGCGCGGGTGCATCATCGCGATGGCCGCGAGACGGAAGTGGCGCTCGACGAAATCGGCGGCTACATCTCCGAGAAGGAGAATCCCGAAAACGCCAAACAGGTGGACCGCATCACGCTGGCGCTGCCGGAATTGCGGCGATTCCGCGGGCTGAAATTCGTGGATACGCCGGGTCTCGAGAGCGCGCTGGCGCATAACACGCAGACTTCGCTCGAGTGGCTGCCGAATGTGGGGCTGGCGCTGGTGGCGGTGAGCGTGGATCCACCGCTTTCCGAGCGCGATCTGGACCTGCTGCGGAGCTTGTACGCGTACACACCGAAGGTCGCGGTACTGCTCACCAAGGTCGACCTGCTGAGCGAAACGGAACTGGCGGAAGTGGTGGAGTACGTGCGCGGGCAGCTTCGAAAACACGTCTCGCAAACGCCGGCAGTGTTCCCGTACTCCACCAAGCCGGGATTCGAGCGGCTGCGGCAGGCGCTGGAAACGGAGCTGCTGGCGGGAACCGTGGAACGGCTGGCGGAAGAGAGCGAATCCATCGTGGCGCGGAAAGTCGACACGCTGCTGCGGGAATGCGCGGACTTTCTGGGGTTGAGTCTGCGGGCGGCGGAACTCGAGCAGTCGCAGCGGGATGAGTTGAAGCGGCAGGCGACTGGCGAGAAGGAACTGGTGGACGACGTGAAGCGGGCGGTGCGGCTGGAAGTGCGGCACGCCGCGGGCGGCACGCGCGCGATGGTGAGCCATCGGTTGGAAACGCACCAAGACGAGGTGGATGGCCGGCTGCTCGCCAGCTTCGAACGTGAGTTTCCGAAATGGACGAAGAACCTGGCCACCATGCTGCAGCGGTTCGAGGAATGGCTGGGGGAGGCGCTGCGCGGCGAGCTGATGGCGCTTTCGGCGCGCGAGCGCGGCGCGTTCCTCGAGCCGGTGCACCAGGTGCGGCGGCTGGCGTGCCGTGCGCTGCAACAATTTCGCGATCGGCTGTCGGAGCGCACGCTGCGGGCGTTCGGGGTGCCGCTGCGAACTACGGAGACGGAGATTGTGATGGCGGAGCCGCGTACGCCGGATGTCCGCATCGGCCGGGTGTTCGACCGCAATTGGGAGCTGTTGTCGCCGATTCTGCCGGTATGGGCGATCCGGGGCGTGGTGCGGCGTCATTTCGCGAGGACGGTTTCGTACCTGGTGTATCAGAATCTCAGCCGGCTCAGCACGCAGTGGGAGGAGAGCGTCCACGGCACGCTGTGGGCGGTGGAGACGGAAACCGGGCGGCGGCTGGATGAGTTGATGGACACGGTGGAGCGGCTGGTGGAGAGCGGCGGCGCGGACGGGGCGGCGCGGATTCGCGCGGATCTGGAGCGGCTGGAACGGGCGCGCACTTGACCGGGATGCTCGCGGCGGTGGCGGGCGTTATGCTGGGTTACGTAAGGAGTTCCTATGCTGCAGAAGGGAACGGCCAAGAAGGTTACGATCTTCGTCAATGAGGACACGCAGCACCATTTCGGTTCGCTGTGCGATTCGATCCTGACCTTCCTGCTGCACAAAGGCGTGTCCGGCGCCACCGCGACGCGCGCCATCGCCGGATTCGGCGCGCACCAGGCGATGCACACCACCAAGATCGAGGTGCTGACGGAGCATCTGCCGATTCGCATCGAGTTCATCGAGTCGCCGACGAAGGTGGATGCGCTGATGCCGGCGCTGTACGACATGGTGACCGACGGCGTGATCGAGGTGCAGGATACGCAGGTGGTCAAAGTGGCCAACAAGGAACGGCCGGCGCCGTTGAAGGGGCCGCATCAGGAAATGCGCGGGACGGCGCGGTTGATGCGGATCTACATGGGCGAATCGGACAAGTGGCAGGGGGAGCCGCTGTACGAAGCGATTGTGCAGCGGTTGCGCCTGATGGAGATTTCGGGCGCCACGGTGTACCGGGGCATTCTGGGATACGGATATAAGGGGCACACGCACAAGAGCGGGCGGCTGCCCTTCTCGCACGATCTGCCGGTGATGATTGCGGTGGTGGATTCGGGCGAGAAACTGGCGAAGGCGATCGATGAAGTGGAAAGCATGATGCAGGACGGACTGGTCGTGTTGTCGGACGTGGATGTGATCCGCCTGGTACACAGCCGGCCGGCCGAGGAGTCGTCGCATGCGAACGGTTAAGAAGGCTAAACTGCTGCGGCTGCATTTCGGCGAGAGCGACCGCTACCAGGGGAAACCGCTCTATGAAGCGATCGTGAACCGGTGCAAGGAATTGAAAATCGCGGGGGCTACAGTGCTGCGTGGTCTCGAAGGGTACGGGGAGACGGCCGAGATCCATCGGCATCACCTGGTGAAGAAGGATCAGCCGATCGTCGTGACGATTGTGGACACGGAGGAGAATCTGGCGCGGCTGATTCCGGTGGTGGAAGAAATGATGGACACGGGGATGATCGCCATGTCGGATGTGGACTGCGTACGGATCGAGAAAACGCCGGCGGGATAGCGGGTGGCCGCGGAGTCCACTTACAGGAACTCGATCCTGCCGGCCATCTCCTCGGGGGATAACAGGTCGTGGATCAGGATCACCCGGTGGAGCATTTCTCCCAGCGAGAGGGTCTGTTGCTGGCAATAGGCGATTCCGGCGTGCGCGGCGCCTTGCTCATGGATCCTGAGGAAGTCGTCGTCTTGCGTTACCAGGACACGGCCGGAGAAAGAGGCGAACTCGAGGTGCGCCATGTCAGTCGCGCCGATCAGACCGGCTTCCGCGGTGGTAGTCACATCAATGTTGCGCCGCCGGAGGCCGGAGGCGATATGGGCCGACACGTTTTCGTCCAGATGGAACCGGATGGGCACCGGTCAGGACGCTTCTTCGAGACGTGCCAGCTTCGCTTCGACCAGAGAGGGATGGCGATGGCGGAATTCCTCCGCCACTTCGCGCTCCGAGCGCATCTCTTGCTGGATCTCGTCGATGTGATCGAAATAGTAGGAAAGGGCTGCGTGGACGTCGGCCAGGGTGATGGTCGGAACGTGAGAGACGATCTCGTCGGGCGTCATTCCCCGATGCTCATGCCACGACACGATGTCGAGCACACGCACGCGGTGGCCGGCGATGCAGGCCTTGCCGCCGCAAATGCCGGGCGTTTTGGCGATCCGATTGCCGGTGGGCGACATGACTTCAGTATAGACCGGGGGCGGGATCGCGCAACGTTACGGTAACCCCGGGAACGCCGGGGACGCCCCGCTATCCACAGTCGTATGGCGTCAGGGACCACGCCGGGATGCTGCGGGTGACTGCTCTTCGCGGCCGCCGCCTGGAGACAAACGCTCGCGCCGCCAGCGGACACGGTGATTCGAGCGACCACCACGCTGGTGGAAGTTCGCGTGGTCGCGGTCGATTCCAAGGGCCACGCGGTCACCGACCTGAAGCGCGAAGACTTTCACATCTTCGATAGCGGAAAGCTGCAACTGCTGCGGCTGTTTGCACCGTCGGGAAGCGGGAGCGCTGCGCCATCGGCCGGTTCCACGCCGGCCGCGGGGCAGGCCGAGCCGATGCCTCCGGGGTATGCCATGCGCTTGCTCGATTGGCTGAATACCGGCTACGACGAGCGACCGCGGGTGCGGGAGAACGTGCTGCGGCTGTTGAAGAGCTTCAAGCCGCGGCAGAAGCTGGGATTTATATGCTGAGCCGCGATTCGCATCTGCTGCGCGATTACGCGGCGGACCGCGACATTTTGGCCGCGCTGGTGGAGCACATGGACTTGGGCGCAGGGCCGGATACGAATGCGAAATTGCGGACGCCCGAGGGCCGGGTGAAGGAGACCACACACGTGGCCAGCCTGGTGGCCGACCATCTGCGTCGCGTGCCTGGGCGCAAGAGTCTGATCTGGTTCACCTCGGGATTACGCATGATGATCGGCGGCGGTTTCGGACGCGGAGGCCGTGCCTCCCCCAGCCGGCGGCGCTCTTCTTCCAGGGGGTCGAGAAGTGTCTGGCCAAGCTGAACGGCGCGGACGTGGCGGTCTATTCCAACGATGCCGGCGGGCTCCGGATGGCGCAGAATCCTTTCTTCGACACGATGCGGGAAGTCCCCACGTGACGCGGCGAGACGGCGTTCTTCGGTCGCAACGACCTGGATGAAGGCATGCGGCTGGCGCTCTCGAGGACGCGGTGGCCAGCTACACGCTGGGGTTCCATGCGCCGGAGGGCGGACGCCACGGACTGCACGCTATCGACGTCCGCGTGGATCGGCCGGGGGTCAAGCTGCGCTATCGCGAGACTTACGGTCCGAGCGCGGGCGGGCATTGAGAGTACTGAGCTAACGCGGACGCCGGCTGACCGTCGCGGCCTTCAAGGCAGAATCACTCTCTTACGCGGCGGATTCCTGCGCGGCGGCCGCGGTGCGGCGGATGTCTTCGTCGGTGTGGGCGGCGGAGAGGAACGCGGCTTCAAATTGCGACGGGGCGAGGTAGATGCCGCGATCGAGCATGGCGCGGAAAAACTTGCCGAAGCGAGCGGTGTCGCACTTTTTGGCGGATTCCCAATCGGTGACCGGGCCCTCGGTGAAGAAGAAGGTGAACATCGAACCGACGCGGTTGACGGTGACGCCGGCGGGGGCTGCGGCGCAGAGCGCGGCGGCGCGGCGTTCGAGCTGATCGTAGATCTCGGGGTGGGCCTTCAAGTGTCGCAGCATGGCCAGCCCGGCGGCCACGGCGAGGGGATTGCCGGAGAGCGTTCCGGCCTGATAAATAGGACCGGCGGGGGCGACCTTGCTCATGATGTCGCGGCGTCCGCCATAGGCGCCGACGGGGAGACCACCACCGATGACTTTGCCGAGCGTGGTGAGGTCGGGATGGATGCCGTAGCGCTGCTGGGCGCCGCCGAAGGCCACGCGGAAACCAGTCATCACTTCATCGAAGATCAGCAGCGCGCCGTGGCGTGCGGTGATGTCGCGCAGCGCCTGCAGGTAGCCGGGTAGCGGCGGGACGCAGCCCATGTTGCCGACCACCGGCTCCACAATGACGGCGGCGATGCGGCCGGGATGAGCGCGAAAGGCGTCTTCCACGGCGTTGGGAGCGTTGTACGGCAGGGCGATGGTGGTGTCGCAGAAGGCGGCGGGGACGCCTTGCGTATCGGCGATGCCCAAAGTGGCGACGCCGGAGCCGGCCTTCACCAGGAGGGAATCGACGTGGCCGTGGTAGCAGCCTTCGAACTTGATAGTGAGATCGCGGCCGGTGAACCCGCGGGCGACGCGCAGGGCCGACATGGTGGCTTCGGTTCCGGAATTCACCAGGCGGACCATTTCCATGGAGGGCACGGCGTCGCGGATGGCTCGGGCGATTTCGATTTCGGCTTCGGTGGGCGCGCCGAAGCTGGTGCCGATGAGCAGGGCGCGCTCGAGGGCGGCGAGGATCTCGGGATGGCGATGACCGAGCAGCAGGGGTCCCCAGGAGCCGACGTAGTCGATGTACTCGTTGCCATCGACATCGAAGATGTGGCTGCCCTGGCCGCGCGCCAGGAAGATGGGGTTGCCGCCGACGCCGCGGAACGCGCGGACGGGGGAATTGACGCCGCCGGGAATGATCTCCTGGGCTTGGCGGAATAATTCTTCGGATTTGGAATGGGTCATGAGAGGTTCACGGTTTGGCGGGGACGCGGCGCGGGACCAGGCGGCGGAAGCCGAGGCTCATGCCGATGTCGTAGAGGCTTCCGTTGAGATTCTGTAACAGCCGGCGCTTCAAGCCGATGTAAGGCTGGCGGCCGGCGAAGAGATCCTGGACGATGGCCGAGAACCGCGGGCTGCGGCGGGTGAATTGCACCATGCGCTCGGGGACCGAGCCGCAGAGGAAGCGGCCGAGGAAGATTCGTTTGGCGAGGCGCGAACCGAGTTCCAGGTCGGCGGTGAAGTCGCGGCGCAAGAGCTGGCGGTACTGCGCCAGTTGGTCGGTCAAGGATGCGGTCTCGGCGAGGAGCGCGCGCGATGCCAGGTCGGCGGAGCGCATGGCGTAATAGAGGCCTTCGCCGGTGATGGGATCGACCAGGCCGGCGGCATCGCCGACCGCCATCCAGCCTTCGCCGGAGACGCGGTTCTTGCGCCAGGAGGGGGTGTCGAGCGAGGGCAGGAGGTGGCTGTAGAATCGCGCGTCCTTCCAGCTCATGGCCTTTTCCGTCATGTAGGCTTCCAGTCGCTTGCGCAGGAGAGCGGCGGATTCGCCCTTGCCGCAGATGCCCACCGAGAGATGGCCGCAGCGGGGGAAGATCCAGATGTAGCCTTCCAGGCCGGGGAGGAACTGGATGTCGATGTGGTTCTGGTCGCCGGGGATGTAGTAGCCAAGGGCCGACATGGCGTCCTGGGGGTGAAGTTCGGTGCCGACCTGGCGGAGGGGGTTGCGCGCGCCGGTGGCGACGATGCAGAAATCGGCGTCGGCGATTCCGTGGTCGGTGCGCAACTGCCAGCCGGAGCCATAGCGGGACATTTCTTTGACGCGGGCCTTTTCGATGGCGGCGCCGGATTGTTCGGCGCGTTCCAGGAGCAGGCGGTTGAGATCGAAGCGCGAATAGATGACCAGCGGATCGTCCAATTTCAGGCTGACGGCGCCGGCGCTGGGCGCGGCCAGAACGGTCTCGCGAACGATGCGCTTGGGCGTGGAATTTTCAATCAGGAACGGGTACTGGTTGTAGGCTTTGTACGTCAAGCCGCCGCCGCAGGGTTTTTCCCAGGCGAGTTTTTCGTCGAAGAGCTGGACCTTCAGACCGGCCGAAGCCAGTAGCTCCGCGGCGAAGGCTCCCGCCGGGCCGCCTCCCAGGATGGCGACGCGCTTCATTCCTTCTTAACCGGCGGCAAATCGCTGGGCGAGGGCATGCCGGAGCCGTGCGGATTGGCCTGGCCGGGAGACATGCCGCCCGGAGGCATGGCGCCGCCGCCGTGGGGATTGTCGCCGGCGGGAGCGGTCGCGCCCGGATGCGGAGTGGTCCCGGTGACCACCCATTTGCCGTCTTTTTGTTCCAGCTTGTAGGGCATGGTCATAGCGGTGTTGGCGGCTCCGCCTTTGGGCGTGATGGAAACCACCGCGTCGGCGTGAGTGCCGTTGAACTGCACGGACGTCACCTCCACGGTCATCCCCGGCATGTTCATTCCGACGGAAGCCAGGTGGTCGATGATTCCCTGGCGTACCGCATCTTTATTCTCGGAGCCGCGATGGCAGGCGGCCAGAGTCATCAACAGGAGCGCAGTACAAGCGATTCGCACCTTTAAATTATACCTGGACGGGTTGTCGGGCTCCTTTGGGGCCGCCGACGGGGGAAATTCAAGGCGGGCTTGCCTGCCCACACGACATTGGAACACCCAGAGGGTAACGGTGTTGGGTGGTATAGTGGCGGCTGGGAATATGGCGGACCATCCTTGTCATCGCTGCATGCAGCCGGTCGCGGAGAATGCGGCGAAATGCCCGCATTGCGGCAGCCCCCAGGTGCGCTCGCACACCAAGGCCATCCTGATCGCACTGGCATCGGCGATGGTTGTCGCGGCATTGGTGCTGGTGTTTTTCATGACGCGCCAGGCGCCGGCGCCGGCCGATCCGGATCCGAATGCGCCCAGCGCTCCGTCCTCGCCGGATAAGCCTCCACCGCTGAATCAGTAGATCCCAGGCGGACGCTCATGCCTTCGCGTTCCCGGCCGATAAGAGCATCGTGGTATCCCTTGACGCCGTGTCCGCTTTCCGCGAACTGGTGGACGACCTGCGCGAAATCGTCTTCCGCACCGACGCGCAGGGCCTCTGGACGTTCCTGAACGCTGCGTGGCAAGAAACTACCGGCTATTCCGTTCCGGCAACCATCGGAAAGCCGTTTCTCGATTTCGTCCACTCCGGCGACCGCGCGGAGAACCGGGAACGATTCCGGCCTTTGGTAGAGGGCCGCAAGGATTACTGCCGCCACGAGGTCCGTTACCTCACCGCCGCGGGGGGCTATTGCTGGGTGGAAGTACACGCGCGCGCCATCCGCGACCGGGCCGGCCAGCTTGTGGGAACCTCCGGCACCATCTCCAATATCCATGACCGTCACGCCGCGGAGGAGGCGCTGCGGCGGCGCGAAGTAGTGCTCGAAGCCGTCAGTTATGCGGCGCGCCGCTTCCTGCACGGCGAAGATTGGGAAGCCGCCATCCCGGAAGTGCTGGAGCGCCTCGGGCCGGCCGCCGAAGCCGATTATGCGGGCGTCCTCGACCGGGTGGGCGGCCCGCGCGGACGGTTCCTGGTCCGCCAGCGTCACATGTGGCTGCGCGATCGCGACCTGGGCGCGATGGGACCGGGCAGCGAACCGGTGCCGGCGATTGCCGCCTGGGAGAAGGCGCTGGAGCGTGGCGAGGTGGTAGCGGGCGCCGCGGCGTCCTTCCCGCCGGCTGAGCGCGCCTTGCTCGAACGGAGCGGCGTCCGCCAGATCGCCGTCTTTCCGGTGCTGGTGGACCAGGCGGTCTGGGGCAATCTCAGCTTGGCCCGCGCGCGCGAAGCCCCGTGGTCGCCGGCGCTGCTCGACGGGCTGCGCGTGGCCGCGGAGATCATCGGCGCCGCTATTCAGCAGAGCCGCTCGCGCGAGACGCTGCGCCTGGCCCACGCCGAACTGGAGAAACGCGTGGAGGCGCGCACCAGCGAACTAGGCGAGGCCAACCGCGCGCTGCGGGAGAGCGAACGGCTGTACCGTACGCTGGTGGAGACCAGTCCCGAAGCCATTGCCCTCACCGATCCCCGGGGCCGTGTCACCATGGTGAACCGCAGCAGCGTGGAACTGTTCGGATATCCCAGCGCCGCCGACATGCTGGGCAGCGAAATCGGCCCGGTGCTGCGCAACGAGGATCCCGAACGCGTGCAGACGGTGCGCGAGGAACTGCTGAGCACCGGCCGCCTGCGGGACGTCGAACTACGGCTGACCCGCCGCTCGGGCACAGTGTTCGACGCGGAAGTCAACGCCACCGTGGTGCGCGACGCCGCCGGCGCGCCCGAGTATACCGTCCGCATGGCCCGCGACATCAGCGGCCGCAAGGCGGTGGAACGGGAACTGCTGCGCAGCGAGCAGTGGTTCCGCGCCATCTTCGACGAAGCGCCCATCGCCATGGCGATTACCGACGCCGATGTGCGCATCCGCGCGGCCAACCACCGCTTCCAGGAGATGCTGGAGCGCAGCGCCGTCGAACTGGCCGACACTCACTTTCGCGAGTTCACCCACCCCGACGATTGGGCCGACAGCGAGCGCGCCGTGAACGCGCTGCGCTTCGTGGGCACGCCCGCCCAGGTGCTGGACAAACGCTACCTGACGAAATCCGGACGGGTGGTCTGGGCGCGGTCGACGGTGGCCAACCTGTTGTCTTTGGGCGAACACTTCATGGTCTTCATGGTGGAAGACGTCACCGCGCGCAAGCAACTGGAGGAAGAGTTCCGCCAGTCGCAGAAAATGGAAGCCGTGGGACGCCTGGCCGGCGGCATCGCGCACGATTTCAACAACGTTCTGACGGTCATCAAGGGCTACGGCGAGTTGTTGCAGAAGCGCGTGGCGGCGGACGAACCGGCGACGCGCAAAGTCGCGCAGATCGTCAAGGCAGCCGAGCGCGCGGCCCTGCTGGTGGGCCAACTACTGGCCTTCAGCCGCAAACAGGCCATCGAGCCGAAGCGACTGGATGTCAACGGCGCACTGCGCGAGATGCACGGCATGTTGCGCCGGCTGCTGCGCGAAGACATCGAGCTGTCCACACGCCTCGATCCCGCGACCGGCGGCATTTGCGCCGATCCCGGCCAGTTCGCCCAATTGTTGATGAACCTGGCGGTGAATGCACGCGACGCCATGGCCTCGGGCGGCCATCTGGAGATCGCGACGCGGGTGGAAGAACCCACCGCCGAGGGCGGCGTTCCGTCGCCGGGCCGGTATGCGGTCATCGAAGTGGCCGATACCGGATGCGGCATGCGGCCGGACGTTCTCTCCCACATCTTCGAACCGTTCTTCACCACCAAAGAGATCGGCAAGGGCACTGGACTGGGGCTGTCGACAGTCTACGGAATCGCTCACCAGGCGGGCGGCCACATTGCCGTGGAGAGCGCGCCCGGGGCCGGAACCACCTTCCGCATGTACTTTCCGCGAGTGGATGACGACCGGCCGGCGGAGATCGAAAGCGCCGGGCCCAAGCCGGAGGATGGCAGCGAGACGATTCTGCTCACCGAGGACGAGCGCGCGGTCCGCGAAATCGCCGCCGAGATGCTGCGCGACCGCGGATATACGGTCCTCGAGGCGGGCGACGGCCGGGAAGCGCTGGATCTGGCGGCCCGCCACCGCCGCATCCACCTGCTGCTCAGCGACGTGATCATGCCGCAGATGGGCGGGCTGGAATTGTGGGAGCGCATCCGCGAGCTCTCGCCCGCCACGCGCGTCCTATTCCTCACGGGCCACACCACTACCGCCATCGAGTCCGGCCCGGCCCTGCTTCCCAAACCGTTCTCCGCCGAAGAACTGGCCGCCAAGGTGCGGGAAGTTCTGGACGCGCCGGCTGCGGCGCGGCCATCGGGCCAGTAGCCGGGGCGCTTCTGTATATATGGCCGGTCCGATCCATTCCCGTCTGCGAGGATTCGCGCGCGTGGCGCCGTTTGGAACCGCGACCGCAGGGAGCGGCCCGACGAAGAGCTCCACCCCCATGCGTAGGGAAAACCGCGAAGCAGGGGTTGTCTCATCCGGCGCTCGGGCCCCTCGCTCACGCTCGCGGTTCCAGGGCGCCCCGACGCCGATTTTGGTCTGCGGCTCCCCCCCCGCCTTGGAGCGCGTTGCAGATTCCACGCTGCGCGATAATAGTATCGGATGCAGAACATTTTGCCGGTTCTCTGTTTTTTTGCCGGTTTCGTCCTGGCGTGGCTGGTGCTCCGGCAGCGCCGGCACGAAACCGCGACCCAGTTCCAGGCGCTCTCGGCCGACGCGCTGGCGCGCAATAACCAGGCATTTCTGGAGCTGGCCAAATCCACCCTGGCGCAGTCGCAGGCTGCCGCCTCGGGCGACCTGGAGTCGCGGCAGCGGGCGGTCGCCGAGATGCTGGAGCCGGTCCGCGTCTCGCTCGAGAAAGTGGATTCACGAATTCTCGATCTGGAAAAAGCCCGCGTGGGAGCGTATGCCGGATTGCAGGAGCAGGTGCGCGGCCTGCTGGAACTGCAGAACCAGATGCGCGCCGATACCGGGCGCCTGGTGAACGCGCTGCGCACTCCCAGCGTCCGCGGCAACTGGGGCGAGATCCAACTGCGGCGCGTGGTGGAAATGGCCGGCATGCTGGAACACTGCGATTTCACGTCGCAAACTACCGTCGCCTCCGAGGACGGGCGCATTCGTCCCGACGTGCTGGTGCGCCTGCCCGCCGGCAAGACCATCGTGGTGGACGCCAAGACACCGCTCGAAGCCTACCTGCGCGCCATCGAGGATCCCGACGCCAATCCCGGCCGCGCGCGCTTCGCCGAGCACGCCCGCCAGGTGCGCGCGCACATGGCCGCCCTCGGCCGCAAATCCTATTGGGACCAGTTCGACCATGCCCCGGAATTCGCTGTGATGTTCCTTCCCGGGGAATGCTTTTTCAGCGCCGCGCTGGAGGCCGACCCGTCGCTGATCGAATTGGGCGTGGAGCAAAACATCATTCTGGCCACCCCCACCACCCTGATTGCGCTGCTGCGCGCCGTGGCGTACGGATGGCGGCAGGAGCGCCTGGCGCAGAATGCCGCCGAGATCAGCGCGCTGGGCAAGGAGCTGTTCAAACGCCTCTCCGACATGGGCGAACATTGGAATAAGGTGGGCCGCGGCCTGGAGCGCGCCGTGGAGGCTTACAACGCCGCCATCGGATCGCTGGAGAGCCGCGTGATGGTGAGCGCGCGCAAGTTCGCCGAGTTGAAAACCGCCCCCCTGGGAGTGCAGATCGCCGACCTGGAACCGGTGGCGCGCAGCGTCCGCCATCCGCAGGATCCCTCCGACAACGCGCAGGCTTCGCTGCTGCCGGAATAGCGCAAAGTCAGCCATCAGCCTTCCGCGATCGGCCTTCAGCTCACGCGGTGCGGCGGGCGGCCACTGCGCCGCTTCGCCGCGAAGCGCGTCAAATCGATTTCCGCCTTGCGCGAAATAAGCTGACGGCTGATGGCTGAAGGCTGATGGCTCAAATAGCTTTACGCAATCCTAACAATTTTCCCGGCTCTCCCAACATCGCGATAACAGCCGTAGTGCATCCTTGTGTCATGAGGGTTTTCGTAATTCTGCTGTCTACCGCCGTACTGCTCTCCGCCCAGCCGCCCGGTGGAGGGCCGCCGCCCGGAGGCGGCCAGGGCGACGGTATCTGGCTGCGCAACGCCTATTTCGGCGAGCGCGACAGTTTCGATGCCTGCCTGGCGCACCAGCCGCCCAGCGGACAGTATCACAACCACGTCAACCCGGTGTGCCTGCGCGCCGTGCTCGGCGACAATGTGGTGGCACTGCGCAGCAGCCGCGACGGCACGACTTATGCGGAGGCGTCGGGCGCTTGGAAAGTGTCGCCGATTCTCGGCTGGTCGTTTGACGGCTATCCCATCTATGGACCGTACGGCTATTCCGATCCCGCCAATCCCGCCAGTCCGGTGAAGCGCCTGAAATCCGGATTCCAGTTGCGCTCCATCACCCTGCGCACGTCGCTGCCCGACTGGGCGCTGGCGTTCCACTCCGGCATCCCGCAGCAGCTCGCCGCCAGTCAATACGGGCCGCCGGTGAGCGCGGCCTATCCGCTGGGGCGCTACATCGAAGACTACGATTACGTCGCGGGACTGGGCGATCTCGATCAGTACAACGGCCGCTTCGAAATCACCCCCGACTATCCCGCCGGCACCTACGCCTATCACGTCACCGTCAACGACGATGGCACTCCCGCGTTCCCGTATATTCTCAGTTGCCAGTATTACGGCACGGTGGCCGGCGGATCGGTGAGCACGGTCCCCTCGACCGCGCAGAATTATTTTTCCGGCGGCGTCTTGAGCCAGGCTGCGTCGACCGATCCGCGGATGGCTTCGTGGAAGACCGCATCCACGCCGCAAACCGCCAGCGTGGTGAGCGGCTATGATCCGTCGGCGGGCGCATCGTCCACCTGGCCGTCGAACCTGCCTTCCGGCGTTTCCTACAGCGGCGGCGCCGCGTCCCCCGTCGCCGCCGACGTGCAGCGCATCCGCGCCGACTCCAGCAACGTCTACATGAACGCCAACGGACTGCCCAGCTATACCATCGGCCCGTGGTTTTCCGCCTTCATGTCGGGTGGCGTATTCCAAAACTGGCCCGGCGCGCAAAATCTGCAGGTGCAGTTGCCGCGCACCCCGCAGGCTGCCACCGGAAGCCACGCGGCGACGGGAATGGGTCCTGTGGGAATCTGGGTGAACGGCGTGGCCGTTTTTAACCCCCTCGATGGCGGCAGCTACAGCAATTCGTCGGGCGCCGATATCGGCGGCGGCCTGGTCGGCCTGGCGTCCATCCACGTGTCGTCGGCATCGCTCGAAGGCGGACCGCTGGCGCCGGGGTCGCTGGTGACCGCCTACGCCATGTTCGGCGCAGCACTGGCTACCGCAACACAAGCCGCCGGTGCGGCCAACTGGCCCACCGCGCTGGCCGGCGCCACGGTCACCGTGAAGGACGCGAGCGGCGTCAGCCAGCAGGCCGAAATCTCCTACGCGTCGCCCTCGCAGATCAACTACCGGCTCCCCGCCGGCATGGCCACGGGTTTCGCCACCGTCACCATCGCGGCGGGCGGCGAGAGCGTACCCGGCAGCCTGAATATCGTGGCCGCCTACCCCGGGCTGTTCCAGCTCAACCAATCGGCGCTGGCGGCGGCGCAAGTGGCCCGCCTGCAAAACGGGCAGGTGCAGTACAGCGCGGTCTATAGCGTGGCTGGCGACGGCTCGCTCGCCGCCGCGCCCATCACGCTCGGTCCCGCCGCCGAGCAGGATACGCTGGTGCTCTACGCCACCGGCCTGAACGGAACCAGCAGCGTGACCGCGACCATAGGAGGCATCGCCGCGCCGGTCGCGTATGCCGGACCGCAGGGAACCTACTCGGGGCTCGACCAGATCAACCTGTCCATTCCAGCGTCGCTGGCCGGCAAGGGCTCGGTGAACGTGGTGGTGACCGCGGGCGGCAAACCGTCGAACCCCGTCGCCGTGACATTTCAATAGGACGCGCCATGCTCTTCTTCCTCGCCGCACTCGGTTCGCTCCTGGTGGATACGGTCTGGATCCGCACGCCGCCCGATGCCGCCGTGTCGGCGGGCGCGCCGGAAGTCCATTCGGTGGAGCTGTCTGAAGATGAGGTTTTGGTGCGCTCGGCGGGGACCTCGCTGGCCTATCTCGGCGTGCTGCAATCGTCTCCCTGGCCGGCTGCCGGCGCGCGCCAGTGGGCGTTCCGCATCCCGCGCCATCCGCGGCCAGCCTCCGGACGTCATCCCGCCGTCACGGAGGCGGCCGGCGTCTTCGTCAACGGCATGCCGATCTACAATCAGTTCGCCGCGTCCTCCTGGCAGGGCCAAAATCTGTGGCACTTCGACCCCGTGGCGGGCCGTCCCAGTGCGTGGTCCGCGCATGCCGCGGCTCCCGGATTGCTGGAGGCGATGCTGCGCGACAGCGGCCGCCATTCGCCGCTCCTCGGTTTCGCGCTCGATGGCTACCCGGTGTACGGTCCCTGGGGATTCGCCAACGCCGACGGCAGCGGCGGCCTGCGGCGGATGCGCTCCAGCTACCGCAAGCGCGCCATCGCGGAACGCACTGCCTGGGCTGACGGAACGCCTTTGACCGCCGGCCAATCCGGACCGCCAGTGAGCGCCGACTACCCGCTCGGCACGTTTGCCGAGGATTACGAATTCGTGGCCGGGTCGGGAGACCTGGACCAATTCAACGGCCGCTTCGCCGTCACGCCGGAGTATCCGCAAGGCACCTACGCCTATTTCCTGGCCAGCGACAGCGCGGCGCGCCTGGCGTTCCCCTACCTGCTGGCCAGCGAATTTTGTGGCGCGGTGCCGCGCCCGGCCGAACTGCGGCGCACTCTCGGCGTGCGCCGCCGCGTCGCGCTGAGCGCCGGCGCTCTCGATGCGGGTCAGCCGTCCGTTCTCGATTTCTCCATCGCCGATCGCCGCGGCGACCGGCTGCGCGTGCTGGAGTCGGTCCACGAAAAGCCGCTGCATGTGATGGTGGTGTCCGACGATCTGGCCGAGTTCGACCACATCCACCCGGAACTGCAGTCGAGCGGCGATTGGGAAGTGGGATACACGTTCCGCCACGCTGGCCGATATCGGATCTATGCCGAGTTCACCGCGCCGGGCGAAGACACACGCACGGAGTTCTTCGACGTGACCGTGGATGGCCCACCTCGGCGGACGGTGCCGCTGGTCGAGACTGTGTGGCGGCGCGCTGCGACGCCGGCCATGGCGGCTACGCTTCAGACGGACGGGCCCATAGTCGCCGGCCGCGACGTCGAACTGCGGCTGCTACTGCGCAAGCCCGGGACCGCCGATGCCGTCGAAGGGTTGGAACCCTACCTGGGAGCCTGGGCGCATTTCGCCATTGCCGCTCAAGGATTGCGTACGTTTCTGCACGCCCATCCCCTGGCCGATGGCGAGGCCCCCATGCCGCCCGACTGCACCATGCATTCCCACGGCGCGGTGGTGGGTCCGCCTCCTTCCGAAGTGCGGACCGTGGTGCGCTTCGCAACCCCCGGCCTCTACAAACTTTGGGCGCAGTTCCAGGTGTCCGGCGAAGTGGAAGTCGTCCCGATCGTCTTCCGCGTCCGCTAGCGGCTTTATGTGGGTAGGCGCTTTCGCCCGCCAGCTCACGCGGAGCGCCGGGCGGCTGGGGCCCCGCTTCGCCGCGAAGCGCATAAACCGATTTCCGATTTGCACGAGAGGGGCTCTCCAGAAACTGCTTCTCGGCTCCTGGAACCGTGAGCGTGAGCGAGCGGCCCGAGCGAGGGGACGCACTCCCAAGACCTCCGATCCGCGAACGCCGGACAAATCGTCTGCCACTCGGGCCGCTCGCTCACGCTCACGGTTCCAGGAGCCGAGGCGTACCAGTTTCAGACTCCAATGGACCGCGTTTCGACGCGGTGCCCCGGCTGATGGCTAACGGCTGAAACCGCCTTAATTTCCCGCCGTCGCCGGAGGCGGCGCAATCCGCATCGCCAGCATCATGCTCGACGGCCGGCGGTGCGACCCGTAGCCCAGGATGAAGCCCAGTTGTTTCACCCGCCCCGGCTCCTTGAACGCATCCGCCAGGTCGGTCTGCCATTCGTTGGTGAACGGCTTGTCGGGGTGGCTGTACTCGCCGAACAATTGCACCTGCCACTCCTTGGGTTTGAGCATGCGATACGGCACTCCGGTATCGTCCTGCAGAATCAGATTGCTGTTATCCAGAATGTACTTGCGGATGGCCGCAAATTGCGACCAGTGCAGCAGGAACGAGGCCGATTTCACCAGCGTATCGGGCCGTCCCAGGTGGATGAGGAATCGCGAAAACGACGGATCCTTATCGAACGGCGATGACAGGTCGGTCTTGAAATAATACAGAATCCGCGACTGCGTCTCCGACGGATGGCGGTAGTGGATTTCCACCGCGTGGTGGCGCGGCGCGTTGCCCGCCTCGGGGATAAACTCGCCGTTATCGCCCAGGCGTCCATAGCGTACGTAGTCGATCACGTTGCCGTTGCGCGCCAGCAGCAGCAACATCAGCGGCAGAATGCCGTTGTGGACCTTGCCGTGAAACTGCTGGTCCATCTCGCTGGTCACGAAGAACGTGCGGTCGAAAATCGACGAAATGCCTTCGCGCCACCCCGCCAGTTCCTTTTCGATATTAGCGGGCTTGTAGGTATCCGGCGGCAGCACGTCGCCCACGTTCTCCTGCGCCGCGAAGACCGTCAGTTTCGCCGCGGGGAAAAAGTGCTGGGCGTAGAGGATGTCCGGTCCGCTGAAGGGGTAGAACAGGAAGGTGCTGTTGGTATGCAGCGGCGCCAGTTCGCGCTTCTGGAAGGCGTCCACCGCCTGGAACTGATTGGATTCGCTGCGATCCCAGCTCTTGTTGAAGAGCGCCGAGTAGTTTTGCCACGCGGGAGTCTCCTCCAGGGCATGGAACGGCCCGTCCGGCCGCCCTTTCATCCCTGCCAGAAAATTGGCGGTATCGTTGCAAAGCTGCGGTGGAATCTCGGCTGGCGTGGGTGCTGGCGCCGGCGCCTGGGAGCCACGCTGCCCCAGACAGAGCAGTGCGGTGAAAAGCATCGTGGCAAGCAGAGCAATACCACGACGGGAATTGCGACAGGTGGTACGTTGGGGAGACATGTTCGAGGGGCTACTCTTCAGGATAATAAGAGATCGCCCATCCGTCAAAAGAAATTCGACGACTGAAAGATCTACGGCCGGTGGACCCAGACCGTGGACCGTACCGGGCGATCATCGCGGAACCCCCGTCGCCGGGAGGTGCGGGATCGCGACCATTCGTCGGATTCCTGCTCCTGGGGCGTCTGTCCGAGGAGGATCCGGGGCAGCAGGATCAGAATCATCAGCCCCAACGCGATGGTCCAGAGTGGCATCTTTGGTTAGCAATCGAATGCTAACCTTTTGCGACGCCGCAGACAAGCGCTGCCGGGGGTGGTCCGGTCTATCGGGACTACCAGTACGAAGGAGCTACTCCTGCCCAGCCGCTCCTACTTCAGAATCCACAGGCTGCCGGCGGCCAGGATCAGAAACGAAGACACCAGCGGGATGCGCCACAAACGGCTGGGACGCTGCGCCGAAGCGATCGGGATCGGCTCGATGTGCGCGTGCCCGTTGGTTTCGGGAACGGCGAGAGCCATGGCCAGTTCGGGCAGCGGCTGCTCGGATGGCGTTTCAGACGGCGGCTCCGGGGATGGCGCTTCCGAGGGCGGCGGGGCCGGCAACCCGGCAAGGGCAGGTGGATCCGTCGGGAGTTCTTCGACCAGCGGCGCGGCGGCGGCCACGGGGCCCGAAATCCGCCCTGCCACCTGGCGGCACATCTCGCCAATCGCCAGAATGAGATCGAGGACGGTCTGGTCGTTATCGCCGAGGCGCTGCCGCAGTTCGGCGATCTCGCGGTCCTTTTCGGCGAGGGCGGCGCGCAGCGGCGCGAGTTGCTGGTCCACCTGCGCGGTGACGGCGGAGGTGGTCCGCTCCGACGCCCGCTCCGCGGCGCCCGCCAGTTCGCGCTGCAGCCGTGCCTCCATGGCCGCGATCCGGCTCTCCAGCCGGGAGGTCACGGCGGCGGCGACACGTTCATCCAGAACGGCTCCCGAACCGGCGAACTCCTGCTGCAGTCGCGCGATCTGGCCGTACAGAACATCCATATCCTGGGCGACGGCGTCGCGGATGGCGATGACGTGTTCGTTGTACTGGCCGTTCACTTCATCCAGGCGGCCTTCCAAGCCGGTGACGATGGTATGATCCTGCTGGTGCAGGCTTTTCAGGTCGATGGCCAGTTTGGCCTCGAGCTCGGTGAGGCGGCGTTCGATCTGTCCGGCCTGCTCGTGCAGGCGCGCATCGAGCGCATTGACGACCGCTTCGAGGACCTTCTGGTCGAACGGCGCGGGCGCGGGAGAGGCTTTGGACGGGACGGGCGCGGGAGCTTGCTCCATGGCGGCGATGCGTTGTTCGATCTGCTCCAGGCGGGTAGCGTATGGCGAGGCCGATGACGGCAATACTTCGGCTGGCGGAGCGCCGGCCGCAAGGCGGTTGGGGCCCTGGGCAAGCTTCACGCCCACACCGAATGCCACGCCATCCCCAAAAGCGACGGCCAAGCTTCGCCAGATGGACGAATCGCGGCTGCTCTGCATATAACATAATGTACAGGAAATGTTTTATCGGGGAAAGAAAAATCGCCGTCCCGCGCCGCGCAGTGGTATAACGCACCTATGGTGTTCCGGACCGATTGGGCCGCACAGCTGGAGAACATTGGTAAGCTGGGCTTTGCGTTCCTGCTGGCGCTGCCGGTGGGCTGGTACCGCGAAAAGGAAGAGCACGCCGTGGGCGTCCGCACGTTTCCCCTGGTCGCCATGGCCAGTTGCGGCTACGTGCTGCTGGGCGGACCGCCGTACAGCCCGGACGCCCAGTCGCGCATCATCCAGGGACTGGTCGCCGGAATCGGCTTCATCGGCGGCGGCGCGATTCTCAAAATGGACAACAACGTCCACGGCACCGCCACCGCTGCCAGCATCTGGACCTTCGGCGTGGTCGGCGCCGCCGTCGCGCAGGAGCGCTACCTGATGGCCATCGTCCTGGCCGCCCTGAATCTGCTGACCCTGCGCGTGCTGTTGCCGTGGAAACAGAAGCTGGATGTGAAGAAGGAAGTTAACAGTTAACAGTAAATAGTTCACAGACAACGCGCCGGCGCCGGCTTGAACTGTCAACTGTCAACTGTCAACTGTGAACTCGCTTTTACCATCTCCCGCAACGCCTGCCCGCGATGGCTCACCGCGAACTTGCTGGCGGCGTCGGCTTCCCCGAAGGTGCAGGCGAAGGGCGGATAGAAGAAGAGGGGATCGTACCCGAAACCGGATTGGCCGCGGGGAGTCTCCACGATCTGGCCCTCCACGCTGCCGGAATAGACGCCCACCAGGCGATCGCCATCGGCCAGCGCGATGCGGCATACGAAACGGGCGGCGAAGGGGAATCCGGCGCCGGGCAGGGCGCGCAGTTTGTCCAGCAGCAGGTGGTTGTTGGCCGCGTCGCTCGCGTCGGGACCGGCGAAGCGCGCGGAGTAGACTCCGGGAGCGCCGCCCAGCGCGTCGACGGCCAGCCCCGAATCGTCGGCGAACAGCAGGCCGGAGACGTGGCGGGAGTAGTGAAGCGCCTTGCGGATGGCGTTCTCCTCGAAAGTGTCGCCGTCCTCGACAGCCGGCGGCAGATCGCGGAAACCGGGCATCAGTTGGATGTCGACGGGCGCGTGGCCGGCGGCCAGTTGAAACTCCCGCAGTTTGCCGGCGTTGCCCGTGGCGCAGTACAGGCGGATCAAATGGGCGCCACCTGCTTCTGAAATTCCACCAGTTGGCGGATGCCTTCGCGGCCCAACGCCAGCAGTTCGCCCATCTGCGATTCGTCGAACGGCAGGTGCTCGGCGGTCGCCTGAATCTCCACAAACTGGCCGGAGCCGGTCATCACCAGGTTCATGTCGACATCGGCCTGCGAGTCCTCTTCGTAGCAGAGATCGAGCAGCGCCTCGCCGCGCAGCAGTCCTACGCTGGTGGCGGCCAGATAGTCGCGCAGCGGCATCTTGCGGATGGCGCCGAATTGCATGAACTGGCGCAGCGCCAGCGCCAGGGCCACAAATGCCCCGGTAATGGACGCTGTGCGCGTCCCGCCGTCGGCCTGAATGACGTCGCAATCCAGGATCACGGTGCGTTCGCCCAAAGCCGCGAGGTCGACCACCGAGCGCAGGGCGCGGCCGATGAGACGCTGGATCTCGTGCGTCCGGCCGGACGGCCGTCCTTTAGTGACTTCGCGGGGCGACCGCTTGGCGGTGGCGCGCGGCAGCATGGAATACTCCGCCGTCACCCAGCCTTTCCCGGTGCCGCGTAGGAACTGCGGAACGGAGTCTTCCACGCTGGCGGAGCAAAGCACGTGGGTGTTTCCCACCTGGATGAGGGCCGAGCCCTCGGCGGTTTTCAGGTAATTGGGAATGATCTCGACGGGGCGCATTTCCCCGGCACGGCGGTTATCCGTTCGCATATTTCATCGCAAAGTAAATAAAAAGCATCAGCAGAACCATGGCGGACAGCACCAGTATGACGCACGGCAGGCCGCCTTGAGGCACCGGCGCGGTCTTGCGCTTGGGCTTGACCGGCTTGAATTTGGCCATACGTGCGATGGTAGCACCGCTGCACCAGGCTGCATTGCGGAACTGTCCGCCCCGCAGCCAGCCCCGTTCGCAGGCGAAAATATGCCATACGACGGGCGGAATTCGCAGTTTGGCGCGCCCGCATGGCACCGCGGAGCCATGCGACCCTACAATGGTCGAATTATGGCAGATTTTCAGGTATTCCAACCCGAAACTACCTATACCGGGTCACCCATCCGTCCGCTCACCAAGGGACTTCCCAAAACCACCCAGTCGCTGTGCCCGGAATGCTCCAAGCTGATTACCGCGCGGATCTTCGAAGATGCGGGCAAAGTGGTGATGGAAAAACGCTGCGCGGAGCATGGCGAGTTCCGCGACATCCTGTTCTCCGACGTCCGCCTGTATCTGAAGATGGAAGAGTGGAGCTTCGGAGACAATCGCGGCCTGTCGAATCCTCCGGTCGGCAACGCCACCTCCTGCCCCGACGATTGCGGACTCTGCAACCTGCACACCAGCCACACCGGGCTGGCCAATCTCGACCTCACCAATCGCTGCAACCTCACCTGCCCGGTTTGCTTTGCCAATGCCAACGCCGCCGGCTACGTCTACGAACCGGATTTTGAAACCGTCCGCAAAATGCTGCAGACCTTGCGCGACCAGCGTCCCGTCGCCGGACGCATCGTGCAGTTCTCGGGCGGCGAGCCGACCATCTATCCGCGCTTCTTCGACGTGCTGCGGATGGCCCGCGACATGGGCTTCTCGCACACCCAGGTGGCCACTAACGGCATCCTGTTCGCCGACCTGGAATTCGCCCAGCGGGCCAAGGAAGCCGGTCTGCACACTCTGTACCTGCAGTTCGACGGCGTCTGCGATGACATCTACCGCCGCACGCGCGGCGAAGCGCTGTGGGAAACCAAGCTGCAGTGCATCGAAAATGTCCGCAAGGCGGGGCTGAAAATCGTCTATGTCCCGACCATCGTAAAAGGCGTCAACGACCACCAGATCGGCGACATCATCCGCCTGGCGCTCGAGTACATCGAATGTTCGAGCGGCATCAGCTTCCAGCCGGTGGCCTTCACCGGACGCATCGCGCGCCATGAACTGGAGGCCAAGCGCTTCACGCTGTCGGATTTCGCCCACGCCGTGGGAGAGCAGACCGGCATCTGCGACCCGCTAGAAGACTGGTTCCCGCTCTCTTGCGTGACGCCGTTCTCCAAGCTGCTGAGCGCCTTGCGCGGCGAGGAAACCACCACCTTGAGCTGCCATCCCCATTGCTCCATGGGCACCTACCTCTTCGTGGACCAGAATCGCAAGGCCACCCCGGTGACGCAATTCGTGGACGTGGGGCCGATGCTGCGCGAGATGGACGAACTGGCCCGCAAGGCCGGCGCGCGGCGCATCCAATTTTTCACCAAAATCGAAGCCTGGAACAACCTGCGCAAATTCTTCCACGCCGACAAGGCGCCCGAGGGCCTGACCTTCACCAAGTTCCTGCAGACCCTGCAAGGCATGACCGACAAGCGCTACGGACGCGGCGACAGCGAGAAGCAGGGCTTCACCTACCGCACCCTCATGCTGGCCGGCATGCACTTCATGGATCATTACAACTACGACGTGGAGCGCGTGAAACGCTGCGTGATCCACTACGCCGCGCCCAACGGCTTGGTATACCCGTTCTGCGCGTACAACTCCGGCCCCATCTATCGCGAGCGGATCGAGAAGCAGTTCTCGATTCCGATCGAGACGCAGGCCGAGATGCACCGCATCCGCGCCGTATCGAAGCAGCAGCGAGGCCCCAAGGGCCGCGTCCCGGAACTGGTCGGATAGCTCCGGAACCACGCCCGCGATAGACTGGGGTGCATGCCGGACCCCATCGAGCACGTCGTCGTTCTGATGTTCGAGAACAACTCGTTCGACCGCATGCTGGGGTGCATGCAAGCGGTGTACCCCGGGCTCGCGGGAGTGGATCCCAACAAAACTCGGATCAACCCGGATTACCCGGACACCACCCGCGTCTTCCTGCAGAGCGGCGACGCGGCCTTCAGCATCCCCGACGACCCGGCGCACGATCTCGACGATGTGCTGCAGCAGATCGACGAGGGTGGCACCGGCTTCGTCACCGACTTCGTACAGCACTATCCGCAGGCGTCCGATTCCGAGCGCGGGCAGATCATGTCTTACTTCGCCCTGGGAACGCTTCCCGTACTGCACACGCTGGCCCGCAACTTTCTGGTCTGCGATCACTGGTTTGCCTCGGTGCCCGGCCCCACCTGGCCGAACCGTTTCTTCGTCCACAGCGGGACCTCCCTGGGCCACGTGGATATGCCCAGCGGTTTCCTGCATCCGGCGATTCATTGTTATAACCAGCCCACCGTGTTCCAGAGGCTGAGCGAGCGCGGCGTTTCCTGGAAGATCTACTACGGCGATGTTCCGCAGTCGCTGCTGATGCTGGAACAATTGAAATATCCGACTCGCTACCACCAGCTCGACAGTTTCGCCGCGGATGCCGCCGGGGCTGCGCAGGGCTTTCCCCAGTACACGTTCCTGGAGCCGAATTATTTCGGCGTCCGGCAGTGCGACCAGCATCCGCCCAGCGATGTCCGCCATGGCGAGGCGCTGCTGGCTCAGGTCTACAACGCGTTGCGCGGCAACCAGGACCTGTGGAACTCTACCCTCCTGGTAGTGCTGTATGACGAGCACGGCGGTTTCTACGACCACGTCTCTCCACCGGAAGCGGTAGCGCCGGACGCGAACACCCAGAGCTTCGCCTTCAACCGGCTGGGGCCGCGCGTGCCGGCAATTCTGATTTCGCCCTGGCTCGATGCCGGCGTCCTGGCCACTGAGTTCGATCACACCAGCCTGCTGCAATACGCCACCCGGAAGTGGGGCTTGGGTCCGCTGGGCGCGCGTGTCACCGCGGCCCAATCTTTCGGCGATTCCTGGACGCTCCGCCAGACGCCGCGCGCCGACTGCCCTCGGGCGTTGGCGGCTCAGCCTGCCGATGCCAATGCCGTGGATCCGGCGTTGAACGCGCACCAGACAGCGCTGGCCGGATTCACCCACCATCTGGAAACCAATCTGATGCAGACCGACGACGCGACCGTGGCGCGGCACAGCCGTCAGATGACCGGTGCGTATGCGCAGCAGAGCCAGACCGTCGCCGAGCGGGTGGAGAACTTTCTGCGCCGCGGCCTCTGACCGCGCTGTGCGCGAAACCTCCTGCTCGCAACTTGTCGATTCCCGGATGGAGCTCGTTGTGTTATGTGGGGCAGGTTAACAGCCTGCCCCACATAAACAACACACCGTGCCCCAGCCTCAGACTTCCCCTGGCGCTGGCCATCGGTTTCCGCGCGCTGGCCGGCCAATATCAGCCCGGCAAAGCGCACACGGCGTAAGCCATCGCGCCATCAACGCAAGAAAAACCCGCGCGCCCCGAATCCTTTGATCGCCTCCCCGGCAACTAGAGGTGGATGCGAATTACGATCTTCACCGCGGCGCTCGTCCTGAGATGCGGCCACGCGCAAACCGTTTTCGAAGCCGCTTCTGTCCGCCCGGCGCCGCTCGACGCCCCGCGTGTTCAGATGACCGGCGGCGTCGGCAGCAGCGACCCCGGCCGCGTCCACTACGAAAACTTCAGTCTGGCCGATCTGGTGCGCCAGGCCTTCGCCCTCAAACCGTATCAACTGGCTGCGCCCAACTGGCTCGGGACCGAACGGTTCGATATCACCGCCGTCATCCCCCACGGCGCCACGCGGCCGCAATTCCGCGAGATGCTGCAGAATCTGCTGGCCGAGCGCTTCCGCATGACGTACCATCGCGCCAGCAAAATCGTGCCGCAATATGCATTGGCGATCTCGCCCAAGGGTCACAAACTGAGAGCCGCCGGCGCCGCCCCCGATCGCTCGCAATCGCCGCCCGAGTCCGAAGGCTACCCGAGTTTCGAGGGCCCCGGCATGATCGTCCGCAACGGACGAGCCCGCCTACAGTTGGACCAGGAGACCCTGGCGCAGCTCGCGGGCCGCCTGGCCAACCAGATCGGCCAGCCCGTCCTCGATGCCACCGGCCTCACCGACAAATTCTCCTTCAGCCTGTATTGGGTGACCGATGCGGAGGGGCCCGGCGAATCCGGTCCCGGCATCTTCCAGGCGGTCCAGGAACAACTCGGACTGCAACTGCGGCCGCAGAAAGGCCCTATCGAAGTGCTGGTCGTCGATACCATGGAGAAGACGCCTTCGGGAAATTGAGGGACCCAAATCCCATGACCGACCCCGAATTCCACACCGCGTTCCACTGCCACAAGGACGTCCTCTACCGCTTTGCCTACCGCATGAGCGGGTCCGCGGCCGCCGCCGAGGACGTGGTGCAGGACTGCTTTCTGGCCCTCTGGCGCAATCCCGCCGCCTACCACCCCGATCGCGGCCCGCTGCGGCCCTTTCTGCTCGGCATGGCGCGCAATCTTCTGCGCAAACGCTGGCGCGGCGAACGTCCCTACGACTCCCTGGAAGACGACACCGCCCTCTGCGGCCCCATCGATCTCGAAGACCGCGAACGCGCCGATGCCATCGCCCGCGCCGTTCGCCTGCTGCCTCCGCTGCAACGCGAAGCGCTGGTGCTGGCGGAATACGAGGAGATGTCGCTTGACGACATCGCGCGCGCCACGCAATCGGAGCTTGCCGCCGTCAAATCGCGGCTGCACCGCGCCCGTCACAATCTGCGGCGCTTGCTCGCGCCCCTGCTCGAAATCAAAGGTACGACTCATGGAACCTGACCACGATCCCCAATTGCACCAACTCCTGCGCGAATGGCAAGTGCCCGACGCGCCTTCGTCGCTCGACCGCCGCGTGCTCGGCTGCCGCCGCTCCTGGTGGCGCTTTCTGCTCACCGGCCACATCCGCGTCCCCGTACCGCTCGGTCTCGCCGTGGTCGCCGCGCTGATCGCGATGGCTGTCTTCCTGGCGCGCGACCGCGGCCGCCCCGTACTCGTCGCGCCCGCCAGCGCCCGCTTCAATTTGAGAAACTTCCAACCCGTCGAGGATGTTCAAGTACGGGTGATTCGGAGTCCATATGCGAGCCAGTAAACTATTCCTTATGTGCGCCGCCGCCGCGTTGCCGCTGACCGCGCAAGTGATCGCGTCCGGCGAGCATTGGCCCGGCGTTCAGCTCTACTTCGACGCGAAGATCGAGCCGCCCCCGCCGCCCACTACCGATCCCGCCATTCTGCGCCAGCTCGCCCGCGACGTCCCCGGCGGCGTTATCGGCGCGGCCGGCGTGCATCGCTACTGGAAGGATGCGGAGCAGAAACTCTACGTCGGTTACGACGTCGCCGTCGAGATGGGGAGCCAGCCGCAGGTGTTCCGCATTCGCATTTCGCCCCTCAGCATCCCGCCCGACGAAATGACGCGATTCGGCATCGAGGCCGGCTGGCGGTGCGTGTCTCTGCCCAAATATCCCGTGATTCCCGATGTGCGCATCGGCGATACCGTCGTCATCGACCTGCTGGTGAATCCCGCCACCGGCCAGAAGATCGTCGATTATCTCACGCTGCAGCGGAGGGTGGCATTGCAGCGTTCGCAGATCGGCGATCAACGCCCGCACGATGTTTCGCCAGCCGACGCTGGCCTCACCATCAGCGATCCGCGGCTGAGCGTCGACGGCAAACCCTTGGAAGCCACCGCCCACTTCACGGGCGGGATTTCCGGGCCGACCGTCTGGATTTATCTCCAGGGACGCGGCCGCTTTGTGCTGTCCCTCCAGCCCGGCCGGCGCTTCCAGCAAGCCGGCGAAGTCTACGCCAAGACCCTCACGTTCGCCAGCGACGGAGTGCGCTACCAGATGCACTCCAGCAGCCCCATCGCCACCGGCGTTGGCCATTTCAGCCTGTACGTGCTGCACGAAGAGTCCTGGCGGCCCACCGGCGGAGACGCCAACGAGACATTCATTCTAGGTTCGTCACCCGGCGAGCGCTAGCCACTCACTTCCATCGGAACAGCTTCAGCGCCAGCGGGAAGCACACCACCATCCATCCCGCCAGCACCGCGACCTCGGGCGCCACCTGCGCCAGTCCTCCGCCCTGCAGCATGTTGATGCGCAGCGCGTCGATCACCGCCGTCAGCGGCAGCGCCTTGATCAGCGGCTGCACCACGTCCGGAAACCGCTGCGACGAGAAGAACACGCCCGATACCACCCACATCGGCATCATCACCGCGTTCATCAGTCCTGACGCCGCTTCGATGGTCCGCACCCGCGACGCAATCAGCAGTCCCAGCGAGCTGAAGCTCAGCGACCCCAGCACGCACAGTCCCGCCAGCACCACCAGCGGTCCGCGCGCCGGCACGCCGAACACCAGCGCGCCGAATCCCAGCACCGCCATCACTTCCACCACCAGCAGCGACAGCCGCGAAAACACGAACGACATCAGGTAATACCGCCGCGGCATGGGCGTCGCGATCAGCCGCTTGATCAGCTTCTTGCGCCGCGCATCCACGATCGCGAATCCCATCCCCCATATCGCGCTGCCCATCAGGTTCATGCCCAGCAACCCCGGTACCAGGAAATCGATGTACCGCGACCCCGGCTCGCGCACCAGCGAGTCGCTCACCGCTACCGGATCGGCGCGCCCCGCCGCCCGCTGGATGGCCGCATCCGCCAGTTGCCGCGCCGTGCGGCCGTCGGGATTGGTGTCGTCATAGCGGTACGTCACCGCGTGGTTGGCGGCCAGCACTTCGAGCGCGGCCTTGCCCGCGCGCATCTGCTCTTCCGCGTCCGCCGGCGCCGCCTGCTTCACATCCAGCCGCTTCTCCGCGCCCAGCGCCCGTGCCAGCTCCGCCTCCGGCGTCACAATGCGGATCACCTCGGCCGGGCGGTTACGGAACGCGATTCCCAGTCCCGCGGCCAGGATGATGGGGAAGATGAACACCCAGAACAGCGCTTCCGGCTCGCGGATGAATTCGCGAAACCGCACCAGCGTCAACTGCGCCAGCGGATGATACGATGCCGGGCGCTCACTCATCGCGCAGATGCCTCCCTGTCAGCGCTACAAACACATCTTCCAGCGTGGCCGAATGCGTCCGCAGTTCCGTCAGCGGGATTTGCTGCCGCGTCAGCTCCTCCAGCACCGCCGGCACCGCGCGGTGCAGTTCGGTGACGCTCATCCGCACAGTCCCCTGTTCCAGCCGCACATCGCGGATTCCCTCGATCCGCTCCAGCTCCGTCCGCTGCAGCCGCTCCGTGGCATCGCCCGCCGAAAACTCCAGCAGGTGCTCGCCGCCGATCGATCCGATCAGTTCCCGCGGCGTACCCTGCGCAATCACCTTGCCATGGTCCATGATGGCCACGCGGTCGCATAACCGCTCCGCCTCGTCCATGTAATGCGTGGTCAGCAGAATGGTGCGCCCCGACGCGCGGAATCGCTCGATCAGGTCCCAGAGCTGCCGCCGCGCCTGCGGATCCAGGCCGGTGGTCGGCTCGTCCAGGAACAGAAAATCGGGATCGCCCACCAGCGCGCACGCCAGCGCCAGCCGCTGTTTCTGTCCCCCCGAAAGCCCGCCCACGCGCGATGCAGCCTTCTCTTCCAACTGCACGCGCGCAATCACCTCACTCACTTCGGGTCCCTGCCGGAAGAAGCTGCGGAACAGCCGCAGCGTCTCCTCGACCGTCAATTTTTCCGAGAGCTGCGTTTCCTGAAGCTGAATCCCCAGCCGTTGCCGCAACCGGTCCGCGTTCGCCCGCCAGGTGAGCCCCAGCACTTCCACGTCGCCCGAATCCGCGTCGGTGAGCCCTTCGCAGATTTCGATGGTGGTGGTCTTCCCGGCGCCGTTCGGACCGAGCAGCCCGAAGCATTCGCCGGCGCGCACTTCGAGTGCGAGCCCGTCCACCGCGACCACATCGCTGTAGCTCTTTCGCAGATTGCGGACTTGGAGCGCGTTCCCGGTTCCAGTTGCTCCAGGTTTTGGCGGATGACGAAGGTCTTGTGGGGCGGGGCGTTCGCCCCACGATTCGGTTGGCACTCTGTTTAGTATTACATCTGCTCCCGCATTTCAGGCGGCGCACCGCGTCGAGTCGTTTTCCGGAGGCGTCTGAAACCGGGTACGGTGTGATGCCTATGTATGACAGTTGGCCCAGTCCATCCCAACTGCGAAGTTTCGCGAGGGTGACGCAGCTTTGGAACCGCGACCGCAGGGAGCGGCCCGACGAAGAGCTATACCCTCGTGCGTTGGAAGAATCGAGAAGCAGGGTTGCCTCATCTGTCGCTCGGGCCGCTCCCTTGCCGGTCGCGGTTCCAAAGCGGCGCCCCGACGCCGATTCTGGTTGCGGCTATGCTGCCTTGTGGGGCAGGTTCATTGACAAGCTCCCTGTATCGGACCCTCGCGAGCTGCAAGGGGTTGGAGCAGTCGTAATGCGAAGGCAGCGAAGCCGCGGTTGGCCCCACATAGCCGCCTTATTGCTCCAGGACGTCGTGGAAGGCGTTGATCAGGGCGCGCCTGGGCCTCTTGGGGAGCAGGATTTCCAGCTTGTCGTTGGTGGTGTTGCCTACCATGCGGAGGTTGGCGGCGCGGACCAGCGAGCCGTCGAAATCCAGATAGAGCGGCACGAACATGGCGAACTCGGGCGTCACTTCGCTTTGCGTCAGCGACCCTTTCAGCAGGGTCTTGCCGTCGGCTTGCGGGGTGAGTGTGTAGTCGAATTTGTATTTCGGGACGGCGGTGCCGTAGACCCATTGGTTGAAGAACCAGTTGATAGTGTGGTCGCCCATGTCCAAGGCCGGCCGCATGTGCTTCTGCACGATGGCGGCGAAATCTTCGGTGCTGGCGTTGCGGTTCATGTAGGTGGCGACGAAATCCTGCATCATCTCACGGAAGTATTTGTCGCCCTCCTTGGGATCCCACATCAGGGCCCGCAGCATATGCAGCACGTAACCGCCCTTGCGGTAGACCACCATTTGATACGCCCGGGGATTCTTGAACATGACGAGGCGCTCGCCCATCCACAGCGGACCGGCATCGATGGGGCGGCGTCCGAAATTGTTCTTGGCTACCAGAGCTTCGCGGGCGTGGTCCCAATACCTCAAATATTTTGCGGGATCTTTCTCGGTGAGCTGCAGATACAGGCCGGCGGAGAATTCCGCGAAACCCTCCGACAGCCACTGGTCGTGATAGGTGGACCAGCCTACCATGTGGCCCCACCACTGGTGCGAGACCTCGTGAGGGATCACCTCATCGATGAACTCGGCGAAGCTGCTGCTCTGATTGGCGCCCACCAACTGGTGGCGCTGCGTGCTGTCGAGAAATGCCGAGATGGGAAGATACACCAGCGTGGGCCAGGATTGGCCGTAATTAAACGCCGGCTGCTGGGTGACGGCGAGCCGGTCGAATTCCGATTTTCCAAACCAGAGACTGAAGATGCGCAGCGCGTTTTGCGCCTGGGACATGCCTTGATCGAGGAGCCGCGCGGGAGTCAGGCTGCCCATGGTGCCTTGCATTTCCGCCGCCTTGAGATAGTCCGGCGTGCCGGTGGCGGCAAGACCGTCGATCTCAATGTGAGTCGGCTCATCGAGAATCGGCTTGGCTTTCTTGAAATCTCCGTAGTTGTAACCGGAAACGGGGATGGGCACTTCGGAGCTCCATTCGGTGCAATTGAAGTCTTTCTCGGTCCACTCCTTCAGCAGTTTGCCGACGCCGGAGAGTGTGTACTGTTTGGGAATCTTGAACAGCAGGCTGTAGAGCGCGTGATCGTGAAACGAATTGACCGCCGGATACCAGCTCTCGCGCGCTCCCACGCTGAAGTTGCCGCCGCCTTCCTTATGCAACACCTTGTCGCCCAGGTATTCGACGAGCAGCACTTGCGACGAGCCGCGCGGCATGGGCCGCGGCATCACCACGTAGAAACTGCCATCGTCGCGAAACGGCTCCTGGATGAAGCTGACTTCCTTGCCGTCGGAAGTGACGCGGACCACCCGTAGATTGGGCAAGAGTCCGAATTTCACCACGCGATCTCCCTCATTGACGCCCTTGAATTTCAGCAGCGTGGATGCCGTCAGATGATCGTTCTTCTCGATGGTGGTTTCGATGCGGTAGCTTTCGGCGGCCACGGTGCGGTGGTCTTCGTCGGAGCTGGCGGTGCCGCGCGCGATCTCATCCTGGCGGTGCGCCAGGTACCAGATGCCTTCCTGCTCGGTCTCGGGATCGAGGTTGACGATCGCGACCTCTTCGGGCGCCATCAACGGAAAGACGCCGCGCGGCTTCACGTGAAACCGCAGATCGGAATGCTTCTTGCCGTGCAGATAGGCGCTGAAGAAACCCGGCTGTTTGGGATTGTACAGGTCGGCCAACAGGTCGGCTTCCAGGTTGTCCATGGATTCGTCGGTCAACTGGTATTCGAGCATGGACCGCGGGGAGCTGGGGCTGTGGCGCAGCAGCTTGCGATAGTCGCGCAGCACGTCGGCGGACTTCGCGTCGGACTTCGGCGCCTTGGTCTGCCCGCGGATTTCCTTGCCTGTCTCGTCGCTGAAACAGAAAAAGGCGCGGTCGAAGGTTTCGCGGACGGTGTCCTGCTCCGTCAGAATCTTCAAGTGCGCCTTTTCCACGGGCAGCGCCGGGTCGAAAGTGAACTCGCCCTCGCCCACAAACACGGCCATGGTATCGCGCCCCGCAACCGGCGGCGTGAGGGCGATGGTTCCACTCTTGAGCGTCAACACGCCGTTATCGCGGTGCAGGACGATATTCTCCACCAGCAACGAATCGGCGATTGCGGCATCGCGCATCGTCTTGTAAGTGGGGTCCGCCGCGCCGGCAGCCGCGCAGACAGCCGCGAGGAGAAGGAAACTTCGCGTCGCGATCCATACCTTTCGTGACATTGGATCGATTCTAATCGATTGTGGGCGGCAGGGTTCTGGTACCCTTTTTGCCGGGGCCCCTTCGTTGTTCGGCCCCTCCCGGTGTACAATCTTTTACCGGACGCAACATGTCCACTCTCTCTTAAGGAACTCTATGCCGAATCCCAATGATGCCGAACGCGCGGGCAGCGCCACCAGCCGCAGCGACAAATTAGTCAGGAGCGCCGCTTCCACGGTGCAGGCCAAAGCCAGTTGGTCGGAATGGTTCGGACAGGCCAGCACCACCTGGCTGGGCAGTGCGACCACCGCCTATATCGGCGACGCTCTCGCCGGCGGAACGCGCAGCGGCGCCACCACCATTGCGGCCATGGCATTGGGCGGCACGCTGACCGCCATTACCGGCTTCTGGGTGGTGGCGCCGCTCGGAGCCGTGGTGCTCGACGTGGTGGGCAAGAAGCTCGAAGATATGGCTAAAGAATCGGTTCCCCAAGCGCTGCTGAAGGGCCGCGAAGTGGTGGGACGAGCCGTCTACGGCGGAACCGATCCGAGCCTGGTCCTCAATAAGCCCATCACTTCAGGAAATGAGAGCAAGACGATTGAAGGCACTATCGAGAACATCAAGAGCAATTCCGCCCTCATCCAGGACCTGCTGAACAAACTGGCCGGCAAAGCCGGCAAAGCCTACTTCTGCGACGACGTGTACCAGATTGCGGCGTTGGCCAGCAAACTGAACACCACCAAAGCCGCGCTGACTGGCGATATCGCCCTGCTGCGCGAGTTCCTGGTCAATCTGGAAGCCGACCTGCAAAAAGTGGATGACGTGGAAATCGAAAAGCAGGTGGTGAAGCTCGCCGAAGCCATCTGCGGCGCCACCGATGCGCGGCACTGGGACAATAGCTGGACGGCCACTACCGTGGGCCGCATGTCGCGCTGCAGCAAACAGCACTGCTACGGGCCGAAATAGCGGCCGGGCCTCACTGGAATTTCCAGAACTGCTTGAGGCGCGGACTGTTGCCATCGGGAGCGGCGGGGAAGGGGACCGCCTGGCCGAGCGACCGGCTTTCCTCCGGCGTCAGGCGATGATCCAGCAGGTGCTGCACTGCCAGGCGATTGTGCAGCGCCGCGAAGTTGTCCGAGAAACGGAACTCCCGCACCTGGAGATCGAAGTCCAGGCTGTAAACGATGCCGCCCAGTTCCGGGAGGGGAATTTCCACGGTGATGCGGCCGCCATCGATCTTGAAATTCGCCGGAATCGGCAGCATCCCCATCACCCGGTCGACGTCGGGAAGCGGAAACAGCGCGTACGCTTGTTCTCCGCCGCCCGTCAAAGGAGGCAACGGGTCGGCGGGCTTGGCCGGATGCCGCGGCGCGTTGGAAAAGGGCAACGCCAGCACGCCGATGGCGGCGTGTCCCAGCCCTTCGCCGGGGTTGTTGATGGCCGCGAAGACGGCCTCCTCGCGGCCGTCGCGGTCGACGTCGTGCAACGCACATTGATAGATGGACCCGGGATGCCAGTATTCCTCCACCACCTGCGCCGTCCGCGCATCGAGGAGCGCCACCTGCGACGGATACCACAGGAAGTGGTTGGCCACGGTGAGCAGCAGGCGCCGGCCGTTGACGGTCACCGGCCGTAGCAGCCCGCCGCGGTACGCGCTATCGAAGCTGCGGTTGCCGAAGGTCTTGCGGGCGCCGTAGTGGAACTGCCAGCGCAGCGCGCCATTCGATTCGTAGCAGAGCAGCGATCCGCCAGTCAGACCGGCGTTCTGCGGCAGCAGGTTGAACAGCACCTCCTTGCGCCCGTCGCCGTCGAGATCGGCAATCAGCACTTTGTCGGCGACGGTCAGGGCGTAACTGGAGTCGAACGGGCCAAAATGCTTCACCCAGCAGATGCGATCGCGGCTATCCAGAATGCGCAACGTGGTTCCGTCCAGCACCCAGGATGCCGGAACACCGGGGCGCGCCACCGTGACGGCGCGCCCGATCCACAGCCCCACGCCAGCCAGGAGGAATGCGGAGGCGGCCAGCATCCACCACCGCCGAGGCGGCTTTCGAGCGGCGCCCCCTGGCTCTTCGCCGCCGCGATTGCGGAAGGCTGGGACATAGCCGCCTTTGGGGATGTCGATGATCACCGGATCGAGCAGACCGTCGTTCCCGTAGTACGCCGCCAGTTGGTGGCGCAGCCGCCTGGCCTCGACGCGCACGATGGTGTCCGTCGCGGGATCGAATGAAGCCTCGCGATCGAACACTGCCAGGGCGATGTTGTACTCTTTTACGGCGTTGAGTTCCCCTGCGAGGGTTTTTTCAACAACATAGGAGAGAAACCGGCGCAGCCGTTTAGAATTACCGAACTCGCGGCTCGCGAGCACGCGCGAGACCGCTCCGCCAATGGCCTCGGCAGAGACTTCGCCCGACGGTGGAGGCATCGCCACGATACCTAGCGTAGGGGTTTGCAGCGGCCAACGCAAGGCCATCAAAAGGCCTGAAAACCTGATTTGTCACAGTGACTCACTGCCCAAACAGGACGAAGGAGGATAGCCTCGGACGGGGGAAGAGCCAGATCATGAGCTATGCAATTCGTTCGTGGAGCCTGATTCTTGGGGCACTGGTGCTGTGCCCGGCTGCGACGGCCCAAACCATCACGGAATACTCCGCCGGCCTGACGTTGGCCAGCAACCCTTACGGAATCGCGGCGGGGCCGGACGGCGCGCTGTGGTTCACCGAATACAGCGGCAACAAAATCGGACGGATTACCACGGCCGGGGCGATCACGGAGTTCTCCAGCGGCTTGACTGCCGGAAGCCAACCCTGGGCGATCACGGCGGGGCCGGACGGCGCTCTATGGTTCACCGAATACAGCGGCAACAAGATCGGGCGCATCACCACCGCCGGCGCCATCACGGAATACCCGCTGGCGGCGGGAAGCAACCCCACGGGAATCGTGGCCGGACCGGATGGAGCCCTGTGGTTTACGGAGCTCTTCGGCTACCGGATCGGGCGGATGACCACCGCCGGCAAACTCACCGAGTACTCGCTGGCTTCGCAAAGCTACCCCTATGACATTACGGTGGGCGCGGACGGCAACTTGTGGTTCACCGAATCCAACGTCAACAAGATCGGGCGTATGACGACCGCCGGAGTCCTTACCGAATTCTCCAGCGGGATGACGGCGGGCGCCTATCCCATCGGCATCGCGGCGGGACCGGACGGAGCGGTTTGGTTCGTGGAAACCTGGGGCAACCGGGTGGGGCGCATCACTACCGCCGGCGCCATCACCGAGTACACCGAGGGTGCGCCGTCGGGAAGCACCAACGCTTCGTATTCCTGGATTGTGGCGGGACCGGATGGCGCGCTGTGGTTCACCGAAGCGGGCAACCTGGACAAGATCGGGCGCATCACTACTTCGGGCGCCATTACCGACTACTCCACCGGCCTGACATCGGGAGGTCTTCCCACCGAAATTGCAGCGGGGCCGGATGGCGCGCTGTGGTTCACGGAGAGCGGCAACATCAGCAAGATCGGACGCATCACGGCGCCGTCCGGCAGCAGCGGCACACCCACCGCCATCGCGATTACCAACCCGGGTTTCGAAACGCTGCCGGCCAACATCAGTTGGATCGACTGCTCGGGCAGTGGAGGACCGGGAAGTGGAGGGACCGGCTGCCGCGATACGCTGGATGACAACGTACCGGGCTGGACGGCCTCCAGCGGTTCGAGCATCGGACTGTTTCAGCCGGGTCCCAATTACTTCACGCTGCCTTTGCCGGCAGCCGAAGGACAGACCATAGCGCAGATCAACAGCGGTACGTTGTCGCAGACGCTGAGCGCCACCTTGCAGGCGTCCACGCTGTACACGCTGCAGGTGGATGTGGGCCGGAGGATGGACAACCTCTACCCATCGCCGCCGCCCACCGCGCTGCTCTATGCCGGCAGCACGCAGATCGCCTCAGCCACCGGTGCGCAACCGCCGCTGGGAGGCTGGACCACGTGGACCGGGACGTACCAATCGAGCGCGTCGGATGCGCTGGCCGGGCAGGCCCTGAAGATCGTCCTGGGGGCGACCGCCTCGCAGGGCGATTTCGACAATGTGCGGCTCTCCGCCGCGGCGGGCGGTTCCACCACCTGCACGTACACGCTGACGGCGGCCAGTCCCAATCCGGCTTCCTTTACCAGCGCGGGCGGTAGCGGCACGGCCACCGTAACGGCCGGCGCCGGTTGCGCCTGGACGGCCACCAGCAGCGCGTCCACCTGGCTTACCACTGCCAGCGCCGGGAGCGGCAACGGCACGGTGAACTATTCGGTAGCCGCCAACACCACGACCACCGCGCGCAACGCGACCATCACGGTGGGCGGGCAGACGCTCACTGTGACGGAGGCGGCATCCTCGGGAACGACGCCCTCCAGCGGCAACCTGGTGGTTAACGGCGACGCCGAAACGGGAACCGCCAACGACTTCAACGGCCAACCCAGCATTGCCGGCTGGACCACCGACGGCAACGTTGCCATTGTGGCGTACAGCGACGGCGGCGGCGACCTTTCGGCCACCAGTCCCGGGCCGCTCAACCGAGGCAACAACTACTTTGCCGGCGGCACCGCGGCTGTTTCGAAAATGTCGCAGACCATCGATGTCTCGTCGTTCGCCACGGCGATCGACGGCGGCGCCGAGCCGTACACGCTGGAAGGCTGGCTGGGCGGCTTCGACGGCCAGGACGACAATTGTACGGTGCAGGCCACCTTCCTGAACGCTGCCGGTTCCTCGCTGGCGACGGCCACCATCGGGCCGGTGCTGTCGGGCGACCGCGGCGGCGTCACTGAACTGCTGGACAAGAGCACCAGCGGAACAGTGCCGGTGAGCACGCGCCACGTCGCCATCCTGGTGACTTTTACGCGCACCGACGGATCGGACAACGACGGGCTTATGGATAACCTGTCGTTCACGGTGGGCGGCGGCGCCGCGACCGCGTCCACCGTATACTACCGGTTCGAAAACGGCACGGCGAACGCCACGGCCTCCGGGACGGCCAGCATCCTGGACTCCATGGGGACGGGCCAGAACGGAACGCCCTCCGGTGCGGTGACGTATAGCAGCAGTGTTCCCATGAGCAGCCTCAACGGCGTGGCCGACACGCTCTCGCTGCAACTGGGGACCACGGGGGCGGTGGTGTTCCCGGCGGCTTTCCCGCTGAACAGTCTGAGCAACGCGACCCTGGAGTTTTACATCAAGCCGACCGGCACGGGAAGCGAAATTGATTTCCTGTGGACGCGCACGGATTCCACCGACGCCAACCGTTTCAACATGGGCGTGGTGAGCGGGAACAGTATCTTTCTTGATTACCGCGACCCGAACGGAGTGCAGCACATCGTGGCGCCCTCCATCGCGATTGCCAGTTCCGGTTGGACGCACGTCGCGGTGGTCAAGACGGGCAACACGTGGACTGCCTATGCCAACGGCGTGCAGCAGGGACAGCCGGTGGCGGACGCCAACGCCAATCTGCCCACCAACACCGGATGGACGCTGAACGGCCGCAACCTGAACCAGTTCGCCGGATTCCTGGATGAATTGCGGATTTCGAACAGTGCCTTGACGCCGACGCAGTTTCTGCCGCCGGTGACGTCCAGCGCCGCCTGCACGTATGCGCTGGGCGCGACCACCGCATCGCCCGCGGCGGCTGGAGGCGCGGCCACGGTCAGCGTGACGGCGGGCGCCGGTTGCGCCTGGACGGCCGCCGGCAACGCCAGTTGGATCGCCATCACGTCGGGCGCGAGCGGCACGGGCAACGGCACGGTGGCGTACAGCGTGGCCGCCAATACCGGAGCGGCGCGCACCGGCACCTTGACCATCGCCGGCCAGACGTTTACCGTGAATCAGGCGGCTGGCGGGACAACCCTCCCGTTGAGCGTTGTCCTCAGTCCCGCCACTGCCACCAACACGGTGGGGAGTAACGGCACCGTCACGGCCACCGTTACCGATGCCAACAACGTTCCGCAGGCCGGAGTTGCCCTGACCTTCACCATTGTTTCCGGCCCCGACGCGGGACACACCGGAACTTGCAGTCCCGCCGCGTGCACCACCAATTCCAGCGGTCAGGTGGCGTTCACCTATACGGGCTCGGGCGGAGCCGGTACGGACTCAATCCAGGCCTGCACTTCCTCGTCAGCGTCAGCCACCGGCAAGGTGTGCTGTTCCAACACGGCAGCCGCGCCAACTCCCGTGAGCCGAGACCGGCGGCTGAAACCGGAAGCTTCCTCCACCGGCAACGGCATGGTGGTGACTCCCAATGTCACCGCCGCGGCTCTCGCCACTGCGCTTCTCGGTTCCGGTGTGACGCTGTCCGGGACGCCCACCTTCACTGGCGCCCCAGGGCAGGCCGGAACCTTTACCAACGCTCCCGCATTGGTCGGTTTCTCTTCCGGCATCGTCCTCTCCAGCGGACAAGTGGCGGATGCGGCGCAAAACTGGTCCGGCCCGAACTTGCCCAGCACCTCGGAAGGCCAGCCCGGCAACAGCCTCTTGTCCGCTCTCATAGGCGGCCAGTCCACCTACGACGCCTCGGTGTTGACCTTCAGCTTCATCCCCACCAGTTCGACTATTTACTTCGCCTATACCTTCGCATCCGCGGAGTATCCGAACTATATCGGTCAATTCAACGACGTTTTTGGGTTCTTTGTTAACGGTAAGAATTATGCGCTGATTCCGGGCACCAGTACCGCGGTGTCGATCAACGACGTGAACGCTACCACCAACTCCCAGTATTTCAACAAGTACAACAGCACTGGGGATGCGCTTCCCTACGGCGGCGAAACCAAGGTGCTTTCGGTAACAGTGCCCGTGAATCCAGGGCAGGTGAACACCATTACCCTCGCCATCGCGGACGCGCTGGATACTTACCTCGATTCGGCGGTGTTCATCCAGACCGGTTCATTCAGCACCACGCCGCCCCCCGCCGTCACGCAGACTTGCTCCAACACCGTGACTGAAACCTGGACTTCGGCAACCGCCGCTTGCACGTATGCGCTGGGCGCGGCTACCGCATCGCCCGCGGCGGCTGGAGGCGCGGCTACGGTAACCGTGACGGCGGGCACCGGTTGCGCCTGGACGGCCACCAGCAACGCCAGTTGGATCACCATCACATCGGGGGCGAGCGGCACCGGGAACGGCACGGTCACCTATACCGTGGCCGCCAACACCGCCGCCACTTCCCGCAGCGGCACCTTGACTATCGGCGGGCAGACATTTACGGTGACCCAGGCGGCGGCCGGCGGCGGCACAACCCCGGGATGTAATTATTATGTGAGCCCGCTGTCGCAGAACCAGCCGGCCAGCGTGACCTCGGGCAATATCACGGGCTTGATCCTGGTCAATACCAATACCGGCTGCGCCTGGACGGCGGCGAGCAACAACTCCTGGATCACGATTGTGGGCGGGGCATCGGGCAATGGAACGGGCGCGGTGTCCTACAAAGTGGATCCCAACACCACGTCGACGGCGCGCACCGGGACCATGACCATCGCCGCGCAGACGGTCAGCGTGGTGCAGGCCGCGGGCACGGCGTGCGCTTACTCCATCAGTCCTTCCAGCAATTCGGTGCAGGCTCTCGGAGGCGGCAGCAGCGTGCTGCTTTCCGCCAATCCGAGCACCTGTCCGTGGTCGGTCGCGGTCAGCTCCAGCGCCAGCTGGCTGCACGTCACGTCGCCTACGTCGGGGTCGGGAACCCTGTCCATCAGCTACACCGTGGACCAGAACACCACCACGCAATCGCGCACCGGCACCATTACGCTGGCGGGACTGACCTTCACCCTGACGCAGGCCGGCGGCGCTTCGGCTACCGCGCCCAATATCGCGCAAGGGGGCGTGGTCAACGCGGCCAACAACCGCGGCGGATCCATCGCGCAGGGATCGTTCTTCAGTATCTACGGCGCCAACCTGGGTCCCGCGACGCCGGTGCAGGCGACCAGCTATCCGATTCCGACCACCATGGGCAACGTCACGGTGACGGTGACGCAGGGCTCGACCACGCTGCCGGCTTATCTGGATTTCGTTTCGGCCACGCAGATCAACGCCATTCTGCCTTCCAACACGCCTCTGGGCGCGGTGCAGATTACAGTGAATTACAACGGCGTCCCCAGCACCTCGGTGAGCACCACGGTGGCCAGCACGGCATTCGGCATCTTCAGCACGGCGGGCGGCAAGGGACCGGGTATTGTGCAGAATTACAACTCGGCCACCGATCAGCCTCTCAACATGGCGTCGATTCCCGCCAAGCCGCAGCAGATCGGCATTATCTGGGGCACGGGACTCGGCCCCATTACCACGGGGGACAACCAGCCGCCGGCCGGCGGGAACCTGCCGGTACCGGTGCAAGTGGTGGTCGCCGGACAGCAGGCGCCGGTAATCTACAGCGGACGCGCACCCGGGTTCGCGGGCGTCGACAACGTCTATTTCACGGCGCCTTCGGGCGTCACACTGGGCTGTTACGTGCCGGTGCAGGTGAGCGCCGGGGGTGTGTGGAGCAACACCGTGACCATCGCCCTCAGCTCCGACGGGAGCCACTGCCAGGACACCAGCAACCCGCTGAGCGGCCTCAGCTCGACGGGCGGTAATTTAGGCGTCCTGGGGCTGATCCGCCTGAATTATTACGGCCAACTGGATCCCACGCAGCCGGCGTCCACGTCGATTGTCGATCTGGGCCTCGGCGATTTCGCGCAGGTCAACGCCGGCGGCGATCTGGCGCAGAGTCCCTTCATGAATCTGCCGCCGGTGGGCGCGTGCAAATCGACCAATCGTTCGCTGGATCTCGGGTCCACCATGGGCTCGGGAGGGTCGAGCCTCGATCCCAGTTTGTCGAAGATGCTGGACGCCGGAGCGTCGCTGACGGTGACGGGTCCCAAAGGGTCGGGCTCCATCACCCCGGTCGGCCCCAACAGTCCCTATCTGGCGACGCTGGGCGGCAGCGTGTCGGCAGGCAGCACCGTATCGGTGGGCGGCTCGCAGATGCCGCCATTCCTCGACACCGGCCCGTTCACTGTCTCCGGCCCGGGAGGCGCCGACGTGGGACCGTTCTCCATATCGGTGAACGCTTCGCCGGCGATCACCTGGACCAACCAGATGCAAATCTCCACCATCGACCGGTCCAAGCCGCTGACGCTCACCTGGTCGGGCGGCGACCCCACCGCGACCATGCTGGTGATCGGCGGATCGTCCGATCCCAACACGCAGGCCTCGGGCGGATTTACCTGTCTGGCCTCCATGAGCGCCGGGACGTTCACTATTCCCGTCAACACGCTCGCCGACCTGGTCGCGGTCAATCCCAACGCGCCGGTGAGCGGGGATTCGTCCAGCCAGTTGGGCGTGCTGGGTTTGATGCCGCTGCCCATGACCAACCCGCAGAAGTTCACCGCCACGGGACTCAACTTCGCCTTTGCGTTCGAGAGCACCATGTTCATGGAAAGCGTGCAGGTGAAATGACATGATCCGCCTGCGCCAGAGCGCTGCGGCGTGCCTGCTGCTGGTTTCCGGGCTGGCTGCCGGAACGGCGCGGCACGCCGTGATCGTGGACGTGGACGGGGTCCGCCGCGACACCGTGCAGCAGCTCTATGACAGCGGCCGCCTGCCCAACTTCGCGCGCATCTTCGCCAACGCCCGCTGGTTCGACCGCGCCTCCACGGTGACGCCCTCAGTGACCATGGCCGCGCAGGCGTCGCTATTTACGGGCGTGCCGCCGGAGCGCCATGGCATCCCCGGCAACCAGTGGTTCGACCGCGCCGAAGGGCGGCTCTATGACTACGTGAGCCCGTCCGGCCTGGCGTGCACCTACGGCTTTGCCACGGTGGCGGGGATGCGGTGCGCGGGCGGGTTGGGAAATCTGCACCTGCGCGCGCCCACCCTTTATGAAGCCGCGTCGCAGGCCGGCCTCGACAGCATGGTGGCGTACAGCCAATATTGGAAGGGCGCCACCGAGGCCATGCCCCCGACGGCGCCGGAAGCGCTGCTCTTCATCCGCGGCAATGCCATCGACTGGCCTTCGTTCGACCGGCAGATGGCGGCGCGCGCCGTCGCCGGACTGAAGGCGCATGGCGCACCCGCCATTCTGACCGTGTATTTCGCGGGCGCGGATACGGCCGGACACAAACAGGGATTGGCCGGCCAGGTGGCCTACCTCACGGACATCGTCGACCCGCTGCTGGGCGGCATTCTGGACGCCTGGCAGGCGGGCGATGCGGCGTGGGCGGAGGACACGCTGTTCGTGCTGGCGTCGGACCACGGCCGCACCGACGTTCACGCGCACCCCGAGGATCTGACCCTGGCCGCCGACTTGCTGGCGGCGCTGCCGGCGCACTCGCAGTTGGCGCGCAACGGCGGCATGGGTTTCGTCTACCTGGAGCAAGCGGAGCAGGAAGACTTGTCCAGGTTAGCCACGGCGCTGGCGGCCGCGTCCCCCGCCGTGGCCTCTGTCCGCGCGCGCAACGCGGAGGACTGCGCGCGCGCGGGCGACCTGGTGGTGACTCTGCGGCCGGGCCATTATTTCGACAACCACGGAACTGGATCGCAACACGGCAGCCCGTATCGCGACGACCTGGAGATCCCCCTGGTGGTGGCCGCGCCAGGCGTAGCGGCGGGGCATACGGATGTTGCGGTGTCCATCACCCAGGTAGCCCGCACCATCGCCCGGTTCCTGGGCTTTTCCATGGATTCGGCCGCCCCGGCGCTGCCGCTGCAGTGAATCTGCCATACTGAAAAAGGATCCGCGTCCAGCCCCCTTCGGTGTGTCTTCGGAGGTTGGAAACGTGCGCACAGTATCGCTTCTAGTGGCGGCTCTTGGATGGGCCGCACCGGCTCTGGCGGCCGATTCCGCTCCCGCGCTGCGATGGGTGCAGGCGCTGGGCGGATCGGGCGTCAGCACCGTGGCCGGCGCCGCCGCGGATTCGCAAGGCAACTTCTACATTGCCGGTAGTACGTCGTCGCTGGATTTTCCCACCACCAGCGGGGCGCGGCGGGCGCCCGGCGGTTCGCCTCTGATCCTCATCGACGGCGCCACCGGCGTGACCACCAAGCTCTATCCGGCAGGACTGTCCGCGCCCATTAGCATTGCCGCCGACCCCCGCCAGCCGCGCACCCTGTATGCCTCAGCCGCCAACACCATCTGGCAGAGCGCCGACGCCGGAACCACTTGGGCGGTGCTCTATTCGTTCGTGGCGGGTTGGACCGTTCAATGTCTGGCGGTCGACCCCTCCAGCAGCAACACTCTGTACGCCGGAACGGCGGGGGGAATCTATAAGAGCAGCGATGGAGGAGCGACATTCGCCGCCATCGACAACGGCATCGCTCAGGCCAGCGACGGTACCATCGGCGTGTTCCGCATAGTGCTCGACCCGAAGTCGCCGCAGGTGATCCTGGCGTCCGCCACCGCCGGCCTGATGCGCAGCGCCGATGGCGGCGCCACCTGGACGCAGGTCGCGATCCCGCCGTACATCCGCGGCACGCTGGCATTCGATCCTTTTGTCGCGGGCACGGTGTACTTCGCGGGAATCGGTGGCATCGGCAAGAGCACGGACGACGGGAAGAGCTTCACGCTGCTCTCCACTTTGCCCGATCAAAGCGTGCCGGCGGCTTTGCTGGCCGATCCGCTGCACCCGGGAGTGCTCTATTGCGGCTCATATACGGGCATTTTTCAAAGCGTCGATGCGGGCGTCACCTGGAGCGCGAAACTCGCCGGGAGTATCGCCCTGCTGGCCGCCGATCCGAACCATCCGGTGCTGTATGCGAATCTTGCCGGCGGGGCCATCGTCGAGAGCGGCGACGAGTTCACCACCGCGTCGTCCATCAGATCGTCCGGCCTGGCGCTGCTGCAGATGCTGGCGGCCGGCTCCAGCCTGTTCCTGTTGACCTCGCCCAGCAACGACATTTTCGCCGTAAAGTTCGATCCCAGTGGCAACCTCGTGTACTCGACGTATCTCGGCGGCAGTTCCGACGATTCGGCGGCGGGCATGGCTTTGGGCAGCGATGGCAGCGTCTACGTGACCGGCACGACCAGTTCCGCCGATTTTCCCGTGACCGCGGGCGCTTACGACGCCACCTGTTCCGGCTGGTCGTGCAATTTCGTGAGCAAACTGAACCCCGACGGATCGCTGGCCTGGTCCACTTATTTCGCCGACGCCAACAACCCGGCACGCGCCATCGCCGTGGACAGGGCGGGGAACGCCTATGTGGGCGGCGTCAGCCAAGGCGGTCTGCCCACCACCGCGGGCGCGTACCAGACGCAGTTCCAGTACATGTGCATTCCGACCTGGCTGATCGGATGCCTGCCGGGCGTGACATCGGCGTATGTGACCAAGTTCAACGCCACGGGCACAGGACTGGTCTATTCCACCTATGTCTCCACCGACTCCGCGAATCATCCTGTGCAACTGGCGCAGGCGCTGGCCATCGATTCCGGCGGCGACGCCTACCTGGGCGGCGACGGCGCGGTGGCGCTGCTCAACGCCGCGGGCTCCGCTCTGCTGGGATCGAATGTGCAGTCCGGCTTCGCCATCGCCGCACTGGCGCTCGACGCCACTTCCAACTTGTACGCCACCGGCGTTTCTAACGGAGACTTTCCGCTCCCCTCTACTCCCGGTGCGTTTCAGCCCACGCCGCAACCCGCCGTTCCGAGTCTGCCGGGACAGGGGCTGCCGGGCGGGGGCTCGGACGCGTTCGTCATGAAATGGGACAGCCGCCTGACGCAGGTTCTGGCGGCGACCCTGCTCGGCGGAGAATCGACCGACGGCGGCGCGGGGATCGCCGTCGATGGGTCCGGCGCCGTGATCGTCTGTGGGTATACCGATTCCAGGGCGTTTCCCACGCACGCGCCGTTCCAGGCTTCGTTTTCCTCGCGCGCGGGCTTCCTAGCGGGCCTGGACTCCAGTTTGGCGAACCTGCTGTTCTCCACGTATCTCGGCGATGGCCGCGCCTTCGATGCGCAGGCGGCGGTTCCCGACGGCAGCGGCAATGTTCTGCTGGCCGGCTACACGCTGACCAATTCCGGTACTCTGTTCATCGGCGGCGATCCGGGCGCTTCCAACAACGGCGGAGGTCTGCTGGTGGCCAACAAGATCGCGCTGCCGCCGGCTCCCGCGCCGCGTCTCGATTCGGTGGTCAATTCCGCCAGTCGCCAGGCCGCACCCGTTGCGCCCGGCGAAGCCATTTCCGCCATCGGCGCGGGCTTCGCACCCGACGCGAAAATCCTGGTAAACGGAGCTCCCCTGGCCGTGGTTACGCGCAGCGCTACCGCCATCTCCGCCGTCATGCCCGATGGCGCGCCAACCGGCGGCGCTTTGCAGATTCAGGTCTCGGGCGGCGGCGCACTTTCGAACGCCGTACTGGCGCCTGCGGCGCCGGCTTCGCCGGGCATCTATACGGTGGACGGCAGCGGCTACGGCCAGGGATACATTCTGAACAGCGACGGCACCCTGAATTCTCCCGCGAATCCCGCCGCCTTGGGCGCTGCCATCACCATCTTCGCTACCGGGGCGGGCCCGTACACGCTCTCCGGGCCGTACGCCGTGACCACGCAAACGCCGGCCGTCTTCATCGATGAGTTCTACGCCAACGGCATCGCATCGGTCCTGGGACCGGTCGCCGGCCTGCCTGGGAATGTCTACCAGATTGGAGTGTACGTTCCCAATCCGGCCACCTTGGTAAGCCAGAATCCGAATCTGCTCAATTTCCAGATGCCGCCGCAGGTGAGCGTCGTGCTGGTCATGGGCACGGTGAATTCTTCCAATCCAGCCAATTCCGCCCAGATCAGCCAGCCCGGACTGATCCTCAGCGTGAAGCCATAAATCTCGCGGGTGGTTTGTCGATTTCCCCGGCCGTCATTCGTCTTTGAGATGCAACTTCCCAAACAGGGAAAATGAACCATCAGCCGACGATGGATTCGTCGCCGGTGGCGATGCTCAACCGCGCGGTACCGTCGCCAAGGTGCAGGGTCCCGGCGGAGCGCAGCGGTCCATCGAAGCCGCCGATTCGTTCCGCGCCGGAGCGCCGCTTTCTGGCTCGCAAATCCGGAAATCGTTGTATACTCCTTTGCGAATGTTCAAGAAACTGCTGAAACTCCTTCTGGTGTTGATCATCGTAGTGCCTGGCGCCGGGCTGACATTCCTGTATCTGCACAAGCCGGCGCAAGTGCCGGCATCGTCCATCAAAGTTCCCATGACGCCGGAGCGGATTGCGCGCGGTGAGTTCGTCTTCCAGCACCTGGCCGATTGCGACGGATGCCACTCGCAGCGCGACTTCACCAAGGTTGACGGCCCGGTGGTCGCGAGCGGCCGCGGCGCCGGCAACGTGATGTCGCAACTGATTCCGTCACTGCCGGGCGTGGTGACCGCGCCCAACATCACGCCCGATCCCGAGACCGGAATCGGCGGCTGGACCGATGGCGAGAAGATCCGCGCCATCCGCGACGGCGTGGACCGCAACGGCCGCGCGCTGTTCCCCATGATGCCGTACCCGGACTATCGCCGGATGAGCGACGAAGATGTGGAGTCGGTGGTGGCGTACATGAATACATTGCCGCCGGTGAAGCACCCACTGCCCACCAGCAAACTCAATTTCCCGGTGAATCTGATGATCAAGTTCGCCCCACAGCCGGCCGGGCAGGTGGCGCCGCCCAATCGTTCCGACCGCGTGGCATACGGAGAGTATCTGGTCGCGGTGGGCGGGTGCAACGAGTGCCACACGCCGCTCGAGAAAGGCCGTCCCGTGGCAGGCAAATTTCTGGCCGGCGGTCAGGTGTTTGCCACTACCTTGGGCACGGTGGTCACCGCCAATCTGACGCCCGACCCGGACACCGGCACGGGCAAATGGTCGGAGTCCTTTTTCCTGAAGAAGTTCTACGACTACAAAGAATATGCCGCGTCCGGTCCGCCGCCGCTGCAGGGTCCGCAATCTTTCACGCTGATGCCGTGGCTCTCGTATGCGCAATTGCCGGCCGAGGATCTGGGCGCCATCTATGCCTACCTGCGGACCGTTCCGGCGGTACACAATTCCGTGGAGACGCACCCCGGAGCGCCGAAGTCGCCGGCTGCGCCTGCGGTGCCATAGCGTAGTCCCGTACACTAATGGAATGAACCGCCGGAATTTCGTGAAAACCGCGGCCTCTGCTTCCGCCGCGGTTTCCGCCGCGCACGCGTTGCCGATGCCGCCCGCTCCGCCCACGCTCGAAACCAAGATCGTCCGCCTGAACCTGCAGCACGTGTGGACCACCACCATGTCGTCCAGCCAGTATCGCGACACGCTGTACGCCGCCTTCACGCGCGACGGCATCACGGGTCACGGCGAGGGCGCGCCCATCGTGCGCTACCACGAGGATGCCGTATCGGCGCGGAAGGCCGCCGAGAGCGTGCGCGACGTGCTGCTCTCCGCCGACCCGCTGCAGTTCTCCAAAATCATGGAGGAGATTTTCCGCCGCGTGCCCGGCGAATGGGCCGGCAAGGCGGCGCTCGACATCGCGCTCATGGACTGGGTGGGGCAGAAATTGGGCGTGCCGCTGTATTCCTATTTCGGACTGGACCCCAAGGACACGCCGCTCACCACGTTCTCCATCGGCATCGACACTCCTGAAATCACCAAACAGAAAACCCGCGAAGCCGCCGATTTTCCGATCTTGAAGGTGAAGGTCGGACTGGCCACCGACGAGCCCACCATCGAAGCCGTGCGCAGCGTGACCGACAAGCCGCTGCGCGTGGACGCCAATGAAGGTTGGACCGACCGCGAGGAGGCCGTCCGCAAGATCAACTGGCTGGAGAAGCACGGCGTCGAGTTCATCGAGCAGCCCATGCCCGCCGACCGGCTCGACGACATCCGCTGGGTGCGCAGCCGCGTGCACATCCCGATTATTGGCGACGAATCCTGCCAGCGTGCGTCCGATATTCCCAAGCTGAAGGACGTGTTCGACGGCGTCAACATCAAGCTCGACAAGAGCGGCGGCCTGCTGGAGGCGTACCGCATGATCGCGATTGCCAAGTCGCTGGGCATGAAGACCATGCTGGGCTGCATGGTGTCGAGCTCCGTCTCGGTGACCGCGGCGGCGCACCTGTCGCCGCTGGTAGACTATGCCGATCTCGACGGCAACCTGCTCATCGCCAACGATCCGTTCCATGGCGTGACTGTCGAGAAGGGGAAACTGATTCTGCCGCGCAAGGCTGGATTGGGATTGACCAAGGCGTAGAGTCGAAAACGAACACGGGCTCGGTTTTGGACTGGCTCTCCCTTTGTTTTCAATACGCGGAGGCTCAAAAACGAACACGATGTTCGTTTTTGGGGGTCGACAGGCGTAGCGCTCCGATCCTGGCAGTCCGCGGACTCTTGTGGCGCAGGCCGCCAGCCTCTCCACAGATTACCGGTTTGGCGATCCCTGGAACCGCGAGCGTGAAGCGAGCGGCCCGAGCGGGGAGAAAAATTCCCCCAAACCCCCGATCCGCGCGTGCTGGAAGGGTCATCCGCCGTTCGGGCCGCTCGCTGACGCTCACGGTTCCAGGCGCCGGCGACGCTCCAGTTTCAGACTTCCATGGACCGCGTCTGACAGTCTGCCCCGCAAAGCAACCAACCTACTGCAATCCCCCGTCGATGGCCTTCACCTGACCCGCGGTCAGATTGATTCCAACTTCCTTGCCGGCGTAGCGCACGGTCACCTTCTTCGACTGGTCGCTCTTCAATGTGGCTTGCAACAGCTTGCCGTTGCGCCACGAGATCCCGACTTCCACGCCGCCGCGAGCGCGCAGGCCCTGGACGGTCCCGGCGGGAAACGCCGCGGGCAGCGCCGGCAGCAGATGCAGAAACGCTGTGTCGCCGGTCTGCGCGGGAGTCAGGCTGAGCTCCGTTCCGTGCGGATCGTCGCTTTGCAGCAGCATCTCGGCGATGCCCGCCGTCGCGCCGAAATTGCCGTCGATCTGGAACGGCGGATGCGCGTCGAACATGTTGGCGAACAGGCCGGGGTGCGACGTGGGATGTGTGGCGTCCTTGTCATTGGCCGGCGAAATCAGGTTCTGCAGAATCTTATAGGCATGATCGCCATCGAGGAAGCGCGCCCACAGGTTGATCTTCCACCCCATCGACCAGCCGGTGGCCGCGTCGCCGCGGAAGATCAGCGATTGGCGAGCCGCGGCGAACAACTCCGGCGTTCCATACGGCGTCACTTCGCTGCCCGGGTACGCCGCCCATAAATGAGACACGTGACGATGGTCGTTCTTAGGGTCGTCCTTGTCCTCCAGCCACTCCTGCAACTGGCCGTATCGGCCGATCTGCAGCGGCGCGATCTGCGCGCTCAGGGCGACCAATTTGTCGCGGAATTCGGCGTCCACGCCCAGCGTCCGGCCGGCCGCCACCACATCGCCGAAGAGCGTGCGCACGATTTCGCGGTCCATGGTGGGGCCCATCACCAGCCCGCCCTGCTCCGGCGAATTGCTGGGACCGGTGATCAGCCGCCCGCTCTTGGGATCCTTCACCAGCGTGTCCACGAAGAATTGCGCCGCGCCCTTCATCAGAGGGTACGCCGTGTCGCGCAGGAATGTCTTGTCGCCGGTGAAGAGATAATGCTCGAACAGGTGCGTCGACAGCCACGCGCCGCCGGTCTGCCAGATGCCGTGGTTGGAGGCGTTGATGGGCGCCGTGCCGCGCCAGATATCGAAATTGTGATGCACCACCCAGCCGCCGGCGTTGTAGTGTTCCCTGGCGGTCACCGCGCCCGCCTGCGCCAGTTCCTTCATCACGTCGAACAGCGGCAACTGGCACTCGGAGAGATTGGTCTCTTCCACCGGCCAATAGTTCATTTCGGTGTTGATGTTGTCGGTGTATTTGCTGTCCCACGGCGGATTGTTCGATTCGTTCCACAACCCTTGCAGATTGGCCGGCTGCCCGCCCGGACGGCTGGAGGAGATCATCAGGTATCGCCCGTACTGAAACAGCATGGCGACCAGTTGCGGATCGCCGGATTGCGCAAAGGCCTTGATGCGCTCGTCGGTGGATCGCGACGCCGCCGCGGAGGTTCCCAGGTCGAGCTTCACGCGGCGGAAGAGCTTCTGATAGTCGGCCAGGTGTTCGGTGCGCAGGGCGTCGTAGCTCTTGGAGTGCGCCCACACCATGGATTGCACGTTGTGCCGCGCCGGGTCGCCGGAGACGTCGCGAAAGTTCACGAAGTTGGTGGCGCCGGCCAGCACCAGGGTGGCGGAATCGGCGCCGCTGATGACGGTGCGGCCGTCGCGCGTGTCGCGGCGTCCGCCTTGCGCGTCCACCATCAGGCGCGCCTGGAAGCGGATCGCGCCGTCTTCGACTTTGCCGTTCATGGCCAGGTCGCCGTCGTTCAGAACCTCGACGGCCGATCCGCCGTGGGCGCTCTTCAGGCCCGCCGTGAATGACAGGCTGCCGGGCTTACTGGCCGTCAGGCGGATCACCAGAAGATTCGCCGGATGGCTGGCGAACATCTCGCGCCGGTAGGTGACGCCCTGCGCCGTGAACTCCACTTTGGCGAGGGCCGTCTCCAGGTCCAGGCTGCGGCGGTAGGCCGTGACGCCGTCTTCGGGGATGCCGGGAAAGTCCAACAGCAGATCGCCAAACGCCTGGTAGGCGCGCTGCCGGATGGGCTCGCTCATGAATTCCTTCATGGCCAGGTCTTCGGCTTCTTTCTGTTTACCGTCCCAGAGGAGTTGCCGGATCTGGCCCAGATAACGGTAGGCTCCGGGATGAGAATAGTCGTGCGGTTCGCCGGTCCAGACAGTCTGCTCGTTGAACTGGATGCGTTCGTGCGCCGCGCCGCCGAAGATCATGCCGCCGAGGTGTCCGTTGCCCACCGGCAGCGCCTCCACCCACAATTTGGCGGGCTGACGGTACCACAGTTCCAGCGGCCCCTGGGCCCATGCGCAGTACGCCATCAACAGACCAACGGCGAATTTCCTCATGCTGCCACTGTAACGCACCGCCGGCCGATGCGGCTGTTGTGGCGTACGAGCACTTGGCCTACTCGGCGCGCAGCGCTTCGACCGGATCGACAGAGGCGGCGCGGCGCGCGGGGATGTAGCTGGCCAGGAGCGCGGCGGCGGCCAGTACCACCGCTACGGCGGCCAGGGTCGGCGCATCCCATGGGGGCGTGCCGAAGAGCAGGTTCCGCATCAGCGTAGCCGCGGCGATTGAGCAGACGAGGCCCGCGATAATCCCCAGCGCGGCCAGCCGGAACGCCTCCGCCAGAACCAGCCGGCAGACCGTGCCGGGCTGCGCGCCGAGCGCCATCCGCACGCCGATCTCGCGGGTCCGGCGGCTCACCGAGTAGGCCACCAGGCCGTAGAGTCCGATGACGCCTTCCAGCAGCGCCAGCGCGGCGAATCCGCCCACCAGCCAGGCGGCCGAGCGGTGCAGCCAGGCCGCCGGCGATTGCGCGATCCGCTCGCTCATGGTGATCTCGTTGTGGGTGCTGATGTCCGCGTCGATCCCGCGAACTGCGCGGCTCAACTCCGCAAGCACCGACTGCGGAGACTGCGCCGTGCGGACGACTAGGGTGAAATAGGTGTCCGGCTGCTGGTTGAAGGGTTCGTAAATGGCAGGCCAGATTTCCGAATCGAGCGGGCCGTCTTTGATATCGTCCACCACGCCGATGATCTGCTGCAGCGATTTCGCCGAGAGGGCGGTATCGCCGATCTGCTTGCCGATAGGATCTTCGCTCGCGAAGTATTTTCGTTCGAGCGCGCGATTGATGATCGCCACGCCGGGCTTCGACGCATCCTCGGCGTCGGTGAAGTAGCGGCCGCGCAGTAGCGTGGCGCCAATGGTCCGGAAATACTCGGAGCTCATCTGCCGCTCGTTGACCTCGTTATGCTCTCCATGATAGGGCCGGCCCACGAAACGGATCCACGTGGTGTTGCCGTTGAAGCTCACCGGCGGCACGCTGGCGGTGGCGACGGAGGTGACGCCGGGCAGGGCAGCGGCCCGACTGAGCACGCGCCGCGCCAGCGCCACCTGCTGCTCGGCCTGGGCATACCGCTTGTCGGGAGCCTGCACCTCCAGGGTGGCGAGAGCGTCCGGCTGGAACCCCAGGTTCACGTTCAGCAGGCGATGCAGACTTTTGCCCAGGAGTCCGGTGCCGCTCAGCAGCACCATCGCGACGGCCAGTTCGGCCACGACCAACCGCGCGCCGAAGCGCCGCCAGGTGGTCCCCGCCGAGCCGCGGCTGGCTTCGTTGAGGCCTGCGCGCACATCCCGCAGCGAGAGATGCACCAGCGGCGTCGCGGCAAGCACCATCGCGGCCACCAGCGAAACCGCGCAGGCAAAGCCCAGCCCGTGAAGGTGCAGACCGAGCGAGCCAAGGTAGGGCATCCGCGCCATCTTGTCTTTCGAAATCAACCCTGCCAGCGCCTGCATGCCGTATCTGGCGGCGACCAGTCCGAGCGCCGCTCCGGCCGCCACCAGCACCAGGCTCTCGGCGGCGAACTGATGGACCAGCCGGGAGATCGATGCGCCCAGCGCGCCGCGCAGCGCCATTTCGCGGCGGCGGCTGTCGGAACGCGCCGAAAGGAGTCCCGCCACGTTGACGAAGGCGATCAGGAGCAGCATGCCGGCGCCCGTGAGCAGCACCAGCAGCACGGGACGGAGATCGCCCACGATCACTTCGGACAAAGGAACGACGCTGGCGCCCTGGCCGCGGTTGGAGTCGGGATACTGCCGTTCCAGTTGCGCCGCGATCAGCCGCGTTTCGGCGAAGGCCGCCTGAATCGTGACGCCGTCCCTCAATCGGGCGACGCCTTCCAGACCGTGGCAACTGCGCCGCAGATCGCAGTTTCCGGCGGGGTGCAGCGGCGACCAGAATTCCGCTGGGCCGGCGGGGGCGAATTGAAATTCCCGCGGCAGCACACCGACGATGGTGTAGGCCTCGTCGTCCAGCGTGACCGTCCGCCCGATGGCGTCGCGGTTGCCGCCGAAGCGCTTCTGCCACGCGGCGTAGCTCAGAATGACGGCTCTGGCCTTGTCGGGCAGATCTTCTCCGGCGTAAAAGTCGCGACCTAGCGCCGGCCGAATGCCGAGCGTGTGAAAGAAGCCGTCGCTCACGCGTTCGCCCGTCACAACTTCCACGCCGCGCGGGCCGCGCAGCAGGTGGCCGGCGCCGGTATAGACGTCCAGGGAACGGAAAACCTGGTTGAGACGCTTCCAATCCAGGTAATCGGGATAGGACAGGTTGGCGCGCGGGATCATAGGGATGCTTTCGGTCACATGCACCAGCCGGGTGGGGTCGAGGTACGGTAGCGGTTGGATGAGGGCCGCGTCGACGAATGCGAAGATGGCCATGCTGGCGCCGATGCCGAGAGCCAGCATCAAGATGGCGGTAGCGGCGAAGGCCGGGCCTTTGCGGAGCTGGCGCAGGGCATAGCGCAGGTCCTGCAGCAGGTGCTCCAGCCAGGGAACGCCGGCCTGGTCGCGCCAGGCTTCCTTGGTGGCGTCCAGACCGCCGAGTTTCAGAACGGCGTCGCGGCGCGCCTGCTGCGGGGTCATTCCGGCGCGCAGGTTGTCGTCGATGTGCAGTTGCAGATGGGCGTCCATCTCGGCGGAAAGCTCGCGCTCGCGCCGGCGTCGCGGGAATAAGCCCGCCAGGCGCACCATCGCGGCGCGCATCCGCCTCATGCCGTTTTGCTGGTCCATGGGTCTCCTATGGCTTTGCCATAGTACAGTGTCGCACGCTTCCTATGGGAAGGCAATATGTCCGGGTTTGGCAAATTTTAAGCTTTTAAATTTTCTCTTGACACGGGCAATTGTCCGTCTTATGATCGAGATGTTTTTAATTCCTTAAAAGGGCTCTGGGATGAGGAACGCGATTCTGGCGGGCGCGATCGGCGCAGTTGCGCTACTGGCGCAGGACGCGGCAACTCCGAAGTTCGAAGCCGCCTCGCTGAAGCCCAGTACGGCTTGCGGGGCATCCGGTGGATCCGTCGGCAGGAACGGCGGCGGAAGCGGTGCGTCTCCCGGCAGGCTCGATCTAAAGTGCCGCACAGCGGTGGACCTCATCCGGACGGCGTACCTGCAGTTCGCCGACGGCAAGCGGACGCCTCCAGGGCGGCAGGCTCCCATCGAAGGCGGACCTGCCTGGATCCATTCCGAGCGCTACGATATCGACGCGAAGGCCGCTGGCCCGGCCACTCGGGAGATGATGAGCGGGCCCATGCTGCAAGCGCTTCTCGAGGATCGGCTGAAACTAAAGCTGCATCGCGAGACCCGCGACGTCCCGGTGTATGCGCTGACTGTGGCCAAGGGCGGAGCGAAGCTGCAGCCGGCGCAGGAGGGAAAGTGCTTTCCCCGCGACACGATTCGGCTGTCCGATAGGCCGCCCGGGCTCCTGCCCTGCGGCGTCTTCGCGCCGTCGGCGGCGAAGGACGGCGTCAACATGTACGGCACGACGCTTGCGAACCTTTGCACGCAGCTCTCGGTGGTGCTGGACCGCGACGTGATCGACAAGACTGGGATCGCGGGCGTCTTCGACATCCATATCGACGCGCCGCCCGCCGACCCCGTCGCCGAGGTCCCCAGCGATTCGCCGCCGCGCGGGCCGGTGGCGCGCGCCAACCTGGCCGATCCACTCGGCGCCGCAGTCCTCCATGCAATCCAACAAGTCGGGCTAAAACTCGAGCCGGCGAAAGGTCCCGGAGAATTCCTGGTGATCGATCATGTGGAGAAACCCTCGGAAAATTAGGAGACGACCATGCCCAGAAAACCATCCTCCCACCTCACCGACGCCGAGCTTCGACTGATGGACGTTTTGTGGACCAAGGGCGCTTCCACCGTGGCCGAAGTCCTGGAAGGACTGCCCGGCAAGCCGCCGCTGGCCTATTCCTCCGTCATCACTACCCTGCGCATCCTGGAAACCAAAGGCTACGTGCGCCATCGCAAGGAGGGTCGCGCGTTCCACTACGAGCCGCTGGTGGGACGCCAGCAGGCGCGGCGCAGCGCCATCGCGCAGGTGCTGCAGCGATTCTTCGAAGGGTCGCCGGAACTGCTTATGGCGAGCCTGTTCGAGGACCGCGAAATCGACGCCCGCGAGTTGCAGCGGCTGAAGCGGCGGATCGACCAATCGCATGCGGGGGAGAAGTCATGAACGCCGCGTGGTCCGCGCTGGCCAATGGAGCGGTGCTCAGCATTCCGCTCACGGCCGCCGTCTGGCTGACGCTGCGGCTCATCCCGCGGCGTGCACTCAATGCGGCCACGCGCTACGCCATCTGGTGGATCGTGCTGGCCGTCACTATCGCGCTCCCCGCTTTCTACCCGCCACGCTCGGCGGCGAGCGGCCGCGCGACATCGGGCGCCGACGCGATCGTGGTTCGGGTGGTGGAACTCCCAGCGGCGACTCCGCCAGTTGATCGCCCCGCTCCGCGGCGGCGGTTGCCGCTGGAACTTCCCGCCGGCCGATGGATGCGCTGGCTGCTGGCGTCGTGGCTGCTGGCGTCGTCCGTGCTGCTGCTGCGGCTGCTGCTAAGCCATCTGACGGTGTGCCGCGCCTCGGCGCGAGCCACCGAATGGCGCAGGGTGACCGGCACTGGTGGCCGCGCCGTCCGCCTGGCGTCTTCCGCCGATGTGCCCATCCCGGTCGCGGCCGGACCATTTCGCCCCTCCATTCTCATCCCCGCGGCGCTGTTCGGCGCATTGCGCGCAGAAGAGCTGGACCAGATTGTTCTTCACGAAGCCGCTCACCTGACGCGGCGCGACGACTACGCGCTGCTCCTCGAGCGCCTTCTGGAAGCCGTGTTTTCGCTGCACCCGGTGGTGCGCTGGATCGCCCGCCGCATCGACCTGGAACGCGAAATCGCCTGTGACGACCTGGTGGTGGAAGCGACCGGACTGCCCCGCCGCTACGCCGCCTGCCTGACGCGCATGGTGGCCTTGTGCGGCGCGGTGCGCGGACAGCTCGCCGTGGCGCATGCGGCCGGAAGCAGCTCCCACTTCTCGCAGCGCGTGGAACTGTTGGTGGATGGCGCTCGCGGAACGCGGTCGCGCCTGGCCGCCGCGCGCCTCTCGGGATTCGCCGCGGCGCTGCTCGCGCTCACCTGGATTCTGGCCCGAACTCCCGGCCTGCTGGCTTTTGACTCCCCACCTCAGGAGATACCGATGAAACCATCGACCCAACTCGCGATGGCCGCCGTGGCCACTTCGCTAACCGTTCACGCCGCTAGTCCCGCGCCCGCCGCCGCTCCGGCACCGCCGCCCGCCGCGGTGCAAGCGACAGCGCAGACGCCTGCGGAAAAGCAGGATTCCGGCCGTTTGTTGCTGCTGTTTTTCGACGGCGGCCTGAGTGCCGATGGCCGGGTAAGGGGCGCCGCCGCCGCGGGCAACTTCATCGAGAAGCAACTGCGGCCCGACGACCGGGTCGCCATCCTGGCAAAGAGCGGCGGATCGGTCAAGGTCCTCGAAGACTTCACCGAGGACCGCGACGTTCTGCTGAAGACCATCCGACAGATCGGCGAGGCGCCGGCGGAGGATGCACAGACCGACACGTCGTCAACGCTGGGCATGCTCGAAACCATCGTCAAGATGCTCGGCAGTCTTCCCGGGAAGAAAGCCCTGATCTATATCACGGAGGGCGGCCCGACGAGCGCTGGCAGCGAACCGTGGCAACTTCAATCCACCATCAATGCGGCCATCCGCGCCAATGTCGCTGTCTATCCCATCGACGCGCGCGGGCTTGCGGCCGCCAGTCCGCCGCGCTAACCCTTACAGCGCTTCGGCCGACGCGATGCCTTCGGCCTGCAGCACGGTGGCCATTTTCCGCAGCGCGGTTTTGTGGATCTGCGAGATCCGGCTCTCGTTCACGCCCAGCATTTCGCCGATCTCGCGCATGGTCAGATCGTTGGTGTAATACAGGAAGACCACCTTCTGATAGCGCTCCGGCAGCGTGCGGATGGCGCGCGCCAGGGTGTTCTTGAGCTGGCCTTGTTCGCACATGCGGTCGGGCCGGAAATCCGGCGCGGCGGCGAACTCCTGCGTACGGTCGCGATCCTGGTCCGGTCCGGCGCTGGCCGAGACCACGCCCACGGTGCGCAGTTCCATCGACATGCGGCGCCACCGGTCCATGGAGAGCCCCATTTCGGCCGCCACTTCGGTTTCCGACGGCATACGGCCCATCTTCAGGGACAGATCGCGCGTCACCGAGTCCACCTGCTTCTGGCGCTTGCGCAGATCGCGCGACGCCCAGTCCATCTCGCGCAGGCTGTCCAGAATGGCGCCCTTGACGCGATGTTTGGCGTAGCTGTGGAAGGCCACATTCTTGGCTGAATCGTATTTCGTTACGGCATCGAACAGGCCCAGCACCCCGGCATGGATGAGATCGTCCAGATCCACATGAACGGGTAGATTCTCGTGGACACGGATGGCGATCGCCTTCACCAGCGGAAGATGATCGAGCACAATCTGGTCGCGGAGTTCCCGCGAAATCTTCGTCCGACGTACGGACACACCACGCTCCCGCATCGCTTTCGTCCTCGTTTCCGGTTTGGCTTAGAAGCCGGACTGGCTCGTCCGACGCGATCTAGGAGTGCAACCGTATTACCAGCAGCCTTACAGGTCTAAATAGCTTATTTTCAATAAATAAGAGGGACGGGAGGTGTTCCGGTTCGGAACGTGTTTCAATCCGGAACAGGGAGGTGTTTCAAAGAGAACTACCAGCCGGCTTTATAGGCGATGACGGTCTTCAAAGCGAAGAACCCCATGGCGATCCAGACCACCATGCGGAGCTTGCCGTCGAGGGTGAAGGTCGCCAGAAGCGTAATCACGGCGTAGGTCGCCATGGCCATCAAAAACCGTTTCTTCATGGAAATGTGGTTCCACGATAGCATCCCTGGCGAGGCGCCCGGAAGGCTATCGGTAGACGAAGTTCAGTTGCAGAACGATGCGGGCGCCCTTGAAGTCGCGCGGTAGCGGCGGCAGGGGATCCGACGCGCTGATGCCGGCCACAGCCGCCCGGTCGAGCGCGGAACTTCCCGAATTCTCGGCGAAGACCACTTTATCGATCTTCCCCTCCTTGTTGATGGCAAACTGCAGCGCTACTTTGCCATGGCGTCCCATGTGTGCGCTCTGCGGGATCACCGCCAGCCAGTTCCGTTTGACGGTGGCAATCAATTGCAGCAGGTACGGCCGGAAATCCACGCCTTCGGTGTCGCTCTTGAGCTGCACATTGGCCAGCGGGTTCCCCTGCGCGGGCGATTGCGACAAACCGTTGTACCCCGATTCCGAGGCCGCGGCATCGCCGATGGTCAACCCGATGGGCGATCCGGCCGCGGCTTGGCGGGCGATCTCGTTGATATTGGTCTGCGGCAGCGGAATTTTCCGCTGATCGGGAGGCAACGGCGCGGTGATGGGGGGCGGTACGGACTCGAAGGTCAGTTTCGGCTGCTCCTGAATTTGCGGTTGCGGCGGAGGCGGCGGGGCCGCGGCCTGCTGCACCTGCCTGGGCAATTCCGCGGGCGGTGTGTCGTGCGCGGCTTCCACTTTCGGAGCTTCCGGTAGCGGAGCGGGCGCGGCCGGTTGCGGAACGGGCGGCGCCGGAGCGGCTCCGCGTTTCGAGGGCGGAGGCGTGGTGGGCGCTTCAATCGCCTTGCGCGCTACTACCGGCGCCTGAACCTCAAAATCCTTGCTGATTTTGCCGTGGTTGGGATCCTTTTGGGTGAGTTCGGTGAGCGGCGGCATCACAATCGGGGTGACCCGCTCCTCGGGTTGCGGCAGGTCGGGAGGCCGGAATGCGCCTTCGGGAAGCAGTGCCATCGTGACGATCAGGGCGACGTTGACCGCAATCGCCCCGATGGCGGCTTTGCGGCGCCGCGAACGACCGTCGGGATCGCTCCAATCGGTCAGGAGATGAAGCTCGGGTTCCACCGGTGGTGCGACTACTGGTTCCATCCGCCTTCCAAAGCCTTCGATACGACAGACGAGTGCTCTTTGATTTTATCAAGAATCGCGAGCGCCACTCGAAGGCTTAGACGCGCCGTCCGGCCGGAACATTTCGGCGATTTTCGGCTGGTTACGGAGTCCAGGAAGGCGTCCAACTGCAATTTCAAAGGCTCGGCCTGCCGCACCTGGACCTTCTCAAACCCGATGTGCATGCCGCCGCCGACCGTGAAAATAGTCAAATCCTGCCGGCTATAGTCCAGCGTAAGGTACTGATTGGGCTGAAATAGCCGCAGTTTCCGCACCCGTTCGGTGGACACCCGGCTAGCCGTCAGGTTGGCCACGCAGCCGTTGCCGAACTGCATGCGAACGTTGGCGATATCCACTTTGGGCGAGAGAATACTGACGCCCGCCGCCCGCACTTCCGTGGGCTCGGCCTTGGTGAGCGCCAGTACAATATCCACGTCGTGGATCATCAGGTCCAACACCACGTCGACATCCAGGCTGCGCGGGCTGAACAGGTTGAGGCGGTGGATTTCGAAGAACAGGGGCAGCGTGGCGCGCCGCTCCAGCTCCACCACGGCTGGGTTAAACCGTTCCAGATGACCCACTTGCAGGATGCGACCGTGGCGCTCGGCGGCGTCCACCAGGCGGCCGGCTGAGGCCTCATCGAGCGCGATGGGCTTCTCCACCAGGCAATCGATGCCGGATTCGAGCAAGGCCAGGCCGATCTCTTCGTGCACGCTGGTGGGCGCCGCTACGATGGCCGCGTCCACCTTGCCGGCCAGGTCGCGATAATCCCGCAGGGCTTCCGCCCCGTACTGCGTGGCCGCCGCCCCGGCGCGCTCCGCATCGACATCCACCACCGCGCACAACCGCGCCCGCTCGCTTTCGTGGACCACGCGGCAATGATTCTGGCCGAATTGTCCCGCGCCGACCACCGCCAACCGCATCTCTGCCATAACGGCTACCCTTCCACTCCTAGAATCGCGATCCCGGCATCGTTGGCCGCCTCGATCATCTCCTGGCGGTCGAGCATCAGCGTCCGGCCGGCTTCTATCGCAAGTGCCGTGGTTCCCGTTTCGCGCATCACCGGGATGGTGCTCAACCCCACCACCGGCACGTCGAACAGCAGGTGCTCGCGGCGGCGCGCCACTTTCACCAGGGTCAGTTTGCGGCCATTCACCAGGCCGGCGGCACGGCGCAGCATGGCGTCGGTGCCTTCCATGGCTTCCACGGCCACGGCGGCGCGCTCGCAGATGGCCACGCTTTGCCCCACATCGAACCCGGCCAGCGCATTGGCCACGCGCAACCCGTAGGCGATGTCGGTCTGCTCATCCTTGTCCGGCTTGCGGCGCGTCATGGATCCCGCGGCGGCCAGCAGAGGCTTCAGCAGCCAGGTGGAATCGCGAAGCTGGATGCCTTCGTCGGCCAGAATCCTGACCACGCCGCCGATTAGCCCGTCGGTATTCTTCGACGGCAGCGACGTCAGCAGCTTGACCAGCCGCCAGTCCGGACGAATGGACGAGAAGATCTTGGCGTGCTTCACCTGCCCGCACATCACCACCTCGGTGATGCCATCCTCTTTCAAAATGTCGATCAGCTTGCTGAGTTGCCCCAGCGAGATCCAATGGCAGCGCGGCGCCAGCGCGGCCACGTCGTTCGAAGCTTCCTCCTGGATGGCGATCACCGTGACGTCGTGGCCCAACAGCCGCGCCTGCTGGAGCGCCAGGACGGGGAAGCGTCCGTTGCCGGCAATCAGACCGTAGCGCATTCGCCTGGCCCCATTATTTCGCGAAACCCCGCGTGGAGGCGTCGATGAATTCGATCAGCTCGTCCACTTCGGCGCACGGCGGCACTTCCGCGCGGATGCGCTCGATGGCCTGCGTGGTGTTGAGTTTGGACCGCGCCAGCAGGCGCAGCGCCGTCTGCAGCGATTCGATGACCGGCTGCGCGAATCCGCGCCGCTCCAGCCCGATGCTGTTGGCGCCGAAGACGCTGACCTCCGGCTTATGGCTGGTGAGCGAATAAGGCAGCACGTCCTGTTTGATCACGCTGTAAGGCCCGACGAAGGCGTGGCGTCCGATGCGGCAGAACTGGTGGACGCCGGAGAACGGGCTGATGTCCACCCAATCGTCGATGGTCACGTGGCCCGCCAGACCCACCGAATTTCCCAGGATGACGTGGTTGCCAATGCGTACGTCGTGCGCCACGTGGGAGTAGACCATCAGCAGGTTGTCGTCGCCGATGGAGGTAACCAGGCCGCCTCCCGCCGTCCCGCGATGAATGGTGACGAATTCGCGAATGCGGTTGCGGCTGCCGATGCGCGTCTCGGCGCGCTCGCCTTTGTATTTCAAGTCCTGCGAGGCCACGCCCACGCTGCTGTACGGGTAAAAGGTGTTGTCCTCGCCGACGGATGTGGGGCCTTCCAGGTAGTTGTGGGCCATCAGGCGGGTGCGCGGGCCGATCTCCACGTCCGCGCCGACAATCGAATAGGGGCCGATTTCGGCGCTTTCCGCGATCCGCGCCAGTGGGTCCACGATGGCGGTCGGATGAATGGCCATTGCTTACAATGCCGCGGGCTGGGGCTCGGGCGCCGGCTGATCCGCCTTCTTCTCGTCAAGCTTGTCTTCGAGCTTGCACATGACCTCGGCTTCGGCCACCACCACGCCATCCACGGTGGCCACGCCTGCCATCTTGGCGACAGTTGCCTTGCGTTTGATCACCTTCATTTCCATGCGCAGCACGTCGCCCGGCACCACCGGCCGGCGGAAGCGGGCGTTTTCGATAGCCACCAGCAGCACCAGCTTCTTTTCGCGATCGGGAATAGACTTCAGCACCAAAACGCCGGCGGTCTGAGCCATGGCCTCGACGATGAGGACCCCCGGCATCACCGGGAAATCCGGGAAATGACCGGTGAAGAACGGCTCCGTGTTGGTGACGTTCTTGATCCCCACGATGCGTTCGGGCTCCAGTTCGATAATTTTGTCCACCAGTAGGAACGGGAACCGATGGGGAAGAATTCCCCGGATATCGTTGATGTCCAGGATTGGCATGGAAGCCGCCATTGTAACACCCGCCCCGCGGCCGCGCCCACGAAATGAGCCGTGCGCTACGCTAGTCTGAACCCATGAGGAATTCGGCGGTTCTTCTGATCAATTGTCCCGATCGCAAAGGCCTGGTCGCGGCCGTTGCCAGCCTGCTGTATCGCTATGGCGCCAACATTACGCATGCCGACCAGCATCAGGACCATCCGGCCGGGCTGTTTTTCATGCGCGTGGAATGGGCTCTTGACGGCTTCGACCTGGAAGCCTTCCGCGCGGAATTCGCCGCGACCGCGGCGGAACTGCAAATGGAGTGGCAACTCAAGCTGATGTCGGACATCCCGCGAGTGGCCATCTTCGTGTCGCAGCATCTGCACTGCCTGGTGGATCTGCTGTATCGCCGCCAGGCCGGCGAGCTTTCGTGCTCGATCCCGTTGATCGTGAGCAATCATCGGAGCGCCGAGCAGTTCGCGCAATTCTACGGCGTGGAATTCCGGCACATTCCCATGAGTCCGGAGACCAAGGCGGCCGGCGAAGCCGAGCAGCGCCGGCTGTTGGCGGAGGCGCAAATCGACCTGGTGGTGCTGGCGCGGTACATGCAGATTCTCTCCACCGATTTCGTGGAGGCGTATCCAGCGCGGATCATCAACGTACATCACTCGTTCCTGCCCGCCTTCATGGGCGCGCGGCCGCACCATGCGGCGTTTCAGCGTGGGGTCAAGCTGCTCGGCGCCACCAGCCATTATGTAACGGCGGCGTTGGACGATGGTCCCATCATCGAGCAGGATGTGGTGCGCATCTCGCATCGCGACCAGGTGGAAGACTTGATCAAGAAGGGCCGCGACGTGGAAAAAGCGGTGCTGTCGCGCGCCGTCCTGTGGCATCTGGAGCACCGCATCCTGAGCTACGGGAATAAGACGGTGGTGTTTGATTAGCGGTTGGTAGAATTGGCCGTGGGCAGACGCTTTTCTTGGCGCTGCCGGTGTTCATCTGCCTTCATCGGAACCCCGATTTCCTTGTCTATCTGGCACGCCCGAATCCTACCTCCTGAAGACTAATTCTCCCGTCTAATCCCGCTGAGGCTTGGCCCTTTGGCTCCGGGAGAGCACAGATCGCCCCGAGCGTCCGGTGGCGCCGCAGCGCTGCCGACAGCACACAACCCTCCGAAGATTACACTCGACCCCTTCGTGGGCGGGGACGCTAGGTAATAGTTAGCCTCACGTGTTTGGGCCCGCCGCTAATATTTCTGTAGATTTTCTATTGACAGGCTGTTTTTTTAACTTACACTCCATTGCATGTCAAAGTTGGAATGCGCCGCTTACGTATGTTTAATTGCGGCATGTACTGTTTCAATGGGGCTGCTCTTGGAGCGGCGGTTCGTTCCCGCCCGGAATGCCGCTGCGGAGGGCCCCAAGCTTCTCGGGAAGGCTCTCGATGTGCCGGGCGCTAACTGGGAGGCCCATCCACTCAGCACGGTACTCTACATGAGCACGCGCTGCCGCTTTTGCCTGCAAAGCATGCCGTACTACCGAAAACTCGCGACGGCGAAGGACAGCACTGGCGCGCACGTACCGTTAGCGATCATCTCCATGGATCCTCAGGGGGACATTGAGGCTCTCCTATCGGCCGAACACATCAAGGCGGACGGTATCTACAGGTTGCCCAAGTCGGATCCGAAACTGCGCGTCACGCCGATGTTGCTCATTGCGGACTCAAAAGGCATCGTCCGCCGAGCCTACGTCGGAGAGCTCGGTCCGGTGCAAGAGGCGGAATTCTTGGGCATTTTGAGGTCTGGTTCGCTCTAGGTGCCAAATTGAAGGGGCCGGAGCGGCGGAGTCCGAGGGGCGCAGGGGCAACCGACGCTTAGTATGGTCGGGCGCTGCGTAGTACCTGGGAAAGCGCAAGTAGAATTCGATCAACTGTAAGGAGAAAAACAAACGTGAAGCAAACGAAACTCAGAGATTTTAAATCTGTTCGGCTGCTGCTGATGGCGGCTCTTGCTACATTCCTTGTCGCATCGGCGTTCGCTGGGTCTGAGGCGTCCTGCCTCGTCCAGTCAACCGCTAGCTGCCCGGACGGATCCCAAATCACATGGGTCTATAACCCATGTACGGGGCAGAGCGGCACATCCTGTTATTGCGACTGGACCAGTGGCTGCCCAACTGGCGGCGTCGGGTGCGGTAACCCGGGCACCTATAGTAATTGCCAATCGGAGGCATATTGATCCAGCGATTGCCGCGGCAATGAATATGCACGGTCCGCGGCCCACCCCCGTCAAGTAATGTAGCATCATTCGAAAGGAATTGGCTCAAATGAGATATCTACCAGGGTGCGTTAGGGCCTGCTTTCCGCGCGGATCGGTCCTACGATCGGCCACCTCGGCGGGACCAGCGGGGCTGCCTGGTGGGCCCTCCAGCCTCGTGGCGCAGTCTGATCGGAGGCTCCCGCGAGGCGCCGCGGGAGCCTCCAGTCTTCTCTTTTTGTGCTCGGCGTTTGGCCAGGCCGTCCCGACGCCCCCTGCTTTTGAAGTGGCATCTGTCAAATTGACCACTCTAGCTGGAGCCGTAGCCTCGGGTCATAGGCCCAGGATCAGCAGAGACGAGGTTGATCTCCCGCTCAATACCATGCGGTCGTGCATCAGCTATGCCTATCGCGTGCGGCCCTATCAGGTCTTCGGTCCGAGCTGGATCGACGATCAGTACTACTCAATCCTTGCCAAGATCCCCAGTTCAGGCGATCCCAATCAGAAGCCCGAGATGCTCCAGACGCTGCTGGCCGAGCGGTTCCAGTTGCGGGTCCATCGGGGGCAGAAGGAGTTCCCGGGCTTCGCCCTGGTGCTAGGCCCAAACGGACCCAAGTTCCCAGCGTCCGCAAACGAGGACAATGAGCCCATGCGGAAGGCTGTCGGCACCGGTCCCTCCCAACCGCAGATCGGGACGGAGGGAACACCCGGCGGCGTGTGGCGCCTCAGAGGGCTGAACGCAACCGTAGGGTACATGGCGACGGCCCTATCAACCCAACTCTTCTGCCCAGTGGTGGACCAGACGGGTCTCAAGGAACCTTACAACTTCATCTTGGAGGGGACTGGGGAGGACAGGCAGGACCAATCGGGGACGGGGACAGCGGGGACCGAGTCCGGCATCTCGATCTTCACTTCGATCCGGGAACTGGGGCTCAAGTTAAAACCGATGAAGGCCCCGCTCGATGTCATCGTGGTGGACCGCGTCGAGAGGGTGCCTACCGCGAACTGAGGCCTGCTGCTACACCAAGGCATCAGGATTCTCAGACTTGTGGGCAGCCAGGATTGGCTCCGCCGCAAAGCGGCGAAGCCGCTACCGACTGGATTGACCTGCAGCGCCGGGTGGACGCTGCACTGCGCGTCTGAAGGCGGGTTACCAACAGTCACCAACCCGCCGCAGGTTGACAACCTGCCCCACATAAAACTGTCGCGGACTGCGAAGATCTGCGGGAGTTGTAATACAAGCCGGCGAAGCCCTAGCTGTTAGCTAAAGCCGTGACCGGACCCTGGTCACGCAGAAATCTCAACTAGCTGAAAACACAATACTTGCGATTTTCCCGTGACCAGACCCTGGTCACGGGCGCTATGCTATCCACCGTGGACCCTATCCTTGCGCACGTGCGCACCCTGCAGCCGGCGATCATTTCGCTGATCCGGCGATTCGTGGAATGTGAGTCGCCCAGTGACGACGCCGCGGCCGTCAACCGATTTGTCGACCTGGTGGCCGATACGGTATCGCCCTACGCCGCGGTGAAGACCGTCCGCGGCTCGCAGTTCGGCAAACTGCTGATGTGCCGGATGCATCTTCCCGGACGCCGCAAGTCCGGGCAGACGCTGGCGCTGGGCCATTCCGACACCGTCTGGCCCATGGGCACGCTGCGCACCATGCCCTTTCGCCAGGCCGAGGGACGGCTCTGGGGACCGGGCACACTCGATATGAAGGCGGGCATCGCCTTCTTCCTCTTCGCCGCGCGCACACTGCGCGACCTGGACATTCCCGCGCCCTCGCAAGTGCTGCTGCAGTTGAATTCCGACGAGGAGGTCGGCAGCCCGTCGTCGCGCGCGCTGACGGAAGCCAATGCGGCGAAAAGCCATGCCGTGCTGGTGCTGGAACCGGGCACCGGACTCACCGGCAAGGTGAAGACCGCGCGCAAGGGCGTCGGCGATTTCACGGTGACGGTGCGCGGCCGCGCCGCCCACGCGGGCGTCGATTTCGCGGCCGGGGCGAGCGCCGTGCTGGAACTGGCGCGCCAGATCACGCGCATCGCTGAGTTCACCGATCTGGATCGCGGCATCACCGTCAACCCGGGCGTGATCTCCGGCGGCAGCCGTTCCAACGTCATCGCCGCCGAAGCCGCTGCAGAGGTGGATATCCGCGTGCCGCGGCTGCGCGACGCCCCGCGCCTGGAAAAGAGATTCCGCTCGCTGCGGCCGGTCGACAAGCGCTGCACGCTGACCGTGGAGGGCGGATTGAACCGGCCGCCGCTGGAGCGGACGTCCGGCGTGGTGCGCCTGTTCCGCGCGGCGCAGAAGCTGGCGCGCGATCTGGGGGTGGAACTGGAGGAATCGTCCACCGGCGGCGGGTCCGACGGCAACTTCACGGGCGCGATGGGCATCCCCACGCTCGACGGCATCGGCGCGGTCGGCGAGGGCGCCCACGCGGTCCACGAGAGCATTCTGGTGGACCGCATCGCCGACCGCACGGCGCTGATTGCCAAGCTGCTGGCGTCGCTGTAAGGTGAAGCCATGGCTTCTCGGAAGGGACTGCTCGCGCGGCTCAGCAAGATCTGCCTGGCGCTGCCCGAAACCTCGCGGCAGGATTGCGGAGACCACGCCACGTTTGTGGTGCGGAAGCGGGTTTTCGCCTATTTCCTGAACGATCACCACGGCGACGGCATCGTCGCGGTGGCGTGCAAAGTAATGCCCGGAGACAACACCGCGCTGGCGGCGTCCCAGCCGGATCGCTTCTACCTGCCCGCCTATATCGGACCGCGAGGCTGGGTCGCCCTGCGCCTGGATCGGGGCGCGGTGGATTGGGAAGAGGTCGCGGAACTGGCAGCCGGCAGTTATGGGCTGGTCGCGCCTCCCTCGCTGAGCAAACGGGTGCCCCGGAATCAATAACTTGTGCGCCGGGATAAACCGGCATGTCGTAGGGGATGAAAGAGCCCTACAGGAAAGGAGTAGCGAACCATCCTGACCCCGAGTTTTGCGGCGGTGATCGCGAGGTGGCCGACGAAGCGTAAACAGGGGCACTGGTGGGCCGGGTATTGAGCTTCGAAAAGATAGATGGAGATGCCGACCTGATAAGTTACATGGGAAGGCAACATCGGCTTGGCCGACAGCGCGAGGACAGGCCGAATCTCCCGTAGTCTGAGACCCCGGGCACGCCAAGAAACCACATGCACGAGAACCGGGAGGCCTCCATTGCCCCTGCCACTCAGCAGGGCGGACCGCGAAGGCGCAAAGCCACAAGGCGGGCATGCACGCAATGGAGGAGTCGGACCGTGGCGAAGTACCAATGAACCAGCCGAACAAAGGGGCGCAAGCCCCGGCGGAGGTCGGGGAGGGAAGGTCGCGGCCCAAGGAGAACACTGGGCAGTCCCACACGCCACCGGCACAGAACGGGCAACGCGTGTCCCAAGGGCTGAACGGTGTGCGCCGAGCGGCGCGGGAAAGGAAGCAAGAGCGGTTCACCACGCTACTGCACCATCTCAATGTCGATCTGCTCAGGGCCAGCTACTACGCGTTACAGCGGAAAGCCGCGCCGGGAGTGGACGGCATGAGGTGGCGGGAGTATGAGGACGGACTGGAAGGCCGGTTGAAGGACCTGCACAGCCGGATTCACCGGGGAGCGTACCGGGCACAGCCCTCGCGGAGAGTCTATATACCGAAGGCCGACGGGAAACAACGCCCGTTGGGCATCGCGAGTCTGGAGGACAAAATCGTTCAACAGGCCGTGGTGACTATCCTCAACCAGATTTATGAGGTGGACTTCCGGGGCTTTTCGTACGGGTTCCGGCCGGGGCGTGATCCGCACCAGGCGCTGGATGCGCTGAATGTGGGGATTGCCCGGAAGAGGGTGAACTGGATTCTGGATGCGGATATCAAGGGTTTCTTGGATCGTATGCCATACTGCCCCCTGGTTACTGAAAGAGTAATGGTTGCGATTCGACCACTTTGATTCGCAAGCCCTTATGCCGGCCTTGGCGCACTAGAACCGCTTTCAACTCGCCGC
>Ga0181529_10000272_pt1 | contig 76057 bp, 65 predicted proteins | sample PEATcosm2014_Bin_36_FD_119763 | JGI IMG/M metagenome (GOLD analysis project Ga0181529, IMG submission 119763) | Peatland microbial communities from MTU Mesocosm Facility, Houghton, MI, USA - PEATcosm2014_Bin10_30_metaG | ecosystem: Environmental > Terrestrial > Soil > Wetlands > Peat | place...
GATGATGCCCGCGCATCGCTCGAGCGCGGCGAAGGCCGCCCGATCACGCCGGAATCCATGCGGAAGCTTTCCGCCGAAGTGCGAGAGCGCGGACGGGCGCGGCTGATGGCGGAATTGGCCCACGCAGGCTGATGGCTCAATTGCTTGCGTGCAGGATCACGCCGCAGCCGCAGCCTTTTTCGGACGAATGGACATCAAAGCCTGACGCTCTGCAACGTGATCACTGTAGTCCAGTACGAGCTGAATCTCAGGGCGTTTTCCACGATGCATTTCGTTATAAACATCAATATCAGTCTTGAGTTGGAAATTGTCGCCCACAATCTGCTCGCGGCGCTGAGTAAACGCACGTTCCATGTGGTCGTGCGAAGCAAATCCCATCACGCCCCAAAAAGTTTGCTGCACACCTGCGTTAGTTACACGGATAGCATGGTTGACGCGGTATCTGCGCCCATCGCCATCGGTCTGATACTCGTCCCGAAGTGCATTCGACATCTGACTGGCAAGAACATCAAACGGGTCAATTTCTGGGAGATCAATTAAGCCTTCCTTGACGGCCCATTCAACCGCTTCCCGCGCACTGGTCGGTTGATGAGCTTTATTGGCATCATAACGGTGCCAAACCTGTTGAAGCCGCTCGTTCTTCGTAGACATGGAATACTCCTATCACAGTGATATTGGCATGATTTGGCCCCATCCGTCCGCAATGGCTCCCTGCATGACAAACTGTCTTACCTTCGACAAGTAACGTGTGAGGTAACTGTAGTTGTCAAGGTACCTCTGCATCTGCCCAACAACGATTCCCGGATGTCTATTGATAACACGGGAATAGGCAATTACGTCACGTTCGTAATAGAACGGCTTTTTACGAATCATGAATGATTCAAATTTCTCCGTTACCACACAGAAATCCCTTGCAGCCGCGTTAGCAACTTCTTCTTCCGGATCGTGCGCATCGTCACTCGATTTCTGGAGATCGCCGTCGATCATTTCTATCTTTCGGCCATGCTTACGAAGAACATGTTCCAATTCATGGCGCAACACAAACCAGAAATTATCGATGGTATCGCGCTGAATCGACATACCGATTACCGGAGAGTGTTCGTTTAGCCAAAAACATACCCCATCGATCTTTGAATTTGGCAACTTCTCAACTATGATGAAGCGAACACCGCACTCAGATAACAGACGCGGTACTTCACGTGTTTGTTCAGGCGCTACCGTAAGTTCACGCATCACTTCTATAGTTTCCCTCAGTTTGCCTTCAGAATACCTGGCCACTGAGATTGACTTTGCGATTTGTCGAACTCTAAACAACCAAGCAAGCTGTGCTGGAGGTATTTTCCGCTCTTCATAAGGACTTCGCTTTTTAGCGGCATGAGCCATATAGGGAACCTGCTCGGTGTTTTGTACCTCAAAAAAGCGGGCTAATTGCTGATTAATCATCTCCGCTTCGGCATTGACAAGCCATCCACGATTTACCATTTCTCGAACAGGGTAGTTAACGTGCATCTTTCCGAGAAGAGAGACTCCGGATTTTGGCTGCTTAGCCTGCGCCATGTCGTAATCTTTTTGTAGATTTGCAAACAAATCGGGATGAACATCAAAAGCATCACCCAGGGAGCGGGCCATATCGGGGCTGATTCCCCTCTTCCCGCTTACGATCATGTTTACAGCCTGCTCCGGAACACCAAGAATGAAAGCAAGATCGCGCTGACTCCACCCACGTTCATCAAGCTCTTCCTTGATGTAAAAGCCCGGGTGCTTAATCCAAGTTGCATCCATCGTCGCCATAGTTCCTCCCTCTCAATCGTGATTCCAGACTCGTAACACCTTTATCTTGTTTGGATTGCACTCGGTATCAATTGTGAAAATCAACCGAAACTGGTCGTTTAAGCGTATTGATCTTTCCTCACCTTCCATTCTTTCGTAACGCAAACTCTTCCAGTTTCTCAGTGACCTCTCGTCGGGAACATTTCTGAAAAACTGAAGTTTATTTCTCATCGATTCAATGACTGAAATCGGCAGTTTCGTCTTTGGCGCATCAGCGGTCTCGACCAGTGAGAGCTTTTTGTCGGCAAACTCAACTTCCATGCGCCAACTCCTCAAGTACAACCGTAGAATAGCTCAACACAGAAAAAATGTCAATAACCGACTGAACGCAATGCGTTCAGTCGGTTATTGAAAAAGGTTGGATTGAAGAAGTGGACTCGAGATTTTGTTGCAACTTTACAGGACTACGAAGCAATATCTCTCATTTCTTCAGCGGCTTGCGCGCGAAGTAATAGAGCGAGCCGGCCAGCATGGCGAAGGCCACAACCGACACAATGGGGTTGTCGGTGATGTGGAAGTGGATGGGGCTGAGCGGATTGTCGGGATGAACCGTCATTGCGTAGCCTTTGAGCGCCACGCCGATCAATCCGGCGATGCCGCCGGCGGCGATGAGGCCCGAAGCAAAGAGCGAACCCGGCGAGACGTCGCCCTCCGCGTCCGGATTGCCGCCGGCTTTCTTCAACGCTTCATCGACCAGCCAGCGCATGATGCCGCCCGCAAAGATGGCCAGCGTGGTGCCGATGGAAAGATAGGCTCCGACAGCGAAGGCCAGCGAGCGAATCCCCAGCAGCTCGACGGTAAAGACGATAGAGACACCTAGCAGCACCAATCCCCAGGGCAGCTTTCGGCTCAGAATCCCGCTGATCACCGTGGCCATCAACCGGGCCTGCGGGGCGGGAGCCTTCTCGCCGCCGATGCCGGGAATCCACTGCACCTCAATGCGCTTGCTGACGGGCGAGTAGAGATACTTGCCGTCGGCCAGCTCCGAGGAGCCAAGCGCGTTCAGCACGATGTAATCGCTCTTGGAGTGCATGATGATCTTCTTGTCCGCGCCGATGACCGGAATCCGGTCATTCAGCCCTGCGGGGTTGGACTGCACCGCGACGCCGGAGTGCGGAGCGGAGATTTCCCAGGCCTGCGGCGCAGCGTGGAACTCCTGCAGCACGGTGTTCATCGCAATGAGAGTACCGCCGACGGCGAAGGTTGAGACCAGAATGCCGATGAGGAAGGCCCACCTCTGCTTGCGCGGCGTGGCTCCGACCAGGAAGCCGGTTTTGAGGTCCTGCGAGGTGTCGCCGGCCTCGCACGAGGCGATGCAGACGACGCCGCCGATGGTGATGGCCAACGCCCCGAAGGCCGGGGCGGTCCAGCCCGCGACCAGGAAGATGGCCGAAGTGGCCATCAGCGTGGCGATGGTCATGCCAGAGACGGGGTTGGCCGAGGAGCCGATGAGACCGACGATACGCGAGCTGACGGTGACGAAGAGGAAGCCGAAGAAGACGATGAGCAGGGATGCGGCCAGATTCTCAATGGGTCCGAGCTGGGCTCCCGGCACCGGCTTGAAGTAGAGGAAGAAGAACATGAGAACGACCAGCAGCGCGGAGCCGATGAGCGCCGTGCCCATGGAGAAATCGTCCTCGGTGCGGAGGGGCTTGGCGGCCGCTGCATCCGTGCCTTTGCGCATCAGCTTGAAGCCCGAGCTGAGCGCGCTGAAGATGGTGGGCAGGGTCTTGAGGAGGGTGATAAGCCCGGCGGCGGCCACTGCGCCCGCGCCCATGGGACGGATGTAGGTGATCCAGAGGTCGCTGGGGCCCATCTGCGCGATGGGCACTGTGCCGGGGTAGATGGGGACGTTGAGGCCCTTGCCGAAGAAGTAGATCAGCGGCATCAGCACCAGCCATGAGAGGACGCCGCCGGCAAACATTACGCCGGCCGTGCGCGGCCCGATGATGTAGCCCACTCCCAGGTATTCGCTGGTTGCGTCGGCCTTAATCGACGAGCCCTTGAGTACATGGTTGGGGCCGAAGTCGGGGCGGAACTCAGGAGTTCCCGGCCATGCGCCGAAGAGGTTCTCGTTCTGGAAAAAAGCGTAGAGCGCGCCCAGGCCGAGGCCAAAGAAGACGCGGCTGGCGAAGGAGCCGCCCTTTTCGCCGGCGATCAGCACGTCGGCGCAGGCGGTGCCCTCGGGAAACTTCAGATTCCTGTGCTCATCCACAATCAACTGCTTGCGCAGCGGCACCATGAAGAGCACGCCGAGAAAGCCGCCGATCAGCGCCAGCACGAAGATGCGCGCGTATTCCAGGTCGAAGCCGAGAAAGATCAGCGCCGGCAGCGTGAAGATGACACCCGCGGCGATGGACTGGCCGGCGTTGCCGGTGGTCTGGACGATGACGTTTTCCAGAATCGAACTGCGGCCGAAGGCGCGCAGGATGCTGATGGACAGCACCGCAATGGGGATGGAAGCGGCGACCGTGAGACCGGCGCGCAGGCCTACATAGACGGTGACGGCGCCGAAGACAAGGCCGAAGAAGGAGCCAAGCAGAACGGCGCGGAGGGTGAACTCGGGGCGGTTGTCGCCGGCGGGAACAAAGGGTTGAAAGACGGGCGGTTGAGTGTCGGGCACGGTAATCCTCCGAAGGTCTGCCAGCGATTCTGCTGGAATTCTCTATCCGAGGAAGTGTAGCAGCGCAGGGCAGGGGAGCGACAGGGAGAAACTATTGACCGTCCTATTGCGGGCGTGCTTGGCGCACAAATCTCGACTATCCTATACGCTAGAGTGCAGGGAGCAAGAATCCATGGCCCAACCAGAGATCAAGTTCGGCACCGACGGCTGGCGCGCTGTCATCGCCGACGACTATACCTTCGCCAATGTGCGCATTGCCGCCGAGGCCATTGCCGCTTACGTTCACGCCAAGGAAGATCCCGCGAAGGGCCTGGCCATCGGCTACGACACGCGCTTCGGGTCGAAGCGGTTTGCCAGCGCCTGCGCCGAGGTGGTGGCCGCAACCGGCATCCCGGTGCAGTTGGCCGACCGCATCACGCCGACACCGGCGTTGAGTTACGCCGTCCTCTGGCGCGGCATGGCCGGCGGCATCATGATCACCAGCTCGCACAATCCGGCGCAGTGGAACGGCGTCAAGTACAAAGGCTGGTACGGCGGCTCGGGCAAGCCCTCGATGATCGCGGAGATCGAGTCGATGCTGGGCCAGCCCGTGGCGCGGACGGCGCAGCCCGCCGCCATCGAGGAGGTCGATTTTCTGCCCCCGTACCTCGCGGCTATCGAGAGTTTTACCAGCCTCGACGCGCTGGCCAAGTCGGGCATGAAGTTCGGCATCGATTCGATGTACGGCGCGGGGGGGACGATTATCTCCGAGATCTTCACCCGCCTGGGCGTGGCCCACGTGCAGATTCACGGCAACGTTGATCCGCTCTTTCCCGGCATTAACCCCGAGCCGATCGAGCCGCACATCCGCGAGCTGGGCGAGGTGGTGGTGGCCAACGGCTGCCAGGCTGGCCTAGCCACCGACGGCGACGCCGACCGCATAGGCGCGACGGACGAGCATGGCGAGTTTGTCGATCCGCACAAGATTTTTTGCGTGCTGCTCAGTTGGGTACTCAAGCGCCACAACGACTGGCCAGGGGCGGTGACGCGCGCCTTCAACACCACCAAGATGCTTGACCGCATCTGCCTCAAACACGGCCGTGAGCTGATCGAGCACGGCATCGGATTCAAGTATGTCTGCGACTATATGCTGGAGCGGGAGATTTTGATGGGCGGCGAGGAGTCGGGCGGAATCGGCTTCCAGCGCCATCTGCCGGAGCGCGACGGCCTGCTGAATTCGCTGCTGCTGGCCAACGTGATGGCCGAGGAGGGCAAGACGCTGGGCCAGCTCGTCGCCGATCTGCAAGAGGAGTACGGCGAGCACCAGTACGGGCGCATCGACCTGGACCTGCCCGAGGAAATCAAGAACGGAGTGATTGCCCGCGCCCTCGCCCTCCAGCCCGGCGACCCGGTCTTCGCGGGAATGCCGATTCATAGCCAGGATACGCTGGACGGAGTGAAATTCTACCTGGACAACCCGGAGGCCATGACCAAGCCTAAGGCCGCCGAGACCTGGCTGCTGCTGCGCGCCAGCGGCACCGAGCCGTTGCTGCGGATTTATACCGAGTCGTGCTCGAAGGAGTCGGTCGCCAAGCTGCTGGAGTCGGCGCGGGCGTTTGCGTTGGGCGGGTGAGGGCAACAAATTCTATCTAGGTCTAGGCGGCTTCGAGAATGAGGCGCTTTCCCAGCGCCCGGAGCGCCTTGTCGATCCCGTCAATCCGGCTTGTGTGGCGGAGGTGTACGAGCCGATTCACAACTTGGGGCGTCGTGCCGATCCTGCGCGCCAACTCCGCGGGACGGACCTTTTGCCGGAGCATTTCATTCAAGAGCAGCACCTTTGCCGATGTACTGGCAGACAACTCCACGACTGCCTGGCCGCGTTTCGGCTGAGAGGGCGCGGGAACCGGGCGGCGGTCTTCAAAATAGAATTCCATTGCCAACTCAAGCGCCTCTTTCGCCATTTCCAGGGCGTGGGCGCGGTTGTTCCCGAAGGTATGAGCCTCGGGGATGTCGGGAAAGCTGACCGTGATGAACTCTCCGTCTTTACGAAGATGAACCGGATACCCGCGCATATTCACTCCTTGTCTTTGATCCCGAGTTGTTTCTTGATGTCGGCAACGAGTCCCTTTGGAAGCTCTCTCTTCCCATGCATGGGGAGAACGGTCTGGCGCCCCTGGTAGAAGGCTTTCAGATGCGATCCTGTCTGAGTTCCAAACTCCACGCCATGTTTCGCCAGCCACCGCTTTAGTTCATAGCTGTTCACATCTCAAGCATAAACGATATTGTTTATACCGGCAAATGATTTTTTCAACTGAATTACGGATAAAATCATCCGCGTTCCGATCCCTACCGGCGGCGAAGGAATTATCCTACCGCTGCGCCTGCAGAAACATCCGCGCGTCGAAAGCGAAGGGCTGCGGCGGGTCGATCTGCAACTCGCAGATGCGGGGATGGAGCGGATTGACGAGGACGTTCCACTCGGCACGAATGGGGACGGAAGGAACCATCATCGCCAGCGAGGAACGGGCGGCGGGCTGGGTTCTTATCCAGGCGTCGCCCAGATCGCGGGTTGCCGCAAGGCCTTTGTCTGTCCACCAGTCGGTCGGCAGATCGGCAGAGCGGAGGGTGCGGGCCGGTTCTCCTTCCGGCAACTCGACAGAGAAATAAACCAGATCGCTGGGGGCCTGGCCGGGCTCCAGATGCACAAAGAGTTCGATGGCAGCCAGGGCCAGCGAGGTGGAGGCGTAGACCATGGGCACGCCGCGCGAGTTCCATCGCCCGCCAAAGCGCCGCGCTCCCTCGCCGGTGAAGGCAGAGTAAGGTTCGCGGCAGATTCGCCAAATACGCATCAGCTATAAACGCCGTAGGAGATGCGGCCGAGGATGTCTTCGACTTCGCGCACGCCGGGATCGGTGTCGAGCTGGTCGAGCGGGCAGCCGCCGCGCAGGGCGCGATTGGGCGTCTTGAGCCATTGCGCCGCCTTCTCTTCCGTACCCAGCGTCGCCGCAGCGAAAGCAAATAACTTGGCTAGCTGGTGCGTGCGGTTCGATTCATCTGCCGTCGACCTGGAATTTTGTGTGCGCCGCAGGGAGCAGCCGCAAATCCTACAATGTGTGTGGCCAATGGCACAGTCCCTGCAATTGAAATGACCATATCCACAATTCTCCCCGCCGGAAACAGGCTTTTGTTTCCCGCACGAAACACAAATTTGTCTTGACTTATTCCCTCCTCTCGGTAAGGCCGCCATTGCCTGCCTCCAACTCCTAGTCTAGGCCAGTTGGCTTTTCAGAAACGCCACATTTATTTTATTACCGCAACCTTGGCTCGCTTGCCGAGGCGGATGGAAACGCGTTTGGGCAGCTCATCAACATAAAACACCGGACCGCTGCACACTCCACCATCCACTCTCACGGCACCTTCGACTATCTTGCGATTTGCTTCTGCTCCAGATGAAGCCAATCCCATCTGAACGAGTAATTTAGGAAGCCTAACCTCCAGAAGATCGGGATCTTTCGCGTCAATTCGGGCCACGTCGGCAAGAGCGATGGTGACCTCCTCCAAATCCTCGACGGTCTCTTTCTGCTGGAACATTTTGGTCCAGTTTTCGCCGGCACTCTGCGCAGCCTCTTCGCCATGGAAGTCCGCGGTGATGGAGCGGGCGAGACGCTTTTTCACTTCCATCGGATGGGCTGATCCCGCGGCGACCGAAGCCTGGAGCGCGTCCACTTCCGTCTGCTTGAGATCGGTCAGCAGCACCCAGTACTTCCACATCAGTTCGTCGGAGATGGACATCAACTTGCCGTACATCTCGGCGGGCGGCTCGTTGATGCCGATGGCGTTGCCCAGCGACTTGGACATTTTCTGCACGCCGTCCAAACCCTCCAAAATCGGCGTCATCAATATGATCTGCGGCTTCTGGCCGTAGTGGCGCTGCAACTCGCGGCCGCATTGCAGGTTGAACTTCTGGTCGGTGCCGCCCAGCTCCACGTCGCATTCCAGCGCCACCGAGTCGTAGCCCTGCATCACCGGGTAGAGCAGCTCGTGCAGGCTGATGGGCTGCTCGGCCTGGAATCGCTTGTGGAATTCATCGCGCTCCAGCATTTGCGAGACGGTAAAGAGCGCGGTGAGGCGGATGGTGCCCTCGAAGCCGAGCTTGTCCAGCCACTCGGAGTTGTAGCGCACCTCGGTCAACTCGCGGTCGAGGATCTTAAAGGCCTGCCCGGTGTAGGTTTTGGCGTTGGCGTCAATTTGTTCGCGGGTTAGGGGTTTGCGGGTGACGTTGCGGCCAGTGGGGTCGCCGATCAGCGAAGTGAAGTCGCCCACCATAAAAATCACGGTATGGCCGAGCTGCTGAAAGTGGCGCAGCTTGCGCATCAGCACGGTGTGGCCGAGGTGCAGGTCGGGCGCGGTGGGGTCGAAGCCGGCCTTGACGCGCAGCGGGCGTCCGGTTTTGCGGCTCTCTTCAAGGCGCTCGCGGAGGTCAGCGATGCGGATAATCTCCGCCGCGCCCTTTTGGAGCAAGTCCATCTGTTCATCTACTGGCAGGAAAGAAGTCATGTTGTCTTCAAGTATAAATTCCGTAACCTTCATAGCAACCGCTCCCTGCCAGCCTCAATGCACATTCAGCCCCTTTTGCCTTAGACTTGATAGATGGAAGAGTTCAGCAGAATACAGCGCCTGCCGCCTTACGTCTTCAACATTACCGACGCCATGAAGAAGTCCGCCCGACAGCGCGGCGAGGACATCATCGACTTCGGCATGGGCAACCCGGACGGAGCCACGCCCAGGCACATCGTGGACAAGCTGGTGGAGGCGGTGCTGAAGCCGGCGACGCACCGCTACTCGGTCTCGCGCGGCATTCCGCGGCTGCGCCGGGCGATCTGCAACTGGTACAAGACGCGCTACAACGTCGATCTGGACCCGGAGAGCGAGGCCATCGTCACCATCGGCTCGAAGGAGGGGATCGCGCACCTGTGCCTGGCGATTCTCGACTCGCGCGACACCGTGCTGGTGCCCAATCCCAGCTACCCGATTCACATCTACGGCCCGGTGATCGCCGGGGCGCACGTGGTCAGCGTGCCGGTGCACGACCGCGAGCAGTTCCTGGCCCAACTTGAGGACCTGATCCCGCGCATGGTCCCGCGGCCCAAGGCGCTGATCGTCAACTTCCCGTCGAACCCTACAACTGAGTGTGTTGACCTGCCGTTTCTGGCGCGGCTGGTGGAACTGGCCCGTGAGTACGGCTTCTACCTGATTCAGGACCTAGCCTACGCCGACATCGCCTTCGACGGCTACAAGCCGCCCAGCGTGCTGGAGGTTCCCGGCGCCAAAGACGTGGCTGTCGAGTTCTTTACCATGTCGAAGAGCTACAACATGCCCGGCTGGCGCATCGGGTTCATGGTGGGCAACCAGAAGCTGGTGGGCGCGCTCGCAAGGTTGAAGAGCTACTTTGACTACGGAACCTTTACGCCGATACAGGTGGCGTCGATTGCCGCGCTGGAAGGCCCGCAGGAGTGCGTTCATGAGATCTGCGAGAAATACCGCAAGCGCCGCGACGTGCTGGTCGAAGGCCTGAATGCGCTGGGCTGGCCAGTGGCTTCACCGAAGGCGACGATGTTCGTATGGGCGCAGATCCCCGAGGCCTTCCGGGCTCTCAAGTCTCTGGAGTTCGCAAAACTCATGCTCTCCGAAGCGAAGACGGCGGTTTCGCCGGGGATCGGCTTTGGCGACTACGGCGACGGTCACGTGCGCTTCTCGCTGATCGAGAACGAAGAGCGCACGCGGCAGGCGCTGCGCGGGATCAAGCAGATGTTCGCGAAGGGGTAATGCGCGCAATGGACAGGGCTGGTTGAGCTTCGTAGATTCCCAGGTCTATAGCAAAACCACAATAGGTGTACCTAAGGCTACGACTCTAAAGTGTTGATTTCCTTAAGAAATAAACACCATTGATGAGGCTGTTATGGGCATGGGAATTGTGGTTTTGCTCTAAGAATCGAGACTTGGGGCACCCGTATATTCTTGCACCCGCGAAATCCTACTTTTGCGCAGAGGCAGCGGGATAAACCAAGACCTGCCCAGGCGAGTCGACTTCCGTGCCCGGAGCACTGAGCTTCAGCTTCAGGGTTTCGACCTGGGGCTTGCCGACTATGCTGCTCGTAAATCCGAGTTCGTACTGATTCCGGAAGCGGCGGGTCAACTCGTCGAGGAAGGGCTGGAAGGAGACGGGATTGCCCATTCCCATCCAAAAGCTTTTTCCGCCTGTTGCTTGCGTCACTTCAATCAGGTAATTCTGGCCGGCGTTGTTTTCGTAGACGCCGTTGCTGCCGGTGCCCCGGCTCTCCCAATAGATCGAGTAGACGACGAGTCCCGCGCGGAGTGAATCAGAGATAGCGGTCTTGAGATACGGGTTCTGGGGATCGTATTGCATATAGTACGGGTCGACGCCGTCGGAGACCATGATAACTTCGCGGCGCACCGTCTTCTCGCTGGAGGGCCAGTGTTTTGCCAGGTCTGAGAGACAGAAATAGGGGCTGGCGCTGGAGCCGGCCGAGTCCGCGGGCAGATGGAGCCCGCGTAACACCTCGACGTGGTCCGCGGAGAGTGGGCCGGAAAAAATCGCGCGCCCATTCTGCATATAGGCGATGGCGGCTTTGGTATTCGGCGGCAGACTCTTCACGAAGCTCTTGATGGAGTCGAATTGGCTTCCCAGGGCGCTGCCGGCCGAGCCGTCGATCAGCAGCACCAGTTCGAGGCTGTTCTCCGGGCTCTGGAAGGGCTTCCAGGAGGTGACACGCGCCGGCTTCCCGTCCACCTTGACCGACAGATCCTGCCCGGTGACGCTGGCCGGCAACTCGCCTTCGTGCTTGGGCAGGACCGTCACCACGGCCTGCCCCTGTCCTTGTTCGCTCTCACTCTGGGAAAATCCCGGCGCCGCGGCGGCGAGCACTGTCACGGCCACACAGATGGCGATTCCTGGAATCTTCATGTGAATCTCCCTTCGAGGCGTGCGCGACCCGCTCCATGAATCTATGCGCTTCGCCTCTACAGAGCATTAGACGCGTGATCGAAACAATGCGTTACTGCGATTTGATTGAACCGGCCTTAGTTCCGGCTGCGCAGTTTGGAGAGCAGGATCAGGATTTCCAGGTAGAGCCAGACCAGCGTGACGATGATGCCGAATGCGCCGTACCACTCCATGTACTTGGGAGCGCCGTACTGAACGCCTCGTTCGATGAAGTCGAAGTCAAGCACCAGATTCAGCGCCGCGATGGCGACGACAAAGAGGCTGAATGCGATGCCGATGAAGCCGCCGCCGTTGATGGAAGTGAAGGCGATGCCGAAGAAGCCCAGCAGCATTTGCAGCAGATAAAAAACCATGATGCCGCCGGTGGCCGCGACGATGCCCATGCGCAGCTTCTGCGTGACCGGGATCAGGCCTGAGCGATAGGCCATCAGCAGCACCAGGAGCGTGCCGAAGGTCAGGCCCACGGCCTGGATGGCGATGCCCGGATAGCGCAGTTCCATGAGAGCCGACAAGCCGCCCAGCACAAGGCCTTCCAGCAGCGCGTAGATGGGCGCCGTCACCGGCGACCACTCCTTCTTGAAGATGGTGATCATGGCGAAGACCAATCCGCCGATCAGGCCGCCCATCATCCACGGCGTCACATCCGCCATATCGCGCGACAGGGTGAATTGATGCCAGATCCAGTAGGCGGTTGAGATGGCGCAGAGCAGCAGAATGCCGGTCTTGTTCACTGTGCCGGTCAGCGTCATACGGGTGGTCTCGTCGATCACACCGCCATACTGCGTTCGCGGAAGGTTCTCGAAGGTATTCCCATTCAGTGCCGGATTGGATGTCTTCATCAGCGCCATTGCGTATTCTCCTCTTTACATTTTTGACGATGCACTCGCCAGGATGTTGCGCGAAAGATTGATCGCTGCTTCAAGTTTAGAACAGGCGGGCGGCGGCCAACTGATCCCCGTTCCCTGATCCCTGTTCCCTGCTTTTAGTGCATCGCCGCGCCGCTCGCACCCGCGCCGGGTTTGTTCCTACTGAGCAGAAAGGCCAACGCCACCAGCCCCACCGACATCCACGACAGCTCCATGTACACATCCTGGTAAGCCTGCATCTGCGCCTGCTGGTTGAGCTGGTTGTAAATGGTCGCCAGAGCCATCCCTCCGCCGTTGGGCGAACCGAATTCCGAGCCGAAGAAGCCGGCGAGCGCCTGCGCGTGCTGCTGGAAGGCGCTGCTGGCCGACTGCATTGCGTTTTGCAAATGCTGCTGATGCCAGAGCGCGCGGCTGGTCACCTGCGCGTTGGTGACGGCGATCAGGATGCTGCCGCCGATGTTGCGCACGAAGTTGATCAGGCCCGCTACCTGGTTGCTCTCTTCCCTGGGCATGCCCACGTAAGCTGCCGTGGTGATGGAGATGAAGCAGAAGGGAATCGGCATCATCTGAATGACGCGCAGCCATGATGCGGAGGCAAAGGTCATGTCGAGCGTGGTCACGCTGGCCGCATAGCGGAAGGTGATGACAAAGAGCGTGAAGCCGACGACCGCGAGATAGCGCGCGGCGATCTTGCCGGTGGCGTAGCCGGCGATGGGCATGACAAAGAGCAGAACCACGCCGCCCGCGGTCAGCGCCATTCCGGCAGTGGTTGCGTTCCAGCCCAGCAACTGCTGCATGAACTGCGGCTGCAAGACAGTGTTGGCGTTCAGTACGCCGCCCACCAGCGCCATGAGAAAACAGCAGATGGCGAAGTTTTTATAGCGGAAGAGCCGCAGGTTGATGATAGGATTCTTGTGGCGCAACTCCCACCAGACCAGAGCGATCATTCCGCCGACGAAGAGGAAGGCGAAGAAGCGGATGAAGCCGGACGAGAACCAGGCATTCTCCTCGCCCTTATCGAGCATGATCTGCAGGCCGCCCATGGCGAGGGCGAGGAAGCTGAGGCCGAGGTAGTCGATGTGGAGCAGGCGCGAGCGGTCGGCCTTGATCCAGGGCGGATCGTCGACCAGGCGGCTGACCAGAACGAAGGCCAGAATACCGACGGGAATGTTGATGAAGAAGATCCAGCGCCAGGAAAAATTGTCGGTGATCCAGCCGCCCAGCGTGGGGCCGATGGAGGGCGCGAGGACGGCGACGAGGCCATAGAGAGCAAAGGCCTGGCCGCGCTTCTGCGGCTCGAAGCTGTCGGCCATGATGGCCTGGGCCATGGGCTGCATTCCGCCGCCGCCGGCTCCTTGCAGCACGCGGCAGACGAGCAGCATGGGCAGCGACGGCGCCGCTCCGCAGAGAAAGCTGGCGACCGTAAAAATCACAATGCAAAACAGGAAGAAGTTGCGGCGGCCCATCACGCTGGAAGCCCATGCGCCGATGGGCAGGACGATTGCATTGGAGACCAGGTAGCTGGTCAGCACCCACGTGCCCTGATTGGTAGAAGCGCCCAGCGAGCCGGCGATGTGGGGCAGCGCCACGTTGGCAATGGAGGTGTCGAGCACTTCCATGAAGGCGGCCAGCGCCACGGTTGCGGCAATGATCCAGGGGTTGACACGGGGCTTCCAGAGTGCGACGGGGCCCTGCTGATTTTTGATTAGCAATGGCGACGGTCGCTCCTGTGGGGTGGGGAACTCCATACATCAGGATAATCGATGGCGGGCCGGATGATGGCGCAGGGAGAATCGTAAAGCTCACGCAACCGGAAGAGATATGCATCCGTCTCGATTCAGGAATGTGCAATTGTGACCGTTACAAGGGGACGGAAAAACATAGGATGGTTGTACGCCAGCCATGAAGGAGAGCGCGGGCACGAAATATTGAACAAGACCATAGCCGCCCCTTCGCGGCAAACGCTGTGCGGACTCGATTGGCTGAATTTTCTACTCGCTGCTGTGCAGTCTGGAGTGGGCCCATTTCTCGTTTTGTATTTCTTTCCGCCGGAGACACGCAACTTGCGATTGGAAAATGCATGACGGGCATAACGCGTATCGTCATCACGCTCGCTGTTTTCACGGCCATGCTGGCGCTGGTGGTGATGCGTCCGCGCCGCTGGAACGAGGCGTGGTGGACGATGCTCGGAGCGGCATTGATGCTCGCTCTCGGCCTGGTCACGCCGCACGATGCGCTGGGCGCGATTCTTGCCGGCAAAAACGCGCTTCTCTTTCTTCTCTCGCTTCTTGCGCTGTCGCTGCTCGTCGGCAAGAGCGGCTTCTTCGAGTGGGCCGCGATTCGCTGCGCGCGCGTTGCCAGGGGTGACGCACACTCGCTATATCGCAATGCGTTTGTGGCCGGCGCGATCATCACGGCGATTCTGTCGCTGGACACTACAGCGGTGATGCTGACACCGGTGCTGCTGGCTCTGGTCAAGCGGCTCAAGGTTCCGGCGGCGCCGTACGTGGTGCTGTGCGCGTTTGTCGCCAACGTGGGTTCGCTGGCGCTGCCCATCAGCAATCTCACCAACCTGCTCTTCGCGGACTCATTCCACCAGACCTTTGCGGCCTTTGCGGCAAGAATGATCGTGCCGCAACTGGTCGCGCTCGTTACCACATTTGCTGTTCTGCGCTGGTACTTTCGCCGCGAACTGCCGCAGCGCTTCGACGGCGAGTCGCTGCCGGAGCCGGCGAGCGTGGTTCCGCATCAGGCTTACTTCCTGGTTTGCATCACCGTACTTGCCGTCGTGCTCGTCGGATATTTTCTTGCGCCGCTGATGGGGCTTGAGCCTTTCGTATTCGCCATCGCGGGCTGCGGAGTGCTGCTCATCGTCGGCGTTGCGGCCGGACGCGTGCACCTGCGAGCGGCAGGCGAAATCTTGTGGCATATATTCCCATTCGTCATCGGACTCTTCATCGCGGTGCAGGCGCTGGAAAACCTGGGCATCATCGGCTATGAGTCCGGCTGGCTTGCGAGCATGAGACAGGGGTCGCCGGAAAAGTTCCTCGCGGCCGCGGGCGCAACGGCCTTCGCTTCGAATCTCATGAACAATCTTCCGGCGGCGTTGATTGCGCGCAGCGTGCTGTTGCGCTCTCATGCGCATATGGGCACGGTTCTCTCCTCGCTCATTGGGGCAAACGTGGGACCGATGATCACGCCGTTCGGCTCGCTGGCAACGATGCTGGTGCTGGCTTTTGCGCGGCGTGATGGGGAAGAGATGCACACAGGAAGGCTGGTGATGTTCGGCTTGTGGGCAGCGCCTGTGATTGTTCTCCTGACCACGCTTGCCCTGGCCCTCAGCTTCGCGCTGGTTCGGTGACCGCTGACAACCGAGCAGGACAACGAGCTTGTGTGATACATTTTTAGAATACGTGCTACGGTGTTTTCCAGCCCTCATCGGATCGTTGCACGCCACCCAAGAGGAACCTGATGACCTTCTTTCTGCGGGCAATGCGAAAGGTCGAGCCGGGCAGCACCAAAGCCAAGGTCATCGCTTTGTACGCGCTGCTGATCGGCTTCAATCTGGCGGCATGGTGCTGGGCGTTCATCGCCTTTCATCGTTTTCCGGTGCTGCTGGGCACGGCGTTTCTGGCTTACAGCTTTGGACTGCGCCATGCCGTCGACGCCGATCACATTGCGGCCATCGACAACGTCACGCGCAAGCTGATGCAGCAGGGCAAGCGGCCGGTCGCCGTGGGACTGATGTTCTCGCTGGGACACTCCACCATCGTCATCTTCGGTTCGATCGCCATAGCCGGCGCCGCGCTCGCGTTACAGCATCGCATCGACGGCGTGCGCCAGATTGGCGGCGTCGTCGGCACACTGGTCTCGACTCTCTTTCTCTTTGCAATTGCGATCGTCAACATGATCGTGCTTCATTCGGTCTATCGCAGCTTCCAACGGGTGCGGCGCGGAGAGCCTTATGTGGAAGAAGACTTTGACCTGCTGCTGGGCAATCGCGGCTTTCTCTCGCGCTTGTTTCGCCCCATGTTCAACCTGATTCAATTCAGTTGGCATATGTATCCGCTGGGCTTCCTCTTTGGACTGGGCTTCGATACCGCGACCGAGATCGGCCTGCTCGGCCTGAGCGCCGCCGAAGCCTCCAAGGGGCTCTCGCTCTCGTCGGTGCTGGTCTTCCCGGTGCTCTTCGCCGCGGGCATGTCGCTGATCGACGCGACCGACAATGTTCTGATGCTGGGCGCTTACGGCTGGGCCTTTGTGAAGCCCATCCGCAAGCTCTACTACAACATTACGATCACCTCGGTCTCGGTGGTGGTCGCGCTGGCGGTGGGCGGGATTGAGGCGCTGGGGCTGCTGGCGAGCGAATTCCATCTGACAGGCGGAATGTGGGGCTGGGTGGGCAAACTCAATGAGAACTTCGGCGTGCTGGGCTATTGCATTATCGCGCTCTTTGCCGGGAGCTGGATCTTATCGATTGTGATTTACAAGTGGCGGCGTTTTGACGATCTCGAACTGGTTGCCAGGGATGCGGGTTGAAGGCTTATTTTTGCAAATAATGTGATATAGAACACAAAAAATATTCATGCTTTCCCCGTCGCGCGATTCGAACCTTGATTCATTGCAAAAAAAACCTCCACAAGTATCAACAAAAGCGATTCCTTTACGTCCATAATGCAAAAGTGAGTATACGTTTCATTCTTCAACTCAGGAGACTTGTGATGCGGACACAATGGATGCAGAGAGCTATTCTTGTGGTTGGACTGGCCGCGCTGGCCGGGGCGGCTTACGCGCAGACGGATGTGGCGTTGAGCGTTTACGGAGCGTTTACCGGAACCACCACGGGCAACGGAACGATTCAGAGCCCAGCGAATGCGGCCGGCGGGCTGCTGGAGGTGAGGCACATCTCCCACCCGTGGTTCGGCTTTGAAGGCACTTACGCCTACAACCGCGCCAACCAGAATTACTCGTATGGCGTGGTTCCTCTCGGAGCTGCCTGCCCCTCTAGCGGTTGCACTATCACATCGGGCGTGGTTTCAGCCAATGCGCATGAGGTAACGGGCGATTATATCGCGTCGTTGAAGTTGAAGCTGACCGGCTTCCGGCCCTTTGCGCTGGCGGGCGCAGGCCTTCTGCTGAATGTTCCCAGCAGCGGGCAAACCTATTGCAGTCCTCTCATCACAGGCTGTACTACTGTCCCTACCAGCAACACCACCAAGCCGGTCTTTGTCTACGGCGCGGGCGTGGACTGGACGCTGCTGCCGCACATCGGCCTGCGCCTGCAATATCGCGGCAACCTCTACAAGGCGCCCGACCTGACCAAGCTCTTCACCTCGACCGACGCCTTCACACACACTGCTGAGCCGATGCTCGGCGCTTTCTTCCGCTTCTGATGCGGCGCGACAGCCGCCGCTAGAAGAACAGTACAAAAGGATATTCTTTTTTGGGAAAGAGTTTCGCGCGAGTCCGGCTTCGCGCATGGCTGATTTATTCCGCATTAGCCGATTTACCTGAACGCAAAGAGGGCGGGGTATGATGCACTCATGTCTTTCCATCGAGGCAGAAAACTCTTCCTGGCAATCGTCTTTGTATTCCTGGCGGGAGGAGCCCGGCCGGCGAATACTCAGGCAGCTGCGCCCGCGCCACTGACCGCGGCGCAGATTGTGGACGAGATGCAGCGCCGTAACCTGGCGCGGACGGAAGCGCTGAAAGAAGCGCATTCTGTTCGCCATTATCAGGTGGAGTACCGGGGCTTTTCCAAGGTGATCGATGCCAATATGGAGGTTGCATACCATTACGACGCTGCGTCGGGGAAGAGCTTTCGCATCGTGTCGCAGAGCGGGTCAAAGATGTTTTGCGAGAAGGTGCTGAAACGGGCGGTGGAGAGCGAGAAGGAAGCCTCGCAGGACAAGACGGCGACGGCCCTGACGGCGGTCAATTACCGTTTCCACCTGGTGGGAAGCGAGAACGTGGGCGGGCGGCCGGCTTATCTTCTGGAGGTAGAGCCGATCTCGCCGAGCAAGTTTTTAATCCGAGGCAAAATCTGGGTGGATGCGGAGGATTATGCGCTGGTGAGGGTGGATGCGGAGCCGGCCAAGAGCCCTTCGTTCTGGATTGCGCGGACTCAGATCGAGCAGATCTGCGCCAGGACGGACGGCTTCTGGCTGCCGGAGCGGAACCGGAGCGAGACCAAGGTGCGGATCGGCGGAACGGCGGTCTTCACGATCGACTACGGGACGTACCGGACGGAGTCGAAGGCGGCGCGTTGAGGTGCGCGATTACGGAACGGAAGAGGAGCAAGTCTGCCCTGATTAAGAGTTTCCACGGTCGCAATTCCATCTATTCCGACATGATTCATAAGACGGTATTCTTCGCGGAAAAGCTGGCGGCGAAGCCGGCAATGTCCTCCAATAGAACGCCTGCCGCGCAAAGTGGACATTCCTGAACGGTCCACAGATTGTTGGGAGCATCGGCAAGGCTGATGAGAGCGAGATTCATCAGGTTGGCAAACTCCGCTGCGGCGCTTCCGAGAACGAGCAGCGCGCAGATGGCGACGACGTTGGCTCCGCACTCGCGCAGATCGGAATAAGTCCCTATGACAGCGGAGCCGGCATTGATCACGTCGTTCACAATGGCGACTCGCTTGTTTTGAAGTCGGCGGCGCAGCGCGGCGGGAACACGGTAGCCGGCCGGAAAGAGTCCGTTCGCCGCAGGCCGGGTATAGCGCTCAGAATATGTGAACTCCACATCAAGCCGACCGGCAACCATCAACCCGGCGAAAGCGCCCTCAACCAAAGGAGCGCAAATGGCATCGACGCCCAGCGGCTCCAGCCGCTTTGCCAGTTCATCGATGAGCGGTTGAAGCCGCCGAGGCCGCAGAAAAAGCGCCTCAAGATTGAGCCAAAGCTCTCCATGATGGCCGGATTCCAAAAGAAAATGCCCCTTTTGCGGCGCCAACAGATTCAGAATGGTTGCTTGCACAGTCTTCCCTTCTTGAATGAAGAATATCTCTACCGGGTCGTCCGGTGTTTGAGAACGCCCGGCCTTGTGCGTCCAGCTCCAGCGGCTGCTGTGTTACCGTTTGAGTACGGCGTCTCTGAGCCGGGCCGGTTGAGAGGCCTGCGCCGTATGCCTGTGGTTGGGCGGGAATCGGGGACGGCGGGCGAATAACCATAATGTCCCAGCAGCCGGAACAGACGTCGCTTCCCCTTGCCCCGAACCCGGCTCCCGCGCCTGGGTCTGCATCCGGTATCCTGCCAGTCGTTCAGCCGGCGACGAATGGGTCAGGACACGCGCCGCAGCGGATTCCGCACTGGCTGGAGCGCGCTGAGTTGTTCTTGCGCGTGCTGCTGAGGATGTACATCGGCCTGGCGATCTGCTATGCGCCGTGGTCAAGGATGTTCTGGGACCAAAACCCTTTGTTTATGCACTTTCCCGCACTGGGAAATTTTGCGGCCCAGGGGGCGGTGCGCGGCCTGGTGTCGGGGCTGGGGCTATTGAATCTGTGGATCGCGTTTCAGGACGCGCTCCGCCATCGGGATGGATGAGATGAATGAACAGGGACCAGGGACTAAGGGACTAGGGACTAGGGATCAGGCAGTTAGCGTGCATGCCATGGATCCCCAAGTGGCAATTGAAGTATCCGCGGCTTCCTCGGACCCCAAAGCCGGCGTAGACAAATCTGCGATGCAGATTTCGCCATCGAGTCCCTTAGTCCCTAGTCCCTTAGTCCCTAGCCCCTCGGCCGCGGTGATTCCCGGCAATGGAGCGCCGCCGCCGCCGCTGGAGATCGCTCCGCTGGCCTATGAGAACTCCGGCTTTCTGAACAGCGCCGACGGGCGGCTGATTCGCATTGTCTCCGAGTATATGGAGCCGCTGGCGCGCTTCCGGCGCGAGCGGATTCAGGACACGGTGGTCTTCTTCGGCTCTGCTCGCTTTCGCGGGCTCGAGGAGGCCGGCCATGAGTTGGAACTGCTGGAAAACACCGGCTCCGCGCAACCAGCGCCCAGCAATGAACAGCCGGCGAAAGCGCTGGAGATTGCCGCCGGCCAAGCGACGGAGTTGCAGCTCAAGCGGGCCGCGGCGGCGGTAGAGATGGCCCGCTACTATGAGGACGCGCGGCGGCTGTCTGGAATGCTGACGCACTGGGCCAAGACAATTCCCTCGCGGCGACACCGGTTTGTGGTCACCTCGGGCGGCGGGCCGGGCATCATGGAGGCGGCCAACCGCGGCGCGCATGAGGCTGGCGGAAAGACCATCGGGATGAACATCCGCCTGCCCTTCGAGCAGCACCCCAACCCCTACATCACGCCCTCGCTCAACTTTGAGTTTCATTACTTCTTCATGCGCAAGCTGTGGTTCGCCTACCTGGCGAAGGCGCTGGTGGTCTTTCCCGGCGGCTTCGGCACGCTGGACGAGATGTTCGAGATTCTCACCCTGGCGCAGACCCACAAGCTGGCCAAAAAGATCACCGTGGTCGTCTACGGCTCGGAGTACTGGAAGAAGGTCTTCAACCTGGACGTGCTGGTGGATACCGGCGCCATCTCGCCCAAGGACATCGAGCTTTTTCAGTTTGCCGACACGCCGGAGCAGGCCTTCGAGCTGCTGCGCCAGGGCTTGACGGAGAATTATCTGCTGGCCGAGGCAGCCGCTGGCACATTAGCCGAGAGCAAGGAGATGCCTCAAGGCGAGGATCTGATGGCCGGTTGGACGGTAGAGGATTTTCTCGGTCCGGAGATGGCCAAGACGAGCAAGTAGATGTAATGGAATCTTAGAGTGCCAGAGTTCAGGGCAGAGGCCAGTTTCCGGATCGACGACCAACCTCCCGGGATCTTATGAATGAGCGGTTCGGCATTCGCCCCAGCGACGAGAAAAATGCTTAGTTTTTGCGTTCAGACCGTTATAATCTGTTCTTATGCTTTCTGATTTTCGCTTGACTGAAAACGCGATGACTCGCGGCATTGCACGCATAACCACGCTGTTATTAGTAGTCGGAATTATTTGCGCCTGTCGCAGCAATAGGGCGCAGTCTTTCGAAGTTGAGTCGGCAAAGAAATCGAATTCCAACATCAGAAGCGCTACGTTTCCTTTGTCAAAAGGCTCCAGCCCCACTGAAGTGTTCACAACAAAAACGTTATCCCTTGTCGTAAAGACCGGAGATACCACACCTTCCGATAGGTTCCAGCGCTCGCTATATTTGTGGGAACCTGGCAAGGAGCCGAAGCTTCTCGTCAGTGGGCACTTCCTAGAAGTGATACGTCTGTCGGACGACGATTTTGCCGCCACTTGGTATTTAACAAATAGTGAAAATAGTCCAGTTGCATTTGTCACTCTGAACGCTAACGGACACATATTGCAACCCCTTATGCTTCCTCCAAGCGGACCTACTGGGTGGGGAGGATGCGAAGGGAACACTCGTTATGTGGCCTGTATTGGCAATTTGCCGAAAATGAGGGCCGACGATAAGGACTATGACGAAATGGGCTTTAGTGCTGTCCTGATCATTGATCTGAAGCAGCAAAAAACATCGTGGTTCCCGGTCAAGCATCAGACATATTTTCATTTCGATCCTGTGCGCAAACATATCTATGTGAGTGACGACCAACATGACTTGAACTTAAACAGCCGTGCGGAGTCCTTTGACCTGGTTGGTAACACGCTTGGAGAGGCACATGTCTTGGATCTGACCCTGTCGCCGTCGGGTCATTTTGCCGACTCTTTACAGGAAGATGGCGCCGATTCGTGGGAGGTTTATGATGCTGCGAGCAAGAGGGCGCTCCTAACATTCGGTTGCGACAAACCCGGATGCAAACCTGGCGATCGTCAAGAGGGCCATTACTGGAATCCGGTATTCGATGGCCAGTTTGTTGCGCTCAGAACGGGCGGCGCCTATGACTACGGCGGCATATGTGATGTTTATCAAGCTGAGCCACCTCGTCTGGTAAAAAGTGTCCCCTGTGCCGGATTGCCTGTTTTCGATTGGAGTAGAGACGGTCGTGAACTCATCACTATCAAATACGAAGGAGGGGAATATAGGCGCGAGCTTATAAACGAACCGACGCAAAATCGCCCTCCAACACAGTGAAAGCCGATGGGTGCTATCGGATGCAATCTTCTCCTCTATCTTTTGCCCTCCGGGCAGGTGACCGGCAAATCGGAAACTGCACCAATGCTGCATTTTGTCTTCCCCTGATTTTTCTAGGGTCTTCTCGTAACTTTCTTGATTCCTTCGCTAATTGAACCGTTATTAGTGCTACATTCATCCAGCGTTTATATCAAACCGGCAAACTTGTTGCAGAGATTCCGATTCCCCTTCGGAATTCACGTGCGTCTTCGCAGTCAAGGAGCCGATATGGCCAGCTCGACGATTTCGTACCTGTGGCGCGACAAGAAGGCCTCGCAAGGCTTTCGGACCGGTGTTTCGCTGCACAGCCACACCAATCAATCGCATGAGACGCTGGACTTTCTGGCGAACTTCGGCAACCAGTACCCGGTGATGCGTCCGCTGCTTTCGCGGCTGGAGCAGCGCTCGGAGCGGGTTCACGGGGTGCGCATCAACTACGCGGCCAGCTACTGGACGCCGCCGATGACTCCCAAACTGGCCTTCGACCTGGAAACCCGGCAGATTGAAAAGCTGGATCTTGCGCCGATGGTTTCCCTCACCGACCACGACACCATCAACGCGCCGATGCTGCTGCGCACGGTTCCCAGCGCGCGGCAAATTCCGGTTTCGGTGGAGTGGACGGCGCCGTATGGCGAGCAATCCTTTCACCTGGGCGTGCACAACCTGCCCAGCGCCCGGGCGAACGAGTGGATGGCGACGCTGGCCGATTACACCGCAACCCCTAGTGACAAACGGTTCACAGAGATTCTGCGCGCGCTGGACGAGGAACCGAATGTGCTGGTGGTCTTCAACCATCCGCTGTGGGATTTGTACCTAATCGGCCAGGAGCGGCACGAGTTTCTGGTTAACGAATTCCTGCTCGTCAACGGCAATTATCTGCACGCGCTGGAGCTGAACGGGCTGCGCAACTGGGACGAGAACCGTGCGGTGCGGCGGCTGGCGGAGCAGTGGAATATGCTGCTGATCTGCGGCGGCGACCGGCACGGCGTGGAGCCGAACGCCAATCTCAACCTGAGCAACGCTTCGAGCTTTACCGAGTTCGTGCATGAGATTCGGCGGGAGAAAAAGAGCGATATGCTCTTCATGCCGCAATACGCCCAGCCGTGGAAGCACCGCCTGCTGCAATCGACCATCGACGCTATCCGCCATTACCCGGAGTTTCCGCAAGGCTCGCGCACCTGGGACGAGCGCGTCTATCATCCTGACCTGAACGGCGTCATCCGGCCGCTGAGCGAGTTGTGGCCCAACGAGAGGCCGCCGCGGACGATGAGCTGGATACTCAGTATGGTGCTGTTGATGGGCGCGGCGCCGCTCTCAGGCGGGTTGCGGCTCGCGTGGAGCGAGTCGCGCCAGTTGCGGCTGGCGCTGGGCGAGTAGGACGGGTGGAGCGGGGTTAGCGGGGTTTGCGGAGCTATCAGTATAAGCGGAGTTAGCGGTGTAAACGGAGTTAGTAGAGTTAGTGGTGTTAGCAGGGTTAGCGAAGTTAACGCTGTTAGTACGGTTAGCTGCCGCCGTGCGCCATAGGCGCAGAGTTGATTAGCCCCGCGCTTCAGCGTGGGGCAGCTGGTTGGAGATGAGGGCGGAGTCCCGTAGGGACGGCGCTTGCTTTTTGTCTTTTGAGCTTGAGGAAATGAATGTCTCTACTACAAGAACTTCAAGAAAGCCAAGTGCTAACTCCGCCAGCAACGCTAACTCCGCTAACTCCGCTCCGCGTGGCTTACTTCCCCGACTCCTTTTATGAGGTGAACGGGGTGGCGCACACCAGCCGCCACTTCGAGGACTTTGCGCGGCGGCGGGGTCTGCCCTTTCTTTGCGTTCGCGCAGGAGACCGCGCGCAGGCCGTCACCGAAGACGGCAGCGTTTGGACGCTGGAGCTGCCGCGCGGCTTTCTCTCCTTTGCCCTGGAAAAAGACCTGCGCTTCGATCCCGCGTTCCTGCGCCACTATTCGCTCGTCTGCAAGGTGCTCCAGCGCTTCCAGCCCGACCTGATTCACATCACCGGCCCCAGCGAGGTGGGGATGCTGGGCGCATGGCTGGCGCACCACCTGCGGCTGCCGCTGGCCGCCAGTTGGCACACCAATGTGCATGAGTACGCGGCGCGGCGTTCGGAGTGGTTTCTGCGCCTGCTGCCTAAGCGCCAATCGGCGGCGGTCGGGCAGAAGATCGAGGATCTGTCGATGGCCGTGCTGGCGCGCTTCTATTCCATGGCTCGCATTCTCTTTGCGCCCAACCCGGAACTGTGCGCGCTTCTGGAGCGGACGACGGGCCGGCCCTGCCACCGGATGCCGCGCGGCGTGGACGCTGAGCTTTTCAATCCGGAGAAGCGCAGGCGCAACCCCGATGACCGCGAAACCGTGCTGGGCTTTGTCGGGCGGCTCTCGGTGGAGAAGAACGTCGCACTGCTGGCCAAGGTGCAGCAAGAGTTGGAAGGGATGGGGCAAACTAACTTCCGCTTCCTCATCGTCGGCCATGGCAACGAAGAAGGCTGGCTGCGCGAGCGCCTGCCGCGCGCCGAGTTTACCGGAGTGCTGAAGGGCGAGCCGCTGGCCGAGGCTTATGCGCGCATGGACCTCTTCGTCTTTCCCTCGCACACCGACACCTTCGGCAACGTGATTCTGGAGGCGCTGGCCAGCGGCGTTCCGGCTATTGTCACTCCCGACGGCGGCCCGGCGTCGATTGTGCGCGACGGTGAGACCGGACGGATTGTTTCTGATGAAGAGTTTGCCGCCGCAATAGCCGGTGTATTAACCGACCCGGCGCGCCATGCCCAGATGCGGCTGGCGGCGCGGAGTTATGCGCTGACGATGAGTTGGGACTCGGTCTTCGAAGGCGTCTATGCGGCCTATGAGACGATGCTGCCGGCGTGGGAGCAGGCGGCAGTAGCTGGATAAGACCCTTCAGAGGCGCATCACAGCTACGCTTTGTAGTGCAGAATCCAGTCTTCCTGTTCCTGCGTGTCGGGCACGGTCATGCCGCGAGCGGTCGAAATGGCAGCCAGAGCCGCGTTGGGCGTCCAGCCCAGATGAATCAGCGCGCAGGCCGCCGCGACGGCGGATCGGCCGATGCTTCCCCGGCAATGGATGCCAACAGCTTCCCCGGCGCGGAGACGATCTGCCAGCCTTCCCGCAAATGCCCTGAAAGAGGCCCTGTCTTGCGGTAGATGAGCGTCGGGAATCGGATACGAGAGAAACTGCAATCCGATCTGCTCCGCAAGCCGGCCTTCTTCTGAGAGTCCAAGCAGGTGGGCTTCCTCCTGTCCCAGAAGTGAAACCAGAGTTTCAATGCCTCGAATCTTCATGGTGAGCAGTTCATCGCGCAGTCCCCGGCCGCCTGGCGGACAGAGCACGATGGCCAGCGCCGCGGGCGGATTGCCGCTTATCCAGAAGATGTCCCTCATACTCGTTAGACTCCCACGAACCGATTAAGGTGGTCGCGGACGCGGATACCCCGTGGCCGAGCGCCACGCCGTCTTTAATGTATCGATGATAGACAGTAGAACGTAAGGGTGAATCCGGTCAAGATCGATTGACGGGGCTGGTAAGGAATGTTATCTTTACTTTCAGGAATCGAGGTAAAGATGCCGCCATCCAGCACCATCAGCAGCAAGGGTCAGGTCACCGTGCCCATCGAAGTTCGCCACCGGCTTGGTCTCAGACAGGGCGACCGCGTGGAGTTCGTCTTCGAGGACGGGCGCACCGTTCTGCGGCCCGCGCGGACGGAAAAGAACCCTTTTACGGCTTATCTTGGGGCGCTCCCGGCATTTTCTTCTCTGGAAGAAATCAATGCCTGGGTTAGCGAGATGCGTGATGACGATCCATGGGTGGTCAAGAACTCTGAAGAAGGTCAAAAGTGAAAACGGCTATCGACACCAATGTATTTTCGGCGATCTGGTCGTGGGAATCGGCGGCGGAGAGGGCCACGGTTCAGTTGAAAGAGGCAAAGTCAATGGGTGCTTTGATTATCTCTCCATTCGTCTTTGCGGAGTTGCTCGCTTATCCCCGTGCGACTGAGGCGTTCGTACATAGGTTTCTTGAGGCAACCGGTGTCGTCATTGATTACAAGCTGGAAGAACGGATCTGGACCGAAGCAGGTCTGCGCTATGCACGTTACGCTGCTCGGCGGAGAAAGGCCACAAGTGAAGGTCCGCGGCGCATTCTTGCCGACTTTCTGACTGGCGCACACGCGCTGGTGCAGGCGGAGCGGCTGTTGACACTGGACCCGAAGCGTTATACGCAGGATTTCCCGGAGCTGCGGCTGTTGTAAGAGCCTGATTATCTCTTCAAACTCCATTTCCAAAGGATTCGACTTTCAGTCAAATCTCTGCCGCTCATTATCCAGGAGTTGATTCAGCAGAAATGCTCCCATCCGTGCGGCTTCAGCGGCTGGGGGCCTTGCGGCGTGAGGAGAGTAATGGCGGGCTGGCCGGCGCGGGATTTGAGGATGCGGCCGATTCGTGTGACCGGGACGCCGGCGATGGAGCGGGGCAGGCGGGCGCTGACGGGCGCGGTGAAGAGCAGTTCGTAGTCTTCACCGCCATGGAGAGCCTGGGCGAGGGTTGCGGCCGGGTGGATGGGCAGCAGAGTTGCATCGACCTCGGCCGCGACGCCGGACTCCTCGCAGAGATGAGCGAGGTCGGTGGAGAGGCCGTCGCTCAGGTCGAGTGCGGCGGAGGCCATGCAGCGGCGCTGGAGCCAGAGGCCCTGATGGATGCGCGGCTGCGGATAGAGGTGCGGGGCGAACATCGCTTTCAGCTTTTTGGGGATGAGGGGCGGGTTAGGCGCGGCGGGCTGGGCTTGGGCTAGCTCGGCCAGGTGCGCGAGTCCGGCGGCAGCTCCGCCGAGAGCGCCGGTGACGTAGAGCATATCGCCGGGGTGCGCGCCGGAGCGGAGCAGCGCGCGGCCCTGGGGAACGGCGCCGACGAGGACGATGTCGGCCACGGCGATCGGAGATTCGGCGAGGTCTCCGCCGGCCAGAGGGGTATTGTGGGCCTCAGCCAGGGCAAGAAGGCCGTCAAGAAAACGTTGGACCCAGGAGCGCCGGCGGCCCGAAGCGATTGTCAGCTCGCGCGGTAAACCCAGTGAAAGAAAGGCGGCTACGGGACGAGCGCCCATCGCGGCCAGGTCGCTCAAGCCGCGCGCCAGGGCGCGATGGCCAACGGCTTCAGGCGGGTGCCAGTCGAGGCGGAAGTGACGGCCGGCGATCGATAAATCCGTTGTTACAGACACTTCCTCGCCCTGGCGCGGAGCCAGCAGGGCGCAGTCGTCGCCGATGCCCAGGCGAAGGCCGCCGGCCGAGGAGCGGGCTGCCCGCTTGCGTATCTCGACGAGCAGGGCGCGTTCGCCTCGTCCGGCGTAAATTCCTGAATGGGTGCGCTTCATGCCCACTCTACGAGAATATGACAAAGTCGTAAGGATTATTACTGGCCGAGCATCATAAATGGGCAATTTTGCACCAATTCTTCGACGATGTTGTCAGTGTGTTGTGGAGAATTCCGTTGACTGGGCAAGGGCCGGTTTGCTAACCTTAACAAACGTTACAGAAGCGCGCCCGTTGGGGCGAGATGCGTTGTTTTGGGGGTCGAACGGCTCTGTTGCCTTGGCTTTGATTGAGTACACGGCGAATTGCGGCCCTGCTTACGGCAGGATGAAAGGCGAAAATGCTGCGCAAGCGCTATTACATTCTATTTGTCGCCAGAGATGAAGACGGCCGGATTCGCAAGATTCCCCTGCCGCTTCAGTATGTATATGGATTTGTGGCCGCCGCGCTGGTGGGGGCCTTTACAATCGTGGGGCTGGCCGGGTCCTACACCCGCATGCTGCTCAAGACCGAAAGCTTCAATCAGCTCCGGCAGGATAAAGAAAACCTGAGCAAGAACTACAAGCAGATGGCGCAGATTGCGCATGACCGCAATGTTCAGGTGGCCTCGCTGGGCGCTCTGGCCAATGAAGTGACCGCGCTTTACGGATTGCGGCAGAACAGGCTGGCCAAGTCCGCGCCGGCCGCCACTGCCGCTGCTCAGCCAACGCCCGCCAACCTGGCCTTGACCGACGACCCGGACCAGCAGCAGGTAAAGCTATCCATCGACCAGTTTTACACGCTGCGGAGTCAGGCCATGTCGGGCCGCATCTCCCGCGCCCTGGAGGGCGGCCTATCGCCCAGCTTTGTCGGCGACTGGACGGAATTGGCCGACGCGCCTTCCCTGTGGCCGGTGGAGGGCCGCGTGGGCTCCAGTTTCGGTGAGCGACAGGATCCGATCAACGGCGAAGGAGCCTTCCACTCCGGCCTCGACATTGACGCGCCCAAAGGCACGCCGGTGCGCGCCGCCGCCGACGGCAACGTGACCGATGCTTCGATGAATGCCGGCTACGGCCGCGAAATTATCCTCGATCATGGCCACGACGTGCTGACGGTCTACGGTCATCTCTCCGCGATGGCGGTTGTGCCCGGCCAGCATGTGATTCGCGGGCAGGTGATCGGCTACGTGGGCCAGTCGGGCCGCGCCACCGGTCCGCACCTGCACTATGAAGTGCGCGTCCACAATGTCCCGGTCAATCCGCACAAGTATCTGCGCACCACCTATGAGCAGATCGCCTTCAGCGATCCCGGCGATGCCGCCGCACAAGCAAACTAACGCGTTCACAGCACTCGATTCCGCATCGGCTCCCTCAGTATGGGAGCCGATGCTGTTTGAGGGGGATTGCGCCCGCGCTGGCCCGAAGCCGAACCGCAAGCAGCCCCCGGTGGTATCGTTGTGTCGATGTGCATTTCAACTTGGGAGTTCCCGCAAATGCGTCTCGTGACTCTATCTTTTGCCGCTCTTCTCCTGATCGGCTTGCCCGCAACTGCACAGGATCGTAGCGCAGGCATACAGACGGCCTTTGCCCGCGTCCAGCATCTGAAGCATGGCATCAACGCCTCGGAGTGGTTTGCCCAATCGGCCAGCGACTACTCGGCGGCCCGCACCAACCGCTATACCGATGCGGGCGACATTGCAATGATGGCGCGGCTGGGCTTTGACAGCGTACGCCTGAGCATCGATCCGGCGCCGCTGGAGCAGGGCCCCTTGGGCAAGGACGGCTTCAACACTGACTTTCTGGGGCGGCTGGACACGGTTGTGGATGCCATACTGGCCGATGGCATGGCCGTCCAGATCGACATTCACCCGGAGGATGGCTACAAACTCCAGGTGCGCACCAGCGACGCGGCGGTGGATCGCCTGACGTCGCTGTGGCGGCGGCTGGCCGCGCATTATGCCACGCGCGATCCGGAGATGGTCTTCTTTGAGATTATGAACGAACCGGAGGTGAGCGACCGCTACCGATGGGCTGGCATTCAGGCGCATGTGGCCTCGGCCATACGCGAGGTTGCGCCCAGAAACACGATCATCGCAGCCGGGCCGAATTACTCCGGGCTCAGGGATTTGTTGACCCTGCACCCGCTCCCCGACGGCAACGTGATCTACAACTTCCACTTTTACGATCCAATCGAGTTCACGCATCAGGGCGCGTCGTGGGGCGTTCCGTGGTGGATCAATACGCATGGGATTCCCTATCCGGCGACGGAAAACTCGATGCAGGAGGCGCTGAAACAGGTTCCCGACGCGAGCGACCGCTCTGACCTGGAAGGCTATTGGCTGGGCCACTGGGATGCGCATCGCATCCGGCTGATGATCGACGAGGCCGCGGCGTGGGGCCAGGCGAATCACGTGCCGATGCTCTGCAACGAGTTCGGAGCCTACCGAAAGGCCAGTGACCCTGTCTCGCGCATGAACTGGATTCGCGATATGCGCACGGCGTTGGAGGCCGACGGCATAGGCTGGACGATGTGGGATTATCGAGGCGGCTTTGGCGTGGTGTGGAAGGAAGACGGCCAGCCCGCGAAGGTCGATCCGTCTGTGGTCGAGGCGCTGGGTTTGAAGGGGCGGTGAGAGGCCCGAAGAGCGGAATCCCCTAGCCCGAAAAGAAAAAGCTACGTCATACAATGCCAACATGGGCATATGAAGTGGAGAACCGCTCTATAAACTTCACGAAAGGGTTCCCAGCGCAATGGAAATGGAACGAATCTCAAATGCCGTTGTCGACGCCGGAGAAGTCGAAGTTCCGGATAGCCTGGGCCGGCTGAAGATTCCGTATCTCCATCGCTACTGGCAGCGCTGCTGGCTCATGGTCAAGCAGCCGACGGCAAAGCCCAGCCAGAACCACGGGGAGTGGGACCTGGAGAACACGCTGCTCTCTGGCCTGGGGCTCAACATTCTGGAAACCGGCAGGTTTCTTCACTCCGCAAGCCATACGGGCTTCGACTCCTTTGAGCAGTGGATCATCGAAGCCAATCGCGGGGCTATCGAGGAGGCGCGGCTGACGCGCCTGCGCGACGCTCTTGCGGGCAAGCCTGTCGGCTCCGCTGCCGGCTCTCTGGACGATGTGCCGGGGCTGACGGCTGAGGAACTGGCCTTCTGGGATGAGCACGGGTACGTGGTCGTACCCAACGCTGTGGCGGCCGAGGATCGCGATGCTGCCGCCACGGCCATCTACGAGTTTTTAGACGCCGACCCAGACCGTCCGGAGACCTGGTACGCAAAGAAGTTCGGCGTGACCATCTGGGTTCCCTTGCTGCGCCATCCAGCCTTCCTAGCCAACCGCCAGGCTCCGCGCCTGGTGAAGGCCTTCGCCCAATTATGGGGCAGGGATGATCTCTGGCCCACCATCGACCAGGGCGGTTTCAATCCGCCCGAGAACGAAGGCTGGAAGTTTCCGGGGCCGCATGTGCACTGGGATTCTACGCTTGCACGGCCCCACTGCTTCGGGGTGCAAGGCATCCTCTACCTCACCGATACGCCGGCCGATCAGGGAGCTTTCAGTTGCATTCCCGGATTTCACCGCATATTGGATGCATGGCTGGAGGAGTTGCCTCCGTCGGAGGATCCGCGCCAGGCAATCCTGCGCCATCCGGGATTGAAGCCGATTGCCGGCAAGGCTGGCGACCTGGTGCTGTGGCATCAATCTTTGCCCCACGCCAGTAGCCCGAACCACGGCGTAAAGCCGCGCGTGGTGCAGTACATTTCGCTGCGACCGACCCGGTGGGAGTATACGGAGGAGTGGAAGTGAGCGTTAGAAACAGGTAGCGCCGGCCTCACGGCCTGCTGTCGCGTGGACCTCCCGGTCCACGGCGTACTCTACATAGATAGGGAAAATGAACTATTTGAGCAAGTCCGAGCAGAATGCCCTGGCAAAGATGGCAAAGAGTTTCTTTGCCGATTACAGGGGGAAGCGATGAGCAAACTGTTTGAAGAGATGGTGCAAGGAACGGCGAAAGCCCGCGCCTTCATGGAGGGTGAACGCAAGGGTTACAAGGTCACTCTGCCGGAAGCCGTTGACGTGCGGGGTCTGCGGAAGCGCCTGCGCCTGAGCCAGGGGCGTTTCGCGGAGCGTTTTGGTTTATCCGTGGATGCTGTTCGTCATTGGGAGTCTGGCCGCCGCCAGCCGGAAGCAGCTGCGCGCGCGCTTCTTGTCGTCATTGCCGCCGACCCTGAATTTGTCATGCGTTCCCTGGCTAAAGGTGCATGAACACGAGTAAGCGGTCACCCGATGAGTAGGGGGTAATCTTGTCGATGTCTATGCTTTCACAGGCCTCAAAATCGAGACTTGGTTGCCCCGGCGAATTGTGAGTGACGGTATGAAACTGGAGCGGGTGATCTTAGGAGACTCATGAGGTGAGGAAAGAAGACGATGAGAACTGACGATTCTAGGATCACTAAGCTACAAGCGAAGGCGACTGCCGCGCAGCAAGAGTTTGATCTGGCTGTTGCTTTTCACGAGGTCTGGAAGCCGACCGCCTACGACCAAGACCTCCACGGTCGCTTGGGGGTATCGTATGCTACCCAGGCCTTTCGCGTTATACGAACCGCCCTCCGGCGATAGCTAATCCTTGCTTTGACCCGCCTTTGGGACAAAGACGGTCGAGCTATTGGGATGGAATGCATCGCAAAAGCCCTCGAGGAAAAAGAAGTCATCGACGCCTTGGCTTTGGCGCGAGTCGATCAAAACTTAGTACTCTTCGAAGCAATTCGATCTGATCTTAGCGAGAAAGCGGACAAGGCTATTCAACTGGTCGATAAGTACACCAAAGAAGATGGGGCAGGTAATGCCGTAAACAAAAAACTACGGTCTTTGCGAAATGAACGCTTGGCCCACTGGCAGGTAAAAACCAAAGTCAGAGCGACGGGAGCGACCGCGACTGATGAGGAGATCGAGGAGTTTTACCAAGACAACTCGAAGCTCGTTCACATTCTTCTCAGTATTTTTAACGCGATGGCTTATGACCCGGAGGATACCGCGAAGGTGTTCGGCTTCTATGCCAGTCACTTTTGGGGGGCGTTTCAGAAAGCGGGAAATAGAACGCGATAGGACGGGAGGCCTCGATCCCGACGCACTTTCCCAACCACAATGAGGGTGCCCCCGGTCCCCCGCCTTTGGGGACCGGGGATGGCGAGTGCCTCACCCCGCTAGCCCCGCTTCACTTTCCGCCCACGTAACTCACATGCCAGATTGACCGCGAGCCGTCGTCGGAGACGAACAGCGACCCATCCTTGGCTTCTGCGACGCCTACGGGACGGCCCCAGACGGTGTCGTCGGGCAGGGTGAATCCGGTGAGGAAGTCCTCGTACTCGCCGGTGGCGTGACCGTTCTTCATGGGCAGCCGGATCACCTCGTAGCCGCCTCTTTTGGCGCGGTTCCAGGAGCCGTGCTCCGCCGCGAATCCGTCGCCTTTGTACTCGGCGGGAAACTGAGACCCCGAGTAAAAAAGCATTTCCAGCGAGGCAAAATGTGGATTCACCAGGATGTCTGGAGTAATGACTTTAGCTTGCAGTTCGGGATGCTTGCCGGGGTGACGCGGGTCCTGGATGCCGCCGCCGGGACCGCCGTACAAGAACCAGGGCCAGCCGTAGAAGCCGTCCTCCCGCACGTGGGTAATGTAGTCCGGCGGGTAGTCGTTGCCCAGGCCATCCCTTTCATTCGTCGAGCACCATAGCTCGCCAGTGATGGGGTTGATGGCCTCACCCACGCAGTTGCGCAGGCCGCTGGCGTAGATCTTGACGAAGTTACCCTCGGGCGTGAACTGGAGCACGTCGGCGCGGTGAAACTCCTCGGGATGGGTGTCGGCGTCGTCCACGTTGGAGTGGGAGCCGACCGAGGCAAAGAGCTTCTTACCATCCCGAGAGAAGACCACGTCGCGGGTCCAGTGGCCGCCGCCGCGCAGCCGTCCGCCGCCGGGCAGGTCGGCGATGTGTTGCGAAGGGCCAGCCGCCGTTAGGTCGCCGTTTTTATAGGGGAAGCGAACGATGCCGTCGGTGTTGCCGATGTAGACCCAGGCGGGGTGTGGGCCGGCGGGGTAAAAGGCGATGCCGAAGGGTTGGTGCAGGCCTTCGGCGAAGACCGAAACCTGGGCAGCCTTGCCGTCCGCGCCCACGCCGCGAAAGACTTTGATCTTGCCGGTCTCGCTCTCGGCCAGAAGGAGGTCGCCGTTGGGTGCGGTGCGGATCAGCCGCGGGTTGTCCAGGCCGGTGGCGTACAGCTCCACTTTGAAGCCCTTGGGCGCAATAGGCAGCGCGTTGGCGGGCCGGGGAACAATCTTCGGCCCATTGTCCACCGACTCTTGCGGAGCCGGAGCGGGCAGGTCCGCGACTGTCAGGTGGCGGCGAATGCCGGGCGACTCATGCGCCGCGTCAGTGAAGGCAGCCTGGCCGGTAAGAACAGATTGCTGATTGGGTTGCTGGTGCGTGGCATTCGCCGGCTTTTCGACAATCTGGAGAATAAGAAAGGCTACGAAGCCGAGGGTGCATAGAAGGGCAGCAGTCCTGGAGGACGGATCGGGACGACTCATAAAACCTCCGGGGGATGGCGGTACGTTTTTTGTGGACAATGGAGCGGTGCATAAGGACGCGAATCGCCCGCTTCCGTTGCCTTCTACTTGGACGCGCCGGAATCTGAAGAGGAATCAGCTGGCCCCTTCTGAGCCGCACCCAGGCCGCTGAAGAGCGAACGATCGACCGAGGCCGTGACCACCACGCGCTCGCGCTTCTGGGTGATTTCGGCGGTCTTCAGCAGCTCTTTCAGGCTGCTGTTTTCAGTGCTGCCGTTCAGTTGGACAGTAAATCCGCGGGCCAGCGTGACCAGCGCTTGCAGAGCCGCGGCCTGACGGGCAGCCACCACCTCGCTGGGGGCGATCTCCTCCACTCTCAGAGAGCCGGTCCAGCCGAAGCTGGCGATGATCGTCGAGTCGGCTTCCAGCGGCAGAGAGAGGCCGAGGACGCTGATGGAGCCGCTCTCATTGAAGGGCAGGCCGATTTGGCCCACGCCCCAGGCCAGCGAAAGCAGCGGCACCTCGTGGTAGTGCTGGCGGAGCAGCGTGGAGCCGGCAAAGGGCCACGCGGCGGTCGCATGCCGGTCGAGCATGGAGTGAATCATCTCCGGCGCCGGATAGTTGGAGACGGCGACCATGTCGTAGCCAATCTGCGCCACCCGCACGGTCCGGTCCTCGGAGGGGATGGAATAGACGGTGTGGCCGGCGTAGGACTCGCGGCTGGCGGCGTGCGCTTCAAGCCAGGCGCTCAGACGCTGGCCGGTAATCTTCTTGCCTACCAGAACCATGGAGTACGCCACCGGCCCGTTGGGGCCGCGGGGATCGTCCATGCGGTGCAGCGCGATGGCCACCTCGTCCACGTCCCGCTCCGGGTCGATGCCGGTAGCTTCGATGAATTGCTGGTATTCCGGCACGCGTTGGGGCGGCTTCAAATCCTTGCGGAAGAAGGCATGAACCGGCCTGAGGTTGACGTAGATAATCCCGTCGGACTCGGGCAGCAGGCGCGCGGCCTCGGGCGGGGCTTTGGAGCGCAGGAAGATGGCCACGGCCAGAAACAGCAGGACCGCGGCCACTATCCAGAGCGTTCTGCGCGTGCGTCTGTTCATCAAGGGCCGTCAGGAATACCCTATCACTCTTTGCGTGAGCCCAATGTTGGTTCCACTGGCGGCTCGGATCGCCCTTGCCAGTGGAGTTCGGCCCCGGCTCCGCTGCCATCGTTCCGAGCGCTGCGTGGATGGCTAGTGCTTCTTCTTGATGTTGTCGGCCTCGGTGCCTATCCTCATCTTCTTGAACTGCTTGTCCAGTGCTTTGCCGAAGGCTTTTTCTGAGTCCTTCACGAATTTGTCCGCGTTCACAATTCTGGCGAAGGCCAGGATCTCTCCGGTCTTGGCGTCTGCCATTGTTAGGATGAGGGTCGCCACGGAGTCCGTTGGCCCTGCAAGGAGAATGCCAAACGCCTGTTTTCCGCCGGTGAGAACCTGTCCCTGCCCCTCAACGAAGACCAGAACATCCGCGGTGGCATCGCAGGGCAGCAACGCCACATCGTCGCCGAGGGTAAACCGGGACTTGCCTATATCCTTGGGATGTTTGTCGATTTGAGCGGAGATTCCGGCATACTTTTGTTGCAGTTGCAACAGTACCTGGCGGAGTTCGTCGTCGGACGCGCCGCTGCCCGAGGCGCCTGCGGCGGGAGAAACCTGAACGCCCGCGGTCTTCAGATGAGACTCGACGATGGTTTGCAGCTCCGTGCTCCATGTATCCGACTCTTTGGACATGCCCTCGCTGCCTTTCATGCCCAACTTCGAGAGTTTTCCTTCGGCTGGCATCATGCAAGCGGTGCGTATGCGAAAATCTCCCGAAGTCACTTTGGGACTTTCGTAGGACCAGGAACCCGTAGCGGAAGCGTTGACAGTGAATAGCAAAGCTACCATGATGGCAGGGCAGACGTGAGAAACGAACTTCATTGGACTTTCCTCCTAAGGATTACTTCGACGCTTTCAGGAACCTGACGGGCAAACTATGACCGTCACTGTGACTGCGGTGGTTGCGGAGCCGCCAGCTTTTCGACTGCGGCCAGCCGGCGCTCTATCCGGATGCGGTCGATGCTGGTGCCGGCGACCAGTTCGACGTAACGGCGGTATTCTTTGGCGGCGTCGGCATACTTCGCTTGCTGTTCGTAAAGGAAGCCAAGCCCACGGTACGCTCCTGCGAACGAAGGATTACGCTGAATCACGCTCTGGTAGATGATCTCCGCCTTGTCGAGATTATCGCGGAGCGCGGCTTGACCTTCGGGTTTCTGCAAAAGCCGCTTTTGCAATTCCGCCTCCGTCAGCTTGAAGTACTCCTTGCGGTCTTCCTCCTGCCCGTGACGGTTGAGCTCCTCCTCGGAGGGAGCCTTGGTTCTTGCTCCGAGTAATCGATAGGCGTCCCCTAGCAGGACTTGATACTTCGGGTCATCGGGGAACGCTGTGGTCAGCCGCGTGGCCCGGGCAACCGCAGTGCGAGCCCTGCGGTTGTTCATATCCGTTTCAATGTTGTAGCAGATGGCCGGGGAGACCTTTTCGAGATACTCCTTCTCGGAACCGGGCCGTGGTTCATTGACGGGGTGTGCCGAAGCGAAGTCGAGGGCCGTTGTGCGCCGCTCGGTAAGCTTGGGATGATCGTGGTAGAAGCCTTGAAGCGGTTCGAATTCAAGTTTTATATCTCCATCCATCAGTTCGAAGGAGCGTGCCATGGCGCGAGGATCGTAATTGGCCGAGACCATAGAGGCCAGGCCATCGCTGTCCGCCTGACGTTCCATCTCTCGCGAATAGCCGTAAATGGTTGCAATCAGTATCTCGGAGCTTAATGTAGCACCCAGTTGAATCGCGACACAGAAGACCTGAGTTGCCACGCTGAGATATGTTCCTCCGCCGGGAACCAAGGATGCGGCGCCTTGAATGATATTGATCGCCAGTATCTTCTTGCGCGCGCTGCGGTTCTCAAGATAACCATGGCGGTCGAAAACGTGCGAAGTTTCATGACCCAGCACCGCAGCCAGTTGGGCCTCGTTCTCCAATAGAGACAAGAGGCCGGTGGTCACATAGACCGAGCCGTTCGGCAAGGCAAACGCGTTCACCATCGGATCGCGCACCACCCGGAATCGGAACTCGACCTGCTCGGGAGCCGGACGCGCGCCGATCACGCGCTTGCCGACCGAGTCCAAGTACGCATCCAGGTCGGGGTTGTGAAGGACCAGGCCCTTCTTCTCCATCTGGCGGTCAAACTCGTTGACCTCGTCGAGAACCTGGGTGTCAACTTTTGTGAATTGGAATCCAGAGGCTGCATTGCCCTGTCCGTGCATGCCCGGCACCAAGAGGGGGCAAAAAAGGAGAAGGACCAAAACACGAGCATTACAGGAAGTACGCCATGCTTGCTGAAACACAACTGTGAGAAGGTTTTTGCGCACGGATCCTCTCCAAATTCGTTACAATTCAAAACCGCCAAAACTATTCAAGAATGGCAATAGAATCATCCACCCAAACCCCTGCTTTTCGCAAGAAGAATATTAGAGGGGCAAAAGAGCCGCAGGGCCAGCCCCGTTTCCGGAGTGGCCCTGCGGATTGCAGGCCTGCGCAATGGGCGGGCTCAATGTGCCGGAGGCGTCCTAATTACCCACGCTGAAGCAATAGATCTTCCAGTTGCTTCCCTCGGAGCCGCCTTGCGGTTTGGGCGCGAGCAACCCATACTCGCCCTTAACAATGCCGGAACTCAGGGTGATCTGGTAGAGGCGCGGCGCGATCTTTTCCGAAGTAATCACGACCGCGTCCTTGTCGATCTCATTGTTATTGCTCTCTTTGGAGATCAGGCTGGAGGAGATGTGGAACTCGCGTTCGTTGGATTTGACCAGCAGCTTCATGAGCCGGTACTCGGCGATGGTGTGGCCTTCCGGCACGTAGACGGCGAGCGTGACAGGAAGGGGCGCGCTCAGGTGGGCCTTGGCGCCGAGAATATGGCCCTTGATGGAGCCAACATTATTATCCCCAACGGAAAAGCCCGCGGACTTTGCCGTCACAATCTCCGAGGCGATTGGCTTCCATGCGCTACTGCTGTCCTGATAATAGACTCCCACTAAGTCGATGCCGGGGGGAAGAGCGGACGCGGCAGCTGCGGGCTGCGGCGGAGGAGGAGCGGGTATGGCAGCCGCGGGCGCTGGTGGCGGAGGGGCGGGGATAGTGGGCATCGGCGGCAGTGGTGGCGGTGGAGGCGGCTCTGGCGCGGGCGCTGGCGTCGGTGGCGCTGGTGCGGGCTCTGGCACCGGAGGCGGTGTGGGCGCAGCAGGCGTTGGCGGCGGAGTGGGGGCAACGGACGCTGGCGGCGGAGGAGCAGCGGCAGAGGCCTTGGCTACGATTGCTCCGACCACCTTGTCGCTGGCGCCGGCGCTCTTCAGCGCAATCAGCCCCTCTGGAGAGGTGTCGTAGCTTCCCGGCATCAGATTGATGGTGGTGATAACCAGATCTTCCGACAGGCCGGCCTTGACCATCTTGATCACAGCTGCATTGTTGAGCTCCAGTTGGGCGTAGAGCAGGGGGGTGATCGCTAAAAAGACTATTGCGAGAATGTACTTGCGCACGGGTCATCTCCTTACAATTCAAAACCGCTAACACTTTCAGTAAAAGGCAATAAAATCATCCTCCTGCAACCCTGCCTTTCGCAAGTAGTTTTTTGGAAATATGAATCAGCACGGAAAACCCAGGTCCGAAAATCCGGACCTGGGGCACCCAAATAGATGTGATTTTGGAGGTTTGTTTAGCGTCCGACGACCAGCACGGTGAAGCTGCCGGGCACGATGGCGGGGCGGGGGCGGGGATTGTCGGCGGTGGGCGCGGGCGCAGGTCCGAAGTCGGCGGTGACTAGGTAGATGCGGTCGGCGGCGGAGTCGTAGGCCATGGTGCGCGCGCCGCGCTGAGTGGGCAGAGACTCGATAGTGGGATAGCCCGGAGCGCCGGCATCGATCACCGAGAGAACTCCCTCGCCGCAGGAGGCGAAGGCCAGCTTGTGGGCGGCGTTCCAACCGGCGGCGTCGGGGCCGTTCCCGATCTCAGCAGTAGCGAGCACCTTGCCGGTGCTGGAGTCAATCACGCCCATCACCTTGTTGTGGCAGACCGGGAAGAGGCGGCTGCCGGCCACGTCGATGGCCAGGCCGCTGGGTCCGTCGCAGCCGGTGAGTGGCCACTCGGCGGTGAGTTTGAGGGTCTTGGCGTCGAGGCGGACGATCTCGCTCTTGTCTTCGATGTTGTCGAAGACCAAGCCCTTGCCATCGACGGCGGCGAATTCGGGCTTGCCGGGCAGCGGGATTGTTGCGATGACTTTCCACCCCAGCGACGAAGACCCGTCGCCGGGGTCCCCGGTTTTTCGCGTAGCGGCGTCGATTACAGTGGCGTCGTGGCTACGGCCGTTGAAGGCCCAGACGGTCTGCGTGGCCGGCTCGAAGACGATGGCGTCGGGGTTGGTTCCGGCGGGGATGGTGGCCACAGTGGCCAGGGTGGCGCGGTCGAAGACGACGACCGCGTTGCCGCCGCCGTCGGAGATATAGCCGAATTTTCCGGCGGTGTCGAGGGCGACGCCGTGCGTTCCATGCAGGCCGGCGATGGAACCGATCGGCTTTCCAGTCTGCGTGTCGAGCACATCGACGTGGTTGCCGCGGGTGAGGTAGAGCCGATGGGCCAGAGGATCGGCGAGCAGGTAATCCCAAAAGCCCTCGCCGCCTAGCTTCCAGTGGTCAAGAACTTTGTAGGGCTGCTGCGCGGCAATGGGACGAACGGCGGCCACAAGGCCGCAGAGCAAAGCCGCGGCCGCGAAGGACCGGACTACGAGGCGAAGGGTGCGCTGTTTGGACATGGATAAGCTCCTGGTACAACAGGGGAAGAATAGCATCTCCGGTAACACTAAGGAAGAATCGGCGCGGCCAACCCTGCCTGCGATGCGTTACCCTCATAACAGCCGGCCACTAACGGCTCAAGGACTTCACCTTGCGCATTGTTCTCTCGAATATCGGCACCCTCGGAGATACCAATCCACTGATCGCCATTGCCCTGGAATTGAAGCGGCGGGGCCACACCCCGGTGATGGCGCTGCCGGCGGTCTATGAGCCGAAGATTCGGCCACTGGGGTTGGAATTTCACGCCATCCGGCCGGACATCGATCCCACCAACACCATCCTGGTGGAGATGGTTTACGACATCAAGAACGGCACTGAGCACGGGCTGCGGGATTTTCTCTTTCCGGTGCTGCGCCAGACCTATGCCGACCTGCTTGACGCTGCCACCAAACCGGAGCGCGCCGATCTGCTGCTGCTGGGCGAGCTGAACTATGCCGGGCCGCTGGTGGCCGAGGTGACCGGGATTCCCTGGGCCAGCTACGTGCTCGCGCCGCTCTCGTTCTTCTCCGCTTTCGACCCGCCGGTGCTGCCCCCGTACCCGCGGCTGGCGCGCGCCGACAAGGTAGTCCCGGGCTTCGGACGGGTTATCCGGCGTGTGGCGCGCTTTGTCAGCCGCAAGTGGCCGGAGCCGATCTACGAGTTGCGCCGCGAACTGGGGCTGTCCAGGGGCGCGAATCCGCTCTTCGACGCCAAGCATTCGCCCTCACTGGTGCTGGCGCTCTTCTCCCGCATGCTGGGCGTGGAGCAAAAAGACTGGCCGGAGCACACGCTGATTACCGGCTTCTGCTACTACGACGCCGACTCAGGAAACCAGGCGCTGCCTGCGAATCTCGAGAAGTTTCTAGACGCGGGCGAGCCGCCGGTGGTCTTCACGCTGGGCTCGGCGGCAGTGCTGGCCGCGGGAGATTTCTACGAGGTTTCCGCGAAGGCCGCCATCCGGTTGGGCATTCGCGCGGTGCTGTTGATAGGAACAGACCCACGCAACCAGTTGAAGACCCCGCTGCCGGAGTCTGTCTGCGTGGCCGAGTACGCGCCCTACTCGGAACTCTTCAAGCGCGCGGCGATGGTGGTGCATCAGGGCGGCGTGGGGACGACGGCGCAATGCCTGCGCGCCGGCAAGCCGATGCTCATCATGCCCTTCTCGCACGACCAGCCGGACAACGCCCGGCGGATGAAACGGCTGAAGGTGGCGCGGGTGATTCAGCGCGGCAGTTATTCGCCTTGGCGCGTGGCGCGGCGGCTGAAGACGATGCTGGCCAATCCGCTGCTGGCCCAGCGCGCCGAGAGCGTAGGGAAGCAACTTGCCCGCGAGGACGGCGTGCGAGCGGCCTGCAATGCGCTGGAGGAACTCGAACGTCAGTGAGGAAGGTATTTACGCGGTCAGTCGTTCGAGCTGGTCAGGCTTGGTGATGGTCAGGCTGGATCCTTTGATAGTGATCCACTGGTCGCGGCGGAACTGGTTGAGCAGGCGGGTGACGGTCTCGCGCGAGGTGCCGGCCATGTTGGCGATCTCCTCGTGGGTGAGAGCCATGGTAAAGCGGATTTCGTGCTTGCCGTTGTTATTGTTGTTGCTGCGGCCCCAGTCGAGCAGCAGGCGGGCGAGGCGTCCCGCGGCCGAGCCGGAAAGCGCCAGCCGCTTAGCATCGTGGAAGACGGTCAGGTATTCGCCGGAGAGCGACTGCGCGGCGTGCATGGATGCGATGCCGTGACGGCCAAGGAAATCGACGAACTCCTGCTTGCGCACGGTCTTCACCTGGCAGGGTTCGATGGCCTCGGCGGTGACCTCGTGGGGAACATTGGCCAGCACCGCGCTCAGGCCCATCACGTCGCCGGGGCCGGCTATTTTGAGGATCATGGTCTTGCCGTCGCGCGATGTGGAGGAGATTTTTACCTGTCCGAAGCAGATAACAAAGACGTTACGCGCCGGGTCGCCCTCGGAAAAGAGCTTGGCGCCGCGGGCATGGCTCATCATGATGCCGATGCCGTCATAGTCGGCGAGGGCCTCGGGGGTGAGATTGCAGAACATCCTCAAATGCCGATGTTCACAATTCACGCAATCTTCCGGGGGGTGATGGGGATGAAATGTAGCCATGTGCTCGCTGGCGTGCAAACTGAGTATAGCGCACTTGGGCGGGATGCAGGGCAGGGATTTCCCAGAATCTCCGCCACAGCCCCGAAAAAGTTGCGACTAGGAGATTTTGCAGGTGCAAATTGCTACCCCACAGCCAATCAGGCCGCGTGGCTTCCCTTGCGGAAATTCATGGCGTGGCAGAGGCAGCACGTGTAATAGGCGCGGGAAACTTCGCGGGCCTGTTCCTCCAATAAATGCATGCGCAGCGGGGAATAGCTTTGAAACGCCTCTCTGAGCGCTTCCATGGGCAGCATCAACAGTGAACCGGCGGTCTGCGCGGTGAGCGTGTAGGTATGCGGAACGTCCCCCAGGGCGGCCGCCAGTTCCAGCAGGTCTCCGGCGTGGGCCGGGGAAAGCTCCAGCCGCGTATGAAGCCGCTCGGTCTGGCGCAGGAACCGGCCGGAGACGACCAGGTAAAGCCCTCGGCACTCTTCGGACTGGCGAAAGACGATATCCCCGGCGGCAAAACTGATGCACCGGGACGAGCCGTTCAACAGCAGCCCGATAGGTGCAGGGCACTCCAGCAGTTCGGCCACGGGATGCGCGCGGACTGCCTCAATTCGCCTGGACCTGGACTCACGTTGCATGCTTCCATCTCCTTTTGCATTCGCCCTGCTGTTGCGGAGGGTCGAGGCTGCTCCCCATTTGCCTGCCGCTTGCAGGTGAAGGCTTTTGGTGATGCGAGTTTGAGTGGAACCGAATTCCACGGAGGGATCACCGCTCCTCTAGACTGGGTTAATTGAAGTTCGATGTCTCCCAGATCCCAAAATCGGAACCTGGGCCACCCATTATTTGCCGGTTGAAGTTTGATGTATCCCAGCTCCCAAACGCGGGAGCTGGGGCACCCGTCTTTTACGTCACCCGGCCCCGGTATTATTCCGGCGGCACGCAGAGAACCGGCACACGCGAGCGGGCCAGCAGGGCGAAGGCGGTGCCATGCGGCCCCGGCGTTCCGCTCGTGCGCTTGACGCCGGCTACCAGAATGCACGGATGATTCTCGGCAATTCCCTCGACGATGGCGTCGGCCGGGTTACCGTCCTTAACGATGCACCGCACCGGAAACGCTCCTTGCGAGTCAACGCCAAACTCCTCCAGCGTGGCCGCGCAGGGGTCCGGATTCTCCGCCGCCTCGGCCGGTGTACGCGCATGAAGCAGCAACAAGGGGCGCTCGAAGACACGCGCCAGCGAGCTGGCTGTGGCCATTGCCGCGGTGGAAGCCTCGTTGCGCTCCATAGCCAGCAGCACCGGCCCGCCCGGCGTGGGGCGAAAGGGTCCGGCATTCCAATCCGCGGCCACCGCCAGTACCGGGCACGGCGCCAGCCGCACCAACTGCTCGGCGATGGCGCCCACAATCACCGGTCCGGCGCCCTTCATGCCCTTGGTGCCGATCACGATCAGCCCGGCCTGGTATTGCCGGACTACATCCAGAAGCATCTGCGCCACCGCGCCCTGGCGTAGCTCGGAGTGGCTGGGGATGCCCTCGCGCAGCAGTTCGCCGGACAATTTATCCAGCACCGCGCGCGCTTCCTCAGGAAGAATTTTCAGAACCCGGCCGGGAACCGAATCCACCTCGGCATATTCCATGGGATCGATGCCGTGAGCGAGCACAATGCGCGCGCCATAGGCCGCAGCCAGCTTGCGGGCATACTCCAGAGCCGCTTCCGAGCGGCCAGTCAGCTCCGTGGCCACGACGATGGTCTCCAACCCGCTGGCAAAGCTCATGATGCCTCCCGGCGCACCGCTACGCCGCATGGTTTCTCTATAGGATTCAGAGTCTGCGCCCCCGGAAGGAGCAATGGCAGTGATACCATTCACCCCGGGCTGTGACTCGCGTCACAAGTTACGCTTCAAAGAGGGCCGGAACCGCACCGCAGATGCCCGTCCTGCGAGTGGCCACGGTCAAACGGGTGTACGCCGGGACGCTCAATACGATAGGATTTTCCTGTGATGACAAACGCAAAAAATCGCTCCGCATACAGGTTTTCTTTGGGAATCGCAGGCTTGCTCGCGATTCTGCTCTGTGGCACGCTCGGCGCCTCCGCGCAGGCGCCCGCGCCGGATTCACCCGCGATCGAGGCCAAGGCCCATGCCATGGTAGCCAGGCTCACGCTGGAAGAAAAGATCAAGCTGCTGGGCGGCGAAGACGGAATGTTCACCCAAGCGGTGCCTTCGATCGGCCTGCCGCGCTTCAAGATGTCCGACGCTTCCGTCGGCGTGCGCACCTGGGGACCGACAACCGCCTATGCCGGCGGGGTCGCGCTGGCCGCCACCTGGGATAAAGACTTCGCCCGCAGCCTTGGTACGGCCCTGGGCAAGGATGCCCGCGCCCGCGGCGTGAACTTCCTGCTCGGACCGGGCGTGAACATCGCCCGCTCCTCGGTGGGAGGCCGCAACTTCGAATACCTCTCCGAGGATCCCTTCCTGAACGCCGCCATGGTGGTTCCCTATATCGAAGGCGTCCAGTCGCAAGGCGTCGTCGCCACGGTCAAGCACTTTGCCCTTAACAACCAGGAATTCAACCGGCACAATGCCAGCTCCGACGCGAACGAGCGGACCATGCGAGAGATATATCTGCCCGCCTTCGAGGCCGCCGTCACCAAGGCCCACGTGGACGCGGTGATGAACTCCTACAACCTGGTCAACGGCTCCCACGCCACGCAGAACGAGTTTCTGAATCTGAAGGTGCTCAAAGGCGATTGGGGTTTCCAGAGCATTCTGATGTCCGATTGGGACGCGACCTATGACGGAGTGGCAGCGGCCAACAACGGCCTCGATCTGGAGATGCCCGACGCCCGCTTCATGAACGCCGCAACGCTGCTTGCCGCCGTCAAAGCAGGAACGGTGAAGGAGTCCACCATCGACGACAAGGTGCTGCGGCTGCTGCGCGTTGTGCTGCGCTACGGCTTCCTCGACCGGCCGCAGTTCGATCTGGCCGACTCGACCTACTCAGTGGCTGATCGCGCGGTTGCCCTGAATGGCGCGCTGGAGAGCCTTACCCTGCTCAAGAACGATGGCCACTTTTTGCCGTTGGATGCAGCAAAGATCAAGACTATCGCGATCATTGGACCCGATGCATGGCCGGCGGTTGTCGGCGGAGGAGGCTCCTCGGAGGCGCAGGCCTTTGAGCCAGTCAGCATCCTGACCGGCATCGCCAATATAGCCGGTTCCGGCGTGAGTGTTTTGTACAGCCGCGGACTACCCGAACTATCAGAACTCTTCTGGCATACGCGCTGGGAGGGCGCCGTCAAGGTGGACGATTACCCCAGTCGGGACTTCACCGGAACTCCACAAACCTCCACAGAAGAAGGGCTCTCGAATTGGCAGGAGGTTGGCTGGGAACCCGAGGCCAAGAATCCACTCAGCATCCGTTACACAGCACACTACAAGGCAGAAAAGGCCGGCAAATATCTGGTGGTGGCTGGCGCGGCTGGCTGGGGCGGAAATGGATTCAAAGTGCTGTTGAACGGCAAAGAGATTCTCAGCCAGGAACAGGCCGAGGGCCAGGTTCCGCAGGCGGCCACCGTTGTGCTGGCTGCCGGAGAAGTTGCCAGCGTAGTTGTCGAACTGATGCCGCGCAGCGCCTCGCCACACTTCGGCGTGGGAATTGTCTATCTCCCGGAACTGATCTCCACCGAGGCCCGTGAGATAGCCGCCAAGGCCGATGTGGTGGTCATTGCCGCCGGGTTCAATACGCAATCCGAGGGCGAGGGCCATGACCGTTCCTTCGCGCTGCCCTGGGGCCAGGGCGCGCTGATCGAGAGCATCGCGGCGATCAATCCTCATACTGTTGTCACGCTCACCGGCGGCGGGGCCATGGATACGCGCGGCTGGCTGGACAAGGTTCCCGCGCTGCTGCATCTCTTCTATCCCGGCCAGGAGGGCGGCACGGCCGTCGGCCAGGTACTCTTCGGTCTGCACAACCCCGAAGGCAAGCTGCCAGTCAGCTTCGAACGCAGTTGGGAGGAGAGCCCATCCTTCGCTTATTACTATCCGATTCCGGGCGCTGATACCTCCCTGCATGTGACCGAAAACGGCCGCCCGCCGGTCGATTACGTTATCCCGCACGTGAAGTATGCGGACAAGCTGATGGTCGGCTACCGCTATTGGACGACCACCGGCAAACACCCGCTTTACCCCTTCGGCTTTGGACTGAGCTACACCACCTTCAGCTTCGCCAATCTGCAAGCGCCGGCGACAGCCGCCTCCGGCTCCACGGTCCCCGTCAGCTTCGACGTGACCAACACCGGTAGCGTAGCCGGCGCGGAAGTGGCCGAGCTTTACGTCTCCGATCCTTCTTCGACCGTCAAGCGCCCGGAGCGCGAACTGAAAGGCTTCGAGAAGGTGCGGCTGGCTCCCGGCGAAACCAAGCATGTAACTCTAAACCTGGACGCGCGCGCCTTCAGCTACTGGGACGAAGCAGCCCACAAGTGGACGATCGATCCCGGCAAGTTTGTCGTGCGTGTCGGCGACTCCAGCGAGAATACGCCGCTCAGCGCGGAGGTGACGGTGAAGTAGCTTTCCCTGGAATTTGTCGCTCCATCCTTCGCTGTTTTTCGAGGAACGATTGCGGAAGGTGGGGTCCCACGGATACGATTCCGATGGGAGAGAACTCTTCATGCGCCTTGGTGTCTTCACGCCGCTGCTCTCGCAGCTTCCGCTCGCTTCCGTTCTCGACAAACTCAAATCCCTGGGCATCGATACCGTTGAGCTGGCCACGGGCAACTATCCCGGTGACGCGCACTGCAAGCTCTCCATGCTCGAGGACAGCTCCGCCCTGGCTGAGTTTCAGAAGGCGCTGGCCGATCACGGCGCATCGATCAGCGCGCTCAGTTGCCACGGCAACGCGCTGCATCCCGACAAGGCCCGCGCCCAGCATGATCGCGAGGTCAGCCGCAAGACCATCCTGCTCGCCGAAAAGCTGGGCATCCCGGTGGTGGTGGATTTCTCCGGATGCCCCGGCGACTCGCCCCACTCGACCGCCCCCAACTGGGTCACTTGCCCTTGGCCGCCCGACTTTCTCAAGGTGCTCGACTGGCAATGGAATGAAGTGGTGACGCCTTACTGGATAGAGCACGGCAAATTTGCCGCCGACCATGGCGTAAAGATCGCCATCGAGATGCATCCGGGCTTCGTAGTCTACAGCCCGGAGACGATGCTGCGGCTGCGCGCCATCGCCGGCGCGAGCGTGGGATGCAACCTCGACCCGAGTCATTTATTTTGGCAGGGAATCGATCCTATCGCCGCGATTCGCGTTCTCGGTGACGCGATTTTTTACGTTCACGCCAAGGACACGCAGATCTACACGGCCAATCTGCCGCGCACCGGCGTGCTCGACACCAAGCCCTACACCGAGGAGCGCGAGCGCGGATGGATCTTTCGGACCTGCGGCTACGGGCACGGCGCGGAGTGGTGGAGCGAGTTCATCTCCACGCTGCGGATGTTTGGCTACGACTACGTGCTCTCCATCGAGCATGAGGACAGCCTGCTCAGCGCCGAAGAAGGCCTGACCAAGGCGGCCAGCTTCCTCAGTAGCATCGTGATCCGCGAGCAGGCTGGCGCTGCCTGGTGGGTCTGATGAAGCAACATAAAATGGTGAAACGATGAAACCAAGTAAAGTGGCAATCTTCGGCACCGGCTTCATGGGCCGGGTTCATCTCGATGCGCTCAGGCGGCAGGAATTCGTCGAGATCGCGGCCATCGCGGGCAGGAATCTGGAAGTTGCGCGGAAGTTGGGCGCGGGCTTTGGCGTCTCCGCGATTACCAACGACTATCGGGAGATTCTGCGCGATCCGGACGTCGATGCGGTCCACATCCTCACCCCCAACGCGCTGCATTATTCCATGGCCAAAGAGGCGCTCGAAGCCGGCAAGCACGTGGCCTGCGAAAAGCCCCTGGCCACTGAGGTCGAAGAGGCGCGGGAACTGGTTGCCCTGGCCGCGCAAAAAGGATTGCGCAACTGCGTCTGCCACAATCTGCGCTATTACCCCATGGTGCAGCAGTTGCGCCGGATGAGAGAGGCCGGCGAACTGGGCGAAATTCTCTCCGTGCAGGGCGGATATTCGCAGGACTGGCTGCTCTACGAGACGGACTGGAACTGGCGCATCGACTCGCAGGCTGGCGGCGCATCGCGCTGCATGGCCGATATCGGCTCGCACTGGTTCGACATGGCCGAGCACGTCACCGGCCTGCGAGTCACCTCGCTGGTCGCCGACTTGCAGACCTTCCACGCGACCCGCAAGCAGCCCAAACACTCCGTCGAGAGCTTTGCCAACAAGCTCCTCGGCCCGGAAGAAACCATTGTCACTCCGGTAAGCACGGAAGACTTCGGCACGGTTCTCTTTCACATGGGCGCGCGCACCCGCGGCAGCGTGGTCGCCAGCCAGGTCTCCGCGGGGCGCAAGAACCGGCTGCACATCGAAGTCTACGGCAGCAAGGCCGGGGCGGCATGGGATCAGGAACGGCCCAATGAACTCTGGATCGGCCACCGCGATACGGGCAACGAGCTCATTCTCAAGGACCCGGCGCTGCTCACCCCCGAGGCGCGCTCTTACGCCGACCTGCCCGGCGGCCACACGGAAGGCTACGACGACGCATTCAAGCAATTATTCCGCCGCTTTTATGCCTCCATCGGCACGCCCGGCCTCGCTCCGGAATATCCGCAGTTCGCCGACGGCCTGCGCCAGCTTGTGATCCTCGATGCCGAGATAGAGAGCCATAAAACACGAAGCTGGGTCGAGGTTCCCGCGCTCTGAGAAGGAATACGAGAGAGAGGCCGCCATATGTTGATCTTTGCCGCCATTGTCGCCATCTTCGTCTACGGAATGATAGCCGCCATGTTGGGCACCATCCTGCCCAACCTCTCGGATCGTTTCCACCTCACTCCCGCGCAGAATGGAAGCATCGCCTTCGCGCAGGCGCTGGGGCTGATTATTGCCTCGCTCAGCGTAGGCCCGCTGCTGGATAGCGAAGGCAAGAAGATCGGTATCATTCTGGGCCTCGCCCTCATCGCCATTGCGCTTTACGCGCTGCCGCGCTCGCCCGGCTTCCGCGCCATTCTCTTCCTGCTGTTTCTGCTGGGAGCCGGCGGGGGCATCGTGGTGACGGGAGCCAATGCGCTGGTCAGCGACGTTGGCGAGGCCCATCGCGCCATCGCCTTGAACCTCGTCAACCTTTTCTTTGGCCTGGGCGGACTGGCCACGCCCTTCATCTCCGCCAATCTCTTCAAGAGCAACTGGGTTCGCCTCTGCTACTCGGTCGCCACGCTCACCGTCGTCGCGCTGGCGATTCAGGCCGTGGCCAAGATGCCTCCGCCCACCGGCGCGGCGCGCTTCCTGCTGGCGGACGCGGGGCCAGTCCTTGGCCGTCCGCTGCTCTTTCTGCTCGGTTTCTTTCTCTTCCTTTACATCACCTGCGAAGTGGGCGTGTGGAATTGGCTGCCGCGCCACCTCATCGCCCAGGGCATTCCCGAATCGCGCGCGCTGAACATCCTCTCGCTGGGATTCGCGCTCGGCCTGCTGATCGGCCGGGTCGGCGTTTCGCCGATCCTGATGAGCGTCGCCCCGATTGATGTCACCTTGGCCGCATCTGCCGCGATGGCTGTGACCACTTTTCTCATGCTGCGAACCGGCAAACCAGCGACCGCCTTCGCCCTGGTCTTTCTCGCTGGCGTATCCATGGCGCCAGTTTTTCCCACCACACTGGCCATCGTGGGCGGCGCATTCCCACGCATGACCGGCACCGCCATCGGCTTCGTCATAACCTGCGGATGGGTGGGCCTGGCTGTCAGCTCGCGCATCATCGGGGCCATCGCCGGCGACGACCCGCGCCGGCTGAAAAAGGCGCTGCTGGTGATCCCAGCTTCCGCTGTCCTGATGGTGGGTTTGAATCTGGCCATCCGCGGCGCCCTGCGCTGAGAGCTCGCCGTACCCTGACGGATGGCTCTGACTCAGAGGCTCAACTTGCGGATGCTGTAGAAGTGTTGCTCATTTCAATTACTCCCTGGGGGGCGGAACCTGCTGAAGGCGTCCGCCCCACCGCAGGTGGTTACCGCAGGGTCTTCAATGCCGGATAGAGCTTGCGCCACTTCGCGTAGCCGGTCTTGTAAGCGGCCAGATCGTCCTTGTCCGGCTCAATGCGCTGGGCGACTTCGATTCCCTGCGCGCAGGCTTCATCGAGATTGGCCCAGTGGCCCGCGCCGACGCCGGCCATCAGCGCGCAACCAAAGGCTCCGCCTTCTTCAGCGGTGAGCACCTCGACGGGCAGGCCGTAGATGCCGGCCTGAATCTTGCGCCACAGTGGTCCGCGCGCGCCTCCGCCGCCCAGGCGAATCGCGCTGACCGGAATGCCCAGTTCGGCAAAGAGCGAGAAGGTGTCCTCCAGCGAATAAGCCACGCCCTCCAGTACGGCGCGGACAAAATGCGCCGCGGTGTGATTCGAGGAGATGCAGGCAAAGGCGGCGCGGACTTCGGGGTCGAGGTGCGGAGTGCGCTCGCCGAGCAGGTAGGGCGCCCACTCCAGGCCCTGGCTGCCCGCCGGAATCTTGCCGGCCGCCGCCGTCATTTCGTCGTAGTTGTGGCTGGGGAAGAAGGTCTCCTTGAGCCAGCGCAGGCTGAGGCCCGCCGATTGCGTTACGCCCATCACGTGCCAGAGGCCTGGAACCGCGTGGCAGAAAGTGTGCAGACGGCCCTTGGGATCCTTGGTCGGCGCGGCGGTGGCGGCAAAGACCACTCCCGAAGTGCCGATGGTCGCCGAGACCGAGCCCGGCTGGAGGATGCCCATGCCCACCGCGCCCGCGCCCTGATCGCCGGCTCCGGCGACGACCGGCGTGCCGGCGGCAAGGCCAGTCAGCCCGGCCGCGCTCTCGCTGATGCGCGCACAGACCTCTGGCGACTCGTAGACCTTGGGCAGCCAGCTCTCGGGAATCCCCGCCGCCTCGGCCACTTCCTTCGACCAGCGGCGGTGCGTCACGTCCAGCAGCAGCGTCCCCGAGGCCTCCTGCACGTCGATGGCGAACTCGCCGGTGAGGCGGTAGCGCACGTAGTCCTTGGGGCACATAATGTGGTGAATCTTGGCGAAGATCTCCGGCTCATGCTGCTTGACCCAGAGCAGCTTGGTCAAGGTGAAGTTGGGCAGCGCAGGGTTGCAGGTCAGCTCGATTAATTTTTCGTATCCGATCTTCTCCGTCAGCCAGTCGCATTGCGGCTGGGTACGCGTGTCGCACCAGATCAGCGAGGGGCGCAGCACCGCTCCGGCGGCGTCCAGCATCACCGCGCCGTGCATCTGGCCGGTCAGGCCAATGGCGGCAATCGGCTGATGCGGCTCAGGCGCGGCGGCGATTGCGCCGCGAATTGCCTCTTGCGCCGCCCGCCACCAGTCTTCCGGATCCTGCTCCGCCCAGCCCGGATGGGCCGTCGTGAAGGGCGCATGCTCGCTCGATGCTCCGCTGATCAGTTTTCCCGCTCCATCCACCACTACGGCACGCGTGCCGCCGGTGCCTACATCCATTCCTAAAAACCACATAATCTCGCTTCTCCCGATCAAAAAATTGCGTTTCCCCCGCGCTGGAAGCATACCATTTTAGGGCTTTACGGGAATAGGGAACCGGGGTAGCAGGAACAGAATCTAATCTTGCTGCAACTCCGGGCGGTACTTCTGCCAGTTGTTCCGGCCCAGGCGCTTGGCCTCATACAACGCAATGTCGGCGCTCTTGTAAAGTTTCTCCTGAGTGTCGCCGTCCTTGGGATACGACGCAACCCCCACACTGACCGTGGTCCGGATCGTGTCATCATTGAACGATACCGGAGCGGAGAAACTGTCTACGATCCGGTCGCATATTTTATGCAGCCACTCCTCATCGCGTCTGCCGATCAGCAGGATCGAGAATTCGTCTCCGCCCAGCCGCGCCACCTGATCCGTCGAACGGACGGCGGATTGCAGGCGGTTCGATGTCTCGACGAGAACGGCGTCCCCGGCGTCGTGGCCGTAGGTATCGTTGATCGCCTTGAAATCGTCCACGTCGATGAGAAGCAGGGTGAATTCATCGCCCGTTTCCGGGGCGCACATCCTGTCAAAGTCTTCTACAAAGTGCCTGCGGTTCGGCAATGCGGTCAGGCTATCGAAGTGGGCAAGCTTCTCCAGTTCCATTTGGCTCTTGCGCAGCTCGGCGGTTTGTTCTTCAACCAGCCGGGCCAATTGATCCGCTCGCGCGCGAATCAGGCGCGTGGTAATCCTGTTGCCGGCGAATACGATAAGAATCAATAGCAGCAGGCAGACGAGATAAAACCAATCGGTCTGGTAAAAGCGCGGTTTCAGCACGAAGCTGACTGATGCGCCCTGGAGATTCCAGACGCCATCGTCATTCGCGGCAATGACGCGGAAGGTATATTGTCCGGGAGGCAGATTCGTGTAGTATGCAACGCGGCGGGCGCCCGCATCGACCCATTCGTTCTCGTAGCCTTCCAGCCGGTATTTGAAGCGGACCCGCACCGGAATGCGCAGGCTGAGCGCGGTGTAATGAATCTCGATGCTTTTTTTGCCGGGCGCTAGTTGCAGATCACTGCCGGAGGGCTGAACGATGCCGTCGGCGGCGACGGATTCGACGATGACCGGCGGAATGAAATCGTTGTGAATCATATGCGCGGGATCGACCTCTACAATCCCTTTTTTCGTCGTGAACCAGAGCTTGCCATCGGGAGTGCGGCAGCCGCCCGGCTGCGATGCCGCATCGGAGGCCTCGGTGGTTTTCATGCCGTCGGCAAGTCCGTAGTGAACCGATGAAACAGAAGGTTTTCGGCCTTCGGCAACGTCATTCAGTTCCTTCATGCTGACGGAGTAAATCCCGTCTTCGGCGCTGATCCACAGATTGCCGTCATCGCCGGCGAGGATGCGCGACGCGAAACCATCGAAGAGCCCCTCGCGTTTTGTATAGCGAGTCAACTGCCTGTTATTGATGCTGTAGCGGAAGATCCCCGGCACGCGCCCGCCCAGCCAGAGATGGCCATGGCCGTCGTCGAAGATATTGGTGACTTCCAAGGGATCCTTGAGCTGCCACCCGCCGCCGGGACCGCCAGCCGCGGGCAACTTGTAGAGACCCTTCGTTGTGCCGAACCAAAGCGTTCCCGCCGCATCGCGATCGATTGTAAAGGTATAATTCCCGGAATCGGTGACCGGCGTGCTCTTACCGCGCACTGTGAATGGCAATACCTTGCCGTCCTTGAATCGAAACGCACGCGGCTCCGAGTTGGTAACGATCAGACCTTCGTCGTCTTCGGAAATCGCGGAGATGAAGAACTTGGAGAAATGGCCGTTTCCATCGTAGACGGTAACCTTTTCTCCCTGAATCCGGCTTAACCCGCCATAGGCGCCTACCCACAAGCTTCCATCCATACTTTCGAAGATGGTGGCGCCATAGGCCGAGGGCAATTGGCGGTTGTGCTTGAACGGTGTTGCGATTCCGTTGCGGATGTTGCTCAATCCTCCGTTATCGCTGAATACCACCACCGTTCCGTCGCGCGCCGCAATTGCGGACTTCTCGCTATTCGTAAGAAGGCTTTTCCTGGTGGTGATGGTTGTCAGCTTGGTGTCGCGTAGCCGGTCCAACCCGCTGGCCGTGCCGATCCAGATGCTTCCTTCGCGGTCCTCGAAAAGCGAGAGAACGTTGTCGTCGGTCAAACCTGCGGTAAAACTGAAAGTGGTGAAGCCCGGTTTGGTGGATCCGTCGATTGCAATGCGGGCAACCCCCGACTTTTCGGTTCCCGCCCAAAAATTTCCCTGCGCATCGTTAAGAATGGATGTCAATAGGAGAAGCCCGTCTCGATGCAAAGGCTCCAGATATGGCTTCTCCGGATGGAGTAGATAGAGTCCGTCTCCGGCAGTTGCCCAAATTCTGTGCTGGCTGTCTTCTCTCAGTGCTGTAATCCCATTGGAACTGGCTTTTCCGTCAAGGGCCACAGACAGAAAACTGTTCTCATACAAATAAACGTTGGATCCTCCGCCAATCCATATCCTGCCCTTGCGGTCTTCAAGAAAAGTGCTGATCCAACCGGATCCGCTGCGCAGCAAGGTGACTTTGCCGTCTTTCTCCAGCTTGTAAATAAAATCATCCGTACCGATGAATACCGTGTGCTCCCGGCTTTCAAAAAGAACCCGAACGGCGCCGTCCGGCAAGGGAACCGGGGGCCGGTAGTCGGAGAATCGCCTATCCTTGTAGATCAGGGTTCTGGTAGCGGTGCGGATCAACAGGTCGCCGTCCGCGCCCATGCAGATGGCTTTGACGGTCTCGCTGCCAAACTCCGCATCCATGGAAACAAAACGAACACCGTCAAAGCGCACCAATCCCGAACCTGTCCGGAGCCAAAGATAACCGTCTCTGGTCTGGAGGATCTGATAAACGGCTTCTCCCGGCAGACCGTGCTGTGATGTCCAATTATCGTGGCCATACTGGTCGATCTGCTTTTGCGGATCGAGCGCTCGCAGCGAGGCAGCGGAAGCCAGAATGGCGATCAGAACCAGAAGCGCCGCGCAGCTCAAACCCCAAGCTGGCCTGGGCAGAATCCGGCGCGCTCCTGCCCATGGCAAGCCCCCGGCGCAATCCCGCTTGCTTGATCCGATCACAGCACGCTCCCATCGCAAAGCCGCCACGCGAAGGTTCATGCTGATTATCGGCTACTTTCCGGCATTCGCCAGAGATTATTTTGCGGTCAAACGTCCTTGAATCAGCAGATTTCCTTCGTCACAACGAAGAAGAATCCCGTATCGCGGTACGCTGCCCCGGCTTGTGACCTTTGGCACAGTCTTGTTTCCCCCCACTGGCCGACAATCTATAGGTAAGGCTCCGCAGACCTCCTCTGCGCCGGCCAGGAGAAGATGCTTATGAGCGATCTTGCAGGTTTGGCTGAATCCGTAGCCGTTGATCCGCTGGTTGGCCATCCCGCCGACTACCACGTCTTTCATCAATTTCTGGAGCGCTGCAAGGATCTGCCGGCCATCACGACCGCCGTCGTCTGGCCGCTCTCCGATGTGGCCCTGCGGGGCGCCGTCGAAGCCGCCGAGGAAGGTCTGATCCTGCCTACGCTGATCGGCGACGAGGCCGCGATGAAAGCTTTGGCCGCCAAGATCGGGGTCGATATCAGTCCCTACCCGATTCTCAACGCCGAAACCGAGCGCAAGGCCGCCGAGCTGGGTGTCTGCATGTGCCGCAGCGGCGGCGGTGCGCAGGCGATGATGAAGGGCAGCCTGCACACCGACGAGTTGATGAAGGTGGCAATGAAGAGCGAGACCGGATTGCGCACCAGCCGCCGCATCAGTCACGTCTTCGTGATGGACACGCCCGCCTATCCCCGCACCTTGCTGATTACCGATGCGGCCATCAACATTGAGCCGGAGCTGGAAGACAAGATCCACATCGTGCAGAACGCCATCGATCTGGCGCATGCGCTGGGCATCCCTGAACCCAAAGTAGCGCTGCTTTCGGCCATCGAGACGGTGAACACCAAGATCAAGTCCACGCTGGACGCGGCGGCGCTATGCAAGATGGCCGACCGCGGGCAGATCACCGGCGGCATCCTGGATGGGCCTTTGGCTTTTGATACCGCGGTCAGCGCGAAGGCCGCCAAGATCAAGGGACTGGTCTCGCCGGTCACCGGGCAGGCCGACATTCTGGTGGTGCCCGATCTGGAGAGCGGCAATATGCTGGCCAAGCAGCTCGAGTACCTGGGCGGAGCGCAGTTGGCCGGCATCGTGCTGGGGGCGCGCGTGCCGACGATCCTTACCAGCCGGGCCGATTCAGCGGAGACGCGGCTGACCAGCTGCGCCGTGGCCGTGCTGCTGCACTATGCCGAACATCCGCTGGGAAGTTAGTGCAGCCATCGGGATTCAATTGTTTAATGGTGCGCGGCATTCAATTTAGCCGCGCTTCTTTTTTGCGTCCTGCTTGAGGGCCTTCTTTGCGGCGGCTTTGCGGCGCTTGACCTCTTCCTTGGAGTACATGGTTCCGCGGCAGTTCTTCGCGCCGCAGTTGCACAGGGCTTCGTCTACGCCGCCGTCGTAAAGGCAATAATCGTAGGTGATCTCCTCGCCGGCGGCGACTCGCCGGATGGCCTTGATCCAGATGCGGCCCTTTTCCTCGCTGGTCTCGCAGTTGGCGTCGCAACTGTGGTTGATGAACATCGCGGCGGAGTGGCCGTCGATGACTACCGAGCCGTCGCCGAGTCCAAAGAGATAGGTGATGGGCGAGGCTTCATAGGCCTTATCTGCCTCGGCTTTGGTCAGCAGGTGGCCGGTGTACTCGGCCACGCGCGCGCCCTTGCGAATGGGCGTGGTGGTGTAGCAGCCGGCGGCGTGGATGGCGGAGGAGCGAATGATCAATCCCATGCAAGTGTGCGATGCTTTCCTTGTAGCGGTATGAATCGCATCGTAACAGAGAACAGGGATCATGGGTCAGGGATCGGGGAACAGGGAAAAGGGAAAAGGGAACAGGGAACAGGGAACAGGCGTATGAAGATTACACGGATGGTTTATCTTGTGTTGCTGTTGGCGGGCTGGCTGACGGCGGCTCCACGTCTGCTGGCGCAGGCGCCCGCTGGGGGCGACACGCCGGCATCAGGACAGAGCAAGCCGGCGGGCGAGGGCCAGAAGCCGGCGGCGGGCGCAGCCCAGCCGGGAAAGACCTCCAGCGCCAATCCCTTTCCCGAGGATACGAGCACGGTTCCGGTTATGCCTTCGAAGACTGCACCGGCGCTGCCGGAAGGCACATATAGCGGGGAGAGCGCGGGGCTGCCGCTGCCCGGAGAGGACCTTGACCCGGTGCGCTCGCCGGACGACGTTGCGCCGGAGGCGGCAAGCGGGCCGGAGGAGGATTCGAGTTCCAGCCTTACCGGCCTGGAGAGTCTGCTGCCCAAGCCGGAGGACGATGAGTCCGGCAAGAAGAGAAAACTCTCCGTCAAGGAGCCTACTCACCAGGAGGCCGCCTCCAAGGACATTGAGGTTGGCGGCTACTACCTGGATCGGAAGAACTGGAAGGCGGCGCTCTCGCGCTTCGAGTCGGCACTGGTGCTGGACCCGGAGAATCCCGATGTTTATTGGGGCCTGGCCGAAGCGGACCGGCATCTCGGAAATTTAGCCGACGCGCGCACGAATTATCAGAAGGTGGCCGAGTACGATCCCGACAGCCGCCACGGCAAGGAGGCGATCAAGGCGCTCAAGGAGCCGGAGATTGCCCACGGGAAGAACGCCGCGTCAGCTCAGTCCGTGACAGAGATAGCTAAATAAGAATTAAAGTCCGGCCCAGCGGAGATAGGTGGCGAGGATGGACTGCCCCCACAGGCTGCTGACGATGCCGCCGATGCAGAGAAATGTTCCCAGTGGCAGCTTGCTTACGGCCCAACTCTCCGAGCCTCGCTGCGCTGACGGTATCACCAACAGAACGGCGGCGGCCAGCGCGCCCAGCACAATCCCAATCCCAAAGGCCAGCAGCGCTTGTGGCAGACCGAGCCATGCAGCCAGCAGAGCCATCAGCTTGGCGTCGCCCAGGCCGATGCCCTCGCGGCGGCGGACAAACCAGTAGAGCCAGCGGATGAGCAGGATCAGTCCGGCGGCGGCAAGGATTTCCATTAAACGAACACCAAGGCGAATCCAGAATTCAGATTGTTCTCGCAGAGGCGTTTGCGATATGGACTCAGAGAGAACTGAAAATGCAATTCCTAACCCGATTCCCGGTAAAGTGATAGCGTCAGCTATCCAAAAATACTCAGCATCAAGGGCCGCAATTCCGACGAGTAGACAGAGAAAGAACAATGTTCCGATCAAAGGAATGAAACCAATATGGGGAGGAATAATCCCCATCTGATTTGCAATTTCGGAAACCTCAAATTGTCTAGATATTTTCCATAAGAAAATTGCCCATAGTGCAGCAACGGCTACCTCCACTAGCGGATAGCGCCAGCCGATCCAGGCGCGGCAGGTGCGGCAGCGACCGCGCAGGACAAGCCAACTCACCAGCGGCACATTCTCCCACCAGGCGAGGGTGCGGCCGCACTGGCGGCAGTGGGAGCGCGGCTGGACGATGCTCTCGCCCGCGGGCCAGCGGCTCAGGCAGACGTTCAGAAAGCTGCCGAAGGCCAGTCCAAGCAACCCCGCAAAGATTGTTCCTAGAATACGAATCATAGACGAGGTTGAGTATATCGCCGCGCACCTCCGCGAAGTAGACTGGAGGTGCATGGACTCTTCGCCAGAACGCTCGAACTCATCAGACAGCTTGAATGCAGAGGCTTCCACGCCGCTCGCCACTGACACGGCGCGGGCGGCAGCGCTCTTTGCCCAGTCGGTCGAGATCATGGCGCGGCTGCGCGCGCCCGGCGGCTGCCCGTGGGACCGCGAGCAATCCTTCGACTCGATTCGCAAGTACACGCTGGAAGAGACCTATGAGGTCTTCGACGCGATCGAACGGCGCGACTGGCCGCACCTGGCTGAGGAACTGGGCGACCTGCTGTTGCAAGTGCTGTTTTATGCCGAGATGGCGGCCAACGACGGCCATTTCACGATTGCCGATGTGCTCGCAGCACTGAACAGCAAGCTGGTGCGGCGGCATCCGCACGTCTTCGGCGAAGAGGCTTCGCGGGCGGCGGGCAACCGGGCCGATGTGGATGCGGCGGTGGAGGGATCGTCGGCGGCGGTGCTGCGCAATTGGGACGAGATCAAGGCCGCGGAAAACCGCGTTCACACCCTACAGCCCGATGTAGAAAATGCCGGCGGGGCAGGGAATCGGCACTCCTCGCGGTTGGATTCAGTACAGCGTGCGATGCCGGCGCTGGCCGAGGCGGCCAAGCTGGGGGCCAAGGCGCGCAAAGCCGGCTTCGATTGGCCGGAGTGGCGCGATCTGCTGCCCAAGCTGGCCGAGGAGACGGCGGAGTTGGAGGCCGAGGCCGCCTCGGATGACCCGGCGCGCAAGCCTGCGGTGGAAGCGGAGCTGGGCGACATGCTCTTCACGGTCGTCAATCTGGGCCGTCATCTGGGAGTGGATGCGGAGATGGCGCTGCGCGGCTGCAATCTGCGCTTTCGGCAACGCTTTCGCGCGATGGAACTGGCCAGCGAGCGGCCGCTGGAAGAGCTTGCGCCCGCTGAGTTAGAAGAGTTATGGGCAGAGGCAAAGCGCAAGCTGGGCGGAGCTTCTTAAAAACAGCTGCTCTTATGCTGGATGAGCCTTTGCCGCAACCTCTTCTATCCTGTCCAACACAACCTTGATTTCATCCGCAACCAGATTTTCCGGAACATGGGGAACCAGTCGGTAGTAGTCAGCCTTTCTCGTTTCCATGTACCATCCCATGCGCCTGTAAAACTCGGGGATCACAAGGTCAAGAAGCTCGTCGCTGGCCTTTACTGTGTTCCACCAAGGATCGGCCGGATCGCGTAGCGCCGCGGGGGCGATTCTGTCTTGAAGAGCACCCTGCATCGCTTCCGCGGCGGGAACCACGTAATCCAACAAGGGTCCACCGCTTTTCGATTCCCCAACCGCTCTGGCAAAGGCTACAAGTGTATCCGGCTGGCAAATGTAATTCTCGATCTCCCTGCGAACCCATTGCTGTTCCTCCAATCCATCCCCACTTCGTAATCCGTGTGCGTCTCGGTCGACAAGAAGGAACCCCACCAGGTCTTGCTTGGCTTCGCGCAGATTGTGAAAATGCTCCCGGCCCTTGTTCGGATGGTTCCCGATCGGATAAAGGAAAGCAGTGCGCAAGGACGCCTCAGCCGGATGTCCGAACCTCGCGGCAAAAGCGCGCAGAATGGACAGATCGGTGTGATCCTCGAGGTAGAGAACCCATCCAGACTGCTCCGCCTGATAGTACTCGTCAAAACGGATAGCGTTCAGCGCGCTTTTCACCTGCCGTTTTCTGCTTCCGGGCATTATATGGGGTTTGCCGAGAAACGCCACCACACTGTTTTCGTCTAGGCTGGCGGCTTGATTCAGAATTTCTTCCGAATGGCTGGCAATGATAATCTGACTGCCGCTGGCGCGCGCGGCTTCTCTGAGTTTCCAATAAATCTCCCGCTGCCGAAGAATTTCGAGATGGGCGTCCGGTTCATCCAGCAACAGAACTGCGCCCGGATGAAGGGCGAGATAGGCTAGCAGGAGCAGGGTCTGCTGCAGTCCGCGTCCGGAACTTGATAGATCGAGACGGATTCCATTCTCGTCGCGATAAGTCATTTGAACTTCGCCGCGTTCGGGGATGTATTCCGGCTGATCGAGATTGACCTTAAAAAGCTCCAGCATGTCCGCCGACAATCGTGTCCAACCATCGTCGGCATCACCCTCTTCTTTTGCATGCCATTCTCTTTGGCAAAGCGCATAACACAAGTTACGCAGAACTTCAGCCGTACGGCCCTCGCCCAACCTCACATTGATTGCGCCCATATCGAGCCGCGTCTCGTTTGAAGCAAGCCCAGACATAGGAGGTAAAAACGCAATTTGGATTCCCGCAACTTCGTCTGGGATATTCATTCGCCGCGGCTGTTTTCCCTCCTCAATGCGGAGAGGTCGGCAAAAGAACGCTTCACTGGTTGAGAGATCAAATTCCAGACCGCATTCCCAGTTCGTTCCTCCGGTGTTCCCCGATACAAGAATGTCGATCAGGATATTCTTTGTAGCCTGTATTCCTGCAATCCGCTGTACATTCCGAACATGTAATTGCCGCCAAAGATGATTCACATTCGGGGACGGAACCATCAGTAGATCGCGCCGGTTGATGGTCACGCCGGGCCGCTTCTCCGGCGATACGGAGCCCCTCTTTTCCCTCCAGCGGCGCAATCCGAGATCCCACAACGCTAGGGCCTGTAAGGCAGTGGTTTTGCCAGAGTTGTTCGGGCCCACAAAAACCACCGGATTGCCGAGGGGAATCTCAACGTCCTCGAACCTCTTGAAATTTCGAATGACCAGTTTCGTCAGCATGATTTTTTGCCCTCATTCTGCCCAACCGCAGCTCAAATCGCCCATTAATACCGTAGTGTAAACTCCCGGCCAGCAAATTGGCCCTGCCATTTCGTCGCGGACAGCATCTGGCGCTTTTCCACCCCACCGCGCCCCTAGCCCGGAACGATAGAATCTCTACCAAGCCCTTCCGCAACCGGGTGGGCCTGAGGGAGCGGGTTCGCATGGGTTACCAGGTTCTAGCCAGGAAATACCGTCCGCAGCGCTTTGCCGACGTGGCCGGGCAGGATCACGTGACGCGGACGCTGATGAACGCGCTCTCGCAGAACCGCATCGCGCACGGATACATCTTCTCGGGGCATCGCGGCATCGGCAAGACCACCATCGCGCGCATTGTGGCCATGGCGCTGAACTGCCGCACCGAAATTGGAACCCCGGAGCGGCCTACGCCGGAACCCTGCGGCGCGTGCGTTTCGTGCACCGAGATTCGCCAGGGCAACGCGGTGGACGTGATCGAGATCGACGCGGCCACCAATCGCGGCATCGACGAGATTCGCGAGCTGAGGGACGCCGCCCGCTATGCGCCGTCGCGCGACCGTTACAAGATTTACATTCTCGACGAGGCGCACCAGATCACCGATGCGGCCTTCAACGCGCTGCTCAAGACGCTGGAAGAGCCGCCGGCGCACGTGATCTTCATGATGGCCACGACGCAGCCGGAGGACATTCCGCAGACCATCCGCTCGCGCTGCCAGCACTTCAGCTTTCACGCCGTCAAGTTCGACGACATTCTTGCGCAGTTGAAGATGATCGCCGCCAACGAAGAAGTGGTTGCCGAGGAGGCCGCGCTGGCCCTGCTGGCCGAGGCGGGCGACGGCTCGATGCGCGACGCGCTGTCGATCATGGACCAGGCGATTGCCTCCGCGCCGGTTGAGGCGGGCCGGGCGGTGCTTTCGTCGGCGCAGATTCGCGAGCTGATGGGCGTGGTGCCCAACGCGATCTTCGAGCGGCTGTTGGAGGCAGTCGCCGCCGGGCAGAGCGCCGAGTTGATGGAGCAGTTGAACCTGCTGGTGAACGCCGGGCACAACCCCTCGTCGCTGGCGAGGCAGATGGTTCGCTACCTGCGCAATACGCTGATGGCCAAGCTGGGCGGCGAGCAGACCGAGCTGCTGCAAATCAGCGGTGACGAGCGGGCGCGCGCCGCGCGCACTGCGCTGCTCTTCACCGAGGAAGAGATTACACGCAACCTGCAGATTGTGCTGCGCACCTTCGACGACTTGAACTACCGCCAGGAGCAGCGGTTTCATCTGGAGCTGGGGCTGCTCAAACTGATTCATGCGCAGCGGCTGCTGCCGATTGAAGAGCTGTTGAGCGGCGTCGCGGCAGGGGGCGGTTTTCGCACGGGTGCACCGGCCTCTGCTCCCGCCTCCATCCCACGGCCAACCTCCAGCGCGTCGCGTCCGACCGCATCCTCTTTTCCGGCTGCCGCGCCTTCTCTTTCGCCCTTTGGGCCGTCGGAGGGAGGCGGGGGTTTCAACCCCCGCGCCACGCATGCGGAATCGAAGCGGGCTTTAGCCCCGGAGGGACGTTTTTCGTCCTTTTCATCGGGAATCTCCGGTGGTTCCGCGGACTCTTCATTAACCTCTTCTGCTGCCGTGATTACGCCCTTCCCTGCCGCGACGGCTCAGGCCACCGGCTTCGCGTCCGGTGAAACGCTGACCGAAGGCGCGCTGGCTGTAGTTCCTCTGGCCGCTGTCGCAGCGTCAAGCCCGCCAAGCATCGAGACAATTCGCCACGCCGTGGGCTGTGCGCTGGTCGAGGGCGGCCACGTATCGGCTGCGCAGTTGCTGGGTGCGGGCGCGTGGACGCTGGACGGCGGCAGCCTGCGCATCGAGATCTCCGGCATGGGCAAGAAGATGCTCGCCCTGACAATCAATGCCGCGGCGGAGAAGATCATTCGCCAGGAGTTGCAGCAGCTGGGCGCGCCGAGCCGCTTTCTTGTAATTCCCGGAGAAGGAGCCGCGCAGGCCGCCGCGCCGATGGCCGCGCCACTTGCTGGCAGCATTCAGGAGGCCGCGCTGGCCAATCCTTTGGTGCAGCGGGCGCGGGAGATCTTCAGGGCTGAAGTGCGCAGCGTCGTCGATCTGCGGCAGAAGTAAGTGACAGGGACGGAGGAATTTGATGACTGCGAAGAAAAGACGGGGAATTGTCGCACTTCTCGTAGTTCTCATCGTTGTCTTTACCGCTTTAATCGTAAGTGCGAATAGAAGTCCTGTTTTATTTAGGCTGGGAGATGGTCCAGCAGCATTTGAAAATGATCTTGCTTCCGATGTATTAAATCCGTTCAGAAATCGCGGGCCTGAAAAGCCAGCATTAGAAATCTTGCGTAAGGTGAAGACGGGGCATTGCGCAGATATTGCTCTAAGTTTGGGTGTTGATCAGCCTGACCCGCAATGTAAGCGAGACACAGAATTGAGATTGATCTCTTGGAAATTGCAAGCGCGTGAAGATGACTCTACGGGAGGTTCTATTCTTTACTATGAGGTTCAAAGAGACTCTGGCCCTGGTGGAATTAAGTGGGGAGACCCATACTGGTTTCTAGTAAAACGACAAGCCGATGGACATTGGAAGGTTGTCAGCCTTGAAAGATGGTTTTAGATAGGAGAACAATTCATGCTCAATCCGCTCAAAATGGCCGAGATGCTCTCCCAGGCCAACCAGATGCAGGAGGAGGTCCAGCGCAAGCTCACCCAGACGGTGGTCGAGGGAACAAGCGGCGGCGGCGCAGTGACGGCGACGATGAACGGCAAGAAGCAGCTTCTGAAGATTCGCATTGAGCCGGCGGCGGTGATCGGTTTGGGCGGCGACAAGCCGGATGTGGAGATGCTGGAAGACCTGGTGGTGGCCGCGGTCAACGACGCTGGACACAAGGCCGATGAGGCGATTCAATCGAGCGTCAAGGGCATGCTCGGCGGGCTCCAGATTCCCGGCTTGGGCTGACTTTTTTTCACATACGCCGGAGAACAAAACCACGCTCGAAAGAATGAAAGGATTGAAAGGGGATAATGGCCAATGAAATTCCTCCGTAGTCTTTTTGGCCCCCGCGGATCTATTGAAGATCAGCTCATTGAAGCTGTGGAGAATTTGAATTTAGAGAAGCTTAGGAAGGTGATCGCCAAGGGTGCGGATGTAAACGCGAAATACTCAATGAGCGAAACACCGCTAATAACGGCTTGCCGTTTGGAGCGTTCTGAAAAAGCTGGTGAGGGTGACCGACTGAGGGTGGTGAAAGAGCTATTAGCAAATGGGGCCAATGTCAATGCTAGGAATTACTTTGGAGATACCCCGCTGATATGCGCTTGCGGTTTGAGAAAGACATCCGAGGGTGAGCGTCTCTTGTTGGTGAAGGAGCTAATCGCAGCTGGGACTGATGTCAACGCAAAGAACGAATCACAATCTACGCCCCTTTTTTATGCCTCCAGTGTGGGGGTTGTGAGGGAACTATTGAAGAATGGAGCCGAAATTGACTCTAAGGATAACCTTGGGCGGTCAGCGCTAATGGCCATTTGCCACCTGAGTTCCGAGCGCTCCATCCAGATCATGAAGGAGCTAATCGCCCGTGGGGCAGATGTCAATGCCAGGAATAATGTTGGCGACACCCCGCTTATGATCGCCTCCGAACACGCAAACAGCGTTGTCGTGGGTTACCAGATTGAAAGAGGCGCAGACGTCAATGCCAAGGGCAACCATGACTGCACCGCAATGCATGCTATATTTTGCTGGCACACGACATACAGGGAAACACCAGCCTGGCATAGGACAGGACAAGAGCGCGCCGCGATAATAAGGACGCTCATCGGCGCGGGAGCCAATGTCAATGCAAAGGACAAAGCTGGCCATACCCCCCTTATGGCGGCATGCAGATTGATGTCCGCCGGAGGAACGGAATACAGCGTGGCTGAGTGTGACATCATCGATGCGGTGAAAGCTCTGATAAACGGAGTGTGCGATGTGAACGCCAAGGACAATGATGGCTGGACCGCGCTGATGGAGGCCTCAAAACAAGGAAACAACCAAATAGTGAAGGTCCTGCTCGATAACGGTGCAGATTTCAATGCGAAAGCATCGGATGGAACGACAGCTATGATTGCGGCAGGCTTTTGGCACGAAACAGTGGACCTATTGGTGAAGGCCGGGTGCCCCAGGCCCCACTTTTGAGCCCTGGGAGTCAACAGAAGCAAATCGTCTAGGATTCAGTTGGAGGCACATGCGGTGTCACGTTATGCCGAGCCAATGGCGCGGCTGATTGAAGAGTTGAAGAAGCTGCCCGGCGTGGGCACGAAGAGCGCGCAGCGCTTTGCGTTTCATATTCTGCGCTCCAGCGACGAGGATGCGGCGGCGCTGGCCGAGGCGGTGCGCGGGCTCAAGGCCAATCTGCGCCTCTGCTCGGTCTGCAACAACGTCACCGATGTCGATCCCTGCGCCTACTGCGCCAGCCCCACGCGCAATCACCGGCTGATCTGCGTTGTCGAGGAGCCGACGAACATCGGCGCCGTGGAGCGTACGCGCAGCTACCAGGGCGTCTATCACGTGCTGCACGGTACGCTCTCGCCGCTGCACGGGGTGGGGCCGGATCAGTTGCGGACTCAGACTCTTTTATCCCGCGTCGAGTTGGGCGAGGTGGATGAGGTCATCCTGGCGACGAGTCCTACGCTTGAAGGCGAGGCCACGGCGCATTGGCTGGCTAGCGCGTTGCGTGGCTTTCAGGTCCGAATCACGCGCATCGCGACGGGCGTTCCTGCCGGCAGCGACATCGAATACGCCGACGAGGTGACAATGGCGCGGGCGATGGAGGGGCGTCGGGAGCTCTAGCCGCGCAGCCTCACCAGCAAATCCTGGGGATGGACCGGCTTTGAGAGAATCTCGAATTCGTGGCCCTGGGCACGCGCTTTTTCCAACAGATCGGCCGTGGCGGCCTGCCCGGAAAAGAGCAGAATCTTGACCTGTGGAAACTGGGCGCGAATTCGGATTGCCGCGTCAATGCCGCTCAGGCCGGCCATGATGACATCCGAGATGAGCATCTCCGGCTTGAAGGTTACGGCCAGCTCGACCGCCTTCTCGCCCGAATAAACGGCGCGCGCCTCAAAGCCGCTCTGGTTCAGAATCATCGCTAGCGAGTCGGCGATCACCCGTTCATCGTCGGCAACCAGAATCTTCGGTTTGGCTGTATCCGGCATTTCTTTTCCTAACGCTCGATGGAGTCGGCAGCGAGCCGGCTTGCCGTGCAACGGAGCAACTCCCGCCCCGGCGGCGACCGATGAGAATCCCATTGCTGGCAAGATGCTTTGTTTAAATGATACGCTCAGTTTGGGCATTTTTTTCAACAGAGATTTTGCTTTCTAGCCGGCAAAGAGACCGGCAGGCGACAGCAAATCGGCTCAGCGGAACCGGCTTCCGGCAGCGAATGCCGATTCATCCGGGTGAAACCGGATCGGGCTAAACTCAAGGACAATCACCAGCCGCGGCTCTTGGCCAGGCGGACCGGAGAACCAGCCATGCAGGAAGCCGCCACATCCACCCCGATCCAGGAATCCATCCCAGCCACGCCCCCAAACGTTGACGCCATCATTCGCGCCGAGCAAATCGAGAAATTCTACGCGCAGCCCAGCCAGAATCGTATCCAGGTGATCTCCGCCACTGACCTCTCTATCGTTCCCGGAGAGATCGTCGCCCTGCTCGGTCCTTCCGGCTCCGGCAAGTCCACCATACTACGCATGTTGAGCGGCCTCTCCACACCCACCTCCGGCCAGGTCTACTGGCACGAGCGGCCGATCGCTGGCGCGGAGATCAACGTTTCAATTGTCTTCCAGAGCTTTGCACTCTTCCCCTGGCTTACGGTGCTGGAAAACGTCGAAGCCCCGTTGCAGGCACGCGGCGTTGCCGCCGATGAGCGCCTGGACCGCAGCATGAAGATGCTGGACACGGTTGGGTTGGACGGCTTCGAAGCCGCTTATCCCAAAGAGTTGTCGGGCGGCATGAAACAGCGCGTCGGCTTTGCCCGCGCACTGGTGGTCGAGCCGGAAGTCCTCTTCATGGACGAGCCCTTCAGCGCCCTCGACGTGCTGACCGCCGAGAACCTGCGCAGTGAGCTTTTAGAACTTTGGGCCAACAAGACCATGCCCACCAAGGCTGTCTTCCTGGTCACCCACAACATCGAGGAAGCGGTGCTGCTGGCCGACCGCATCATCGTACTGGGAAAGAATCCCGGCCACATCCGGACCGATTTCAAAGTCCAGCTCCCGCAGCCCCGCGACCGCAAGTTGGAGCCCTTCACGCAGTTGGTGGACTACATCTACAAGGTGCTCACCAAGCCCGATGTCACGCCCGCCGAAGCGCCCGATCAGAAGATCGGCATCCGCGACCAGCGCCAGATGCACTACCAGATGCTGCCACATTCGCGCCCAGGCGGTATCGCCGGCCTGCTTGAGCTACTGCTCGATAAGGGCGGGCGCGACGACATCTATCGTTTGGCCGACGACCTCAGCTTCGAAATCGACGACCTGCTGCCCATCGTGGATGCCGCCCAGTTGCTCGGCTTCCTGAATGTCGAGGAAGGCGACGCGGCCATTACCCCGAGCGGCACGGAGTTCGCCAACTCCGAGATTCTCCGCCAAAAGGAGTTGTTCCGTGACGCCGCCACGACCAACGTCCTACTGCTTCGCCAGATTCGCCGCGCCCTGGAAGCCAAGAGCGACCACACCGTTCCGGAGGACTTCTTCATCGACATGCTCGACGAGCAGTTCAGCGAAGAGGAGTGCCAGCACCAGATCGAAACCGCCGTCACCTGGGGCCGCTATGCCGAGCTCTTCGACTACGACGCCGGACACCGCCGCTTTGTCCTTCCCGACGCGCAGGACGAAGAGATTGCCGCCAGCGAGGATAGCAAGTGAAGATCGAGCACACCCTTGCCCGCCCGCCGGTCACTGAGCGCACCTGGCCGTTCCTCATCGATGCGACCGTCATCCTCTGCGGCCTTGCCTTCTTCTTCGCCATGATCCAGTTGGGAACCTACTGGATGGCTCGGCCTATGCCGGCGGTCGTCATCTCGCTCTCCGTCCGCGCGCTGCCGCTCTACGCCTTTTACTCGGTCGCGCGCATCAGTATCGCCTACCTGCTCAGCCTCATCTTCGCCGTCTCCTACGGTTACATCGCCGCCTACAATCCCCGCGTTGAAGCCTGGATGATCGCCGTCCTCGACATTCTCCAATCCATCCCCGTACTCAGCTTCCTGCCTGGCGTGATGCTGGCGATGATGGCTCTTATTCCCGGCCACCAGCTGGGCATCGAGATGGGCTCCATCCTGCTCATCTTCACCGGCCAGGTCTGGAACATGGCCTTCAGCTTCTACTCCTCTCTCAAGAGCATTCCTCGGGAGATGATCGAAGCCACGCGCATCTACCGCTACTCGGCGTGGCAGCGCTTCTGGCAACTGGAGATGCCCTTTGCCGCCATCGGCCTGATCTGGAATTCGATTGTCTCGGTCGCCGGCGGATGGTTCTTCCTCATCGTCTGCGAGATGTTCGCCTTCAAGGGAACCAGCTTCCGCCTGCCTGGCCTGGGCAGCTATCTGCAAACCGCCGCCGACGCGGGGAATCTGCATGCCCTGCTCTGGGGACTCATCGTCCTGGTGCTCATCATCGTCGCCACCGACCAGTTGATCTGGCGTCCGCTGATCGCCTGGAGCGACAAATTCAAATTCGAGCAGACAGAATCCGCCACCCGCGTCACCTCGCCCATCCTTACGCTGTTGCAGCGGCCCAGCGCACTCACCCGCCTGCCCGCGCGCGTCTGGGGCAGCATCGAGGAAGGCGTCTACCGCCGGCTCTCCAAATCCCGCGAGTGCCGCACCGTCCAGCCCATCGATGATGATGCCGCGAAAGGCAGCCGTTTGCTTCCCATTCTTCTCGGCAGCTTCGCCGCTCTGGCCATCCTTTGGGGACTCTCTCAGGCCATCAGGATCGTCCAGGGCGTTACCTGGGCCGACATTCGCCTGCTGCTGCTGTGCGCCGGCGCCACCTGGCTGCGCGTCAACACGGCCATCGCCCTGGCCGCTCTGTGGACCATCCCCGTCGGCGTCACCATCGGCTCCAATCCGCGGCTGGCCCGCTATCTGCAACCGATCACGCAGGTCGTAGCCTCGGTCCCGGCCACCGCTCTGTTTCCCGTGTTGATGCTTGGGTTGATCCGCATCGGCGGAGGGCTTGGCGTTGGTTCCATCGCGCTCATGCTGTTGGGAACGCAGTGGTACATCCTCTTCAACGTGATCGCCGGTGCGATGGCCATTCCCTCCGACCTGAAAGAGGCTGCCGCGGTCTACCGCTTCACCCGTTGGCAGCGCTGGACGCGGCTGATCCTGCCGGGAATCTTTCCCTATCTCATTACCGGCATGATCACCGCCTCAGGCGGCGCATGGAATGCCTCGATTGTCTCCGAATACTTTCACATCGGCGATCGGACTTTGCAAACACTTGGCCTGGGAGCGCAGATCAGCGCCGCCAGCGATAGTGGAAAAATCTCTACCCTCTTGCTGGCCACCGTGCTGATGGCTACGATGGTGGTGACGATGAACCGGCTGGTCTGGCGGCGGCTCTATCGGCTGGCCGAGACGCGGTATAAACTGGAGGGCTGATCCGGGCATTCACCAACAATAGACGTCAGTGTGCCTTCAAGAAAGCGACTTCGATCGGTTCGACAATTCCACTGCGCCCTCCGGCTCCTTCTCCACCAGCGGCACCCAGAAGCGGAAGCAGGCGCCCTTTCCCGGAGCGCTCTCGACCTCAATCCCTCCGCCGTGAGCTGCCAGGATGGCGCGGCTGATGGCCAGGCCCATCCCCGTTCCCTTGCCTTTCCTGGAGCCCTTCTTGCCGCGGTAGAACTTATCGAATATGAAGGGCAGATCGACGGCGTCGATGCCCGGGCCGTCGTCCTCGACGCGAAACTCCAGGTGGCCGTCCACGCGCCGGCTGCCGAGCAGGATGCGCCCGCCGGGCGGCGTAAAGCGCGCGGCATTCTCCAGCAGGTGATGCAGCACGCGGCCCAGCAGGTGCGGATCGAACCAGGCGCAGTTCTCTTGCTTGCCCGGCTCGCCTTGATTGCTCTGCCCTTCGGCGGCGATCACTACACGATGCGCCGCCAACGTCTTGCGCGACTCCTCGACGGCTTGCTCTAGCAGCGCGCGCGGATGCTGCGGCACAGGGCGGACCGCGACCAGGTTGGCGTCGATCTCGGCCATCTCGACTGCCTCGCCGATCAGCCGGTCCAATTGCGCACTCTCCTCATCGACAATGGCGGCCAGTTCCCGCCGCACGGGTTCGTCCAGCCCCTCGCCCTCAACCAGCGTACTGGCGGCGGCGCGGATGGCGGTCAGCGGCGTGCGCAGCTCATGGGTCAGCGAGTCGATCAGCGCGGCGTGCAGCCGTTCCCCCTCGCGCGCCGCTTCCATGTGGGCAGAGGCCTCGACCGCTGTGGCGCGAGTGAGCGCGATGGCCACCTGCGCGCTGACCGCCGTGGCCACCTCCTGCGAAAGCAGCGCTGGCCGCAGGCCCAACGCACCCACCGGCCTCAGGCCCATCATCAGCGTTCGCACCGTGAAGGCTCCCGGAATGACCTGGGTCGGATTCTCGCCCAGGGTCATGGCGCGCAGGCTGGCCTGGATGCTCATCGGCAGATCGTCGGTCGAGGTATAGAACTGGTCCTGGTCGCGGACGTACAGCACCACCCCGTCCAGCGCGAAGATACGCGCGATCAGCAGCGGCAGGTCGCGGATCAGGCCGGCGGCATCCTCTTGCAGCATCATCTCCTGCGAGAGTTCATAGAGCCGCTCCACGTCGGCGCGGCGCTCGTCGGCCTGGCGAGCCTGGCGGCGCGCCCGCTCGGCCACGCGCCCCATCACCACGCAACTCAGCAGGAAGGAGATCATCGCCACCCATGCCTGAATACCGTCGAGCCGCAATGTACCTACCGGCGGCAGAAAAAAGTAGTCGAAGGAGAGAGCGCAGAGCAGGGCGACATAGAGGGCGAGCCAGATCCCCGCCTGGGCCGCAAACCACACTACCAAAACCAGGAAGGCCATCCCCGCCGTCGTCGAATTGGCGCCCAGGCCGACCAGCAGTGCCGCGGCCAGCGCTGCCATCAGTGTGGCCGCGAGCCAGCGAAGAGCCGGGTGCTGATTGGCGAGTGGGTTCATCATTAATCTCTCAACGGAATCATACTTCTTTGCCCGGATGATGTAATCTTTTATCGAAAGAAGAAAGATATGCCGGGCAGAATTCTGGTGATCGACGACGAACCGCAGATTACTCGCGTGCTGCGCGCCTCCCTCTCCGCGCAGGGCTTTGATGTGCGCACCGCCAACGAGCCGGAGGAGGGCTTGCAGGTCTTCAAGGACTGGCCGCCCGACCTGGTCATTACCGACCTGATGATGCCCGGCCTGAGCGGCGTCGAGGTCTGCCGCGCCATCCGCGCCCACTCCGCCGTCCCCATTTTGGTTCTTTCGGTCCGCGATCACGAGCGCTCCAAGGTCGAGGCTCTGGATGCTGGAGCCGACGACTACGTGACCAAGCCCTTCAACATTCAGGAGCTGCTGGCGCGGGTCCGCGCCCATCTGCGCCGCGCCCCGGAGCGGACAACCACGGCGATTGAGGCCGGCGACTTCGTGGTGGATGCGGAGGCGCATTCGATCACCGTGCAGGGCAAGGCGATTCACCTGACGCCCAAGGAGTTCGACCTGCTGCTGCATCTGGCCCGCCACGCCGGCAAGGTGATGACCCATCGCGTGCTGCTGACCACGGTATGGGGCGCGCAATCGGCCCACCAGCCGGAGTACCTGCGGGTTTTCGTCGGCCAGTTGCGCAAGAAGCTCGAAGCCGAGACCGGCAAGCAGTACATCCAGACCGAACCGTGGGTGGGCTACCGGTTTGTTCCCGAAGGCTGGACCGGCAATGAGGAATAAAATCCAACAAATATATTGTGCATAAATGGGATCAAATTCCCTCCGTCGTACCAATCTTCCGCAATATTCTCGCCCCGCACCCCCATTCCTTACGCTTTATTTAGGAAAGATTTTCGATACTCAAATGAGGCGAGAGCCAGAATCATTCTTGAGCAGGCGGCTTCCCCAACGGCCTGCTCAGCGAAATGCGGGAGCTGCGATGCAAGATGTAGCGATGTTGCTGTTCACGGTCGTATTCTTTGCCCTGGCGTTTCTCTACGTCAAGGCCTGCCAGAAGCTGAGGTAACCCATGCAAACCGACATCATCACCGCCATTGCCCTGATTCTGTCCATTCTTCTGTTTGCATACCTGACCATCACCCTGCTTTTCCCGGAGAAGTTCTGAGATGACCGCCAACGGTTGGTTGCAGTTTGCGCTTTTCTGTTTGATTCTTCTGGCAAGCGTTCGTCCGGTAGGCGTTTACCTTGCCCGCGTGCTGGAGGGTGAACGCACCTGGCTCAGCCCCATTCTTCGCCCCATCGAACGGCTGATCTACAAGCTGTGCGGCGTTCACGCGGACAAGGAGATGAACTGGCGCGAGTACGCCTTTGCGGTCTTGGGTTTTTCGGCCGTGACCATGCTGCTGACCTACGCCATCGAGCGGATGCAGAACTTCCTGCCGTGGAACCCGCAGCACCTGGTCGCAGTGGGACCAGATCTGGCCTGGAACACCGCCGCCAGCTTTACCACCAACACCAACTGGCAGTCGTATACGCCCGAGACCACGATGAGCTATCTGACCCAGATGGCCGGCCTGGCGACGCACAACTTCTGGTCGGCGGCGGTGGGCATTGTGGTGGCCGTCGCGCTGATTCGCGGCATCAAGCGGACTACCTCGGGCACCATCGGCAACTTCTGGGTGGACATGACGCGCACGCTGCTCTATGTCCTGCTGCCCGCCTCGCTGATTTATGCGCTGCTGCTGGTCTGGCAGGGCGTTCCGGCCAACCTGAACGCCTATACGACGGCGCACACGCTGGAGGGCCAGACGCAGACCATCGGGCAGGGTCCGGTGGCCTCGCAGGAGGCGATCAAGATGCTGGGCACCAACGGCGGCGGCTTCTTCAACGCCAACAGCGCCCATCCTTATGAGAATCCCACTCCATTCTCCAACTACCTCCAGATACTCTCCATATTCATTATTCCCGCCGGGCTTACCTATACGCTGGGCCGCATGACCGGATCTCCCGGCCACGGCTGGGCGGTGCTGGCGGCGATGTTCGTGCTCTTTGCCGCCGGATTCACGACAGTTTATTGGGCCGAGTCGCATCCGCATCTGCTTATTCACGGCGCGGCGCAGACCGGCACGGCAACCGCACCCGCCGGCAACATGGAGGGCAAGGAGGTTCGCAACGGCATCGCCGAAAGTTCGCTCTTCGCCACCATCACCACCGATGCCAGTTGCGGTGCGGTCAACGGCATGCATGACAGCTTCACTCCGCTGGGCGGCATGGTGGTGCTAATCAACATCATGATGGGCGAGGTGGTCTTCGGCGGCGTGGGTTCGGGCTTGTACGGCATCCTCATCATGGTGGTGCTCTCGGTCTTCATTGCCGGCCTGATGGTGGGCCGCACACCGGAGTACCTGGGCAAGAAGATCGAGGCCTACGACGTAAAGATGTCCATGCTCTACGTGCTCATCTTCCCGCTAATCATTCTCTCGCTGACGGCAGCATTTGTGATGGCGCCCAACATCGGCCTGAGCAGCCTGAACAACCAGGGACCGCACGGTCTTACTGAGATTCTTTACGCATTCACCTCCGGCGCGGGCAACAACGGCTCGGCCTTCGCGGGACTCAATGCCAACACATGGTGGTATAACGTGGCGCTGGGCTGGGATATGTTGTTCGGAAGGCTATTCATGATGATTCCGGTGCTGGCATTGGCCGGCAACCTGGCCATGAAGAAGTCGGTGCCGCCTTCGCCCGGAACCTTCCCTGTGAACGGCTCGCTCTTCACCGTGCTGCTGGTCGGCGTCATTGTGATTCTGAGCGCGCTCACCTTCTTCCCGGCGTTGAGCCTGGGACCGATTTTGGAACACCTGCAGCTTCATGCAGGCCAGCTTTACTAACCGAAACCGAATCAGGACAAGGCGAAACGGACTGTCATGCTAGAAAAAAAGAGTCTCTGGAATACGGAAATCATGGCCCAGGCGCTTGTGGACGCATTCCGCAAGCTCGATCCCCGCGGCATGGCCAAGAACCCGGTGATGTTTGTCGTCGAGGTGGGCAGTGTGCTGACCACGGCGCTGCTGATCGACAACTTCATCCACCACCAGGTAAGCTTCGGCTTCAATCTCCAGATCACCCTCTGGCTGTGGTTCACGGTGCTCTTCGCCAACTTCGCAGAGGCGATGGCCGAAGGCCGCGGCAAGGCCCAAGCCGACACGCTGCGCAAGGCCAAGGGCGAGACGATTGCCAAACGCTACACCGCGACGAATGAGCTGGAAGATGTGGCCAGCGCCATGCTGCGCGCCGGAGACATTATTTATGTTGTAGCTGGGAGTTACATCGCTGGGGACGGCGAGGTGATCGAGGGCGTAGCCTCGGTGGACGAGTCGGCCATTACCGGCGAATCGGCCCCAGTGATTCGCGAGGCCGGCGGCGACCGTTCGGCTGTCACCGGCGGCACGAAAGTATTATCGGATTGGATCAAGGTGCGCATCACCTCCAATCCCGGCGAAACCTTTCTCGACCGCATGATCGCGCTGGTTGAGGGCGCAACCCGCCAGAAGACGCCCAACGAGATCGCGCTGAGCATTCTGCTCAGTGGCCTGACGATTGTGTTTCTGCTCGCCGTGGTTACATTGCAACCTTTCGCTATCTACTCCAAGGCGCCGCAGACGGTCTTCGTGCTAGTTTCGCTGCTGGTCTGCCTGATCCCCACCACCATCGGCGGGCTGCTCTCGGCCATCGGCATCGCCGGCATGGATCGCTTGGTTCAGTACAACGTGCTGGCGATGAGCGGGCGCGCCGTGGAAGCTGCCGGCGACGTGAACACGCTGTTGCTCGACAAGACTGGAACCATCACGCTGGGCAATCGCCAGGCCACCGAGTTCATCCCCGCGCCGGATGTGAGCCACGAGCGGCTGGCCGACGCGGCGCAGCTCTCCTCGCTCTCCGACGAAACGCCCGAGGGCCGCTCGATTGTGGTGCTGGCCAAGGAAAAGTACAATCTGCGCGGACGCGACATTGGCGGCATCCACGCCGAGTTCGTGCCCTTCACCGCGCAGACCCGCATGAGCGGCGTCAACCTGCCCGGCGCGCGCATTCGCAAGGGCTCGGTGGACGCCATCGCCCGCTTCCTTGAAGAGCAAGGCTCTTCGCTGCCCAAAAAGGTAGCCGAGCAGGTCGAAGAGGTTGCCCGCCAAGGCGGAACTCCGCTGGTGGTAGCGGAAAACTCGACGGCCCTGGGCGTGATTCATCTCAAGGACATCGTCAAGGGCGGCCTCAAGGAGCGTTTGGCGCGGCTGCGCGCGATGGGCATCCGCACCATCATGATTACTGGCGACAATCCGCTGACCGCCGCGGTGATCGCCCGCGAGGCCGGCGTCGATGACTTTTTGGCCGAGGCCAAACCCAAGGACAAGATGGACCTGATCAAGCGCGAGCAGGCCAAGGGCAAGCTGGTGGCCATGACCGGCGACGGCACCAACGACGCGCCCGCACTGGCCCAGGCCGACGTCGGCGTGGCGATGAACTCCGGCACGCAAGCCGCCAAGGAAGCCGGAAA